>Ga0224495_10000069_pt1 | contig 77968 bp, 81 predicted proteins | sample SF_Jul11_sed_USG_FD_168128 | JGI IMG/M metagenome (GOLD analysis project Ga0224495, IMG submission 168128) | Sediment microbial communities from San Francisco Bay, California, United States - SF_Jul11_sed_USGS_4_1 | ecosystem: Environmental > Aquatic > Marine > Sediment | place: USA: California...
CTCCTGCAGCAGAATGTCGGTATTCCCCTCGATCCGCGGACTGCCAAAGAACGCGACGACTTTCATGGAACTCTCCTCCTCGGTGCGATTGTAGGGACTGCCCCCTGTGGCCGAACCCTTGGGCGATACAGGGATCTGCCTCTACGACTCCATCACCAATGTGAGCTAATAAAAAAGGCCGGTATCTTCATACCGGCCCGTCATTATACCATGAGGATAACGTCCTTATTCAACTTTTGAGAAGGCGGCTTTCTTGGATTTGCAGACCGGACATTCGTCCGGAGCCTCGCCTTCGACCGTGTAGCCGCAGACCGAGCACACATGGAAGTCCTCTGCATCTTTTCCCTTGTCCTTCTCCATGCTGTCCAGCACCTTCTGATAGAGCGCCGCGTGGATCTTCTCCACGGCATTGGCATACTCAAAGCTCCTGAGCGCACCCGCGATCCCCTCGGCCTTGGCATCGGCGATCATTTCCGGATACATGGTCTGGAATTCGTAGGACTCCCCGCCGATCGCTTCCATGAGGTTTTCTTTTGTGGACTTGATGCCGCCGAGCTCACGCAGATGGGCGTGGGCATGTACCGTTTCGGCCGCAGCCGCGGCGAGGAACATCCTTGCCGCCCGTTTGTAACCTTCCTGCTCCGCTTTCCTGGCAAAAGCCAGATACTTCCGGTTCGCCTGGGATTCTCCCGCAAAGGCGTTCTTCAAATGCTTTTCCGTTTTCGACATGATGCTCAGTTCCTCCTTTGTCCCCTGCTTTCCGTCAGGTTGCAGGGACCTGTATGGTCATTATATACGCTCGAAAGCGTCTTTGCCCGCGTTGCACACCGGACATGTCCAATCTTCAGGAAGCTTGTCAAAGGGCGTTCCTTCCTTGGCCTCGTCGTAGATATAACCGCATATTGTGCATCTCCACATGACTGTTCATCCTCCTCAATTAGGAAACTCGGAATGTGTGTCGCAGCTTCTCCGCGATCCGTGGTTATCCCCGTCCAGACGTTCTCTATTCGACCCGGGATTCAACCGCCTGCCATTTGATATTCTTGAAGAACGCATCGATATAATCGGCGCGCTTGAGACCGTATTCGATCATGAACGCATGTTCGAACACGTCGAGCACAAGGAGCGGAACACCGCCCGCGGGATGGGCAGTGTCATGTTCGTTGATCCAGAAATTGATCAGCCTGCCGCCGACCGGGTCATGGTACAGGACGACCCAGCCGATGCCGCGCATGACCGAGGTCGCGCGGAAATCTTTTTCCCATGCTTCGATGCTGCCGAAGCTCCCGACCATCTTTCTGCCGAGAGCGCTGTCCTTGCTCAGGCTGTCCTTGCCGCCGAGGTTGTCGAAGTAGAGCTCATGCAGCCGCATGCCGTTGAACTCCCAGCCGAGCCTCCGTTTCAGTTCGGCGAATTCCGGCGTCGCTGCCTTGCCGTCCTTCACCATCTGGTCCAGCGTGTCCAGCACCTTGTTGGTATTGGTCACATACCCCTGGTACAGAGTGAAGTGGTTCTTCAGCAGGGTCTCGCCGAATCCTGCCATGCCGATGAGATGTCCATAGTCTTTTGCCGTATAAGCCATTGTGTTCTCCTGGTTCCGCTTGGATTATCTGCCCACGCTCCGCGGTCGCGGTGCGTGCTCACGCCACCTTTTCAAAGGAATCCTTCCCTACCTTGCAGACAGGACATTTCCAGTCGGCCGGCAGGTCAGCAAACGGGGTCTTCTGGTCCTTTTCCTTGTACAGCCAGCGGCAGGCCGCGCAGCGCCAAATGCCGAAGTCTTCGCGCTCACCGGTCTTTGCCACAACCTCCCATCCCTTGGAGACGAATTCCTCGAGCGCCGGGGGATAGTAGCCCGAGAATATCTTCTTGTCCCGGTCATCCTCGATAGAGACCTCGACGGTCGTGCCGTCCTTGGCAACCGTGTAGCCCCAGGAAAACATCCCGGGAGAATCCGGACCCGAGGCCTTGACCGTGAACTGCACCTTGTCCCCGGACCGCTTCACCTTTGACCAGCTGTAGCAGCAGGGCAGCACGGTCGTACACCCGCACTTCCCGTTCCTGAATTCCAGACCGTCCACGCTGATACCTCCGGCGATCTTCTCGATCACTACTCCCATGCTCCCTCCTGTCGTCAGATCAATGCAGCGTGCGCTGCTTGCGGTATATTTCGTGGTCGCATTCTTCGCACCGCGTCGCGTCATCAGCGGTCCAGATATCCATCTCATTGCCGCAGGCCGGACACTGGATGACCGTCGCCGGGACAGGAATGGTTACGAAGTTCCGTTGCGGCACGTTACGCCGCGTTCTTTGCTTTTCTCCAGCCTTCATCTTTCAGCTTCTCCGTCCGCTCCACCGCCCAGGTCTTGAGCTTCCTGATGTACTCCATAGGATTCGTTTTTGCCATTGACGTGATCTGCTCCCGTTCGCGAACGCTGTCGAGATGGTCGCCGGGGTACATGCCGTTCCAGGTGCAGAATCCTTCGTCGAACAGGACCGCCGGTGTAACTTCACCGGGTATCTTTCCGTTCGCCGAGAACCGGGCAAGCTCCATGTTATACCGGATGACCCAGCCGTTATCGGCCACCATTGACTGCTCGTCAAAGGGCGCGGTCTTTGCGCATGCGGGACAGTAAAGATCGGTTATCGCTTTTTCCGTGATGATGTTGTCATTGAAGTGGAACGAAGCAGTTCCTGCCCCGCACACACAATTCCTTTCATATGCCATGCACATCGCTATATCCTCCTTGAAAGTTCGGTTATCTCTTTCTTTGACAATCCGGGCACAGGCCCGTGAATTCAATGTGGTTTCCCATTATCTGGAATCCCGCCTGATCCGCCGCTTTCAGCGTTAAGTTGAACTCGGTCTTCAGATCAACTATCTTCCTGCACCCGGTGCAGATCAGGTGGTGGTGAGGCCTTATATTGGGGTCAAAGCGCTTCTTGTCGGGATCTCCGGTCAGCTCGACCACCTTGCCGCGCTTCTTCAGCATCTCCAGGGTGTTATAGACCGTGGCAAAAGACATGGTCGGGAAACGTCTCCTGACCGCGCGGAACACGTCCTCAGCCGATGGGTGCAGGATATTTCCCTCCAAATAGGCCAGGATTGCCATTCGCTGGGGAGTGAGCTTCAGCCCGGACTCGCGATATTGTTCTTGTGAGAGCGCCATATTCTTTATATGGAATATATATCACATTAGAATTGTTCTTGTCAAGATAAATATACAACTTTATTTGTCCTCATTCCAGCGCCGGGGACTTTGAAAATACCGGCTTTCGACAAACCCCTGCACCGAGTCTCCATGTTCATGAAGAAAATGCCCGTTCGGGGAGGATTCCTTCCCGTTTCTCCGGCTTTTAATGCCTGTCGAGAGATGCTCCTTGACAACCATGCTTCCTTTCTTTACCCTGTACCTATGAGCAGGATCCTTGTGGTCGATGACGAGCCCGATATCAGGTCTCTCCTTGAATATAATCTCAAAAAAGCCGGATACAGGGTCTCCTCTGCAGCGGATGGAGAGGACGCCCTCAGTATTCTGCGGACCGGGAATATCGATCTCATCATCCTCGACCTCATGCTGCCCGGTCTGAACGGACTGGAGATCTGCCAGATCATCCGCCAGAATCCTAAAATGCGTGACATCCCGGTCATCATGCTCACTGCCCGCGGCGAGGAGGAGGACCGTGTTCGAGGTCTCGAGACCGGCGCGGACGACTATCTGACCAAACCGTTCAGCCCGCGCGAACTGATGGCACGGGTAAAAGCGGTTCTCCGTCGTTCTCTTGAACGGGGATCGGCTCACGGACTCATCACCCTTGGCGAGCTCTCGATCAACAAGGATACTGTCGAGGTTCGGAAAAAGGACCGGCTTTTGCAGCTCAGCGCCACTGAGTTCAGGTTGTTGACCTATCTGGCAGAACGAAAAGGAAGGGTCTTCAGCCGCGAACAACTCCTCGACGCGGTATGGGAGGATGACCGCGCGGTGGAGCCGCGGACCGTGGATGTGCATATCCGCAGGCTGCGGATGGAGATAGAGGATGATCCTGCGCAGCCGTCCTATGTTAAGACCAGGAGAGGCACGGGCTACTATGTGGATAGTGGCGACGACAGCAGGACGAAATGAACACTGAAAATCTCCCGCCCATAAAGCAAGGTCTGTTCAGACGAATTTTTGCGCTCTACGGGATGCTTCTCGTACTGTCCATTATCGGCACGGAACTCTATGTCGCAGGAACAGTCCGGGAAAGCCGCACCAGGGACCTGCGGAAGAGCCTGTCAGTGCAGGCAGACCTGATCGGCCAGAACGTCCCCTTCCGCGACCCGGCAGTGCTCGATGAGCTTTGCCGAAGGCTCAAGGATGCCACCGGCTCCCGGGTTACCATAATCACCCTTGCTGGCAAGGTACAGGGAGATTCCGACCATGCGTCTGCAAGCATGGACAATCATCTCACCAGGGTCGAAGTACAGCAGGCCATCCTCTCCGGGACCGGGTCCGTTGTTCGTCACAGCGATACACTCGACTCGAATATGATCTACCTCGCCCGGAAGATCACTCAAAAGGGCCGTGCTGCCGGCATCGTTCGCCTGAGCATGCCACTGGGCGATGTGGATGCCTCGGTCAGGACCCTCAGGATCAGGATGCTTTTGGCAGTCGTTGCGATCCTCCTTATGACGGGATTATTCTCCCTCTGGCAGATCGAGCGGGTCCGGAGGCTCACGGTCCAGATCCGTGATTTTGCCCGGGCCCTCGCAAAAGGCGACCTCGGGCAGCGGTTGTTCCTTGGCCGCGCCGGCGAGTTCGACGAGATCGCAGACAGCCTGAACAGCATGTCACTGGACCTGAAGCACAGCATCGCGGCGACCGAGGAGGAAAGGAACAGGCTCAGCGTCATCCTCTCGAGCATCCCCGACGCGCTCCTGATCAGCGACGCACAGGGCATTATCCGGCTGACCAGCGCCGCGTCACGGACGTTCTTCGGCGATCTGCCGCTGACAGGGCGCCAGTTCATCGAGGTCGTACGGGACCGTCATTTTCTTGCCGCTCTGGACATCGTACGGCGCGAGCATCGATCCGAGACTGCCGAGGTCACGCTCGACCGACCGTCGGAGCAGCACTGCATTGTCCGCATCTCCCCGCTCTTTTACCGGGCAGGCGAGCTTTCCGGCATGGTCGCCGTGTTCCACGATGTCACCCAGCTCAAGAAGCTTGAGCAGGTCAGGAAAGACTTTGTGGCGAACATTTCCCATGAGATCAGGACCCCGATAACGGCTATTCAGGGATTCGCGGAAACACTGCTCGACGGAGCGATCGATGACCGGGAGAACAGCAGAAAGTTCGTTGAAACCATCAGGGAGAACAGCAAACGCATCAACAGCCTTGTGGAAGACCTGATGACGATCTCGAAGATCGAGCTGGGGGTCATCTCGGTGGAAAGGTCCGTTGTGGCTTTCCAGGATGCGGCGGATGCGGTATTTGCCGTGCTCCGAGACAAGGCTGTTGACAAGGGACTGGAACTCCGGCGGGATATCCCGCCGGGCATCGGGGTGATACAGGCTGACCGGGACCGTCTTATACAGGTACTGACGAACCTGGTCGAGAACGCGATCAAGTTCACGGACAGGGGGAGCGTTACCCTGGGGATCACCGAAAATAACGACAGAACCTCCATCTACGTGTCTGACACGGGCATCGGGATCCAGGAAAAGCATCTGCCCCGCCTGGGTGAGCGGTTCTACCGGGTCGACGCGGCACGCTCGCGCACCATGGGAGGAACAGGCCTGGGACTGGCGATCGTGAAGCACCTGGTCAAGGCGCACGGATGGGAGATGCGGATCAAAAGCACCCTGGGGAAAGGCACGACCGTGACGATACTTCTTGAGCCGGATCAGGGCGATGCGGCACAGATGGACTGAAAAAGCGGCTTCATTCCCGAAGGGTTTTTCACATCAGCGTTCACTGCGGACAATGAATTAGCAGCAAAGCTTTTTGCCGCGGAAGAGGCGGATAACATCCTGAAGAAACAGCGCTGAGCTTGAGGTTTATCAGATGTTCATCAGCGTCCTCGCTCCAGTTCCACTCACTCCCTGAAGAGCTTCACATACTGCCCGTACCCTTCCTTTTCCAGGTCCTCCTTGGGAATGAACCGGAGCGATGCCGAATTCATGCAGTAGCGAAGCCCTGTTGGCCGCGGGCCGTCATTGAACACATGACCAAGATGAGAGTCAGCATACTTGCTCCTCACCTCGGTCCGGACCGAGAAGAAGCTCCGGTCCTCTCGTGTCGTAATGTTTTCCGGCTCCAGGGGTTTCGTAAAGCTCGGCCAACCTGTTCCTGAATCATATTTATCAGTTGAACTGAACAGCGGCTCACCGGAAACGATATCCACGTAAATACCTTCTTTCTTATTGTCCCAGTATTCGTTCCTGAACGCCGGCTCAGTCCCCTCTTCCTGCGTCACCTTATACTGCAGCGCAGTCAGCTTGTTCTTCAGCTCTTCCTTTGATAGCTTCATATATTTACCCTCCACGGCGTCCCGTGTCCCGAACTTGTCGCCTCCGAGCGCGGGAAGGGCAACCAGCATCAGCGTGATCAGTACTGATCCTATTAACACGTTCATCCTCACGGCCAGCACCTCACTTTCACTAATGCAATTATACACTTGCAATAAGATCGCCGGGATTTCAGGGAAAGACCGCACCCTGGGCAGCTCCGTGGCCTGATACCCTGTCGTATCGCTCCTGGTCATCCTGAAGCTGCTTGACCTTTTCATCGCAAAGACACCGTACCGCCCGGTCCAGTTCCTCGCAGGTCGCAGCAGGAGGGAGCATGGAGACCGCGTGGGTAAGTTCATCAGCCGCCTGCACGACCTGATAACTGTGCAATGATTCGTGGTCCATGAGGCTCTGCAGGTAAGCGCGCCATTTTGTCACAAGCTCCGGCGGGGCATTCTCCGCGGTAATCCATTTTGGATACCGGTAGACAATATTGACGTCCACGGAAAAGGAGTCTACTGAGCACGATCCTTTGCCGTTGTTATACCCGTAATCCCATTTGAGTTCCCAGTCGGTGAGGGCATCGTATTTTCCGCCCGCTACCCGGATGTTGCCGTTCTGCTTCATCTGGCGCCGGAGATCGTTCTCGCAGGTGCCGGTGATCTCGTAGTACTCGACTGATTCCTTTATTTTTGGACGGTTGCATCGGCACTCGTGTGTCTGCCGGGAAACATGACCCAAAGACGCGATCCTTGAGCTCTCCTCTGCCTCTGCGGTCGCGACGCAAAGGATGAGAAGCGGAAACATAACGATCTTGCCGCGCATACCGGTGACTATCTGCATAAAAGATGACCTTCGTCCACAGAGTCTACTTTACATGATACCTCTGACGATCGCATCTTTTCAAGAGTCTTTTGGACCGAAATGGCGGCTAACCATCTCCCTTCTGGCCGACAAAATGGTCCTTCTTGTCCTTGAACAGGATGTTGAAGGTCGTAAGCGAGCCGTAGATGCGTGTGATGTACTGCTGCAACTCCACCTTCTCGGTATCGCTCAGAGTCTTATGACTATTGATCTGCTGTTCCATCACCCGCAGACGGTCGCGGACCAATACGATCTTGTGGAAAAAAGTCTCGATCGGGACAGCCTTCGATGCCTGTCCGGCGTCCGCCGGCTTCATGACCAGTTCCCCGCCCTGCCAGCGCGTTCCGATCTCTATTGCGGGCAGGTCCTCCTCGGTCATTTCCCGGGCAGCAAGCTTCACCATCTCGTAGGCCGCTGTCTCGGCATCGGAAAGGCCCACCAGATCGTCACTGGAAACCACGGTCTGTTTGCCAAGACGGGGAAAATAGACCTCGCATTCCGGGTTCCCGCCTTTGGGACTTTCTTCGACCCGGCCTATGCCGAACCGCTCGTGCCGCACCAGGTCGCCTTTCATGAAATCAGCCATGAGCTCCTCCTCTAACCAGATTGAAATAATAGCACCGGAATGCCTTTGCCACGGAAGATTTTGTTATCCGCCTCTTCCGTGGCAAAAAAGCAATAAGCTCAGATCCACTTCACTTTCGCGTCCTTCTTGGGCGGCCGCTGGGGTTCTCCCTTGGGATACCCGAGCAGGATCGGGCCGAAGACCGCGTCGCCGTCCTTGAGTTCAAGCAGAGCTTTTACGTCCGGCTCTTCCACCGCCATGGCGCCGAAGCCCACCCAGCAGGTCCCGAGCCCGAGCGAATGAGCAGCAACCATCATGTTCTCACAGGCAAGGGGGCAGGAATGCGCCGCGTATCGTCCGGTGCCGATCACGAAGATGACCGTGGGAGCGGAATAGTACACCGGGTCAGGAAGCTCTGCATAGCGCTTCTTGATCATCTCGTACCGTTCAGGGTCCACGTCCTTCACCTGTTCAGTGATCTCTTTGGCCCTGGGCAGGGCAGCGGCAAGGAGTTCCTTCCTCGCAGCCCCGTCCTCCACCACCACGAACCGCCAGGGCTGGCTGTTCATGGCCGACGGCGCTTCGTTGCCCGCGTTGATCACCTCCCGCACCAGGTCCCGGGGGACCGGCTTCGGTTCATAGGCCCTGATGGAACGCCGTCTGTTGATTGCTTCGATGACCGGATTCATAAGGATCGCATGCTCCTTTCGTACCTATTTCCCCTCATTGTAGCTTAAGGATCCTTTTGTCTCTCGCTACACAAACAGGGCGACACTTTCCCGCGGCAGCCGCTTCTGAGCGCCCGGCGGGACCTTGCCGGGATAGCCCACGGGCACGATCGCAATGGGACGCAGATTGTCGGGCAGATCCAGCGTCTCGATGACGTCGAACTCGTTGAACGCGCCTACCCAGCAGGTGCCGAGGCCCCGCGCCTGGGCAAGGAGCATGAGATTCATCACTGCCGCGGATGTGTCCTGGATGGCATACAGGTTCACGCCCCGATCCCCGTAGCGGACCGATATGGTTCGGTCAAGACAGGCCACGATAACCAGCGGCGCCTGCGCTATGAACCGCTGGTCCAGCGCCGCCTTTGCCAGGGACCTGCGCACAGCAGCGTTCTGGATAAAATAGAAGCGCCTGCTCTGCAGATTGCCTGCGCTCGGCGTCCAGCGGATCGCCTCGATCATTTCCTCGACGACCTCAGTCGGCACCTCCCGCTCAATGAAATCGCGCACGCTCCTCCGCTGACGGATGATGTCGAGGATATCCATGTGCATTGCTCCTTTGCAGCCTACGTTCAGCGGCGCCTCACCCTACCTCGTGCCCTCCGGCGCACCGCCTGCCGGATACGGTGGAATCTACTTTCGCCGCAACAGGCGCTCCATGCCCTTTTCGAGCAGGAAAGCGCCTCCGGCCTTGCCAACCTCTTTGCTTACTTCTCCGAGCACTTCGGACAGGATCTCCTTGCCTACCTGCTCGGGCGTGCCGCCGTTCTTGCCGCCAATATCATTCATCTCAAGCCGCCTGAGCATCAGCACCCGGGGTTTGTCCTCAAGACCGCGCACTTCCACTTTCGCGTTCTCGACCACCAGCTTTCTGATTCGCAGACGCTTTGCAGGTTCCTTCGCTTTCTTCTCAGACTGCTTCTTTGCCGCAGGCTCCGGAGCGCCCAGGTTCTTCTTCAGCACATCCACGTTCGACGTGCGCGATTCGTTCATTTCGTAGACCACCAGCGGAGCCGTGATGCGGATATCGTCGATCACCACGGGATTGGAGGCGACGGTCTTGGGAGCAAGTTTGATGCTGACAGCGCCGAGTGAGAGCAGGTTGCGGGACTCGAATCCCGGAGGGTTCGCCACGGTCAGCCCCTCGATCGCGCCCTTGCCCTGCGCCGGTTTAAGGGAAACGGACCTGACGCGCACCGCGGTATTCGTGGCCTTCGACCCGAACTTTTCGATCGCGTTCTTCACGATCCAGTCGAGGTTCGTCCAAAGGAAGACAATGGCGCCGGCGAGAAGCAGGATCGCGGCAATGACTATATATATAACACGTCGTTTTGTCATGGACATACTTTCGCACACCAGCAGGAGGGATGTCAATCTTGTTCCTCTGTTTTCCCGGGAAACAGGATCGACGATCTCGCAAGAAGCCACCTGCACTGTCATTGCAGGGAGCGAAGCAACGCAGCGATCTCGTAGTTGTTTGTATCTTTCAACTGCGGGTTTTCATTACCTTGTTAAGGCAATGCATCTGCATCGGAGACTGCGCAAAACACAGGAAAGGTCGGAGTCATGATCACTCCGGCCTCTTTTGTTCGTAGGCGATGCAACGGGAACGATGACAGCCCTTCTCCGCTTGAATGCCACGGGTAAAGACCTGACCACGCTCCGGGTATTCTTATTATCAGGCTATTCTCACGTATTACTTCTGGCTTGCCGCATCCATGCAGCTTTTATAGGAATAAGCGTTTGTCAGCACACCGGCAAAGATCCCTATCGTTGCCACACAGGCAGCTATGCCGGAGTAGACCAATGCCGCAACAGCTGCCTCCATTGCTACTCCGATCAAAGCAAGGATCCAGCTGGAGATAAATGCCAGGGCTGTCAGTTGAAGCAGCGCGGCAACAGTAAATGCCACAACGGAGAGTATGCTTGCCGCCTGACCCAATGTGTTGATCGCATAGGATATTGAACATTTGTCTGATGCGCCTCTGCATTCCGCGTACGCGATCAGGGCGTTCTTGATCGCAGGGATCATTCCAAATGATACGGCCGCGACCAAAGCGGCGGCCCCAAAGAGAGGATATGCAGTCGGCCAGTAGTAGGCAAGCGCTATCGCTGCTAAAAGAAGAGCAGTGGCGCCGGCGATGAGAGCTGTGACTGTGTCGAGTTTGCAGTTCATAATGGTCTCCTTTTTTATTGATCATTACTGACAAGCAAGCGACGCTGTAAAGCCTCCGTGTCGTGCGCGGGCGCCTCCTTACCGCCCCAACGAACCTGACCAGTGCTTAGACCATTCAAGGACGTTGCTGACCTTGCGTACTCCCGGGCGATGACGAACGTATTGACACCACGCGACCTGTCCCAGCAAGCGTCGCAAGACCCTGTGCTCCCCCGGTCCGGAGCAAGTCAACTGTATATGAATTTGCTGCCTTTGGGAACTACCCATAAGGGTAGCTTGAATAGGCTTTTCTATCTCCGCGACCAGGGATTGCATCCTGCGGTTCCGGAAGCGCTGTCATCATATGGGAATACACCCTCAGCGGCAGCTCGGATATCTATGGACAGAGGGTGGGTTTCGACGGCGTGTTATACGCGCATACTTCATACTATGCAAAGCAAAAGGCCTGTCAGGAATGACAGGCCTTTTGCTTTGGAGGACCGGTGCTGTCTTGCTCATCATTGCACCCGCGTCAGGGATCATCGAGTACTCTCAAGGTGCTTTCAGCAGAAACATGTCAAGTCGCAAGATCCGACCCTATGAGGTCTGGGACCGATGAGGGATGGTGGGAGAGGAGGAGAGTTCTTCATGTGACAAGGGTACAGCAGAACCGACGTCAATAACTGCAATCAAGCCTGCCCCCGGTTCTCGCGGTCTCAGAATGCATATTTCTGATCATGGGCCTGCTTCTTCGACGCCGGAGGGGACGTAGTTGCACCCGTTGCGTCAGGCTGCCTTCCTCGTCACCACCTTATAGTCGATCCCGAGTTCTACCAGCATGTTGAAGAGCACATCAAAGGTGACCTTCGCCGTGCCCACACCGGACTCGATCTGCGCCACCCGGGCCTGGCTGATCCCGAGCTTCTTTGCAAGAGCAGCCTGCGACAGGTCCTTGTCCTTCCGCGCCTTGACAATCAATTTGACCAGCCGCTGCTTCTCGCGGACCTCGGCGACATTTGCGCCCAGCGACTTAGCCAGTTCTTCAACGGTCACTTCCTTCCATGCCATGATCAAATCTCCTTCAGTCTCTTATGGATAATATCCAGCTCGCGCCGGGGAATGATCCGCGTCTTCTTCCGGAAGGCGTGGACCAGGTAGATGGCGTCGCCCTTCTTTAGATAGTAGATGACCCGGACCTGGCCGGCCTTGTCGCGGAACCTGAGCTCATGCAATCCGGGACGGATGCCTGCAAGATTCCGGCTCAGCGGCATCTCCAGCGCCCGGCCGCTCTCCAGCAGCAAAAGCGCATCGGCGACCTCAAACCGCGTCGCTTCCGGCAGGCCAAGCAGAAAGTCCTCTACCGGACTCCTGCCGCCGGACGTTTGATAATATCGTATCTTCATCTGATTATAAGCTATTGCTTATTATAAGGCAAACCTTATATTCGGCCGGTTTTGCCATGCTGGGGGTCTTTCTCCGGATATCTTCGCGTCTCAGGGTCCCCGCAGATTCATCTCGACCCTACCCCCGCGGCACATACACCGCATACCCTCTCGGCGGAGCGGAGAACTCACCCCTTCCGTCCCCCTGGGTCTTCAGTTCCTTCGGATCGCGTGCATCGCGGCCGTTCCATGCCACCGGGGCAAAGGTCCTGTTGTTCCACTGCGTCGTGACCCATGCCTTGTTCCAGGCATCACCCCGGTTGTTCAGCACAAAGACCAGCCCCTTTTGATACCCAAAACCGTTCCGCTGCATGATGTAGAGATCGTCGTCCGCGTGGAGAACGGTCGTTCCGCCGCCTGCGTGGTCCTCATGGGCCTTGACGAGCGCCGCGATGCCGGTCGGTTCTCCCGGCCTGCCCAGTCCCCAGGCGAAATAGTCCTGCCAGAACACGCAGGGATAACCCTCATGGGTGAGGATGAAGGCGTAGGCGAGCAGTTTGTCGTTCGTGATCCCCGGGGTGTCTCCGCCGCGGAAGTCGTGGTTGTCCACGAAGGTCACGGCCTCGAACGGCCGGTCCGTCATGAGCACGCCGCCCACGGTCAGCCGCCGCAGGCTGAAGCCGTAGGAATCGCACAGGTCCTTCAGACGGTAGCGCAGCGGAAAATCGAAAGCGCCAACTCGGTTCGTCGCCCAGGAGTTCACGTCGTCGAGCCAGCTGTCGATGAACGCGTCGCCTGCCCAGCATTCGCCCACGCCGAAGATGTCCACGGGTTTGCCCTGCCGCGTATAGGTCCGGTCGTGGATCGCCCGGACGATCCAGCCGCCGAAGCCCTTGACGAAGTCATAGCGGAAGCCGTCGAAGCCGATCTCCTCGATCATCCACTTGGCGTGGTTCAGGATGCCGGTGGAGACGCGGGGGTTGATGTGGCAGAGGTCGGGCATGTCGCAGAAAGCGTTCGTATCGATGGCGCGGTAGGGCGAAGGATTGAAGCAGGTCCAGTCGCGGGTGAAGAGCCCGCTCATGGGCGTGAAGCGCGTCCACCACATGCGCCGCGTGATCGGGTTGTACTCTTCCCCGTCCGCTCCGTTGTTGTGGTTCAGGACCAGGTCCGCGTAGACCTTGAAGTCCTTTGCGTGCGCCGCGCTGATCAGGGCCTTGAGCTCTTCTTCCGAACCGTACCAGGTCCGCACCTCGTCCCTGCCGTCCACCTTCCTGATTGCCTTCTGCGGGTACTTGCCCAGGTCGTAGTAGTCGTAGACGTCGTACCCCATGGACATGCCGCCCACGTTCGCGGCCTTGGAAGCCGGTGGCAGCCAGAGCGCGGTAAAGCCCGCGGCCTTGAGGCCCGGAACCTCGGCGGCCACGTGGGTCCACCAGGCGTATTCCTTTCCTTCGATCCTCGGACAGTCCCAGTAAAAAGCCTGCATGATGACGCCCATGGGTGCCTCCGCTCAAAGAACGACGAAGCAACGTTGTTCAATCCATGCTTTCTCCCCGTTCACATCCTCATCCTGGTCAGCATCGGAATGGCGACGGCCGCCACGATGCCCAGCAACCCTATGATGATCCCGATCAGCGCCGTGATCCCCGTGAATTTCCAGAACGACTTCTGATGGCTGAATGCGGCCTCCAGGTCCGCGACGCCGTACCCTTCGAGAAAGCGGCCGATGGCGGATGAATACCGGTACAGATACAGAGCCGGAATGAAATAGAAAACCGAAATAACGATATAGAACAGCCCGAGGAACGCAGTCGGTGCGCCCTTCTGGGTCTGGAGCATGCGCGCAAACACCGTGACGCCGACCCCCAGCAGCACCATGAATCCCACGGCGATGAAACCCAGGACCGCCAAGAGCTTTGTCCACGGTTTGATCGAACGCATCGATTCCACCATACCCCCGGTTACCGCAACACCGTTCTCCGCTGCTTCGTTGTTCATGACAATGTCCCCCTTCGCGTCAGCAGGTCTATTCACTGATACTGATAAAAGCTTTCTGTCTTCCGATCACGATGCTCTTTCAAAACGAATCTAGTACAGATAAATACAAATTGCAAGAAAGAACTGTCTCTGGCCGGTCTTTTTGGTGAAGATATTTCTACTACACTTTCGGGCAGGTAGGGCGCGGTGAAGCGGACAGTACAGCGACAGGAGGCAACAAGATGGGGACGACATATGTTCGACAGAAAAGCGACAGAGGGGCGACAGACGGACGATAAATGGACGACAGAAAGGCGACAGGGTGCGACAGAGAAAACTGCGTGAGACGAACGGCAAGGACGGCTTGATCCCCGATGGAATCATTCGGGGATGACGGGCTAAACCACTGCCCCCTCACCCCTGCCCTCTCCCCAGAGGGTAGATATAACTGCGCGTTTAGTTTTCCATTTTTTTGCACTCAGTTTGCCATTTTATAACCCAGAAAGCTCATTTTTTGTATGCTTAACGCCATATGACAAGTGCTTTATTCAAACTGTAGATCAGGCTTCTTTCTCAAGCCCTTTAACTACCCGTGCCCGATAGTTATTGTATACGGTCTGAAAATTATCGCTGTTTTCCGTAGATGCGTAGAGGCCCCGCAACTGGTCGAGTAGCAGACTCCTATCCACGCCTGGGTGTTCTGCAAGCATACAAACAATATCGGTTAAGAGTACACCGATCGCAGCAGTGGAATCAGCACAGGCAGTAACCGCGCTTTGTGTGTCTTTTTCCATTTGTGATCCTCCTGGGAACAGCCGACTTGTCACGGTCAATAACGTGAATTAATAATTATTGTCCGATTCCGAATGCACTTCTAACCGCTGGGCTTGTGTTTGCGAGTTTCAGTAATACGGTGGCAATATATCGCTCACCATCGAACTGATGCTTGCCCACCTGCGCGTCCAGCTGAACGCCGGACTGGTTAATAACGCTTATCGAAACGTTTGGCATGTTGCCTACGTCGCCCTTGTTGATTCTGTCGAGGGCGGCCACGCCCTTGCGCGACACCACGTATTCACCGGTCTGCAGGATAGCGGGACGCTCGTCGGACGATAGCCCTCCCACATGGAACCGGGGGATATATCCTCCGCTGTGCATGATCAGCCCGCCGGAATGTTTAAAATAAGGTCCAATAACCGGCGGTTGCCCGTACCCGGATCCTCCTACATTTGCACCTGGATCACTTATAAGTGCGCCGCCGACAGCGGTTGTTCCCGTTTTATTTTCGGCATTTTTAATACCTGTAATAGCAATCACAGATTGCTGCGCAAGAATATTTGAAATCGCGCGCGCCACGGAAAGCAAGAAACTTTTAATATATTGCCAGAAGCTCTTAAGTTTACCCGTCATTGCGTCAAAGAAAAATTCAGAGAACGCCTGTTCCATGCCGCGCGCGGTTTCCTGGGCGATATACACGCCTTCCTGGAAGCGGCTTCGAAGGCTGTCATTATACCGCTTTAAACCTTCGTCAATACCCTCTTGAAACGTGCCGTCCAACTCCCGCAGCGCCAACCTCAGGTCGGAGATTTTTCTGATGGTGTCATCGATCTCTTTTTGCTTCGCGGCCCGCTGGTTAGGATCGTTGATCGGCTTCAGGTTCGCCTGCTGCACGCTGAGCAGCCGTTCCTCGATCCGTAGCCGCTCGCGGGCCGCATCAAGATGGGAAATATCGCGGTTTTTCTCTGCTATATCGAGGTAGGCCATCTCGCGCATGATCTCCGCTTCTCGCGCTTTCATGGCAACTTCATATTCCAATTGGGATTGTGCTCCCGTACCCCTGCCGCCTCCTGATCCGCTGAACGATGGATCGGTGCCGGTTCCGCCGCCGGAGAGCGGAGATTCCGCTTTTCCGAAGGCCGCCTTGAAGTACGTTGCGCTCAGGTTCTTCAGCTTCTCGAAGTCCGCCTTGGTCTTGGCCAGCGTCTCGTCGGAAACGATGCCGACCTTGTTCAAGGCCGTCTGCGCCAGGGTAGCCAGACCCATGATGCCGGCGATGCCTCCGCTCATGAGCCCCATGACAATATCCACGGTCCCGAGCGCGAAACTCTTGATGCCGCTGCCGAAGCTCCAGATCGCGCTGCCGACGGTTTCCTTCAGATCGTTCCACCAGGCCTTGAGCTTCTGCATCTTTTCGGCGTTGTTGCCCTGGACATCGCCGAACTTTTCCATCTGCTTGCCCGCGTTCTCCATGGCCAGGGCATAGAGGTCCACATCGGTGATGCCCATGGACATGGCCTCGGACAGGAGCTGCACCTGTTCCTTGGAAACAAGACCGTACTTCAGCAGCGCCCGCGGCATCTTGTTTGCGATCGCGTCAGTGATCGTCTCGTATGCCGTGCCCACGTCCTCGCCCGTGACTCGCGCGGAGATCCTCGCGGCCTCCATGATCTTCGTGAGCTGGTCGCCGTTGAGCCCCTGCATCATGCCCTTCACGGCCTTCTGCATGATGTCCGAGTCGTCCACGGTCCCGGCGGCCGCGCGCTTCATGTTTTCCAGGATCTCGTCCGCGCTCTCTCCGGACGCCTCGGCCACCTGGCGGAAAGACGCCTCGGCCTGCTCGGCCTTGGCTCCCAGCTCCATGTACTCCAGCGCCTTGCTGATCGCGACGCCTGCGGCGGCAGCCGCGGCGGTGATGGCGATCCAGTTCTCTTTCATGGACTTCATAAAGGAGCCGGTCTGCTTGTCGGCCTTCCCGGTCTCGTCGCCGATGCCCTTGATCTGCTTCCCCAACTGGTCAAGGGTCCCCTTGGCCATGTTGTAGGCTTCGATGACGAGCTGTATTTTCTGGCGGTCGTTCGACATGGGTGTACTCCTTTCAGATAGTTCTACGTATAATTAAACTCGCGAAGATGATCTGCTTTTCTGAAGGGTATATTTGAGCACGCTGTGTTGATCATCTTCGTTCATTTCTATCAAAATCTGTCTCACTTTTTCAATTAACGCTGTACCTCGAAGCATGCCTGGCATAGCTGATGGAGTCTCTATATTGTTTCGTACAAAGACATTATAGATGCCTGTCGGAGTCATTCCGTATTTTTTTGAAAGCTTCTGCAGTGTAAATTTGTTGGTATGATAATCCGCAATGATTTTGTTATCGCGTTCCTTCCTGCGCACGACAGTCAGGCACTCCAGCGTTTTCGGGAAATACACCTGTTCACCACGGAGCTCTGATCCAAGCTTCACCGTTGCACCGAGGCCGATGATTTTAGCGATCATCTGGTATGTTGGGTGAAGCTCGTTCTCCCGGATGCTAATTTGCTTTTCATCCATCAGCACTTTACCTCCACAGTTACTTTAGACCGCGCAGTATTCGACACAGACGGTTTCCCGATTTTCGGTTATCAATGTAGGCTCTCCCATGAGCTCCCACCGCAGTTTTCTAAGGGCAGTAGCTTCAATTCGGGCGACACTGCTTATTGAAAGCCCAGCTTTTACACCAACTTCTTCCGGCATAAGATCACACCAGTATCTAAGAATTATTATCTTACGTTCCCTGTCGTTAAGCTCCAGCAACGCTCTGCGAATATTATGGTTGAATGCCGATTTCTCAGCACTGCACTTGGTTTCAGCAGTTCTGAATGAATTCCCATTTCTTCGCTTATCGAATATTTGCGGTATTATTGAACTATCCCCATCCGAAACGAACATGTCTTGCCGAGTAGCCGCGTCTTCTTTGTCGCCCAGAAGCTCATCTAACGAATTATGTTTGTTCTTATGGTAATCTTTGAGGCAGTCAATTATCTGACGGCTAATTGCTGGTTTCGCATAGGCAATAAGCCGGATCCCTCTTTCTGGATCGAACAGTTTAGCTGCTCTCATTAAACCCTGGCAACCTTCGGCAACCATGTCCATAAATGGCAATCCTGGGCGCCAATACTTCCTGACGATGAAAATAACGAACTTGATATTTGACTCTACGAGAAGTTCAGCTGCCGCTTCATCTCCGGATTGAGCCCTGCGAGCGATCCTGCTTTCATCCTCTCGTGATAATACTGGTCTTTGTTTAAGGTCTTCCCGAAGCATCCTGAGTAATTCCCAGTCTCCACCGCCATAACCGGAATTCTGTTTTTCCTCTTTCATGCGACCTCCCCGAGTGGTAATATCAACCAAGGAAGGATATCCCGCTCCAAAAGCCACGCCCTCCTGCCCAGGACGCGCGTGGCTTTTTATTTTGTCGCTGCTACGGGGATCTCTTTAAGTCCGTACGATGTTTCACGAATCAATGTTTCCAGTTCCTCGCATTTGGCGTGGGTTGCTTTTTGCAACCGACCAAGAATCGAAAATACCATTGACCATTCAATATCGATTTTGCGTCCTTCCCCGGAAGACAATGCAGTTATTTCTCCGAGCTTGATCATCGTTTCTATTTCATATAAGTGGTTTGTAATATCATTGCGCAGATGATCGAGTTTAACGTATGCGTTCTCTTTCTGTTTTGAAAGCTGATTCATTGAAGCCCCCCTTGGTTAAGTTATAGCCACGCTTCCACCTGACAGCGTGGCTATTGATTTTATTATTTGCTGAACTCGTTCTACAGGTTGATCCCGATTGTTTGATACTTTGCTTTTATATCGTCAACGGCTTTCTGGATCACAGCTCTGTCCTTGTACGGTCCAGAGAGAGAGCACACTGCTGCTATTTGACCATAGTTATGCTTATCCTCTAAACCTTCAAATGCTTTGAGGTTGAAGGTCGGTATTGCAAACCTGTCAGCATCGCCCCCCGTCCGCCGAATCGCAAAACCTTCAGCCCTGACTTCCTTCGACAGTCGAGCTGGAGAACCCATGATCTCATCCAAGGCCGTCAGCTCTTTGAACTTGTCGATGAGTTGAATAGAAAGCTTGATGTATTCCTGACCGACAAGTTCGGCCTGGCCCATCAAAAACTCGTTGATGATTTCCTTCCGGCTGGACCGGAGCAGAGTCAGCTCATTCTCGGCTGCATCGAGTTTTCGCTGGAGGCCCGCGATGATTTGCTTCGCGTTGCCGGCAACCTTGTTGAATTCTTCAAGCGCTGCTTCCCGCGCCGCAATCTGCTCATCAAGCGCTTTGAGGTCTTTTCCCGTCGCAGTGCCCAGAGAGATGGCTGCAAGGATATCTTCTCTCTCTTGCAGCAGATCGTCTGCGGACTCGGGCACGGCCTGACGGGCCTTCTCGATCGTGCTTGTCTGATCCGAAATGAGAGCCTGAAGTTCTGCGACGGTTCTTTCTGCCGCTGCAACATCCTCTTGATACTGAATAAGATCCTCGATGCCGAGTGAATGACCATAATTCGTCAGTTCTTTTTCGGCGTTCACGAGATCCTGATGTGTGCTCTGCGCGTGCTGCCGGGCATGTGCGGCCACTTCTTTGGCATCCGCAGCAGCCTTCTGAAGTTTGTCGAATTCATCTTTTTCCCAAGGGGTCATGCGCTCTACATCTTCTGCGTGGTGCCTCCCATTAAGGCGATTCACGCCTTCAATGGTGCTTTTAAATGAGTAGACCTGTCCTGTCGCCCGTGCTGCAATGTCCTCTTTGTCGTCGGCGACCTTGATAGCAGCAAGACATTTTTCTCTGAGCAACTGCGCACGACGACGAAGGTCTTCTCTCTTTGCCACCCGTTCCCTGTACGACACCTTCCCTGGGGCATCCTGTACGTCCGCTTTCTTAGCCATGTGCTTTCCTCCTATCGTTAATTTGATGGTTCGTAAATTCTCACGAATGCTTTAGTGAGGGATTTCCTCGATGTCATCCGTGGAGTTATTTATTTATCGCTTCGGCGATACCGATGCGATGTTTCGTACAATTTCATCAAGTTCGCTCTGTTCTTCTTTCGACACTTGTGCAGCAAATTCATTGGTATGTTCGCCTTCTGACAGATCAATAAAAAACACAGAGCCAGGGGACATGGGGACAAAGCGACATCCCGATATCTGGCGAAGTTTTTGTTGAAATTTATGATCGTCTATGCGTATCATATTTTCTCCACGAGGCTGCTGATTATTCCCTAACGAGTTTTCTATCGAGCCTTTAGAGGGCAAATATATGTTTTGCCGCTCTCGTCAGTGCCAAAAGACGATCCCCAACAGTCGTATCCCTACCGAACAGGATGAGATCGCGACGTTTGTCCTCCGGCACCATTTTCGAAGCACCTATTTTCCGAGCTTCCGAGTAGTAGAGCCGATGGCACGAACCGGATCCAAAACCACAGAAATCCTTCTGCCTCCCGGAAAGAGGCTTTCCACAGCGGCGGCAATGCCTCCCATTTGCCGCTTTATTAGCTGTGCGCAGCTCGCTGGGGGCCTCAGGGGGAGCAATATGGGGCATGGGGCTACCCTGGCACCCAAAACGCACATTTTCCTCCGTCGTATTCACCCCAGCACTGTCTAAACGTTGCATTCCATGTTCCTCTCTACCTATCCGTCTGTAGCCCATCAACAACAGCCGTTTAAACGGTATTCGAAACCGGCTTACCCGTGTCCGGCGCGTCCGGTTTTCTTTCGCGTGCGCCGTCCTTTTTCCGCCTGACCATATTGTTCAATGTATGGATCACCTTCCGGGTTGTGACCGTATCCAGGAACCGAAGGTCTGAAACCTTGAAATGCCGATCTAAAAACGTGCGCAGGGCCTTTTCTCTTTTTTTATGATCCCTGATATCAACAGCATCACGCCAAAGGGCTTCGATCTTTCGGAGTTGAGAAGGCTGCGCCATATCTGCCCGATGACCAAGATTTTCAAACCGTTCTTTGCCCTCGAACTTATTCCACACGCCGCGCTCGATCGCGCTGTCTTCGAGTGCCGTAATGAGCGAGTTGGCTTGTTCGGATGTAAGCTGTTTTGAAGATGCCGCTTCAAAATTGATTGCGAGGGTACCCCGATACTCTTTTTCCGTCATCTTGAGGGCTGTTTTCAGCGTGTGAATTTTTTTGATCTGCCCTACGTCAATCATCTTATTTGCCGTGTTCAACATTGCCTGCTCCTTTCTCGTTCTTCTGAAACCAGTAACCTACTGTTCTGGGACATAGTCCAAGTCGCTTCGCTATTTTTTCGGCCGAAATCTTCGACTTTGTTCTGAGCCGCAATGCCAGCCGGTATGCATTAAGGTGAGGGGCAAGAACTCTAACAGTGTCTCCAGATGGTGTTTCCTGGAGCCAGTAACGAACTGTTCTTGGATTCATACCGATGCGTCGCGCTATTTCAATTCCTGTTAACGCTTCACATTTCCTCAATCGCAAGGCTTCGAGATATTTGCTCTGGTGAGATAAATGAGCACGTATGTTACGCAGCCTGTCCTTTCTCATGCGATCAGTCCTCTTCAGAGAAAAAATATCCCGAGCCACGCTTAGTTAATACATAGCGTTCCGCTCCGACCTTTCGGAGTTTGATTCGCAGTCTTGTTACGTGAACATCTATTGCCCGCAGCTCCATGGATAGGCCGTTTCGTGAGATGGCTTCCTTGATCGCGGCTCGTCCAAAAACTTTGCCTCGGTTTTCCATGAGAAGGCGAAGGAGTCTGAACTCCATGGGGAGGAGATCAACAATCTTGCCTTCAGCCACAACTCGCTCACGGTCCAGATCCATTAGTAGCGGGCCGGCGCTGACTATTGATTTTTCAATAGCCGCGTTATATTCTTTCTTTTTCTCCAGGTAATCGGCCATGTCTCTTTGATATTGTGCTTCCGCATCTGCTTCATCACTCTCAAAAATGATAAGCGGTTTTTCCGGCCGAATCGGTCGTGAATCCTCCAGATATGAAATTTCCTGTAAAGTACTGTAGCCATCGGTGCCGGTTAGCTGCATCTCGCGATCACGTCGAACGACTTCATCCATGGCAGTTTTTGCGAGACGAAGCACTTTGACTTTTTTCTTGTCGGTTGTCGTGCAACCGCGAGCAAGATTCACTGCTACTATTCCTGCGGCAAGATGTTCTACGGTTTCAGATGGCGCAACGGCTCGATTGTCCTTCAAATATGATTTCGCGATTTTCCTTGTGCGGTGTTTATGGGCCAATGCTGCCTTGAGTTCCGCTCTTTCTATGTCCGTTTTAGCGAGCGCCTGGACTGCTCCCACCAAGTTGGCTTTCCCCAGGTACTCATCCGTTGTGGCATCAAAGACCCAAGCAGTCTGGTAGGCTTGCACATCCCGGCGTAAATAGACTTTGGTCCCTGTGAGGGCATACATGAATTCGCCAAAGTAAGTGACCTGGAGTTCACTATCTCGCACGCCATTTCTGCCGATCGTGACTTCCTTACTGGTTCTCTGACAAAATAGTTTTAATGCATCGGCTCCGACCTTTCGCATCTCCGATCGTTCAGCATTCCATACTTCATCCGGACATCTGCCCTGGAGCACCTTTCCATTTGACGGCATTTTATTAGCGACGGTCATGATATAGACATCCATCAACTTTAGATATTCGTCGTAGGAGAGAATGCGGCCGCTTTTAATTTCTCCGTCAAGGCTATCCGGTCTTTCGGTGACATTGCCGCCACGGTAGCCTGGCATGTGTTTGCTGAACCATTCCTTGTTGCGCAGAAAATCTCGTTCAATCGGTTTGGTCTGAGCATTGTATGGTAGTGCAAAATGAGGAGTGACGCCGAGAAGCGAAAGCATACTGGTCGTTTTCTTCTCGTCAACCGTCACCCGGCCGCGCTTCCGGCCTCCGGCAAAATCGCGCGATTTATAATCACGGCCATTGTCGATATAAAGCTCTTCCGGCAATCCGTTTTCTTTTACTGTGTAATAGAAGGATTGAAATATATGGTCGCTATTCGGCGGCTCAGGATGATGCAGCCAGCCAAGCCACTTGGAAGTTTTATAATCGCGCCATGCCGTGATCCATGGAAAACATGCCTTGCCGTTCGGCAGCATTACCGCGACATCGACTTGAGCGTGATCCCCTACAATGACTTGGCCGGGTTTTATCTGGCTGTAATCACGGTCCACATGCGATGCATATTTTCTATTCCAGGCCTCCGGACCAAAGCGAGCCAAAAAGATTGAGCTTTTCGGTATTTCACGCTCGACGCGGCGAAGAAATGCGGACGGTGAGGGGAATCCTTCAAGTTGAAGCTGCGGATTGAGAGTCCGTGCATATCCGAGGGTACGAGTCCAACACGATTTAACGGAGGGCGCGCCTTCCTTCAGATATGCATTTTTGAAGTACTTATAATGGTCATCCTGCACTTTGCTGTTTCCGGCAGAATGACCGTATTTTGCGAGCAGTCCGGCAATGCCTTGCTCAGCATATTTATTTCGTGCATCGAGAACCGCGTCATAGGATGTTTTCAGGTCAGGCTGAGTGCCGTTCCACTCAGCTACAAATTGCCTGAGGCTTGCACCCTTGAGTCCAGCAGAGGCGCGAATGATTTGAAGATATTTATCAGCCTTCTGCCGAGCCCAGCCTGGCGCTGCCGCGTAGAGTTCACTCTCTATCTCTTCGTCGGTCATGGGCCGCAGCGCTGTGCCGATGTTTACGACTTCGCCTGTTGCGGTGTCGATTAACTCGCCGCTTGCGATTTCTATATTCTTATTGGCATTCTCTGCGGTGATTGATAAAGAGTGCGCCGGTACAGAAGCAGATGGCACCTGACAAGGAGGAGGCTGCATCTGTACCGGCGCGAGTTGATCAGGGGTGCGGTCGCGAACCCGCTCCTGATCTATAGAAGATGCAACAGATGACCACAAAGGAGGTTTGTTTTCGCCATCTGTCACATCCATGCTGCCAGGTTGTAAGAAGAGTGCCTTGATGTCTTCGGCAAGACCATCAGTCTCAAATTCTTCGGCAACCTTATGGTTAACGATTCTGGTACCGCACGACTGCCAACCTTCCTTTAGCTTGCGCTTTCGGATGGCATGCCAGGTGACGCCTTTTCGTTCGGCTATTTCTTTCAGTGTCGCCTTCATGCTCATCCTGTGTTTTAATAGTCGTTGCGTACTCGCTCAAAATACGATACAATCGTGTTCATTGCGGGCAACTATGCCTTCTGTTGATTGCCATCAGGCCACAGCTCGGAGATCCTCATCCGAAGTGCGGCCGCAATGGAGCGGCGTATTCGCTGCCCGCGCCTGCGCCCGTGAATAACAAAGGACACATATGCTTTTGTGACATGTTCTCTTTCTGCGATTTGGAGGCCAGTAACTCCCCTTAACACCATTATTGATTTTATGTTCCTCGCCCCCAGGACGCCGGAACGTGTGCTTTTTTTAAGTAGCTTTTTCGACATGTGTTTTTCCACCCTTGCTCCGTATGAATCGCTCCTGATGGCAATGTAGTAGTTAACCGATATACTATGGAATCTAACAACAAGCGGCTTGGGGTAAGCCACATTGTGTTAACCTGTATATCATGTTGTAGGTATGAATATAGTCACAAAATATGACAATGTCAACAACAAAATTCATATTAACTGACATTATTAAACGCATCAAACAGCGCGAATTAATCCGCAGTGACGTTAAGGTCGCTGAATTACTAGGATTAGAGCGCACTGCATTTGCTGAGAGAAAGCGCAGGAATAGTATTCCGTACAAAGAATTAGTCATATATTGTGAACGAACCGGAACCAATATGCATTATCTTCTTACCGGAGAAGGTTTGGATATTAATGCTGCGCTTAGAACAGTTCCGTTAGAACTGCGAAATAAACAGCTGTACTACATTGGAAGATGGGTGGATGTGTTTTGGGAAAAAGCCACAGAAGAAGAGCGGGCATGGCTTTATGTGGAACTCCAAAGGGTATTCCCTGAATTTAAAAAATGGATACAGGAAGAAGAGGCAGAACTTGAAAGGTCTTTCAATGAATTTTCGAACACTGAAAAACCGGAAGGTGGCGATCAATGAAGATAGTGATCTTCTGCATCATCACGACAATGTTTTTTTCGGGATGCGCGTCGAAGAGAACTTTCACTCAAGATGAATGGACCAGGATCACCACTCGGGAATATAGTGGTAGGTCAGCCACGGAAGTTTTTGATGCAATCGAAAAGGTTCTTCGCCTTGCCGATGAATCTGATGTGAAAATATACCGGTGGCCGGATCGCCTTATAGCAACGAGGTCATATCTTATCTACGCTGTGCTCGCAGCAACGAACGGACTATATACATTCGACATTCATACAGTGCCAGGAGAATCAGGCACAAAAGTCGTTGCTATTATTACGCTCACCGCAGGAACAATAGCAGGAGCGCCGACAGCCTACAATCCAACGATTATCACGACCCCTTCAGCGGGCGGCATGGTTATGGATAATCCGGAAACCTATGATCTGTTCTTCTCCCGAGTAAAGTATTTCCTCAACGGGGGAGTCTGGGTAACCTGTGAGCGTGCCACAGAAATGTACCGAGATAGCCCATCCGGTGCACTCGATGGTTTATGTTTAATGAGTGATGATGACCTTCCGGAAGAAATGCGGCAGTCTACCGAAGGAAACAACTCCTGGCGATCTCGCCGCGCGCGTCGTTGATGTTTTAGTATTTAAAGGAGACATTCATGGAACTGACAAAGCCAAGAGCGCAGGAGAAAAAGGTAAGAGATAAGATCATCGCAGCGCTACGAGAATATAGACCACAGGATGACATAGCTTTCTCAAAATTCACAAACGATAGAATCCCTGATGAGTTCTACCATAAAGAAATAACGAAAGCAGGGATTGAACAGGGATTAGAGTGTCTTCGTCTAATCAATAATATGAGCGGTCTCTCAGCAGGAGACTTTGATCTGCTCACGCTTTTGGAACACTACATTTTAAATCTTGATTCCCGCGATGCAATAAACAAGGTTCTCAATGCAAGGCGTGGACGCTGATTCTTTTTGGAACTGTGTACCTGGATCCCGACTGCTCATTACGCTTACATTCAGTGATGATCGTAGCGCCGCCTGCTCTCCCAGCCGATACCGTCCATATTCCTTGCAGGTTACATAGGTCACATAGGTTACAATGGGGCTATGTAACCAGTTACAAAGGTGAGTGCCGGAACAAGCGCGCTTAAATATTAAAAAGCCTTGCGTTAAACGATATTTAAACGGTCATCAAAATTTATCGCGCGATTTGAGAAAGTTGAAGACTGCCCGCGCAATAATGTAAAAAACGTGTACTTCCGGAAAAAAATGGCAAACTGATCCCGCCGCGTTTTTTTCTCGATTCCATCCTTAATATCAATACGTTATAAGCACACCTCCCTTTGTAACCAATAAAGAGAATTACCTGAAAAAGCATAGTAGAGGGCAGAAAATTTATCGTTGTTGTAATCTTCCTGTAACATTCAGCGGTTATAACATTTCCATGATAAACTCATCAAGGAGGCATATACATATGAAGCATCTGTTGATCGCGATTGCGATTCTTTCGGCCTTAACCCTTTCCCCGGCAGCCCACGCCATCGAGACCCTGAACGGCGCTGGAGCCACGTTCCCCTATCCGGTCTACTCGGCCTGGGCCTATGACTACAGCAAGGTGGCGGGTATTCAGCTCAACTACCAGTCGATCGGTTCCGGCGGGGGTATCAAGCAGATCTCGGAGCGTACCGTGCATTTCGGCGCGTCCGACAAGCCGCTTACCCCCGAGGAACTTAAAAAGGACAACCTGCTCCAGTTCCCCGCGGTCATCGGCGGCGTGGTCCTGGTCGTGAACGTTCCGGGGGTGAAGTCCGGAGACCTGAAGCTTGATGGTTCCGCGACCTGCGGCATCTTCCTTGGGGAGATCAAGACCTGGAACGATCCCAGGATCAAGACCCTGAACCCGGGGCTCGGCCTGCCTGACTCGGCCATCACCGTGGTGCGCCGGTCCGACGGCTCCGGAACCACCTCCATATTCACCGACTATCTCACCAACGCCTGCCCGGCATGGAAAGCAAAGGTCGGCAGCGGCACCTCGGTCAACTGGCCCATAGGCATCGGCGGCAAAGGCAATGAAGGCGTGGCGAACTACGTGAAACGTTCGGCCAACTCCATCGGCTATGTGGAGTTCGCTTATGCAAAGCAGAACAAGATGGTCCACACCAAGCTCAAGAACAAGGCCGGCTCGTTCGTTGAGCCGAACTTCGAGAGCTTCGAGGACGCGGCAAAGACCGGAGACTTTGATCCGAAAAAGGATTTTTTCCTCTGGCTCACCAACGCGCCGGGAAAGAACGCCTGGCCCATTGCCGGTGCGACCTTCATCCTGCTGGCCGGCGACAAGAAGGACGTGAACACCCGGGTTGTCAAGTTCTTTGACTGGGCATTCCAGAACGGCGATGCCAAGGCAAAGGAGCTGGTCTATGTGCCTCTGCCCAAGACGCTCAAGGACAAGGTGCGGCAGTACTGGAAAATAAAGGGAATATAGAACCGACAATGGACAATAGCGACAGGTCGACAGCAAATCGACAACTGAAAAGGACGTTCTCGCGCTGAGGCGAACGTCAAACGATTATCTCGCGCAAAGCCGCCAAGCCGCAAAGAAAGACCTATGCTTCGGTTTAAAAACGGACTTGGTAATTTCAGGTCGTCTTCGTAGAAGTAAAAAACGTATGTTGAGATTCCAGAACAAGATTCAGGTTTCCTTTGCGTCTTTGCGGCTTTGCGCGAGACAGCCCTTGGCAGTTGATTTTCGCGCGGTCTTTGGTGAAACTGTTACAAGGATTTGAGGTCCCCGTGCCCATCTTCTCGAAAAAGAACTCCATCGACATCGCCTTCTCCACGATCACCGCGGTCGCGGCCCTGACCGTCCTCGTCGTGATCTGCGGCATCGTCGCGGTTCTCTTCAAGGAGTCCTGGCCTGCTATCCAGAAGTTCGGGTTCTTCAGGTTCCTGTTCACGGTCGAGTGGAACCCCGTGACCTCGGTCTTCGGAGCTGCCAGCGCTGTCTACGGCACGATCGTGACGACCGGCATCGCCCTGCTCATAGCATTTCCGACGGCGGTAGGCATCGCCATCTTCGTGACCGAGATCGCGCCGAATGCGCTCAAGGGCCCCATCGGAGCGGCCATCGAGCTGCTCGCGGCCATACCGAGCATCATCTACGGCATGTGGGGCCTTTTCACCCTCGCGCCGATCATGTCGCAGTACATTGAGCCTTTTCTCCAGAAGTATCTGGGCAACCTTCCGTTATTTAAAACGCTGCTCGCGGGAACGCCCATGGGCATCGACCTTTTGACAGCAAGCGTGATCCTGTCGATCATGATCATCCCCTTTACCGCCAGCATCGCCCGCGACGCGTTCAACCTCACGCCGGGAGTGGTGAAGGAATCAGCCTATGCCATGGGCGCAACGCAGTGGGAAGTGGTAAAGGACGTGGTCATCCCCCATGCAAAGCTCGGGGTCTTCGGCGGTGCGGCGCTGTCCCTGGGCAGGGCGCTCGGCGAGACCATGGCCGTAGCTTTCGTGCTCGGGAACAACCACAAGATCGCAACCTCGCTCTTTGACGCGGCCTCCACGATCACCGTGACCCTGGCGAACGAGTTCGCTGAAGCGGACAGCGATATGTATCTGTCGTCGCTTTATTATCTCGCGCTGGTGCTCTTCGGATTGAGTTTCATCACCCTGGCGGTGGCGAAGCTGTTCCTGCTCCGGGCCGAGGGAAAACATAGCCGTTGAGGACCATTTTCACCACGGAGTCACGGAGACACGGAGAACGGCAGCATCATCGACTGATATCCGGTCTTTATCTTTAAACACAAGTCCAAGGAAGTTGTTTCACTCCGTGTCGACCTGCCTCCGTGGTTGATTAGTTTTGACGTTATGAAAAGAGAACACTACAGAAAGATCATCAACTACTCCGCCCTCTCCCTGAGCGGCCTGGCGGCCCTGGCAGGGCTGTTCTGGCTCGTCTTCATCCTCGGGGACGTACTGGTCCACGGCATCGGCGCGCTCAGGTTCGAGCTGTTCCTGCAGGACCCGGTGCCCGCGGGCATGACCGGCGGTGGATTGCGGAACGCCTTTATCGGCCAGCTCATGATCACCTTCTTCGCAACGCTCATCGGCGTGCCGGTCGGCGTTCTCGGGGGGACTTTCCTTGCCGAGTACGCCCGGGGAACCACGTTCGCCCGGGTGATCAGCGTGCTTTCGGACATCATGGTGAGCGTGCCATCCATCGTGATCGGCGCGTTCGTGTACGCGGTCCTGGTCAAGCCGCTGCACCACTTCAGCGGATGGGCCGGCGCGGTCGCACTGGCGGTCATCATGATACCGGTGGTGCTCAGGACGACCGAGGACATGCTGACCCTCGTGCCCTGGACCGTCCGCGAAGCTGCCTTCGCCCTCGGCGCTCCCTATTACAAAGTGATACTGCAGGTCGTGTACCGGGGCGCCGCGACCGGGATCCTGACCGGCGTGCTTCTCTCCATGGCCCGCGTGGCAGGCGAGACAGCACCGCTCCTGTTCACGTCCTTTAACAACACCTTTTACTCGACCGATATGAACGGCCCCGTGGCATCGCTCACGGTCACGATCTTTCAGTACGCCATGGGTCCTTATGATGACTGGCACCAGCAGGCCTGGGCAGCGTCCTTTGTCATCACGCTCTTCATCCTGATGCTCACGGTCTCGGGCAGGATGCTGCTTAAATGGAGGTACAAGAAGTGACGCTACCTGTTGATCTTGAGGTAAAAAACCTCAACTTCTACTACAACGGAAATGCCCATGCCTTGCGGGATATTTCCCTGCCCGTTTACAAGAACCGGGTGACAGCGTTGATCGGGCCGTCAGGCTGCGGGAAGACCACTCTGCTCCGCTGCTTTAACCGCATGCACGACCTCTACCCGCGCCACCGGTACGAGGGGGAGATCCTGTTCGAGGGGCGCAACATCCTCTCGGACAAGGAGGACCTGATCAACCTGCGCGGCCGGATCGGCATGGTCTTCCAAAAGCCCACGCCCTTTCCCATGTCCATTGCCGAGAACATCGCCTACGGCCTCCGGCTCAAGGGCATCAAGAGCAGGACCGAGCTGTCCGGCAGGATCGAACAGGCCCTGAAGCACGCGGCGCTCTGGAACGAGGTGCGGGACAAATTGAACAACAGCGCCTACGACCTCTCGGGCGGCCAGCAGCAGCGGCTCGTGATCGCCCGCGCACTTGCCGTGGAGCCTGAAGTCTTGCTGTTCGACGAGCCGACATCGGCGCTGGACCCGATCTCTACCGGCAAGATCGAGGAGCTGGTGGCGGAGCTCAAGCAGGATGTGACCATCATCATTGTGACCCATAACATGCAGCAGGCCGCGCGGGTTTCCGACATGACCGGGTTCATGTACCTTGGCGATCTTGTCGAGTTCGACACAACGGAAAAGATCTTCACCGCTCCGGAAAAGAAACAGACCGACGATTATATTACGGGAAGATTTGGGTAAATCCAGTGCGGAATGCGGAGTGCGAAGTGCGGAGCTGACCCCTTACCCCTAACGACTTACGCCTTACAGGTTTACGAAGGAGAGAACAATGGCTCATCAGAAAGAACAGGACATCGAAGCGCTCAAGGAACGGATCCTCAAGATGGGAAGCCTCGTGGAAGATGCTATCCGCAAGGCGGTCAAGGCGCTCGTTGAGCGCGACCGGGACCTTGCCCTGGGGGTGATCGACGGCGACGCCATTGTGAACACGCTGGACGTGGAGATCGAGGAGGAGTGCATCAGGTTTCTCGCCATCTGGCAGCCCTCGGGCAGCAACCTCCGTTTCGTGACCACGGCGATCAAGATCATCACGGACCTGGAGCGTATGGGAGACCTGGCCGTGGACATCTGCGAGCGCTCCGTGGAGCTCTTGGACGAACCGCAGCTGAAGCCCTACATCGACATCCCGCGCATGGCAGAGGCCAGCCAGAAAATGTTGAAGGACAGTCTCGATGCCTTCGTGGCCCGGGACGCGGACAAGGCCCTCGCGGTCTGCGCTGCCGATGATTTTGTGGACAACCTGAACAGCCAGATCTTCAACGAGCTCCTGATCTACATGCTCCAGGACCCCAAGAACATCTCCCGCGCGGTCCGGCTCTCCTATATCACCAAATATCTCGAGCGGGTGGCCGACCATGCCACGAACATCGCCGAGATGGTGGTCTACATGGTCAGGGGCAAGGTGATCAGGCACATGGCCTGCGAGATCCGGAACTCCGACAAGACCTGATCAACCGGGCACTTTTCCCAAGAGCCCAAATTGTTTGACAAAACATGCGCCAGGGGCTAATATTGTGCTTCCACAATGCGCCTGCGCGACCTCCTCATTCTGACACTTTTCCTCGCACTGTTCTTCGGGATCCTCCTCGGCAGCCGCCCCCTTTCTGTGCCCGACGAAGGACGGTATGTCGAGATCCCCCGCGAAATGGTCGTGAGCCACGACTGGCTCACCCCGCGCCTGAACAGCGTAAAGTATTTTGAGAAGCCCCCGCTCTTCTACTGGATCGAGGCAATGCTGATCAGGCTGTTCGGCCTTTCCGAATGGTCGGTCCGCCTGGGGCCCGCGCTGCTCGCGCTCTTCGGATGTCTGGCGGTCTTCTTCGCCGGGAGCCGCATGTTCGGCCGGCTGACAGGCATATTTTCCGCGATCATTCTCGCCACAAGCATGCTCTATTTCGCCTTGAGCAGGCTCATCACCCTGGACATGCCGGTCTCGGTGCTCCTGACCGCTGCATTGCTGTCCTTCCTGGCCGCCACCCGCGAACCGGCCGGCAGGACAAGGGTGCTTTTCTTCCGGGGCTTCTACGCTTTTGCGGGACTGGCGGTCCTTACCAAGGGGCTTATCGGCATCGTATTCCCGGGCATGATCATCTTCTCCTGGATGCTCGTCACGGGAGAATGGCGCTTGCTCAGGTCAATGCATCTCTTGTCGGGATCGGTCATATTTTTCGCCATCGCCGCCCCCTGGCATATCCTCGTGGGCCGTGCCAATCCGGAGTTCTTCGATTTCTACTTCGTTCGCGAGCATTTCCAGCGCTATCTCACCAAGGTCCATCACCACTACAAACCCTTCTGGTTCTTCATCCCCGTGGTCCTGGGAGGCCTTTTTCCCTGGTCGGCCTTCCTGGTCCAGGCTGTCCGCGACGCACTCCCGGCGACATGGAAGGACCGCCGTCAGCACAAGGAAACGCTCTTCCTTCTGCTCTGGGCAGCGCTGATCTTCCTGTTCTTCTCCGCGTCAAGTTCCAAGCTCATCCCCTATATCCTGCCCGTGCTGCCGCCCCTGGCGCTGCTTATCGGGAAATACCTGGCAGATGCTGTCGAGCGCGGTCGCACGGGACTTCGTGCGGGCTTCAATGCATTCCTGGTCATGAGCGCCCTGATCGCGGTCGTGCTCGGAGCGCTTCCGTTCCGGCGGCCCGATGTGGCGCCGTCGGAGATCGCGCCCTATCTCATGATAATGATCGCCGTACTTGCGTCCGGCGCCTTCGGCGCGTGGTATCTTTGGAAAAACCGCCGTCTGCTCCCTGCTTTGGCGGCAACAGCGGCAACAGCTGTTCTCTTCATGACAACTGTTTCCGCGGCCGTGCCCCAGGTGAACGCCAAGAGCAACAAGTCCCTGGCACTGGAGATCAGAAAGCGGCTCGGCCCGGACGACGAGATCGTCCACTACCGCAACTACTACCAGGACCTTCCGGTCTATCTGGAGCGGCGCATGACCATTGTGGACTGGCGCGGAGAGCTGGACTTCGGCATGGCCATCGAGAACACAAGCGGCTGGATGATAGACGAGGCAGAGCTCTGGAAGCGGTGGCAGGGCCCGCGCAGGATATTCCTTGCTGCCGGGACCAGGGATGCCGATGCGATCAGGCAGATACCGGGAAAACTTTTTTTTCTGATTGCGCAGAACAAAAATACCGTTATACTATCCAATAAAGAGGACCAGCAATGAACTATTTACCGCTCATCCTGCTCGGCGGGCTCACGTGCTATGTGATCAGCGTCGCGGTCTGGCTCCCGGTGCTTTCCCGCGTGGAAGTGAGCTTGCCTATCCGCTCCTGTCAGCGGGCTACATCGTGAACGCCGTGGCGGGCTACTTTTTGTTCCAGGAGAACCTTTCGGTCACGCGGATAACGGGCATCGTGATCATCTGCGTGGGCGTGTATTTTGTGACAAGAAGGTGAGATTCATGAACCGTTTATCGCACGAAGCCACAAAGGCGCGAAGTGACTTCAGAATCACGTCATTCTTTTCTTCGTGTCTCCGTGGCTTCGTGCGAGATAGTCGTTGATGTTGTATTGGTTTCGGGTCTGATGCGGTAACCTATAAGAAAATCCGATGACTAACGATTCAAAAGAACAGTTTCTTCCCTTTTCCCGGCCCACGATCAGCCAGGAGGCGATCGACGAGGTGGTGACCTGCCTGAAGTCCGGCTGGATCACCACGGGACCAAGGGTGAAGCAGTTCGAGGAAGATCTTAAGAACTACCTCAATGCGCCCTACGCGCTCTGCCTTACCTCGGCGACAGCTGGCCTCCATCTGGCGCTGACTGCGCTCAAGCTCAAACCGGACGACGAGGTTATCACCACGCCCATGACCTTCGCGGCCACGCTGAACACCATCGTCCTCGCGGGCGGCACGCCGGTGCTCGTGGATGTGGAGCCGGGCACCTATAATATGGATGTGACGAAGATCGCAAAGGCGGTCACAAAACGCACCCGGGCGATCATGCCGGTCCATTTCGCCGGACTTCCGGTGGACCTGGACCCGCTCTACGACATCGCGAAGAAGCATAACCTCCGGGTGATCGAGGACGCGGCCCATGCCATCGGCGCGGAATATAAAGGCAAGCGCATCGGCAGTTTCGGCGACATCCAGGTCTTCAGCTTCCATCCCAACAAGAACATGACCACCGGCGAAGGCGGCTGCGTGGTGACCCGCGACGAGCAGCTGGCGTCGGAGGTGGCGCTCCTCCGGTTCCACGGTATGGACCGCGAGGCCTGGAACCGCTTCGGCAAGACCGGAAGCCAGCATTACGAGATCATCGCCCCGGGATACAAGTACAACATGATGGACATCCAGGCCGCGCTGGGACTGCACCAGCTGAAAGCGCTCGACGGCTTCATCAAACGCAGAACAGACCTGGCCCTGCGCTATCACGCCATTCTGAAAGACTGGCCGCAGCTTACGCTGACGACATCGCCGTCCTACGACCGTCTGCACGCATGGCATTTGTACACACCGCTCGTCAACCCCGAAAAAGCGGGAATGGACCGCAACGGGTTCATGGCCGCGCTCAAGGAGCGGAACATCGGCACAGGCCTCCACTACCGGGCCGCGCACCTGTACCCCTACTACCGCGAGAACTACGGGTTCAAGCCCGGAGATTTCCCGAATGCCGAGAAGATATCGGACCGCATCGTGAGTCTTCCGCTCTTCCCGTTGATGTCCAACTCGGACCAGGACCGGGTGATCTCGGCGATGAAGGATGTGTTTAAATGATGACAAAACCCTACATCAGCGTCGTCATCCCGGTCTATAATGAGCAGGAGAACCTGCGGCAGCTCTTTGAGCGGCTGACCTCGACCATGGACGCTTTCGGCAGGCCCTGGGAGGTCCTGTTCACGAATGACGGCAGCCGGGACAACTCCATGGAGCTCCTGAAGAGCTTCCACAAACAGCGGCCGAAGCAGGTGCGCGTGATCGACTTTAGCGGCAACTTCGGCCAGCACATGGCCATCATCGCGGCCTTCGAACACGTGCGGGGCGAGGTGATCGTGACTCTGGACGCGGACCTGCAGAACCCGCCCGAGGAGATCCCCAAGCTGCTTGCCGCGATCGAAGCGGGACACGACTCCGTGGGAGGATATCGCAGGAACCGGCAGGACACCTTCTTCCGCAAGTACGCTTCGAAGATCATCAACGGGATCCGGGCGAAGGTCACCAGGATCCGCATGAAGGACCAGGGCTGCATGCTCCGGGCGTACCGGAAGCACATCGTGGACAACATCGTAGCCAGCGGCGAAACCTCCACGTTTATTCCCGCGCTGGCCTACAGCTATTCCGCGAACCCGGGAGACGTGGAAGTGGAGCATGCGGCGCGCGCGGCAGGGGAGTCCAAGTACCGGCTCTACGATCTCATCCGGCTCAACTTCGACCTGATGACCGGATTTTCCATGGTGCCGCTCCAGGCCTTCACGCTATTCGGCATGATCGTGTCGGTATTCAGCTTCCTGTTCGTGGTGTTCCTGTTCATCCGCCGCATCGTGGTCGGCCCCGAGGCCGAGGGTTTGTTCACCCTCTTCGCCATCCTCTACTTCTTCGTCGGCATCGGCATCATGGGCCTGGGCATCATCGGCGAGTACGTCGGACGCATCTACAAGGAAGTGCGGCGCAGGCCGCGCTTTATCATTCGAAATATCTACGAGGAGACCAATGACTAAACCCGCAATTGTTGTCTTTGCCTACCACGAGGTAGGCTACGAGTGCCTCGACGCGCTCATTGAGAATGACGAGTACATCCTTGCCGTGGTCACCCACCGTGACGACCGGGACGAGGAGATCTGGTTCCGGTCCGTGGCGCAGCTGGCACGGAAGTACGATATCCCCGTGTACACGCCCGAGACCGTCAACACCCCGGAATGGGCGGACCGCATCCGGGGATGGAATCCCGAGATCATCTTCTCCTTCTACTACCGGAACATGATCTCCGAGGACATCCTGAACATCCCCCGGCTCGGGGCGTACAACATGCACGGATCGCTCCTGCCGAAGTACCGCGGCCGGTCGCCGATCAACTGGGCCATCGTGAACGGGGAAAAAGAGACCGGCGTGACGCTCCACCACATGGTGAAAAAGGCCGATGCCGGCGATATCGTTGACCAGGAAAAGGTCGCGATCGGACCGGACGATACGGCCGTCGACGTGTTCAAGAAGTGCACGGCAGCGGCGCGCGCGGTGCTCGAGCGCCAGATCGAGGCGATCACGTCCGGGACAGCGGCGCGCACGCCCCAGGACGAGTCGCAGGCGACCACCTTCGGAGGCAGAAAACCCGAGGACGGCAAGATCGACTGGACCCAAAGCGCGGGATCGATCTACAACCTCATCCGCGCAGTGACATTTCCCTATCCCGGCGCGTTTACCACCGTGGATGACAAGAAGCTGTTCATCCTGTGGGCGAAGCCGGTCACCGGAAAGAGCGGCCCTGCAGCGGGCCAGGTCCTGTCGTCGGACCCGCTCATTATCGCGGCCGGCACAGGCAGCCTCGAAATCCTGAACGCGGAATGGGATGGCGATGAGGACGAGGATGTACAGCTGAAGACAGGACAGATAGCAGGAACGTAATACATCAAAGAACGGGGCATCACATGAGCCTCAAGGTACTTATCCTCGGCGTCAACGGCTTTATCGGCAATAGCCTCACCGAGCAGATTCTCCGACAGAAGGACTGGGAGGTCTACGGCATGGACGTGGCCTCGGACAAACTCGACCAGTGCCTGGACCATGAACGCTTCGGGTTCTTCGAAGGCGACATCACTATCAACAAGGAGTGGATCGAGTACCACGTTGCGAAATGCGATGTCGTGATCCCGCTCGTTGCCATTGCCACACCGGCAAGCTATGTTCGGGACCCGCTCCGGGTCTTCGAGCTGGACTTCGAGGCGAACCTTGCCATCGTGAGAATGTGCGTAGCCTACGGCAAACGGGTCCTGTTCCCGTCCACTTCCGAGGTCTACGGCATGTGCGGCGACCGGGAGTTCGACGAGGAAACATCGAGCATGATCTACGGCCCCATCGACAAGTCCCGCTGGATCTACGCCTGCTCCAAGCAGCTTCTGGACCGGGTCATCCATGCCTATGGTCTTCAGCACGGGCTCAAGTACACGCTCTTCCGCCCCTTCAACTGGATCGGCCCGAAGCTCGACAACATCCTGGAGCCCAAGGAAGGCAGCTCCCGCGTGCTGACCCAGTTCATCGGCAACATCCTGCGGGGCAAGGACATCCAGCTCGTGGACGGCGGCGGCCAGCGCCGCAGCTTCACCTACATCGACGACGGCATCGATGCGCTCATCCGGATCATCGAGAACAAGAACAACGCGGCTGACAGCCGGATCTTCAACATCGGGAACCCGAAGAACGACGTGTCCATCAAGGAACTTGCCGAGACGCTCATCAAGCTCATCCGGACCTATCCGGCCTACGCCAAGATGGCCGATAGCGTTCAGATCGTGACCGTCAGCTCCGGCGACTATTACGGCAAGGGCTACCAGGACATCCAGACCCGCGTCCCCTCCATCAGGAACATGGAACAGTATCTCGGGTGGAAGCCGACCACGGACCTGACCACGGCGCTTAAGAAGACCCTGGACTATCACCTCGCGCGGCCGAACCAGCAGCTCGACTAGCGCAAGCAACCGGATCAGCACAAACAGAACGGGCGTGGTGGATATCCACCACGCCCTGTTTATTCCTCCTCCAGCAACTCGTAGATCGGGTAGAGTGCAGCGAAACCCGACGTAACTTGCAGCATGTCGGATTTCACTTCGTCCTGGTCGACGTACCAACTGCTCAGAACATAGCCAACGATATATGTCCATCAAATGATAGTCCAAATCTCTAGCGAAGAGCTATCGTTCCCGACCAGCGCTATCAACGTTTGTGAACAGATTTTCCTTGAATTCCATGTTTCTTGTATAATCAGGATTCAGATAGTAAGTCATAAAAATCGCAGCAGTATGCTCGTAGCCTGGCTGGACTTTCATCTCACCCTGTATTTTTCCATACATTGCTCGAATCAATTTTCCATTGCGCTCTTCCGAACGCACACGAAAGAAATAGTTGTTATCTGCAGTTGTGTTCTTTGTATAAATGCTCGGGGATTCTTTCAATGTGCTAATTAACAATTTTGATAACCGTCTCCCGGAGCAAAGCGCGGCAATTTGAACGAACTCCCTGACCTGATGTCTTCCTTATAAAGTTGAATGCCATCAAACTTACCGGGAAAAGTTACCTTGAAAATATACTCACCCTCATCGTTCTTTACTGATTTCTTATCAATTTGAAATATAATATCAGCCCGTTTGCCGCTGCCATATGGCGAAACCCAATCATATTCGATTAAGTCAAAACCTACAGCTTTGCCCAAAATAGGGATTATGACCTCTTTCCCCAACACTGTATTCCTAACGTACATAGGAACAGGATGTTCAATTTTCCTCATGACGACCACAACCTCAGGGTTCCATGGCTCCCAACGACCATTTGATATTTCTTTAAAAGAATAACTTCCGCCCGACTTGTAGTAACCTTCTTTTGTGACATCAAAATTAACCTCGTCACCTGCAGTTGCGGATGCGGTGAAATGGCCATCTGAATCAGAATAGCCGTTTTCTTCGACCTCTTTAGTAGTTGAATAGATACGAATCATGAAACCAGCTCCGATTTTTGCTCTTTCGACGGGCTTGCCTTCTTCATCGACGATCTTTAATGTTACTTTTGCGCTTGCTGTATCCATATATGATTTCGCATGTAACATGCTTGACGAAGAGATTAACACAAAAACCGCAATCAGTATTCTATTCAGCATTATTTTGACTCTCCATTCCTATCATGAGGATCGTAGCAGGGACATTCGTGTATTTATTTGAATTGTGTTATATCGCGACAAACCCGAGTCTATCAGAAATAGATCGTCCTGTAAATTGAAATTGACTCGATCCGCTGATATCCTTATAGTAATTCATCATTCATATCACGAAAGGTCAAAATCTTAATAACTCATGCCCGACATCACCCTCTCCATCAAGATCGACGTAGACACCGACCGCGGAACACGCATCGGCGTGCCGAACCTGCTGCGGCTTTTCGACGAATACGGGATCAAGGCGACATTCCTCTTTTCCCTCGGCCCGGACAACACCGGCCGCGCAATCAAGCGCATCTTCCGTCCGGGGTTCTTCAGCAAGGTCTCGCGCACCAGCGTGGTCAGCACCTATGGCATCAGGACGCTCATGAACGGCGTGCTTTTGCCGGGTCCCCATGTGGGCCGCAGGAACGAAGGCGTGATGCGACAAACCCGCGACCGGGGACACGAGGTTGGCATCCACTGCTACGATCACATACGGTGGCAGGACGGGCTGGCATCCATGAGCGCCTACGAAGTTCGGGAGGAGTTCGGCAAGGCGAAGAAGGAGTTCGAGCGCATCTTCGGCGAACCGGCGATGACGCACGGTGCAGCAGGATGGCAAACGAACGCTTTCAACTGCTCTCTTGAGGATGAGGCAGAGCTGCTCTATGCCAGCGACTGCCGGGGCACACACCCCTTTTTCCCCCGCGTTGCCGGCACGGTCTTCAGGACCCTGCAGCTCCCCACGACCCTTCCCACGCTGGACGAACTGCTCGGAAGACCCGAATACCCTTACGACCGTATCGCTGACCATTATTGTTCGCTCCTCAAGCCGGGTTTGAACGTTCTGACCATCCATGCTGAGATGGAAGGCATGCGTCATGAACCTTTTTTCCGGTCCCTCCTTGGCAGCCTGAAAGAAAAGAGCGTCACAATCGTCCTGTTGAAGGACGTTGCCGCCGGCCTTCTCAAAGACCGCTCCGCAATCCCGGTTTGCGACATGGTTGCGGGCACTGTTGACGGCCGCTCCGGTACCCTTGCGATCCAGGCGACCTGCGTCTAGGCGCGAAAATTGCCCTCTTTTCCTAATTTATTTTGACAACCTCCGGCCCATCCGTTATAGTAGTACTAGGTCTTGTAACAAGAACACCCAACAACTGACCCTCAAAGGCATCTCGCGCAAAGCCGCAAAGACGCCAAGAGGATCTTCCCAAAACAGACCATCTTGCCTGTGCTTTCTTTGCGGCTTCGCGTCTTGGCGCGAGACCAGGCCGTTATCGTTGTCAGTTTTTTTACGCTCAGATCGGAAAAAGGAGACCCGTACATGATACCCACCGTCGAATGGAAAGACGGCATCGTCCGCATGCTCAACCAGACCAAGCTCCCGACCGAGGTGGTCTACGAGGATTGCAAGGACTACCAGACCGTGGCGCGGGGCATCAAGGAGCTCTGGGTGCGCGGCGCGCCGGCCATCGGCGTCTCTGCTGCCATGGGCCTGGCACTCGGCGCCCGTCAGGTTGACGTGTCGGATTTCGATTCCTTCTGGCCCAAGTTCGAGGCGATCTGCGCAGAGATGGCGGCAACCCGCCCGACTGCAGTGAACCTGTTCTGGGCCATCGAGCGGGTGAAGCAGTTCGTGCAGGCGAACAAGGACAAGAGCATCGACGCCATCCGTGAGCTCCTGGTAAAGGAGTCCCAGCGCATACACGACGAGGACATCGCCGTGAACAAGCGCATCGGCGCCTACGGCGCTCCTTTCGTTTCCGACGACGACAACATCATCACCCACTGCAACGCCGGTTCCATTGCAACAGCGGGCTACGGCACTGCCGAGGGCGTGATGCGCGCGGCGGTAGAGGAAGGCAAGAAGATCCACGTCTATATGGACGAGACCCGGCCGGTACTCCAGGGAGCGCGGCTGACCGCCTGGGAACTGATGGAGGAGAAGATCCCCTGCACGCTCGTGACCGACAACATGGCGGGCTACCTCCTGTTCCACGACATGGTCGACCTGGCCATCGTGGGCGCAGACCGGATCGCAAAGAACGGCGATGTGGCAAACAAGATCGGCACCTATTCCCTTGCTGTCCTGTGCAAGGAGCACGGCATCCCGTTCTATGTTGCCGCTCCCTTCTCGACCATCGACTTCTCCACGGATTCGGGCGTTGATATTCCCATCGAGGAGCGGGACCCCCGCGAAGTGACCCACGTTTTCGGCAAGGTCCAGATCGCCCCCGACGGCGTGAACGTTCTCAATCCCGCCTTTGACGTGACCCCGGCGCGGTACATCACCGCCATCATCACGGAAAAAGGCGCTTTCCGGCCCCAGGACATCCACCACCTTTCCGATCCCAAGCGCGACACGGAACGTTTCCGCGTCCATCCGTAGCAGCCCCGCAGTCCCCGGCCGTTCCCGCAGCCCTGGGAACGGCCAATTTGCCCGCGCCCCACAATCTTTTCCCGCGGAGGACCTGATGAAACAGTCCATCGTTACACCTGTTCACACCCGGTCATCGGCAGTGATGACCGACTTTCAGGGCTGGCGCGTGCCCGCGCAGTACGGAGATCCGGCCGAGGAATATCACGCCGTCAGGAACAACTCCGGCCTCTTTGATGTGTGCCACCTCGGAAGGCTGGAGGTGTCCGGTCCCGATGCACTCCAGGTTCTCCAGCCTCACTTTACCAGGAACATCGGCATTCTCGACGAAGGCAGCGCGCTCTTCGGCCTCCTGTGCAACGACCAGGGAGGGATCCTCGACGCGGTACTCCTTTTCCGCCTATTCAGCGAAAGCGCGGATCCGCGCTTTCTTGTCACAACCAGCCCGGCTGCTTTTGACCGAGTCAGAAAGCAGCTCTCTTCTCGGGCCTACGATCGTACCAGGATCACCGATACCACCGAATCGACCGCGCAGTTCGCTCTCCAGGGCCCCGGCTCCGATGCCGTGCTTGAAGCTGCGTCCGGATCTTCGTTCAAGCGGCTCAAGCGCAAGAAGCTCAAGAAATGCGAGATCAACGGCGTTCCGGTCCTGGTCTCGCGCACCGGGTTCACCGGCGAGCGGGGTTTCGAGCTATTTCTTCCTGCTGACAAGGCCGCGGACATCTGGACGTCGCTCCTGTCCGGCGGCAAGGCCCACGGTATGCTGCCCTGCGGCATGACCTGCCGCGAAATGCTGCGGATTGAAGCGGGCTACTGCCTCTCGGGAAGCGAACTTGACGGGACAAGGAACCCGGCGGAAGCCGGTCTCATGGCTTTTGTGGACCTGAATGCAGGGTTCCTTGCCAGGGACGCCGTCGCGGCATTCAAGACCTCTCCGCCCGCTTACCGGCTCATGGGATTCGAAGTCTTTGACAAGGGGATCCCCCGTCAGGGAGCGACCATCTTCTCCGAGGTCAAGGAAGTGGGCATCGTGACGAGCGGGATACACTCCATCTCCCGGCGGAAGGATATCGGCATGGGATATGCGCTCGAGCGCTACAGCCAGCCAGGACAGGAGATCGAGGTCGAGATCAAGGACCGGGAGGTTGCGGCCAGGATCCTGGCAATGCCATTTTACCGGAAAAAGTAGCCCGCGCCGTAATGCTAAAAAAAGCCCGGTTCTCATCGAACCGGGCTTTTCCGTTCCAGACGGGACATCAGAACTGCTTGGTAAAACTCAGCGTGTACAGATGGGTCTTGAATCCCGGCGTCTGCTCATCGGTTTTTTTCGCTTCCTGCAGTACCGAGCTGAGGGTCAGTCCCCAGGGAGTGTAAATGAGATCTGCGCCGTAGGATGTGGTCGTGTACGCGGGGACGTCGGTCTCGAAACTGTTCCCCTGGCTGTCGGTTATCGTCATGGTCCCCTGCATGCTCTGGGCCATGGCAAAAGGCGACAGGTTGAAATCTCCGAGCTTCACGCCGAGCTGCAGACCGGCCTGGGCGCCGTAATAAAATCCGAACAAGGTCGATGAATAGGTCTGGCCCATGATGGTCGTTTCCATGGAACCGGGAGTCATGATCATTGCGGGACCCAGGAAGATGATCGTGCTCAGGATATCGCCTTTATAGGGCTGGACTTCCAGGTTCGCCGAGAACGGCATGTTCATCAAGGTCATGGTTGCATCTGAGCCTGTCGTCAGCGGATCGGTACTCTTGAATTCGGCGTTCATGAACAGGAAACCGAATGCGATGTCGCCCGCAAAATGCTCGCTGAACGCGGTTCTGCCGACAAAATCGATACCGCCGCCTTTCATGTCCATGCCCTGGCCTTCAATGGTCAGATAGGTGAATCGGAACTTTCCTTCCCCCTTGCCTGCCTCAAAATAGGGCGAGGCGATCGGCGGAGGCGCTACCGAAAAATTGGTCTGTTCGGCCCGCGCCGGAGCGCTTGCCAGGATGACGCAGAGCGTGAACAACAACACCGGCAGCAGGATCTTATGATTCCTCATATTCAGTACCCCCTTTCGTGCGTTTCCAACTCGTCACGATTATTCGAAATATTCCGATCTTCGGTCACCGCCACACACATCCTGCGGGACTCGCGGGAATCGCTATCCGGCTCAAGGCTATATCTATATATAACAAATTTCGGCGAAGAACTTCCCTCTTTTTTTCGTTGATCCTGATGATCCTTTTCGGGGAGCGACCGCACCGGAGCCAAACCGCTTGTTTTAGGAATTTGCGGGTTGTATATTAGAAATATGGAAACTAAAAAGACCGTTATCCCGGTAAAAGGAATGACCTGCGTCAACTGCGCCGCAGCCATCCAGAAGGACATCTCCCGGCTCGCCGGCGTCATGAACGCTAACGTGAATTTCGCCAACGAGAAAGCGGTGGTCGAGTTCGATCCCGCGTCCGTGGGCCTGCCCAAGTTCATTGCCACGATCAACGAGCTCGGGTATAAGGCCGTGACCGAGACCGTGACCATCCCGGTCATTGACCTTGACGCGACCCGCGTACCGGAGCTCGAACAGATCGCCGCGGGGATCGACGGCGTCATAAAAAGCCGGGTCAACGCCGGGGCAGGCTCCGTAGACATCGAATACGTCCCCGGCCAGATAAGCCTGCGCGACATCCGCCGGACGATCCAGAAGGAAGGGTTCCGGCTTTTTGAACAGGCAGAAGGCCGCTCAGCTCTCGATATCGAGAAAGAAGCGCGTGAGCGGGAACTTTCCGAGCTCAAGACCAAGCTGGTCATCAGCGGCGTGCTTGCGGGGCTGGTGATGATCGGAAGCATGCAGGACATGTTCCCGGTCATTTCATTCCTTCCCCGCCGCACCATGTGGTTCGTTCTCCTGGCGCTCACCGCGCCGGTGCAGTTCTGGGCCGGCAGACATTTCTACCAGAACGCCTGGGCGTCGCTCAAGCACGGCAGTTCCAATATGAACACCCTGGTGGTTGTCGGCACCTCGGCTGCCTTCGGGTACAGCGCGGTCCTGACGTTCTTCCCCGACCTCCTGGGCCATACCGCGGGCCACGGCGGGGTCTACTACGATACCTCGGCCACGATCATAACGCTCATCCTCTTCGGAAAGTTCATGGAAGCACGCGCCAAGAGCCGGGCGGGAGAAGCTATCAAGAAGCTCATGGGCCTTCAGCCCCGCACTGCGCGGGTCCTGCGCGAGGGAGCGGAGCGCGACATCCCGATCGAAGAGGTCGAGGCAGGCGATCTTATCATCGTGCGGCCCGGTGAGAAAGTCCCGGTGGACGGCGTCATCCGGAGCGGTTCCTCCTCCCTGGACGAGTCCATGCTCACCGGCGAAAGCCTGCCGGTTGATAAGCGGGCCGGGGATACGGTGATCGGCGCGACCCTGAACAAGACCGGATCCTTCACTTTCGAAGCGACCAAAGTGGGCATGGACACCATGCTGTCCCAGATCATCCGCATGGTCCAGGAGGCCCAGGGCTCCAAAGCCCCGATCCAGCGGCTTGCCGATTACATCTCCAGCATCTTCGTGCCCACGGTCATCGGGATCAGCATCGTTACCTTCCTGGCCTGGTACTTCCTTGGACCTGTTGAGAACCGGTTCACCATGGCCCTGGTGAACTTCATCGCGGTCCTGATCATTGCCTGCCCCTGCGCCATGGGCCTGGCAACACCCACAGCCATCATGGTCGGCACCGGCAAGGGTGCCGAGCACGGCATCCTGTTCAAAAACGCCGAAAGTCTCGAGCGGGCCCAGAAGATCGACACCATCGTGCTGGACAAGACCGGCACCCTGACGCGCGGCGAGCCCAAGGTGACCGATATCGTGCACTCGGGGTTCGACGAACGGGAGATCCTCTCACTTGCGGCGTCCGCGGAAAAGGGCTCCGAACACCCCCTGGGTGAGGCGATCGTTCGTGGCGCTGTCGAACGCGGCATATCACCGGACAGCGCGGACGAATTCGAGGCCCTGCCCGGTCATGGCATCCGAGCCATGGTCAGAGGCAAAGAGATCGTTCTCGGCAATGAGAAGCTCTTCTCTGACCGCGGCATGGACCTTGGCACGCTCAGGACCGATGGGGAGCAGCTCTCCTCCCAGGGAAAAACACCCATGTTCCTGGCCATTGACAATAGACCTGTGGGTATCATCGCGGTCGCGGATACGGTCAAGGAACATTCCCGTGAAGCGGTCGCCCGGCTCAAGGAAATGGGACTTGAGGTCGTGATGCTCACCGGTGACAATCGCCGGACCGCCGAAGCCATCGCAAAGGAGCTGAATATCGACCGGGTGCTGGCAGAGGTTCTGCCCCAGGATAAAATGGACAATGTGAAGAAGCTTCAGGCTGAGGGGCGGGTGGTGGCCATGGTAGGCGACGGGATCAATGACGCGCCCGCCCTTACCCAGGCGGACGTGGGCATCGCCATAGGAACAGGCACCGACGTGGCCATCGAGGCCTCGGACGTCACGCTCATCAAGGACGACCTCCGCGCTGTGGCAGACGCGATCAGGCTCTCAAAACGCACCATGGCGACGATCAAGCAGAACCTATTCTGGGCGTTCTTCTACAATATCATCGGAATACCGGTTGCCGCAGGGGCGCTCTACCCCTTCTTCCGCCTCCTGCTGAACCCGATGATCGCCTCGGCTGCCATGGCCTTCAGCTCCGTCAGCGTGGTGACCAACTCGCTCAGACTGAAGCGCTTCAGGTAGATAAGTAAACTCTGAGATCCGCAGATTCCAAAAGTAGGCGCTTCTAAGCGACACAGATTACGCTGATTCAATCACCGAACAACATCATGTTGTTACGACCAAATCTGCGTTAATCGGCGTAATCTGTGGATACATTTCTTTTCGCCTCTGCGGTAAAATAAGCTCATGAAGTTCATTGCCGATGCCATGCTGGGCAAGCTCGAGAAACGGCTCAGGCTGCTCGGGTTCGATGTCCTCTATGATGCAGCCCTGCCGGACAATGAGATCATCATGCTTTCCCGGGAATCAGGCAGAACGATCCTGACACGGGACACAGGACTGGCCTCCCGGCCGCTGGCCGAGCATCACCTGCTCATTCTGAGCGATCATGTCAACGAGCAGATCGCCCAGGTTCTCAGCGCCTTCCCCGCTCCCCCTGCGGAGGAAGCGCTCACGCGCTGCTCTATGTGCAACGAAACTCTTCTTCCCATCGAGTTGAAAGATGCAGCCGACCGCATTCCACAGTTCATCGCCCAATCGAAAAGGACCTATCTTTCCTGTCCGGTCTGCGAAAGGGTCTACTGGAGAGGGACCCATGTCCGGCGGTTGGAAGCATCCGGGAACCTGCTGCATAAAAAAAGCCGGCGTCCCTGAGGATGCAGGCTTTTGCTCTGTTCTGGTTTCAACGACCTTTAGATGAAATGATAGGTGAACCCGAAATCAAGAGACGTGACCTTGCCGTCCTCATCCGTACCCGGGGTGTCGAAGGTGATATTTCTCCTTGTCAGTCCCGCGTTGAAGGACAGTTCGGGGAATAGATAAATGTCCATCCCGATACCGAACTGTGTGCCAGTCCCGTTCACGCTCGCACTGCCGGTCTCAAGAGTATACCTGCCGAATCCCACGAGCACGTAAGGTTCGATATTGCTGCCGGACAGCGGCAGGTTGAGCTTCAAGTCCAGGGTCCCGGCCTTCAGGTCCGTTGACCCGCCTCCGGTCCTGTCATGCTCCGTCTTCCAGATGGCGCCCTCAAGGGCAAGATAACGGTTCAGACCGAAACCCGCGCGGAGCCCCAGTCCATTGCCCGCATCCAGGACCTCAGGGGAGTTGATCTCCCCGCTGATATCATTGAACAGCATATTCACGCCAAGATAGAATCCGCTCTTTGCCGACGCAGGTGCGGCGATCAGCAAACAGGCGAGTACCGCCAGCATAAGGGTCTTTTTCATGTTGATTCTCCTTTCAGGATAATGCGTGATTATTGAACCGCTCCCGAAGGCTGCGTTGTTTCCAGCGGCCGCTCGGTCCCTGGAGATGCTGCGTTCACATCCCCGGAAGGCGCGACCGTGGACGGCGCTGTTGTTGTTGTGGCCTGGGGCTGGGAAATGGCCGGTTTTGGCTTTCGTGGCTTCGGCCGTTCTATTTCAACTTTCGGAGCGATGATGCCTGCTGCGGTCACTGCTAGGTCGCGGACCACGGCATGCATCGGCATATTGAGCGCAAGTTCCTTGCCGTTGAGCTGAAGTTTTGCCGCGCCTGCGCTCGCAAAACTGACCAGAAACCGCTCATCTGCGCTCCAGGTAACGGTTTCACCTTTCTTCAGCACGGCTTTTTTCTGCGGACTCGCATCGGTCCGTACCAGGACCCATACATCCTCCAATGCAGTCACTTCAAGATAGAGCTTGTCCTGCCTTACCGTTGCCGTTGAGGTGGAAACGACCGGTGCGGTATCAGACGGAGCAGTATGCAGGGGAACGGACACTTGCGGCTCCGAATGGATCCCGGGAAGGATGGCAAAAACAAGACTTGCGCAGACAATGACCACCACGGCGCCCCACAGGTAGGTATCGAAACCGGTCCCGCTGGAATCATCGGCGATCCGGTCGCTCGGGGCGGCATCCTTCCTGGGCGGCGCGGAGTGTTCCTGTTTCGGCGCTCCGACGGCCGCGGCGGAAACCGGCGCCGAGGGCGCCCGCAGCTCAGCATACCGCCGCACGACCTCTTCCTCGGGCACTCCGAGAAACCGCGCGTAGTTCTTCAAAAATCCTTTGACAAAGACCTCGCCCGGCAGTTTTGAGAAATCCTCGTTCTCGATCGCCGAGAGATAAGCGTAGCTGATCCTGGTCTGCTGGGCCGCCTCCCGCAGATCTAGGCCGCGCGTTTCCCGCGCGGTGCGCAGATATGTTCCTAGTGTTCCCATGGCCGCTCCTCGGCGCTACCTGTTCTTCTTGGTCTTGCTTTCGTCCTTCTCAAGCGTCGTCACGTAGTCCTGCGCCGTTCTGGCCATTTCGGTCTTTGGCGCAAGTTCGGTCACTTTTCTGAACTCGGAAATCGCGGCCCGTTTGTTGCCGGACTTCAGATGCGCCATGGCGAGCGCAAACCGCATGTCCGGATTCTTTGGGGACAAGGCCGCGCCCTCCTGCAGTTCCGCGAGGGCCTCCCGCACATTCCCTGCGGCGATCATGGCCATGCCGAGCTTATATACCGCTATATCCTGATTCACGAGGCGCTTCGATTCCAGGTAGGCTTCAGTGGCCTTGCCGTATTCCCGCTGTGCCATGAACATATCACCCAAGTTCAGATAGGGAACATGAGGAGTAGAATAGATCTTGTTCTCCAGGGCCTTTTGAAAGGACTTTTGCGCGTTCTTCCATTTTTGCTGTTTCGTATAGATGACACCCAGAGCATTATGGGCTTCCGAAAATTCCGAGTCGATATCCAGGGCTTCCTCGTAAAACTTCTCCGCATCCGCATATTTGCCCATCATATCGTTCACAACGCCAAGGGCATAGTACGACAGCTTATACTTTGAATCGGTCTTGATCGAGCGCTGGAATTCCACCAATGCATGTTCGAAATCCCGCATCTGCAGATAGTTTATTCCCCGGTCGTAATACCCCTGGGCCATCTTCGTTTTTGCAGAGAGTTCGTTCGTTCCCGTGCTGGCGCAGGCGGAAAGCAACAGGAGCAGAATCGGCAATAGTGTTCGTATCATGAATATGTGCGCTCCTTTCAGAATGATGCCAACAACCGGGCCAAAGCTTCCTTGTCACGGGTGACCACGCCTGATGCAGGCTGAGCCACCCTTACTGTTTTCGGTTTCGGCGGCTTCACCACACCTTGTTTTATCGCTTCCTCAAATAGAGACCGCGGCTTCCGGTCGTGCTGCTCAACTTCGAATTCAACAGCGACCTCATCCTCGGTCTCCTCCTCCCGGACCGGCGGTGACACAGCTTTCGTGGCCGCTGGCTTCTTCTTTGCCGGTACTTTCGGCGGTGACGGCATCGTTGCCCGCGGTTCAGGTTTCTTCTCGGCCACCTGATCTTCAGGATGCTCCAGCACGGGAGGTTCTTCCAGTACCGGCGGTGCATAGTGCTCCGCGGGAGAATGCGGCACCGGTGGTGTGTAACCCTGTTCAGGCTGATACGTGTGAGCAACAGACTGCTTCGGAGGATATGCCTCCGCCGCCGGCGGTTGCTGTGGTTGAGCATGCGTCGGCGCTGGCGGATATCCTGCCGGGTATTGCTGTGGAGGATGTTGATTGATCGGCTGCGCCGTTTGTGGAGGCATCGGCTGATATGCAGGCGGCTGCTGAGGGGCCGGTGTATACGGCGTGATCGGCGGCGTCTGCTGTATCTGCCCCTGCTGGGGAACCGGCTGCGGAGCGGGCGCGGGCGAAGCAGGTACTTCCACCTGCTCGATCACGGACGGAGCCTGTGGTTCTGACGCCGCGGCCGTCCGGGGCGCCGCAGCAGCCACCGGCTTTTCCTCCGGCGCAGTGCTTTTATAACCGAAGATCAGCTGTTCTTCGATCCAGTGGTTCCGATCGTCGACAGCCATGCCGCTCACGTTGATCTCATCGAGAAGAAAACCCATCTCTTCGGCAAAGTTCCTTGCCTCGTCCTCAACGTCCTGCTGCGCTTCAAAGGGAAAAGGGTTCGACGTGTAGGTGTAGAAGAACTTTTGGTCAACGTGGGTCAGATAAAGCCCGATGAAAGCGGAAAGGTTCGGTCCCTCGCTGAAAAAGAGGATATAGCACCGAGCTTCTTCGCTCGCATAGCCCGGCATGGCCACGGGATGGCTGTTCATCGAGTAAAGGATCTTGAAGATGTTCCGTTCCTTGACCTTCAGATCCTTCAGGCTTTCATTGATGGTGAACATGGGCCTACCTAAGTGGGAAAAGCATCCGCGCCGGACAGAGTCGCTCCGTTCCGGTCAGCGGTGTTAAATATCCTCGAAGTGCGTCAGTTTCTTGAACTCCCGGTACCGGGCCTCGATCTCCTTGTAGTCCAGGCTCCGGAGCCTGTCCAGACTGAAGGACTCGACATTCAGCGACGCCATCACGCTGCCGAAGACAACCGCCTGCCGCATGCTGGCCTCGGAGAAGTTCTGCGTATTCGCCAGGTATCCCATGAAACCGCCGGCAAAGGTATCGCCTGCACCCGTCGGATCGAACACATTCTCCAGCGGATACGCCGGAGCGCTGAACACGCTGTGGCCGCTGAACATGAGCGCTCCGTAGCTCCCCTGCTTCACCACGATGGTCTTCGGCCCCATGGCCTGGACCGCCCGGGCCGCCTTGACCAGGCTGGATTCTCCGGCAAGCTGCCTGATCTCGGCCTCGTTGATCGTCAGAAGATCGACTTCTTTGAGCGTACGTTTGAGCGCGTCAAGCTTGCTCGATATCCAGTAGTTCATGGTGTCGCAGGCGACCAGCTTCGGCCGCTTCACCTGGCGCAGCACATCGAGTTGGATATCGGGATCGATGTTCGCCAGGAACACCACCTCGGTCTTTTTGTAGTCATCAATAATGGTCGGCTTGAACGTAGCCAGCACATTCAGGTCCGTCGCCAGCGTGCGCGCTTCGTTGAGGTCGAAACCATACTCGCCTTTCCAGCGAAAGGTCTCGCCTTTCTGCACTTCGAGACCGCGGACATCTACATTCCTGCTCTTTAGAAAGCTGATATGCTCCTTCGGAAAGTCCTCCCCGATCACCGCGACCAGACGGACATCGGTGAAATAGCTTGCGGACGTGGAAAAGTAGGTTGCTGATCCGCCCAGGGCATTGTCCACGTTCCCGAAAGGCGTTTTGACCGAATCCAGTGCGACCGTACCGACAACGAGCAAACTCACTTGAAAACCCTCCAAAATGAACTGTGTTATTTGGAAGGGGTTGATGTACCCCCTTACCCCTTACCCCTTACGGCCCTTGAGGTATTTTCCGATGATCGGCGCAAGATCCTTCTTCGTTTTCGCCGGGATCAGCTTTGCCGGCGTCATGATCGCGAACTGAAGAGCCGATCCGCACGCACAGGTCCGCTCCTCCGGCAACATCCTGACAGCCTCCTTGATCATTGCCTTGGAAGTCTCGATATTATGCTTCATGACCTCGAGCACAGCCTCAACGGTAACAGCCTCTTCGCTATGATGCCAGCAGTCATAGTCCGTGGCCAGCGCGATGGTGCTGTAGCAGATCTCGGCCTCGCGCGCGAGCTTCGCTTCGGTGGCGTTGGTCATCCCGATGACATTGACGCCCCACTGCCGGTAGATCAGCGACTCCGCCCGGGTGGAAAACTGGGGGCCTTCCATGCAGATATACGTGCCGCCCTCGTGGACCATCGCTCCTGCCCGCGCGCCTGCCTCGACCAGCACTTTGCACAGGTTGCCGCAGACCGGATCGGCCATGCCGACATGAGCGACCGCGCCATTCCCGAAAAATGTGCTGCGGCGATGCTTCGTGTGATCGTAGAACTGGTCGGGGATCACGATATCGCCGGGTTTGATCTCTTCCTTCATGCTGCCCACGGCGCTCACCGAGATGATCCGCTCGACGCCCAGCTTCTTCATGCCGTAGATGTTCGCACGGTAATTGATGTCCGTGGGCATGACCCGGTGGCCCTTGCCGTGACGGGGCAGGAAAGCAATACGCCGTCCATAGAGCGTACCCACGAGATATTCATCCGACGGTTTTCCGAAAGGCGTGGCGATCCGCACCTTCCTGATGTTCGTCAGGCCTTCCATTTCGTACAGTCCGCTGCCGCCGATGACGCCGATCGTCACGCGTTCAGTCTTTTTACTTCGCAGTGCCATGAACGATTTCCTTTATGATGAGAATACGCCTGGAGTACCGATCGTGGGTGAAGTACTCGGGATGCGGAATATATTCCCGAACCGCAGGACGGTCGCATTCCGCATTCCGCACTCCCCGCAGGATCTATCCCTGAGGTGTCACTGGCGCGGATTCGCCGTCCTTCTTCACGTCTCCGCTCTCCAGCAGATCAACAGGACGTTCAGGGATGATGGTGGAAATGGCGTGTTTGTAGACCAGCTGCTGGTTCTCCTGCTTCAGGAGGATTACAAAGTTGTCGAAGCCTTTGATCGTTCCGGAGATGCGGGCGCCGTTCACCAGATACATGGTCACCGGGACCTTCTCCTTGCGCATCTGGTTCAAAAAAATGTCCTGAAGGTTCACTTGCGACTTGCCCATCCACCCCTCCGCTGACGCGGTCCATGTGACCGTCAGACCTCGCACCAAATTTTTGAAATGTTATACCAAGTTGCCTGAAATATCAATGTTTTTCTTTATCTGCGACACAATTTCATTGGGGTCATCAAGTCCCGAAATATCGATCCAGACGGCTTCAGGCTCTCTGCGGAACCAGGTGAACTGCCGTTTGGCAAAACGCCTCGTGTCCCGCTTGAGCAGTTCAACGGTTTCCTCGCGGCCCGTCTTGTTGTTGAAGTATCCCATGAAATGCTGGTACCCCAGCGCCTGCATGGATACCAGCTCCCTGCCGTATCCCTTCAGCATCAGGCCTTTCACTTCGTCCTCCAGCCCTCCGGCGATCATGGCGTCGACACGCCGATCGATGCGGCTGTAGAGTTCCGCCCTGCCGCGGACCAGGAACAGGAGACGGAAGGCGAATGGCCGGTCGCTGAACCCGTGTTCCTGCTGGAGCGATGACATCTTCCTGTCGCGAATATGGAAGACCTCCAGCGCTCGCACGGTGCGGCGGAGATCATTGGGGTGGATCTTGATGGCCGCCTCGGGATCGAGCCTCGCCAGGTCCGCGTACAGCGTTCCTTCGCCGTTCTCAGCCTCTTTGCTCAGCAGCCGTTCCCGGAGTTCCAGGTCCGCAGGCGGCCCGTGGAACAGGCCCTTCATGAGCGCCCGGATATAGAGCCCGGTCCCTCCCACCACGATGGGCGTGCCGCCGGTCTTCAGAATCGCGTCGATCGCCGCCCGGGCGTCGCGATAATAGTCGCCGACGCTGTAGGGCTGCGCCGGGTCCGCGACATCGATAAGATGATGATAAACGAGCTTCCGCTGCTCCGGTGCGGGCTTTGCCGTGCCGATATCCATGCCGCGATAGACCTGCATGGAATCCGCGCTCACGATCTCCGCGTCCTGCTCCCGCGCGAGCAGGATCGACGCATCGGTCTTGCCGACGGCCGTGGGTCCGGCGATGATGAGAATGGGCTTCGGTGAAGACATAACTGAAAATCAGTTCTCTTCTATCGATTTGTGCAGCTTTATCGGTTTTGCTTTCTTCCGCATCCGTATGTTCAGCATCTCCACGACCGTGGAGAATGCCATGGCAAAATAGATGTATCCCCGTGGCACATGCCAGTCAAAACCCTCGGCAATGAGCGCCACGCCGACCACGACCAGAAAGCTCAGGGCGAGCACTTTGATCGTCGGATGACGGTCCACGAAGTCCCCGATGGCTTTGGAAGCGAACATCATAACACCCACGGCGGCCATGATCGCCAGGATCATTACCGCCACCTCCTTCGCCAATCCAACCGCGGTTATCACGGAGTCGAGCGAGAAAATGATGTCAATGACCGCGATCTGGGCGATAGTGGCAGCGAACCCTGCCATGGCAGCGGTTGAACGCTCCTCCCCGGAGCCCTCAAGGCTCTCATGTATCTCCATAGTGCTCTTCCAGAGCAGGAACAGGCCTCCGCCGATCAGGATGATATCGCGGCCGGAGATTTCCCTGGCCATGACCGCGAAGAGCGGTTCGGTCAGCCGCATGACCCAGGTGATGGACAAAAGCAGCAGGATGCGGGTCACCATGGCGAAACCAAGGCCGAGCACGCGGCCCCGTGCCCGCTGGTGCTCCGGAAGCCTGCCCACGAGAATGGAGATGAATATGATGTTGTCGATTCCCAGCACGATCTCGAGTGCCGTCAGCGTCACCAGCGCGATCCATGCCTCGGGGTTGAAGATCCAGTCCATTGCTTATGTTTCCTTTCCTCTCAGATCCTTTTGAACATCTTCCGGATCTCATCCATCGAGAACCGCACGATCGTCGGCCTGCCGTGTGGACAGGAGTGCGGCATGCGGCACACGAACAGGTCGCGGATCAGATCATCCATTTCACGGACCGTAAGGTGCCGGTGGACCTTGACCGCCGGATGGCAGGCCATGACGGACAGGACCTCGTTCCGGAGAACATCCATCCTGTTGCTGGACCCGTGCACCTTGAGCTCGTCGAGAATATCGTTCAGCAATTTCCGGGGATCTGCCTTGATCAGAAGAGCGGGCACTGCCTTGATGATGAACGTCCTTCCGCCGAAGGGTTCCATGACCAGTCCGAGCTTTTCCAGATCAAGCGCTGCCTCCGCCAGAAGTTCCTGCTCAGCAGGGCCGACCTCGATCTGCAGCGGGATCAGGAGGTTTTGAGCAGGCACCGTACCGCGAGCATGCTGGTCCTGGAGCTGCTCGAACAGTATCCGTTCATGGGCCGCGTGCTGGTCGATGAGGGCCATGCCGCTGCTTGACTGCGCGACAATGAAGGAATCATGCACCTGTGCCAAGGGTACGAGCACTTCTCCCAGGAAGGCAGGGAGCTGCTCCGGCGCAGACCGCTCCGGCGCATGTTCGTGGGGAAGCGCTGCGGATTGATCGGTCCGTCTCCGGCCGTAAGAATGCGGGTGCACGGTCTCATTCGGCTTACCGGACGATCCGACGTAGGGTGCCAAAGGGTCCGCCACAGCATCCATCGTCACCGCAGCGGGAGGCAAGGACCTGTCCCGGGACACAGAAGACCGGCTGCGGCTCAAGGCTTCGCGGACAGCATCCCGGACCAGGTCGTGTATCTGCGACTGGTTGCGGAAACGGACCTCGGTCTTGGCCGGATGGACATTCACGTCGACCAGCGCAGGGTCCAGATCGAGAAAGAGGATTGCCGCAGGATGGCGATCGCGCATCAGCAGATCAGCATATGCCTGATAGAGCCCATGGCTGAGCGAGGGATTCCTGACGAACCTGCCGTTCACGTAAAACTCCTGGCATGTCTTGTCCCCGCGGGAGTAGTTCGGTTTGCCGATCAGGCCGGACAGATGCACCGGCTCCCTTTGCGCTGAAAGTTCGATCAGGTTCTCTGTCAGTTCCTCACCGAACACCTGCCGGGCCCGTTCCCGAAGGGATTCTGCGGCCAGCAGATCGAATACCGTCTTCTTATTATGGGTCAGCTTGAAGCGGACAGCGGGATGGGCCATGGCCTGGTGCGACAGGGCCGCGGAAATATGGGAGAACTCCGTGGCCGGACTCTTCAGGAACTTGAGCCGCGCCGGGGTGTTGAAGAACAAATGGCTCACCTCGATCGAGGTTCCGGGAGATGCCGGTGCAGCGGTGATGTTTCCGAGCGTTCCTCCGTCGATCTCGACCAGCGTCCCCTCACCGCCGCCGCGCCGCGCGGTGATCATGCGGACCCGGGAGACTGCCGCGATGCTCGACAGGGCCTCGCCGCGGAATCCCATGGTCCGGATCGCCTCAAGGTCCGCTTCGGAGGATATCTTGCTCGTTGCGTGACGTTCAAAGGCGAGCCGGGCATCCTCCCGCGCCATACCTGCACCATTGTCGCTTATGCGAATAAGCCGTTTACCGGCCTGTTCAATGTCGACAAGGACCTCAACAGCACCGGCATCCAGAGCGTTCTCGATCAGTTCCTTGACCACCGAGGAAGGCCGTTCAACGACTTCGCCGGCGGCGATCTTGTTGATAAGATTGTCTGGAAGAATTTTTATCACTGAGGACATACCGATAAGGACCGCGGTTCAACGCGGACGGAAAGCGGACCGCAAGCATACTCCCGTCGCCGCGATGGGCTCGCCCGTGATCATTCGGAGTTGCGAAATCAGTACTTCAGCTGTATCTTTTCCTGGTTTCCCAGGACCACGATCGTCAGGTGTTCCGGATCCAGATATTTGGCAGCCACCCGCTGGAGCTCTTCGCGCGTGACCGCATTGATCAGGCGCGGATATTTCACAGGATAGTCCAGATCGAGTCCGTATATCTCGATGCTCGTGAGCATCGACGCGATCTTCGCTTGCGTGTCCATGCGCAGGGGAAAGCTGCCGGTCAGGTATGCTTTGGCGTCGGCAAGTTCCTTCTCGCCCACCGGCTCCTGCCTGATGCGCCGTATCTCCGAGAAGATCTCATTGATCGCTTCGTTCGCAGATTCGCTCTTTGTCTGCACCCAGACACGGAAGGCGCCCGGTTCCTTCTGCGCCTGGAAGGAGCTGTGAACATCGTACGCCAGCCCCCGGTTGTCCCGGATATTGTCCATGAGCCGGGATGAGAACCCTCCTCCGCCGAGAATATAGTTCATGACCGATATGGCGTAAAAGTCCGGGTTCTCCCTGCTGACGCCAAGATGTCCCAGTGCGATATTGGCCTGGGTGATGTTCTTGTCCAGCTTGAGAACCTCGATCTTCTCTTTTTTCGGAGGCGCCGTGCGTGCCGGATCCTGACCGTCCACGTGACGCCAGTCCTTGAAATTCTCCCTGATCAGGCGACGGACCTCTTTTTCCGTGGTATCCCCGACCACGGCGATGATCACTCTGTTCGGGCCGTACCGAGTTGCGTGGAAATCAGCAACATCCTGACGGGTCAGGCGGGGAAGGTATGCGGCCACATCGTCGTTCGTTCTCCCGTAGGGATGGCCGCCGAACACCGCCTTGCTGAAGGCCTCGCCGGCGATCACTTCAGGTTCGTCCTTCTGCTGCCGGATCGCCGCCAGGGTCTCCTTGACCTTCCGGTCGATCTCCTTCTGATCGAACACCGGGTTCGTCAGAACATCGGAAAGCAGATCGAATCCCTTGCGAACGTCCTTTTTCAGCACCCGGAGGCTGGCAACCGAGAAATCATCGCTGCCTGAAACCGACAGCGAACCTCCCACGAAATCGATCTCCTGGCTTATCTGCAGGGCGGTCCGTTTTTTCGTCCCCTGCATGAGCAGGGCCGCGGTCATGGAAGCCAGACCGGGCTTGTCGCCGGGCTCCACGATACTCCCCGCGCGGATCACCATATTCACCGTGACCACGGGCAGTTCATGCCGCTCAGCGAGCAGCAGGACCATTCCGTTCTCCAGCACGATGCGCTTCCCGATCGGTTCGGCCGCATGAGCGATGGAAACCAACCCGAGCAAGAGTGAGAGCATAATGCCGTAACGAACAATTCTTTGTATTTGACGTACAATCCGCAATCCGCAATCCGCAATCCGCAATGTGTTTATGTCATTTTGCATGTTATTTCTCCGAATCCTTCTTGATCGGCACCAATATCCCCACGGTCCGGCTGTCCTCGGTAAAGTAGGTTCGCGCCACACGCTGGACATCCTCCTTGGTGACCGATCGAACGCGTTCAACGTACGACTCGAGGAGCCTCCAGTTCGCGACCGTCTCGAACTGACCCAGCACCATGGCCTGGTAGAATACCGAATCCTGGCCCATGATGAAGCTCGCTTCTATCTGGTTCTTTGCCTTCTGGAGCTCCTCATCGGTCACCGGTTCGTTCTTGAACCGATCGATCTCTGCGTAGAGCGCCTTTTCAACATCCTCGGTGTTCTTCCCGGGCATGACGCCCGCGTACAGATAGAACAGGTTGGCGTCGGTCGATACGTCGTCGTAGTCCCCGCCTGCGTACAGCGCCAGCTGCTTCTCATACACCAGCGAACGGTACAGACGGGAGCTCCTGCCTGACGAGAGGATCGACTGCAGTACGTTCAGCGCCTGGGAATCGGGGCTCTGCATGGTCGGCGCTTTGTAACCGGCAAAGATCGCCGGCAGTTCCGCTTCCTGCTTCACAACAAGCCGTTTTTCACCGAGCTGCTTCGGTTCGGCGGCAGCGACCTTCGGGACATCCGGGCCCCGGGGAATGGATCCGAAATACTTCTCCACCAGGGCCAGCACCTTCTTGATCTCGAAATCGCCGACCACGACGATCGTGGCATTGTTCGGCGCGTAGTACGTACGATAGTGGTTCTCCAGGTCATCGCGGGTGATGCTCCGGATGTCCGCCATCCAGCCGATGACCGGCCACTGATAGGGATGGGCGGCGAATGCAGTGGCCATCATCTGCTCGACCATGGTGGCAGTAGGATCGTCCTCGGTGCGCATCCTGCGCTCTTCGGTGACCACGTCCCGTTCCGACAGAAAGTCCTTGGGATCAAGTATCAGGCCCTGCATCCGGTCGGACTCGAGGTCCATTGCCAGTTCCAGCCGGTCCGCTGCAAAGTTCTCGAAATAGGCGGTGTAATCCTTGCTGGTGAACGCGTTGTCATTTCCGCCGTTCTTCTGCACCATCCGGGAGAATTGTTTAGGACCGTACTTCTTCGAGCCCTTGAACATCATATGCTCCAGGAGGTGCGACATCCCGGTCTTGCCGAGCCGCTCGTTCCTCCCGCCGACGCGGTACCAGATCTGGAAGGTCACGACCGGCGATTTATGGTCTTCCTTGAGCAGGACTTTGAGTCCGTTCGGCAGCACTTTCTCCGTCACCTTCAGGTCCTGGGCAAAGCCGCTCGCCGCAATAATGATCGATGCGATTATACATACAATAATTTTCATAAGTCTCATATCGGTTCTCCGCTTTGATTTAATCCGCAATCCGAAATCTGCAATCCGAAATTATTATCCCGTGTGTCCGAACCCGCCGCTCCCCCGTTTTGTTTCTGAAAGATCTGCTACGGTCAGGAAACGGGCCTTTTCGATCTTCACAAATACCATCTGGGCGATCCTGTCGCCGCGGCGGACCGGGAAGGGCTTGTCGCTGAAATTGAACAGGATCACGCCGATCTCGCCCCGGTAATCCGCATCGATCGTCCCCGGTCCGTTCAGCATCCCGATACCGTGCTTGAGCGCAAGACCGCTGCGCGGACGGACCTGGCCCTCGTATCCCTCGGGAATGGCGATGGAGATCCCCGTGGGGATGAGCTTCCAGGAACCCGGCGCGATCTCAGTCTCGACGTCAACAGCAGCGTAGAGGTCGACACCGGCCGCGTGCTCGGTCTGATAATGAGGCACCGGGAGGCCGGCGCCATTCTGAAGTTGAAGGATTTCTACGGTAAAATGCTGAGACATTGTTCAAATAGGAGGCTATCCCTTACCCCTTGCTTATCTACTCCAGGCCACCGGCTACTGGTTCCCGGCTACAGCAGCTATATTTCCAGCAGATCTTCCGGAAGATCCGTCTTCGCGATCGGCCCCAGGATGCTGAGCGCCATGTTCCCGGTCACGAATATCTGCTGCGCCACCCGGAGGACCTGTTCCCGGGTCACACTGTCAACTCCCTTGATTACCTCGTCGACCGAATGATATCTTCCGAAATAGATCTCCTGCCGGGCCAGACGGCTCATATGGCTGTTGCTGCTCTCCAGGGAAAGGACCAGGTTCCCCTTGATCTGGTTCTTTACCCGCGTCTCTTCGGCAGGAGTGATGCCTTCCGCCTTTATCTTCCGGATCTCCTTCATGATCAGCTGAATGGCCTGGATCGCGTTCGCCGGGTCCGTGCCCGCGTAGATCGTCAGAAGTCCCGTATCCCGGTAGGCGGTCACATAGGAATAGATGGAATAGACCAGGGCGTTCTGCTCCCGAACTTCCTGGAAAAGCCGGGAACTCATGCTGTTCCCCAGGACCGTGTTGAGCGCCAGGATCACGAACCGGTCCTCGTGGGGATAGGGAATCCCGCCGCATCCGAGACAGACCTGGACCTGCTCCAGCTGTTTTTTCCTTACCGATACCGCCGGGGTGAAGGTCGGCACGACCTCCTGCTTCGGCGTTCCCGCGCGCTTCAATTTTCCGAAAGCCTGTTCGAGCAGTTCTATGAGGCGGCTATGCTCGAAATTTCCCGCTACGGAAATCACGATCTCCCGGGGACCGTAGTAGTTCTCGATATACTGCAGGATGTCCGTGTGCTTGAGGGACTTGATGGTGTCGCGGGTGCCGAGGATCGGCCTGCCGAGAGAATTCCCCTGCCACACCGTCCCCGTGAACAGCTCATGAATGTGGTCGTCGGGTGTGTCCTCGACGCCCTTGATCTCCTCAAGGATGACCTTGCGTTCCTTCTCCATGTCCGCCGGATCGAACCTGGACCCCAGGAGGATGTCCGACAGGATCTCGATGGCCAGGGGAAGATGCTCGTCGAGCACCTTCACGTAGTAGGTGGTGCTTTCCTGGGAGGTGAACGCGTTCATCTCTCCGCCCAGGGAATCGATCTCCGTGGCGATGTCCCGCGCCGTGCGCTTCTTCGTGCCCTTGAAGAACATGTGCTCGATGAAGTGCGATGCACCGCCGATCTCCGCGGGCTCGTGGCGGGACCCGACCTTGACCCAGACGCCGATGGAAACGGAACGTACTTTGGGCAGCGTTTCGGAGACAACGCGGATGCCGTTCGACAGGGTGTCTTTTCTATACATGATGGCTACTTTTCTTTCCCGTGGTTCTGGCCGTGATGGCCCTGTTTATTTACCTGTTCCTGCATGATCTTCTGCGACAGGTGACTCGGAACATCTTCATATCCCGAGAATTCCATGGTATACATGCCCCGGCCGCTGGTAAGGGAGTTGAGCGTGGGCGCATAGGACAGCATTTCCGCCATGGGCACCAGTGCCTTGATGGACTGGCCGTTGGCCTGGGGCGTCACGCCCTGGACCTTGCCGCGCCGCGAGTTCAGGTCGCCGATCACGGCTCCCAGGGTATCGTCAGGGGACACAACTTCCACGTTCATGATCGGCTCGAGCAGCACCGGCTTGGCTGCCTCGAGCGCCTTCTTGAATCCCATGCTCGCCGCGATCTTGAAGGACATTTCCGAGGAATCCACGGTGTGGTAGGAGCCGTCCACGACGATCGCCCGGATATCCACGAGCGGATAGCCGGCCAGAAATCCCTCGTGCATCGCCTCGACCACGCCCTTTTCCACGGCGGGAATGTACTGCCGCGGGATCACGCCGCCGACGATCCGGTCAACGAACTCGAACCCGGTGCCGCGCGGCAGCGGTTCGATCTCGAGCCACGCGTCGCCGTACTGGCCGTGGCCTCCGGTCTGTTTCTTGTACTTGCCCTGGGCACGGGCACGGGCACGGATGGTCTCCTTGTACGGCACCTTCGGGGTCTTCATCTTCACATCCACGCCGAACTTCCGCTTGAGCTTCTCGATGGTCACTTCGATGTGCACCTGTCCCATGCCCGAGAGCACCATTTCATGGGTTTGATCGTCGTGCACGAAGCGCAGTGTCGGGTCTTCGTCAAGGATCTTATGCACCCCGGTGCTCACTTTGTCCTCGTCGCCCCGGGATTTCGGCTCGATGGCGTAGGACATGACCGGATCGGCGAACTTCGCGAATGGCAGCAGGATGGGGGCGTTCTCGGCGCAGAGCGTGTCGCCGGTAAGGGTGTCCTTCATCTTTGCAATGGCGCCTATCTGGCCGGGACCGAGCGTCTGCGCGGCCACCTGCTTTTTCCCCTGCAGATAGAACAGGCTCCCAACTTTTTCCTTGATCTGGCGCGACGAATTGTAGATCGCCGAATCTGACTTGAGCGTCCCGGAATAGACCCGCACAAGCGACAGTTTCCCGGCGAAAGGATCAATAATGGTCTTGAAGACCTCGGCCGCCAGCGGTTCGGTTGCCAGCGGTTTCCGGATGATCTCCGCGCCTGTTTTCGGGTCGGTCCCTTTGATCTGGACGATACCTGCACGCTCCACAGGAGACGGCAGGCACAGGAGCATCGCGTCGAGCAGCTGCTGGATGCCGACACTCTTGACCGGTGATCCGCACAACACCGGAAGGAGCCCGCCCGCGAGCGTTCCGTGCTTCAATCCCCGGACGATATCCTCGTGAGGCAGGTCGCCCTTTTCGAGATATTTTTCGAGGAGGCTGTCGTCGGTCTCGGCAATGGCTTCCACCAGCTTCTTCCGGTAGACCGCCGCGTCCTGCTGCAGGTCCGCGGGAATGTCCTTTTCCGTGAATTTGCCGCTGCCGTCGTCGGAGAAGACCACGGCCTTCATCTTGATGAGGTCCACGAAGCCCGTGAACTTGTCCTCGAGCCCCAGGGGCAGCTGCATGACAATTGCGTTCTTGCAGAAATACTTTTCCATGTCGCCCACAGCGCGGAAAAAGTCCGCCCGCTCCTTGTCGAGCTTGCTCACAAAGGCGATGCGGGGGATCTCGTAATCGCAGGCGAACTTGTAGATCTTCTCGGTCTCGGCCTTGACACCCGAGATGGCGGAAATGATGAGTACTGCGCCGTCAACGGCGCGGAGGGTGCCGCGGGTCTCCTCAAGGAAGTTGATGTACCCGGGCGTATCGATGAGATTGATGCGGACGCCGTTCCAGTCGGCGAACCCGACCGCCGCGGTGATCGTTATCTTTCTGGCGATCTCCTCGGGTTCATGCATGAACACCGAAGAGTCCCCGTCCACGCTTCCGGCAACATCCACGGCTCCTGCCGTGAAGAGAATGGCGTCGGCAAGCGAGGTCTTGCCTGCGGACCCGTGGGAGAGGATGGCAACGTTCCGGACTTCCTTGACATCAGCGTTCGGCATAGACACTCCTTTGTACGGGAATTTTGTTCAGCGGAGACGCAATGTCCGTTGGATCGCGGCGGGTGCGGCGCTACCAGATGTCAGATTTGATCTTTCCTCCCTGTTTCAGCAGGACATCGATGACGGCCTCACTGAAGAGATTGGTACTGTCGCGCAGGTTCTGCTCGACCATGCTTTCGTAGTATTTCTTCCCTTCGGCAAGCTCCTCGGACAGGACATCGAAAAGGCTGTCCTTCTCGATACCTTCCTTTACCTTTGCCTGATTGTAGAGCACTATGTCGGACAGGATGGTCCGCGCGAGACGCCTTGCCTGGTCTTCGTTCGTGATCAATTTCATGCTGGGCCGTCCTCCGCCAGTGAGCGGGTCATTCGCCGAGGATCTCGACGATGACCGGCTTGTACTCCTGCGTACGCTCGACCTTCTTATTATAACCGCGAATGAAAAAAAAGGAAACCAGCAATCCCAGGGAACCGGCAATGAACGCCCAAAGGTCGGAATCCGCCGCAGCTCCGGCGCTGACCGCAAGGTTCTTGGCAATGATCGCCGCGGTAATGAACACCGCCATGGGGATCCCGTACAGGATGATGGAAGCCTTCAGGTACATCTGCGGCGCGAGCACGACCTTCACCTTCTGCCCCTTTTTCGCGCCCAGGGGATTGGACGCTTCCATGAAGGAATCCTCGCCCTCAGGATGGCAAACACCGGCTGAAGCGCATTTTTCGCAGGCGCTCTTTGCCAGCACTGCGACCTTGGCAAGGCCGCCCTGCGTCTCCATCACAATGCCTTCTTCTTCGATCATGGGAACCTCAACGTCGTGAGGAGTGAGGGGTGAACAGTCAGGGGTGTCAGGTCTGACCCCTGACCCCTTACCCTTTACGGATTTTCTTCTTCGCCGTTCTCAGCAGTTTATACTCAATACTGTCCACCAACGCCTGCCAGGACGCCTCGATCACGTTCTCCGAAACACCGACAGTGCCCCATTTGGCAGATCCGTCACCGGACTCGATCAGCACACGCACCCGCGCTGCCGTTCCCTCGGCGGCGGTCAGCACCCGCACCTTGTAATCCAGCAAGCGCATGGATTCGAGGCCTCTTCCGGGAAAGTACTTGGGCAGGACCTTGCGAAGCGCCTTGTCAAGGGCGTTCACCGGACCGTTGCCCCAGGCGGCTGTGTGTTCCACTGTCCCCTTATACTCAACGGTCACCGTGGCTTCGCTCACCGGATGCGGGTCCACCTTGCGCTTCTCGGTCAGCACGCGATAATCAATGCGGTCGAACATATTAAAGACCGATTCGTAGCTGTGGCGCGCCCGAAGCATCAGGAGCTCCAGCGAGCCCTCGGCGCCCTCAAATTCGAAGCCTTCATTTTCCAGCTGCTTGACGCGTTTCAGGATCTCCTGAAGCTCCGGACTGTCCTTGGTCAGGCCGATCCCGAGTTCCGAGGCTTTCTGGACGATATTGCTTTTCCCTGCCAGATCGGACACAAGGATCCTGCGCCTGTTCCCCACCTGCTCCGGCGTGATATGTTCGTAGGTAAGCGGATTCTTGACTACCGCGTCCACATGCACGCCGCCCTTGTGCGCGAAAGCGCTGTCGCCCACATAGGCCTGCCATTTCCGGTGCGGCAAGTTGGCAAGTTCGTCAACATAGCGAGAGACCTCGCGGAGCTTCCTGAGTCCCGCTTCGGAAACGCAATCGATCCCCATCTTGAGTTTGAGCGACGGGATGATGGCGCAGAGGTTGGCGTTGCCGCACCTTTCGCCATATCCGTTGATCGTACCGTGGACCTGCGTTGCGCCGAGCCGGATCGCGGTCAGCGAATTGGCAACGGCCATTTCCGCATCGTTGTGGCTATGGATGCCGAAGGGGATCTCGATGCGGCGCTTCACCTGGGAAATGATCATTTCCAGGTCCTGCGTCAGGGTACCGCCGTTGGTATCGCACAGGACAAGGCAATCGGCTCCGCCGTCCTGGGCAGCGAGCAGTGTCTTGACCGCGTACTCGGGATTGGCCTTGTACCCGTCGAAAAAATGTTCAGCGTCGTACATGACCTCGTCCATGTGCCGTTTCAGAAACGCTACGGAATCGCGGATCAGATCAAGGTTCTCGTCAAGCGATATCCTGAGCGCCTTCTGTACATGGAAGTCCCAGGTCTTGCCAAAGATGGTGGAGACCGAGACTCCGGACGCGACCAGGGACCTGAGGTTCGGGTCCTCGGAAGCCTTCAGTTTGGCGCGCCGCGTGGCGCCAAAGGCCACGAGCTTCGCCTTCTTGAGCTTGACCCGCCGCATTTCCCGGAAGAACTCCACATCCCGGGGATTGGAGCCCGGCCACCCGCCTTCGATGTAGTGCACCCCGAACTCATCGAGCTTCCGGCAGACCCGGACCTTGTCCTCGACCGAGAAGTTCAGGTCCTCGGCCTGGGAACCATCCCGGAGGGTGGTGTCGTATATCTGTACTCGTGGTTTCATGAAGTCAGTCACTATTCCTGAATTATTTTGCGTTAACCTATTGCGGATTTCGGATTGCGGATTAAAGCCATCACGGCATATCGGATGCAGCATTTCAATCCGCAATCCGCAATCTACAATCCGCAATCGTTATGCCGCTTTCTCCAGCCCGAAGGTCTCATGCAGCACCCGGACCGCGAGCTCGGTGTACTTGGCGTCGATAACGATGGAGATCTTTATCTCCGAAGTGCTGATCATCATGATATTGATGCCTTCCTTGGCCATGGACGAGAACATCTTGGCTGCAACGCCGGAGTGAGAGCGCATGCCCACGCCGACGATCGATATCTTGGAGATGTCTTCCTTGATATTGACGTTCTTCGCGCCGATCTCGGCAACGACCTTCTTCATGATCTCCATGGTCTTCTTCGCGTCGGTCTTGGGGACCGTGAACGACATGTCCGTGAGCCCGCCCTCGCCGATGTTCTGGATGATCATGTCCACCACCACGTTGTTGTCCGAGATGGTATTGAAGATCTTCGCCGCCACGCCCGGCTTGTCCGGCACGCCCTGCACCGTTACTTTCACCTGGTTCTTGTCGTATGCCACGCCGGACACCACTACCTTCTCCATATCCGCATCCTCCTTGGTCACCAGGGTGCCCGGATTGTCATTGAAGCTCGAGAGCACCCGCACGGGAACATTGTATTTTTTCGCGAACTCGACCGACCGGGTCTGGAGCACCTTGGCGCCCAGGCTCGCCAGTTCGAGCATTTCGTCATAGGATATCTTGTCCAGCTTCCGCGCCTGCGGCACCATGTTCGGGTCCGTGGTGTACACGCCGTCCACGTCCGTGTAGATGTCGCAGAAGTCCGCCTTGAGCGCCGCTGCCACGGCCACGGCCGTGAGATCGGAACCGCCCCGCCCCAGGGTCGAGACATCGTCCTGCTCCGTGATGCCCTGGAACCCTGCCACCACCGCGATCTTGCCTTCCTTGATCGCGTGCTTGACCCGTTCCCCGGATATCTTCTCGATACGGGCCTTGGTATGCACGCTGTCGGAAACGATGCCCGCCTGCCGTCCGGTAAACGACTGTGCCTTGTGGCCAAGGGCCTGGATCGCCATGGCCAGGAGCGCGATGGTCACCCGCTCGCCCGTGGAGACCAGCATGTCCATCTCCCGGGGATCGGGATTCTCATTCACCGCATTGGCCAGATTGATCAGCTTGTCCGTCTCGCCGCTCATGGCCGAGACGACCACTACCACGTCATGGCCCTGTTCCCTGGTCCGGACGGCGCGCCTGGCCACATTCTTGATGCGGTCGGGATTCCCGACCGACGTGCCGCCGTATTTCTGCACAATAAGCACCTGAAACCTCCGTTATTTTCTCAAAAAATGGTCCATCAGCTTATAGCCTTCTTCGAACATCACCGCGTCGTCACGGTGACCGATGGTCTCGTCATAGGATACCGGTGCGCCCGAACGTTCCTTCTTGTTGTCATAAAGCACAAAGGGGACCGGTTCCGAAGAATGGGTCCGGATCTCAAGCGGGGTGGGATGGTCAGGCAGCGCCAGGATGCGGTACTCATCGAACTGCTTCATGCCCTCGATGATGTTTCCCACGATGAACTCGTCAAAGTCCTCGATGGCCTTGATCTTGTTCTTCACATCGCCGGTATGCCCTGCTTCATCAGGCGCTTCCACATGGAGATAGACGATGTCCTTGGATTTGAGCGCGAACAAGGCATGCTCAGCCTTGCCCACGTAGTTCGTGTCGATCCACCCTGTGGCGCCGGGCACGTTGACGACATCGAATCCCGCGTAAACACCAAGGCCCTTTGTAAGGTCCACTGCCGAAATGACCGATCCCTCAAGGCCGTACTTCTCCCGGAAGGTCGGCATGCTCGGCCGTTTGCCCTGCCCCCAGAGCCAGATGCTGTTCGCAGGACGCTTCCCCGCTTCGACCCGGCCCTTGTTCAGCGGATGGCCGGTGAGGATATCATAGGATTCCTCCATGAGCCCGTTGATGACCGTGTCACCCTCTCCCCGGGGAAGGTAATCCTCGATGTCCTTGTCCTGGATATCATGGGGAGGGGTGCATTCGATCTTGTCCTTGCCGCCCTTCCACACCATGAGATGACGATAGCTCACTCCCGGGTAGAACCGGATGTGCTCCGTGCTGAGCTTGCTGTCGATCTCCTCGATCAGCGAACGCGCCTCCTGGGTGGAGATGTGGCCGGCGCTGAAATCCTCCATCACCGCCCGGCGTCTGCGGCCGCCGGAAGCGGAAGCACCTGCGCCGGTGAGCTTCAGGGTGACCAGATTGCAGCGGTAAGCGATATCATCAGGACCGAGCGCGACCCCCATGCTAGCCGCTTCCAGCGGGGAACGGCCCGTATAGTACTTGCGCGGATCATAGCCCATGACCGAAAGGTTCGCCACGTCGCTTCCCGGGGCGAAGCCCTGAGGAACGGTCCGCACCATGCCGACCTGTCCGAGCGTCGCCAGACTGTCGAGATTCGGCGTTTTCGCGGCCTGCAGGCAGGTCTTGTCCCCCAGGTCCTGTCGCCGCCGGTCTGCCATCCCATCGCCAAGCAAAATAATATATTTCATGATCTCTCTGGTTAACGAATTCGTCTTTTAACGGCCTCGGCCTTACGCAATGTACGCCTATGCATCCCCTTCTGCCGGTTCGATGATCACTCCCCGACCCCGGAGATAGGCGATACCCGCGTCAAGGTCCTTGTCCGTGCCTTCCAGTTCCAGGACCACTTCTCCGACGCTTTCGGTGACGCGCGCGCGCCGGATGTTCGGCATCACGTCGAACTTCTTCGCCATGGTAAAGATCACCGGTTCCTTGATCAGGTCCTGCGGAAATGTCAGTTTGACCCTCTTGATGGCCATGAAGCCTCCGTGGAACAGCCGAAGTTACGAACGTGAGAAGTCGGGATTTCAGTATATTTCTCTCAACTTCTTACCTTCTCAACCTCTCATCTTCGCTACGTTACCTGCCTCCCGCGATCGCCGGAACAATGGATATGCTGTCCCCGTCCTTCAGGGCGGTGTCTTCCTTGTTCATGAACCGGATGTCCTCGTCGTTCACATAGATATTGATGAACCGGCGCACCTTGCCGCCTTCGGACAAGCGGTCCTTCATGCCCGGATAGTCCTTTTCAAGGACATCCACCATTTCGGCCACGTTCTTTGCCGAGCACTCCACCTCGGGCTTCCCGTTCGTCAGCTTCTGCAGCGGTGTTGGAATCCTGACCTTGATCGGCATTGTTTGTTCCTCCCTGATACAAATATGACGCACGCTGCTGCCGTGCGATCACTCCACATTCACCGGGACATCGCTCACCGCTCCATCCCTGATCAAGTAGCCCTTGATGACCGGCTGTCCTTGATCCCGCAAGGACAGGATCACGTAGACCGCCTCAGGATAGTTCGGGAACAGGGTCCCGGGCCAATACGCCTGCTCCACGTCAACGCTCGAGGGATAGGCCGGACTGCTAATATGGGAATGAAATATCCCCACGAGAACCAGGCCCGCCTGGCGGATATCCTTCATGACCCTGAACTGCTCCGCTGCATCCATTTCATAGGACACAGGGCTGGGCCTGACATTCCGCATCGGGTAGACCTTCCCGACCCTGCCGTTCGTCCCGCCCAGGATACCGCAGGCCTCATTGGGATACGCGGCGCTGCAGTGGTCGAGGATTGTTGTCAGATCATGCCGAGCGATGGTCAGGGCGACGGCTCTTTCCTCGTCTCTTGTCACTTGTCGCTCGTCACTGCATTAATGAGACATCGAACAGAACTGCTCGTAGTCGATCAGTTCCGTGATCGTCGGCTTCTCGCCGCAGACCGGGCATTCCTTGTTACGAGGCACCTTCACAGTGCGGAAGCTCATATCCAGGGCGTTCCAGAGCAGGAGCTTGCCCCTGAGCGGTTCGCCGATGCCCAGGATAGCCTTTACCACTTCCGTGGCCTGGAGCGTGCCGATCACGCCGGTCACGACCCCCAGGATGCCCGCTTCCTGGCACGACGGCACCATGCCCGCAGGAGGAGGGACCTCGAACAGACAACGGTAGCAGGGACCCTGGCCCGGATAGATGGACATGACCTGGCCTTCAAAGCGGAACACCGCGGCGCTGATCAGGGTCTTCTTGAGCATCACGCAGGCATCGTTCACGAGGTACCGGGTCGGGAAATTGTCGCTCCCGTCCACGACAATATCGTAGTCCTTGATGATGCCCTTTATGTTTGCCGACGAGAGCCGCTCTTTGTGCATAACCACATTCACGTCGTGGTTCAATGTCTCGAAGGTCTCTTTTGCCGATTCCGCCTTCAGTACGCCGAGCCGCTTCGTATTATGCGCGATCTGGCGCTGGAGATTCGATATCTCGACGCGGTCATTGTCGATCACGCCAATGGTCCCCACGCCCGCGGCGGCAAGATAATAGCCCACCGGCGAACCGAGCCCGCCGGCGCCCACGAGCACGACCTTGGCGTTCAGGAGTTTTTCCTGGCCCTCGCCGCCCACTTCCGGGAGGAGGATATGCCTGCTGTAGCGCAGTATCTGGTCTTCAGTGAATTCCATGACTCTATTTCGGATTGCGGATTTCGGATTACGGATTACGAAATGCTTGATTCAAATCCGCATTCCGCAATCCGCATTCCGCAATCATTTCTTTTTCTCCTTGTCCTTCCGGACGTAAATATGCCACTCTTTCTCAGCTGTCTGATCGATCTTCAGGACCTTCTGGCCTTCGTTCTCCATGCTTTTGGGAACGTTCTCCGAAGCCGGCTTGTGGTCCGTCACGATCTCAAGCACCTCGCCGAGGCTCATCTTCTCGATGGCCAGCTTGGAGCGGACAAAGGTGTAGGGGCAGACCTGGCCTTTGATATCAATGGTCTTGTCAACTTTGATCTCGTCAGCCATGAGAACCTCCCCTTCAAGTGCGGAGTGCGGATTTCGGAGTGCGGAATTTTGAATCCGGTGTGTTTACACTTCGCACTTCGCACTCGCCACTTCGCACTTCTACTGTTCCATCCTTATCACCATCGTGGGCCCGCCCACGCAGTCCATCTTATTGATCTCGTCAAGGGCCACGCGCACATTGCGCTCCAAAGCTTCGTGGGTCATCATCACGAGCGGAACAGCCTGTTCTTCTTTCCTGCCCTTCTGGATCATGGACTCGATGCTGATGTTGTGCTTGCCCAGCACTCCGGAGATCTTCGACAATACACCGGGCTTGTCAATGGCGGAGAAGCGGAGATAGTAGCACGAGGTGATATCGTCCATCTTCCTGATCTTGAGCTGCGAACGCTCGCGGAACGCCGCCACCGGCATGCGGTTGCCGCTGCCCGAAATAATGTCCCGGCCGATGTCCATGACATCGGCAACCACCGCGCTGCCCGTGGGCATATCGCCGGCGCCCCTGCCGTAGAAGAGCGTGTTCCCCACGGCGTTGCCTTTCACGAACAGCGCGTTGAACACGCCGTCCACGGTGGCGACCGGGAAATCGCCGGGGATCATCGTTGGATGGACCCGCGCTTCGATCTCGTTGTTCACCATCTTGGTGATGGCGAGAAGTTTTATCTTATACCCCAGGTCCTTGGCGAACTCGATGTCTATGGGCGTGATCTTCGAGATGCCCTCGGTGTAGATGTCTTCGAACCTCACCGGCGTGCCAAAAGCAAGCATGGTCAGCACCGCGAGCTTGTGCGCCGAATCAATGCCCTCGATGTCAAAGGTCGGGTCCGCTTCCGCGTAGCCCTTTGCCTGGGCCTCTTTCAGCACCTCGTCGAATTTCCGGCCCTCGTTCGTCATGAGCGTCAGGATGTAGTTGCACGTCCCGTTCACGATGCCGTAGATCGATTCGATGCGGTTCGCGGCAAGACCTTCCCTGAGCGATTTAAGGATCGGAATGCCGCCGGCAACCGAGGCTTCGTACCCAACGGTCACCCCCGCCTTCTCAGCAGCCGCATAGATCTCCTCGCCATGGACCGCCAGGAGCGCCTTGTTGGCCGTTACCACGTGCTTCTTGTTCTTGATCGCCTCAAGGATGAACTCCTTGGCTGGTTTATACCCGCCGATGAGCTCGATCACGATATCGATCTCAGGGTCCGTGATGATATCCTTGGCATCAGTGGTGATCTTCACATCACCGAGCTTGATGCCCCGGTCGCGCTTCACATCGAGGTCAGAGATCTTCTTGAGAATTACAGGAACGCCGAGCCGGCGCTTGATGATGTCCGCGTTTTCCAGAAGGATGCGTGCCGTGCCTGTGCCGACGGTGCCGAAACCGATGATGCCCACATTGATGCTGTTCTTCGTTGCCATGATCTCTCCGTAATGTTATTGGTAGGAACCGCCTGATTCCGTTGAATCGAAAAGTCTTTCAATCCCCTTGTTTTTTCGATGGTTTTCAGCAGGTTCCGAAGCACGAGGACTGCAGAAAGAATAAAGGTGATATTAAAACACCCTCCCCTGCTTTGTCAATATAAATTCCCAGTTTGAGGAAAGGAAATCATTGGGAAATTGGGAGGTTAGAGGGAAGGTCAGAAATAGATCAAGGCAGTTTCAGAAGTCGTTCACCACGCCAGACACGGACTACTCGGACTCTATTTCGGTCATGCCGGCAAACAATTCTAAACGGAGGATAGATGATTTCCCGCAGATGTTCAACCTTGAACTCCGGCACCACGCGGCCAGACCGAGGATGAGAGCTCAAGCGCTCCACCCGCGAAATGATCTCTCCGGTCAGACGCGTACCGACCTCGGGCAGCCCTTCGCGCGAATAATATGCCAGCAGGTCTTCAAGGTCCCTGATTGCGGATTCCGCGAAGGTTATTTTTGCCTTTTCTGCCATGGGATCACTGCAGTCCAAGTCGCTTCTTTGCTTCTGACAGGGATACTTCGCGGCATTCCTCAAGGTCCATCAGTCCTTTCACCACGCCCTGCATAAACGCTCGTTCCTCAGTTTCTTCCTCATAGTCCTTGAGCGCCCGAACTACTGCCACGCCCCGTCCCCTGCTTGTCAGAAGGATCGGACGGTGCGTTTCATTCGCATGCGATACAACCTTGCCGGGATTGACCTTCAGGTCGCTCAAGGGAATGATATCTTCGGAGAACTTGGTATTCATAGGACCTCCTAACAGGTATCGCAAACAGGTCTTATTATAGCACTTATTGGAAGGGATGTATATAGGATCGTCCGGCGAGCGCTGCACATGATGAGGGTACGCTGCGCGAGATCAAAACTCAAAATGCCGTCGGGTTTCGCGGCGCTCAACCTCATCCACGCTTCCCTCCAGCCTTACACTCCGTCAGAATGGTGAAATACCTGGATATCCTTGAGCACATCGCTTTTATCAAAAAGCCATGAAGCAGAAACCAAATTGCCCGCAAGAAAACAATTGCGAGCCCACCCATATGATGCAAATGTCGTAATCATGGCATGATCTCCTAGCTCCTTGCGCGTGCCCGGGAAAACCTTTTCGTTTTTTAAGTCATTTTCGTATTTGTAGACGTTATTAATGCATTTTTTGCCCGGTAATATGTAATTCGTGGGAAGAGTATATGGTATGCCTTATGGTGAGTCAAGACCATTTTGCACAGATATCCTTAAATCGGCCTGTTACTCCCGGGGCGGGCGTGTTCTCAGAATTTCTTTTCTTTTTGCAATTCATCCCTAAACTCATCAACCTGCTGTTTCATCTCTTCCTTGCTCCACTTCAGTTCCTTTGCTGCAAAGGCGGCAATCAAGTCAATCTGCTGTTCACCTCGACGGGTCGTAATTCCAAGGTGCATCCGCCGCAGAACGATATCGCAGAGCGTCTTTGCACCCTCTTCGCGGACACCGTAGAGCACCTGGGCATGGATGTCCCTGCACTCCAGCGAGATGGGTTCGGCGAGCCTTGGGTCCTCTTTTGTGATTTCAAGTACCTTCTCCGCCCGTGCGCCATAATAATGAATGAGGTGACGCACTGTTTCTGCGCTGACCTTGTATCGTTCGGACAACTGCGGGACCGTTTCTTTCAAATATTCAGCAAGCTCCACCGGAAGACTACCGGCTAGCGGCCGCGTCGCGGTAGTACAAGCTACCCTACTACCCAACTTGCTGCACGCCGCATCGACCACATCCTCAGCCATGTTCCGATAGGTCGTATACTTGCCGCCGGCTATGGTGATGATCCTAGCGGCCCTTCCTTCGGCGATCACCCGGTGCTTGCGCGATATTTTGCTCTCTTTCTCCCCTGCGAAGGCAAGAGGCCTGATACCCGCGTAGGTGTAAAGAATGGACTCTCTTGTCAGATTCAATCCTGGCAGGACCCGTCTGCTTTCGGTAAGGAGATAATCCACGTCATCACTGTCCGCATGGACCTCATTCAGATCACCGTCGTACTTTGTATCGGTCGTGCCGATGAGCGACCATTGGTCCATGGGAATGATGAAGAACATCCTGCCGTCCTTTGACGCAATGAACAGCGACTGTTCGGACAGTTTGGGCAAGACAAGATGGATCCCCTTGGTCGGATTGATGATCTTTACCCGGTCGATGCCGCCTGCCTTCCGCACCTGGTCCACCCAGGGGCCGCCTGCGTTGACCAGGACCTTTGAACGGAATGACTCAGTCGTGCCGGACAGTCCGTCACGCGCGGTCACCACAACGCCGTCACCGGTTTCCTCGATCTTCTCGGCGCTCATATGACTCCGTACGACCGCCCCTGCCTCACGGGCCGCGATGATATTCTCGATCACCAGCCGTTCAGGCATGATGATCTGGTGGTCATAGAACAGGGCTGAGCCTTTGAGCCCTTCCCTGTTCAACCGGGACTCAAGGGACAGGGTCTTTTCCAATCCCGCGGTAAAGTAATGGGGAATGTCTTTTTCCCGGGAAAGCAGTTCATAAAGATGTATGCCCACGGATATGGCAGCTCTGCCATGAGGATCGTGCTTGTAGATGGGGATCAGGATCGGCATGGGCGTGATGAGGTACGGGCACTGGCGCCGCAGGATCGCGCGCTCACGAAGCGCCTCGGCCACAAGGTCGATCTCGAAATTCGCCAGGTACCGCAAGCCGCCGTGCACCAGCCGCGTGGTCTTTGACGAGACGCCGGATGCGTAGTCCCGCTTTTCCAGGAGCAGCACGGACAGGCCCCGCAAAGCCGCGTCCCGCGCCACTCCCGCGCCGGTGATGCCCCCGCCGATGACGATGAGGTCGAAGTTCCTGTTTTGCTCATTGCTGACGGGCATTTGTCGCATCTCCCTGCCGCTCCCCTTTCGGATGGAACGTATTTGCCGGAATGTACCGCATGGTTCGACGGCGAATTAACACGAGTAAACTACATAAGGTAGGCATATTGTAACAGAAAGCGGAACGTTTGCATCCTGAACTTCGCCGCAGTTTGCATATTGACGAAAACAAAAGCTGTTTTCTCATGAATGCAAATCTAAAAATCTCACATCTTCTGAAAAATCAGCTGGTTAGTCTTTGGCATAGGTGATGCATATACTATTGCAGCAGTTTAAAAAGGGGGAGCCATGGATACATCGATGGCAAAGCAAGGTGCCTATTTTGGCGCCAGTGCAGGACTGACCATTTTCGGACTTTTTGGACTGATGCCGAGTTGCCTTCTGGGCGGAGCCATGGGCTTGACGATCGCGGGGATGATTTCCAGTATCCCCGTGGAACCCGGCATCCTGGCGCGCATGATCGTTCTCGTATCCATGCTCGCGGGGGCCGTCGTATTCGGCATCCTGATCGTGACGGCTGCCGCCTGTCTCGGCGGGATCATCGGTTCCATCGTCGCGCCACGCCCGCCCGATCGCCTGACGCCATAATAACAACGAATACGGACAACCGGGGAAAGGAGGGCCGGCATAAAGCAGTCAACGGGAATGAAGAACGGCATACCGCGGGCAGGGTCGAGCATTTCCACATTCTCGACGCCGCCCCTGATCCGAGGATGCAGGAGCGCAATCATCGAGCGATACAATCGCCGACCAACACACACGAGGAGGAGGGCTGTGCATGAATAAGAAACTGGTGATCGGATTGTTGATTTTTTCCGTAGTTATGATCGGAGCGTATGCGTATCTCAGCACGGTGGTATTTCAGGACCCGCAGTTCTGCACCGCCTGTCATTTTGTCGTTCCCTACTACAAGAAATGGGAGACGTCCACCCACAATAAAGTACCGTGTCTGAAATGCCATGAATACTCCGCCGAGCGCGCGCTTTCGGCGCAATTCATGTTCATGTCCAGAGCGGTCAATCCCCGCCCGCTCACGAACGTGCCGGACAAGAACTGCCTCCAGGCCGGATGTCATGACAAGCGACTGGTCGAATCGAAAGTGACGTTCACGAAACAGGGGATCAATTTCGATCATAAGCCGCACTTTACGCAATCAAAACGGGGAATCAACCTGCATTGCCGGAGCTGCCATTCCGATATCGTGCAGGGAGAGCATTTGAAGGTTTCGATGAATGTCTGCTACCTCTGCCATTTCAAAGGGGTGCCCCATGACCAGGCGCAGACGGGATGTCCGTCATGCCATTCAGCGCCTGCCAAGGACATTACCTACAAAGGCAAGCCTTTCTCTCATGCGGCCGCGCTGAAAGCAGGCCGCAAATGCAAAACCTGCCACATCGAGATCTCAAAAGGCGACGGGGTGACGCCCCGGGACAAGTGCTTCTTCTGCCATGTGGACAGGGTCGAGAAGTATTCCGAAGTCAACCTGATCCACACCAAGCACGTGTCGGAAAAGCAGATCGACTGCCTGTACTGTCACTCAAAGATCGAGCACGGGAAGATCAAAATGGCAGACAAGATGCCGATCTAGACGGACCGCGAAAGGTTTGGAAACAGAAAGGGCCGTCATTGGCCGGGCACTCGCCCCCATGACGGCCTTTTTCATATTGATCAACAGAATGCCGAGAAGCATCATGACTCTCGGGAATAACGTTCCACGACCTTCTTCAACACCGCCGGCTTGTTGCTGTAGATCCCGTCAACACCCCAACTGATCAGTTTCATCATTTCTTCTTCTTCATCAACGGTCCAGACATAGATCTTGATGCTCCGGTCGTGCAGCGCGAAAACCAGGTCCTCCGTCACCGCCTGTCGTCTCAGGCTTATGAAGCTGTAGCCCATCTTCTTATACACGCTTACCTCGGAAACCGAAAAGTCGTCGAAGATCCCGGCAACCGGGACATTCGGCAGCACCCGCTTGACATCGAGCACTTCCCGTTCCTTGAACGAGGAGATCAATATTTCCCCCTTGTATCCCGATCCGGCCACATGCGCGGCGGTCAATGCTCCCGATCCGTCGCTCTTCACTTCGATGTTCAGGCCTACTCGACCGGCGGCCAGGGAGAGCACATCGTTCAGCGTCGGGACCGGTTCGCCGTTCCTGAGCTTTATTTTCGCGATATCCGTGGAAAGGGATCTTTCGATATCGATATCGCTGTCGCAGGTCTTGCCCGTCCGCTCGTCGTGCATGACGTACAGAAGGTTATCCCTGCTCCTGCGGATATCGAACTCGATCATATCCACCGGCAGGGACAAGGCAAGACGGAATGCTTCAAGGGAATTTTCCAGAGCGCGGGAGGAATATCCCCGGTGAGCGATGATGAGGGGTTTTAACATGAAGAACAAGGATTAAGAGGATTATAGGATTACAGGATCAATAGTCCTCTGATCCTGCTTCACCTGATCCTGCTTCATCTAATCCTTTCTCTAGTTTTTCTTATTCTTTCGGCCTGACCTTTTCCACGATCCTGTCCTTGATGCTCCTGATCTGTTCCATGAAGGACTTGGGCATGGCAGCCCTATGGATGGCGCTCCGGATGGCCACCATGCGTTCGAGCGTGGCCAGTTCCCCCTGCCGGATAAGGCCCCGGGGATCGCTGAAATCGGCCCAATGGACCTTTCCCACCGGAGGATGGATGACCACGTCTGCCTCATCGAGCAGAAGACCGTTCAGGAACACGCGGGTGACCGCGTCGGCTCGCAGCACAATGTCGAGGCCCGAGGTGTCGTCGAACTTGGACATTTCGCTCGAGACGTCCACGGCGATCACCACGTCCGCGCCCATGTCCCGGGCGCAGATGACCGGCACCCGCTCGACCCATCCGCCGTCCACCAGCATCATGTCGTTGTCATTGACCGGCGGAAAGATGCCCGGCAGCGCACAGCTGGCGCGGATCGCCGTGCGCAGGGACCCGCTGGTGTAGACCACGCGTCTGCCGTTGCAGATATCCGTGGCAACACAGCCAAAGGGGATCTTCGTTTCCTCAATGGCAATATCCGGGATAATCGGGTTCAGGAACTCCTCGTATTCTTCCTCGGAGATGAACGCCGGCTTGGTGGCGGTGACGCCCCAGAAGTACCCCTTCCGGATCAGATTTGCCATATCAGCGAAGAATCCATGCTTGTTGTTCTGGGGGCTTTCGAGCCTGCGGATGAATTCGAGGCGGGTCTTGCGCGAACGGAAACTGCGAAGATACTGGTCCATGCGCTCGATCCAATAGGCCGCGTCGGGCCGCGATGAATACAGCCCTCCGATGAGCGCGCCCAGACTGGTGCCGGCGATAAGATCAACGGGCAATTTGGCGTCCTCAAAGACCTTGAGAACACCCAGGTGCGCAAGGCCCCTGGCCGCACCGCCGCCCAACGCCAGGCAGATCCGTGGTTCTGATGATGGTGTCATAGGTTAGAAGTTGACCCGGTCAACAGCAGGGCCGATGAAATCATAGCATTATCAGCCAAGTCCTGTAAAGGGATTTCACCTGGCCCAAGCACAGCGATAGGAATCGGATCATGCTTCGCCATGAGGACAAACAGCGGTTTTTTCAGCTGAGGCCCTGTCCTATCGCCCAGTACGTCCGCGCGAGA
>Ga0224495_10000070_pt1 | contig 77395 bp, 111 predicted proteins | sample SF_Jul11_sed_USG_FD_168128 | JGI IMG/M metagenome (GOLD analysis project Ga0224495, IMG submission 168128) | Sediment microbial communities from San Francisco Bay, California, United States - SF_Jul11_sed_USGS_4_1 | ecosystem: Environmental > Aquatic > Marine > Sediment | place: USA...
GGATGCATCGTTACAACCACGAGCGGCCACATGAATCATTGGGGAGGATTCCCCCAGTGGCCTATCGTATGCAACAATATCCTAACCCTCTACTTTTAACTGGTACGGAATAGCGAGGGGACTACAGGTAGCCGCCTTTTAAGCGGCTCAGTTTCTATGACAGCTGTGTGTCGATAATTGCCAGTTGAGACCGTCTGCTTTCAGGCAGACCTATTCTGAACCGCATGAAGATTTTGAATGTCACTACTCATCAACCTTCCCCCGCAACACCTTCAGTTGCCCACGTTGTGTCTTGCCCTCGATACGTTTTTTAATCGCGCTGCGCGAAGGCTTGGTCGGGGTGCGTTTTTTTTGCGTGACCGTTGCGTTTTTGAGCAGTTCGGCCAGACGCGCCAGCGCATCGTCACGGTTCTTTTCCTGGCTGCGGTAGCGCTGAGCCTTGATGACGATCACACCGTCGCCGGAGATGCGGCGGTCGGTCAGTAGTCGCAGCTTCTCCTTGCAATCTTCGGGCAACGACGATGCGTTGATGTCGAAGCGCAGGTGAATCGCGGTCGAGACCTTGTTGACGTTCTGCCCGCCCGCGCCCTGGGCGCGTATCGCGTTCAGTTCGATCTCGCTGTCGGGGATGCTGAGTTGTCGGGAGATTTGCAGCATCCGTTTGCGTCCTACTTGTCGAGCACCTGTTTCAGGTACGTGCCGGTCACGCTGTTCGGGTTCTTGGCGAGTTCCTTGGGTGTGCCTTCCGCGATGATGCGCCCGCCGCCGTCGCCGCCTTCCGGACCGAGGTCGATCACCCAGTCGGCAGTTTTAATCACGTCAAGATTATGTTCGATCACTACCACGGTGTTGCCTTGGTCGCGCAGTTTGTGGATGACTTTCAGCAGCAGCGCGATGTCGTGGAAATGCAGGCCAGTGGTAGGCTCGTCGAGAATGTACAACGTGCGTCCAGTGTCGCGTTTGGAAAGCTCCAAAGACAATTTAACGCGCTGCGCTTCTCCGCCGGACAGCGTGGTGGCGGATTGCCCCAGCGTGATGTAGCCGAGGCCGACATCCAGCAGCGTTTGTAGCTTGCGCGCGATGATGGGGACGGCTGCAAAAAATTCGTGTGCCTGCTCCACTGTCATTTGCAAAATCTGGTGGACGTTCTTGCCCTTGTAGTTGATCTCCAGTGTCTCGCGGTTGTATCGCTGGCCGTGGCATACGTCGCACGGCACGTACACGTCCGGCAAAAAGTGCATCTCGACTTTGATCACGCCATCGCCTTGGCAGGATTCGCAGCGCCCGCCCTTGACGTTGAACGAGAAGCGCCCCGGCCCATAGCCGCGCTCGCGCGAGGAAGGCACGCCCGCGAACAGTTCGCGTATCGGCGTGAACAGGCCGGTGTAAGTCGCCGGGTTGGAACGCGGCGTGCGGCCGATGGGTGATTGATCGACGTTGATGACCTTGTCGAAAAAATCCATGCCGCTGATCGCGGCATACGGCGAGGGTTCCGCATTGCTGCCGTATAGATGCTTGGCCACGGCGGGATACAACGTGTCGTTAATCAGCGTGGACTTGCCCGAGCCGGACACACCGGACACGCACACCATCAGCCCCACCGGCAGATTCAGCGTGATGCCCTTGAGGTTGTTGCCGGACGCGCCGACGATTTGCAACATGCTTTTCTTGTCCGGCGCGTGGTATTTGTCCGGCATCGCGATGCTGCGACGTCCCATAAGGTAATCACCGGTGAGCGACTGCTTGCTATGACAGATGTCGTCGGGCGTGCCCTGCGCGACGATTAAGCCGCCGTGTTCTCCCGCGCCCGGCCCCATGTCCACCACGTAGTCGGCGGAACGGATCGCGTCTTCGTCGTGCTCGACTACGATCACGCTGTTGCCCATGTCGCGCAATTTTTTCAGCGTGGCGAGCAGGCGGTCATTGTCGCGCTGATGCAGGCCGATGGAAGGCTCATCCAGCACGTACATCACGCCTGTGAGTCCCGAGCCGATCTGCGAGGCGAGACGGATGCGTTGTGCTTCGCCACCCGACAAAGTTTCGGCGGATCGCTCCAGAGACAAATAATCTAGCCCGACGTTGTTCAAAAAGGTCAGTCGGTTGGCGACCTCCTGCACGATCTTTTCTGCGATGGCCTGCTTCTGGCCATGCAGCTTGATTTCCTGAAAGAAAGTTAGCGCCTGCTTCAGTGGCAGTGCGCTGATCTCATAGATGTTCATGTCTGCGACACGGACATGGCGTGCTTCGGTGCGCAGGCGCGTACCTTTGCATTCCGGACAGACGCAGCCATTCAGAAACTTTGCCAGTTCTTCGCGCACTGCGGGGGAATCAGTTTCTTTGTAGCGCCGCTCCAGATTGTTCACAATACCCTCAAAGGCGTGCTCTTTCAGGGTAGGTTTGCCGCGTTCGTTCAGGTAATGAAATGCGATCACAGTTTTACCGCTGCCATACAGCACGACCTGCTGGATATGTTCCTCCAGGCTCTCGAAAGATTGCTCTATATCGAAGTTATAGTGCTTTGCCAGTCCGGCGAGCAACTGGTGATAAAACTGGTTGCGCCTGTCCCAACCCTTGATCGCACCGGAGCTAAGCGATAGGGTAGGGAAGGCCACGATACGTTTGGGATCAAAAAAAGTGATGTTGCCGAGACCGTCACACTTCGGGCACGCGCCCATCGGATTGTTGAACGAGAACAGACGCGGCTCCAGTTCCGGCAGCGAATAGTTGCAGATCGGGCAGGCGAACTTGGCCGAGAATAGATGTTCCTTGCCGGTATCCATCTCCACCGCGATGGCGCGTCCATCGGCATGGCGCAACGCTGTCTCAAACGATTCGGCCAGACGCTGCTTGGCCTCGGGGTTCACCTTCAGTCGATCAACGACGATCTCCACCGTATGCTTCTTGGTCTTCTGCAACGTCGGCAACGAGTCCATTTCATACACCTTGCCGTTGATGCGTAAGCGCGTGAAGCCCTGCGCGCGCAACTCGTCGAACAGATCCAGTTGCTCACCCTTGCGTTCCACCACCAGCGGCGACAGGATCATTACCTTTGTTTCCACCGGCAGTTGCAGTACATGATCCACCATCTGACCGACACTTTGCGCCTGCAACACCAGATCATGTTCCGGGCAATAGGGATCGCCCGCGCGTGCGAACAGCAGGCGCAGGTAATCGTGTATCTCGGTGACGGTGCCGACGGTGGAGCGCGGGTTGTGCGAAGTGGCCTTCTGCTCAATGGCAATCGCGGGCGACAAGCCCTCGATCAAATCAACATCGGGCTTTTCCATCAACTGCAAAAACTGCCGCGCGTAAGCGGACAGCGACTCCACATAACGCCGCTGTCCCTCGGCATACAGCGTGTCAAAGGCGAGTGAGGACTTACCCGAGCCTGATAAACCGGTAATCACCACCAGCTTGTGGCGTGGCAGATCGAGGTTGATGTTTTTTAAATTGTGGGTGCGAGCACCGCGTATGCGTATTTCTTCCATGCGAACTGTATTTGGCTATCTGGCCTGATTGGGGCGACCTGATAGTCTACGCGATTTTGCCCGCTTTCCCAACCTTGAGCATCGGGGGAAAGGTAAACGTCTATTTTTTGCAGGATGCGCACTTGCGACTTATCAAGAACTGCTCAAACAGACCAAGGGCTGCTGATTCAGGTGGAGGCGGAACATCCCGCCACTTCAGGTTAAAGCCGAGAAGGGCAGCGACAGGGGAAGCGTCGCCATTGCGCAAGCGAATGCACGACTACGGCGAACTGCTGATCGCGAGTCTGGAATTATTTTTTTGCAATCCAATCTCGTCGCTGAGCACATGAGCCGCTTCGTTCAGTAATATGTCTTTGGCATTGAGATTCGCTTTCTCAATGGCCAAGTCGGCACTGAGATTGCGCTCACTGGCCAACATGCCATCGTCTTGAAATTGATGCACGCTGGTTTTGGCGGAGGTTGTATCGGATTGATTTTTTGCCCTGTTTTTTTCCCGAGATTTTTCACGCGCCTCCTGCGACTTGCGTTCTTTGCGGCGCTCGGCCTCGTTGAGCGATATCAGGTTTTTCCGGCGCAGCGTCTTGAACTCGGTGATATCTTCCTGCAGATATTTGAAGTCCTGATCTTGGCTTATGCGCTTTTTGTGGTTCGAGATCAGGGTGGGAACGATGTCGGTCAGATCACTAACCGGTGTGTAATCAGCCGCTCTGATTTCCGTCCAGGGTAGGGCATTATCGAAGCTGGACTCGCCAAATTCCTCGGAGTCAGTCATCGTCGGCAGGTTGACGTCCGGGGTTACGCCGCGCAACTGAGTGGTACCGCCGTTGATGCGAAAAAACTGGGCAATGGTCATCTTGAGATCACCCAACACTGGCTGGTCATTCTTTACGATTTGATCAAGGCTGGCTACGGTCTGCACGGTGCCTTTGCCAAAGCTGGGTTCGCCAATTACAACTCCGCGGCCATAGTCCTGGATTGCCGCCGCGAAAATTTCAGAGGCTGATGCCGATGCGTGATTGATAAGCACACCCAGCGGCCCATTCCATGCAGAGCCGGTTTGGGTATCGCTTTCAACGGATACATTACCCTCCGAATCTCGTTGTTGCACTACCGGGCCTTTATCAATAAACAGGCCGGTCAACTCAATGGCTTCACTTAATGAGCCGCCGCCGTTGTTGCGCAGATCTATCAGCACGCCATCCACCTTGTCATTTTTCAGCTCATCCAGCAGGCGCGATACGTCCCGGGTCGCGCTTTTGAAATCCGCATTGCCTTGTTGACGGGCAGTAAAATCCTGGTAAAAGCTGGGCAGGGAGATCACGCCAATGTGCCGCGTTGTGCTCCCGTCTTTCACTTCGATGATTGATTTTTTAGCGGCCTGTTTATCCAGGCTGATCTTTTTTCGAATCAGCGTAATAATTTTGTGCTTACCGTCGGCGTCCGCCTCGAAGGGCAGCACATCAAGCAGGACAACAGAATCTTCATCACCTCGTATCAGGGCTACTGTGTCGTCAATGCGCCAGCCCATTACATCAATCATCGGGCCGTTTTCGCCCTGAGCTACACCGACGATACGGTCTCCTGCTTTCAGTTCTCCGGAAAGAGCCGCAGGGCCGCCTGCCACCAGCTCCCTGATTGTCGTGTACTCATCCTTATTGTGAAGCACCGCGCCAATGCCTACCAGAGACAAGCTCATCGAAATATTAAACTCTTCGGCGTCACGCACCCCGAAATAATTGGTATGGGGGTCTATCGCTGTCGCATAGGCATTCATAAAGCTTTGAAATACATCCTCGCTACTGATTTTGAACAGGCTTTTCAGGGAATTATCATAGCGCTTGTCCAGAGTTTCCATGATGTTTTGACTATTCTTGCCGGCCAATTTGAGGCGTAGCCAGTCGTTCTTGACGCGCTTTCGCCACAATTCATTCAGCTCGTCGGCGGATTTTGGCCAAGGTGCATTCTTGCGGATGAATTGATAACTTTCCTTTTTCTTGAAATCGAAACCTTTTTTCAGCAGGGAGCGGGCATAGGTAAAGCGCTCGGCGATTCGCTGTTGGTAGAGATTAAATATGGCGAAGGGGATGCCAAGGTCTTCGCCGAGTATGGCATCATCAAGACGGGTTCTCGCATTGCTGAAACGGTCGATGTCTGCCTGCAATAAATAGATCTTTTCGCTATCCAGCGCCTTTAGGTATTTGTCGAATATCCGGGCAGACAAATTGTCGTCCAGCTCCACGTGCTTGTAATGATAGCGCCCCAGAACTTTGGCGGACAACAGGGCTGCCCTAGGCTGCTGCTCCAGGGGCATAAGCTGCTGACTGGCTTGAATTGTATTGGATGCCGCCAGTGTGAAAGCCAGCAAAAGCCACGGAAATATATTTTTCATTGGTGTATCCGGAAGACGGGTGAAGGATAGAGCGTATGTGATTTTAAACGATAGAACATGGACAGGGCATAGAACATTAGGTTCGATATGTTATCCGATATGGGCGGCCAGTATCAGCCACTTTTTGTTTGTGATAATCAAGCTGTGATGTATTGCGCCACCCTAGTCTGGAAACCCCCAAGTTGATCCTAATTTGTTTTGCTGTGTGCTTAACAATGGCCCGGGTCTGGACAAGGGGTACGCGACGACGATATCCATTGCCTGAGTGCATTCGCATAACCGCTGTCGGCAGGCGTGATGACCTGCTAAAATGCGCAACTTTTTAACGCTCCCCGAAAATACACTTATGCAACATATTTCAGAAGCCATGACTCCAGAAGAACGCCGTGCCGGTATTGGGCTTGCCAGCATTTACGGCCTGCGTATGCTGGGTCTTTTCATCATCCTGCCGGTTTTCGCGCTTTATGCAGAGCACCTGCCCGGTGGAGAAAGCCATTTGCTGATGGGTATCGCGCTGGGTGCTTACGGCCTGACCCAAGCGATATTGCAGATTCCGGCGGGTCTGATGTCCGATCGCTACGGACGCAAGCCGGTGATCTACATCAGCCTGATCCTGTTTGCACTGGGCAGTTTCATCGCCGGTTATGCGGATGACATTTACTGGGTAATCGTAGGGCGTGTAGTGCAGGGCGCTGGCGCGTTGAATGCGGCAGTGATGGCGCTGACAGCCGACCTGACTCGCGAGGAGCATCGCACCAAGGCGATGGCGATGATCGGTATTACGATCGGTATTACCTTTTCGATCTCGATGGTGCTGTCACCGCTGCTTAACAGCGTGATTGGCGTACCCGGCATCTTTGCGATGACGGGCGTGTTGGCACTGCTGGCGATGGGGGTGGTGAAATGGGTGATCCCGGATCCGGTTATCACGCGCTTTCATAGTGACACCGAAGCGAGCTGGGCGCATTTCGCAGAGGTGATTCGCAACAAAGAATTGCTGCGGCTCGACTTTGGCATTTTTTCTTTGCATGCGATATTGATGTCGGTGTTCATGCAGGTGCCGTTCGTGCTTCAGCGCGACGGGCTGGAGATATCACAGCACTGGTATGTCTATCTGCCGGTCATGCTGATCGCGTTCTTTCTGATGGTGCCGCCTATCATCATCGCGGAGAAGAAGGCTAAGATGAAGCAGGTATTCATGCTGGCAGTGGGGTTGGCGATGGCGGGACAAACGCTGCTGATGTTCGCGCAAAACAGCCTGTGGGGTGTGGCTGCAGCGCTGCTGATTTTCTTCACCGCGTTCAATGTGCTTGAAGCAACGTTGCCATCAATGATTAGCAAGATCGCGCCGTTGGCAGCGAAGGGTACGGCGATGGGGGTATACAGTAGTGTACAATTTCTCGGTGCTTTTTTCGGCGCAGCCGCGGGTGGAGCATTGATGCAGTATGTGGGAGGCGATGCGGTGTTTGTGTTTGCCATCGTGCTGTTGCTGGCGTGGCTGGTGGTCGCTTCCGGTATGACTCCCCCGGCTGCAGTGAGTACCAAGATGTATCATCTGGATGAAATGACTTCAGCTCAGGGTGTATTATTGCAGGGGCAGCTTGCGCAGATACAAGGCGTGCGCGAGGTGATGGTGATTGCGGCGGAAAACATTGCATGCCTCAAAGTGGATATGAAGGGTTTTGATAAAGACGCAGTAGAACAACTCGTGACGAAAGGAGCATGACATGTCGGTGAACAAAGTAATCCTGATAGGCCGCCTCGGTAAAGACCCGGAGACCCGTTACATGACCAGCGGTGAAGCGGTGACAAATGCTACGCTTGCCACTTCCGAAAACTGGAAGGACAAGAGCGGCGAAAAGCAGGAAAAAACCGAATGGCATAATCTGGTGTTCTATCGCCGTCTGGCCGAGATTGCCGGCGAGTACCTGAAAAAAGGTTCGCAGATATATGTCGAAGGCAAGCTGCAAACCCGCAAGTGGGAGAAAGACGGCGCTACCCGTTACACCACTGAAGTCATCGTCAACGAAATGACCATGCTGGGCGGGAAGCAGGATAGCACACAAGGAGATATGTCCTCAGCCATGCCTAAAACCAATAAACCGCCAGTGCAAAATGATGACTATGCACCTAAAGCATCTGGTGCATTTAGTAATTTCGACGACGACATACCATTCGCCCACCATGGTAAATGTGGTGCGGGAGTATCTTGGCGAGTGATGTAAGGATAAATCATGGTTATATTACTTAATATAGTTTTCTGTCTCACCTGCATAGGCTATATATTTTTTAGGCCATACGTCAACGTGGTTGCGTTGACCTTCGCGGTGGCGCTTGTTTATTTATATATTGTATATTGGACATTGGAATATTTAATATTTAAATACGGGGAAGATGGGGCTGACGGCACATTGCACGATCAGGAAAAAAGAACCGCACGGAGATTAAATTGTGAATGAAGATCAAGAAAAGCAGTGGATTGCTGACGTAGAGGAACTTGGTGACAGGGCCTTTACAAGGTGGGAGTACCGCTATCTGAAAGATCAGAAAAACGGAAATTGCTGGATGCGAATGAGAAATAATTTGCAGGTTGACAGAAGCAGAGAATTCAGGCGAGTGTCCAACGTCACAATTAAGGCGGGCGGCGCATTGCCCGATCAGGAAACATAAACCACGCTGAACCGCCTCGCCTTGAATGCAGGGTTGGGCTGGTTTTTCTTTTTACGGAAAGAGAAATGACAAAGAATGAGGCAATAACAGAACACCTAAAACACTGGGAGAAATTCCCCGTTTTCGTGTGGAAAGAAGGAAACGACCTTGTGACCGAGGTTGACGGAAACATACTGCGTGCAAAGACAGTATTCCAGATGGACACGAAACTAGATGGGATAGCACCAGCCCCAAGGAATTTGTATTTTGTGGACGCGCCAGATTATGAAACAGAGTGTGCAGAACGGAACTGAGCTAACCGGACACGCCGTAGGCGTGTCCGAGTTGAGCGAGTGGTTAGCCGACAAATTTAACAACGGAGAATGAACATGCGTATTTGGAAATGGGTAATTGGTATATCCGACGAATTAACTTTGATGATGCCTATCGGAGCAAAGCTGCTTGACGTTCAAATGCAAGCAGACCAATGCTACATTTGGGCGCTGTGCGATCAGAACGCCGAAAAAGAACCGCGACACTTGGCGATATATGGAACCGGGAACCCGATGCCGGATGATCCTGGTGAGTACGTGGCAACCTTCCAAATGCACGGTGGGGCGTTGGTATTCCATGCGTTCGAGATTGGCGGCTAACGCCTGAGATAACCGGAGCGACGCGGCTTTATTGCGGCGCGTCCGGTTGATTGACGGGTTAGGCCCGTCTTAACTACGGAGAACAAAATGGAAACACTTGAAACACTTGATGAAATGATTGATAAGCTAAAAAATTTACGCGAATCAATTGGGAGAAATTGCAATGTATTTGTGTCTGGGTGGAACGATACCGGAATAGTTCGCCCGACGAACACGGTAGCAATATTTGTTAAAAGGACAGGGCTAAAAGAAGACGGTGAGATAAGCCGCGTTTGGGAAGAATCAGATGATGGTGATATAGCGGTAATCATATCGTGATTGAGGGGCATAACGCAGAAATAACCGGCGGCTGAAAGCCGTCCCGCTGGATTGACGGGTTAGCGAACATAAGGATGATTGAAATGGAAGACTTAATTGGGCCACCAGAGCAAGGCGCTTTGGTCGAGATTTACGCAAAAGGAATGCGCGTAAAAATTCGCGTGAACGATTCGGAAGATGCGGAGATTGTGAGGTTGGCATTAGAGATGGCTGAACGTCGCAGGTATGGACGCTAACAATTGAATTAACGCGCCGCCGCTTTTGGCGGTCGCGGTTGAATGAGGGGTTCGACATACAGGAAGCGTGGAGAACTGGCGAGCGGGTGAGTCTCAATCCAGGGCCACCAGACCCGGTGAAGATGGCCGTATTGATGCGGCAGCGAGATATGGGGCGGTGGGTATTTGGCGCTATGGCCGTTGGTTTTCTGGTCATGGCGATTGCGGCGGTGATTCGTGATGTCTAACGTGGAGTTAACTCGGCTGCGCATCGCGCAGTCCGGTGGAGCGAAGCGGAACGAAAGTTGAACGTAAAGTTAGGGGTGAAACTATGGAAATAAGTACACACAAAGCGGCAGAGCTTTTAAAGCTGATGACCGGAGAACTGAGACAAGATGAATACGGAGAAACCGCATTCATGCTTGATGATGGACGCGCATTACTACTCACAACATCGGTACATATCGGGGTGCATACGTCATCGGCTCGGGTTGTATACCATCACGTTATGGGATATATCGCGGAGGAATTCGAGCCGCTACCAAAAGCCCCTAACGTGGAGGTAAGCCGCAACCAACAGCGGCCACAAAATGACGAATAAAACTACAACACAAAGCCCGCTGTTGGTTGTCGGACTTGACCGTAAAGTTAGGGGTGATGCGCAATTTGTTGAGGCCGTGAAAAAATGGAGGCTCGACACTGGCGGAACGGAATTGCATCTCGTGCTAAATAACGGGAAGCCGCAGGCGGCATACCCGCGCAAGGTGCAAGCGGAAATATATGCGAGTGGATTTTCAAAAAACGAAGGCGTGAAAATCATTAGCGGAACTTTCACCCCTAACGTGCAAGTTCAGCGGGACGCCGCTTTTGGCGGCTCCGCTGGAACGTAGGGTTGTGCGTCAACTTAACAACGGAGAACGAAAATGAAAAAAGAATTTGGAGAAGCGCCGCTTACATGCCCAGAATGTGGCAGCCAAGAAGTTACAGTAAGCCACCTACAAAGGTTCATGGCTAACACTGGTGATCATTACTGCCACAGTGTAAAGACACAAGATGCGGACTCAGAATCGACATGTCTTGCTTGCCAATGGATTGGAAGGCGCGACCAGTTAATGACGCACAACGTAGAGCTAACCGGCGCTGCGCGCCACGAAAAGGAGTAAGAGATATGAAGATCGAGAAACCACATGACTCAGCAACGCCTACGGGCGCAGCGTCCGCGTTGAGCGCCGGGTTAGCCGTGCGGGTTGATCCTTTATACGTTTCCGTTCGCGGAAGCGAGGGGATCACCTTCAAGGAAGGCTGGAGCACTGGGAACATGACTGCGCCGGGAGTACAGATCGACACGGTTTGGTACGCAGAGCAGAGCAGAGCATTCGGCGGGTGCATTGACAGGGCCGAAGCTACGCAAATACGCGACTGGCTGAACTCGTGCATAGCCAAATGGGATCAGGAGAAGGTGAAGGCTAACGTCTGACATAAGGGGCTGGCCGTAGGCCAGTCCCTCTTGGTGGAAAAGTTAGACCACATTGGAGACAGAAGATGATGATAGATATTAGATGCCAGCGAGAACCGTGGAGAGACGGGATAGAGGTTGCGGTATTTCAGAAGCGAGAATTTGGAATGATGGTTGCCGAACCGTTGACGCTTAGAGAACTGAAGGACGGAGAAAACCTCAACGAGCCAACTATGCGCCTGCGGAACGAAGAGGCGCAACAATTGATAGATGAACTCTGGCGATGCGGACTGAGGCCCAGTGAAGGAACGGGCAGCGCCGGAAGTTTGGCGGCAACCGAAAAGCACTTGGCAGACATGCAGAAAATAGCGTTGGGGCTGCTTAAAGTTCATGGGGTCTAACGACAAAATTGAGCAGCCGCCCACTAAAACACTGGAGAAAACACGATGAACGATGAGACAAAACTGAATGACGAAAACCCCGCTGATGGGCGGTCTGACTCGAATGGAGGGTTAGGCGAAGTTGATTTTTATAATTATCTTCGAGAAGAAATAACTGATTTAGATAGCGCCAAAATGTTCATGTGGAAATGGGTGAACGAAATGGATCAGGAACTCCCCAAATTTGGCTCGATAAGCTCAAGAGCGCTGTGCGCCCACGTTAGCGCGATATTGGAAGGAAAGGAACAAGACGATTCAGGGGGTGATGGATATACTCAATACCTGAATACAAAGTATGGGCCTGAACTCTACTATTCAGCGTGGGGAGGGCGGCCTAACGTGATATAGACACCTTTGCAGGTGTATAACACCCTGCGAAGGCAGTTTTACACCTAAAGGAGAAAAATAAATTGACAAAACATTAATTTGCTTTAACATAATGACCCACAACGAAGCGGATTGGTTGGATACAATTTAAAAGATGGGGACGAATTGCGAATATCAATTAAATCTTATTCACAGGCAGTAAACTCGTCGAATTTAATTGATAATACAATTAAGCAAGATACGGCGATATTGGCCGCTGTAGCTCTATCATCAGAGCTTGGGTCAATGCTATTCCGGGCTAAATATGCTGGAGACGAGCACAGCGTCATGATGCTCATGGATGCGTGGCGAATAAAAGTCTCTGCGGTGGCAAAAAAACGCAGATTTTTGGAAAAGGCAAATGAGGTTGCTGATACGTCCTTGCGATATTGGCTGCAAGGCGTATGCCGAGTATGTGATGGTCGAACTGCACCGAAAATTGATAACACACCAATGCTGGCCGATCTTGTGTGCCCAGCGTGCGGTGGGAGCGGGCAAGCCAGATTAAAGTGCGATGAGAGCATAAAAGATCATGTTCGTGATGCAATCGAAACGCTAAACCAAATGGAACGCGAGGCAGGCGGCGCAGCGATCAGGAAATTGTCGGATGATGTGCGTGCGGTATAAATTTACAAAGGAAGATGCCGCTAGGTTGGCTGGCAAGCGGTTTTGAAAACCGTGGTGTCCGAAAGGGTAAGGGTTCGACTCCTTCATCTTCCGCCATTATTACCATTATTAAACGCCACAGGCAGCTTGACCGTAAAGTTAGGGGTGAAAGTGGTGGGGATTATTAAAGCGCATCCAAGCGCAAGTGTTCCGGGAGGCATACCGGGTAGTGCAGGCCGTTCGACACGGCGGCACGGCATGTTGGATATAGTAGTCCTCACCACTTTCGCCACTAACGTAGAGCTAACCGGCAGGCCGCTTGGATGCCGTGTTAGGCACGACCAAACAGGAGAACGAAATGAAATTGCTGGACATGGTTTCCGCTCTATCAAAAGCAGGTGTTGCTACAACAGTGCGCGGTGTAGGGGAAACATTGATAGCCGAGTTTGAGGATGGGTTTTATAAATCAGACGGAATGGCGCACCTACGCGAAGAAAACGGGCGACTGTATCTAAACGCCAGATATGGCGAGAAGAAAGAGGTTTTAGGGATTGATGACGTTATCAAATGCTCTAAAGAATGGCACGAATTCAGCCACGATAGATTCGATGGATGGGAAACACCGCCAGCACATTGGGCCGCGCTGTATGAGACGTTGAGTGCCTAACGTGGAATTAAGCGGGCGCGAAAATGACCTCTGATAAAACCAGCCACGCTGAACGCGCTCCGCTTGAATGTAGGGTTATGCCTCTGCCACTTGGAACGCAAACCCAATGGGGAAAAATTGAAATGGTCGGCATCACTGGAGGCGAACGGTACTACTGGATGCTCGACAAACATAAATGCGTGTCCATGATTCCTGCCTTCATGGTAGAACAGGGGCATAACGACAAAGCTTAGGGGCGACGCCGTAGGCGGCGTCCCACTAGAGCGGCGGGTTGTGCGCCGCCGTTCAACGGAGATAAACACGATGAAGCGATACCGAACACCGAAGGCGAAACCCGGCGAACTGCTGGTGAAGTACGGGCAGGAACATGGAGACCGTGACCTGTACTTTTGCTACGGGGCTGGCGGGGCAACAAGACGAGATTCAAATGTCGTGATGATGGCTTTCAATAGCGAACTGAAACTTGGGAATGGGAATTCACTCGTTAAAGAACTAGAGGCTCGTGGATACGACATCACAACGCTGAAATTCACGGTGCAATTGAAGGCGCACAACGTGAAGCTAAGAGACAGGCCGACCGAAAAACTTTAAAGGAGAAATGAACCATGAACACACGCAACTTTGGAAAGAAATCACTTATCGGCCTGTCCCTCTTGAGCGTAGGGTTAGTGGGTTGCGAACTTGCATCACCGTGGCAAGGTGCAGGTGCTCTTTACATTTACGATCATGGTGTTTCGCGTTGTGTAAATGTTAAAGAGGTAGCTTTCAATGCGTCTCGATCTACAGATTATATTGATCTTGATGGTATCCAATATTTGGCGCGTGAACCTGTGGCATATTACGCTGGTGAGAAATGCAAATGAATACCCCTAACGGGGAGCTAAGGGGCTGCGCGCATCACGAAACTTTGAAGGAGCGATGAGCATGGAATCAGCGAACGAAACTGGAAAGAACCCCGCTGGCGCGCAGTCCGGTGGAGCCGAAGGCGGAACGAACTTGAGCGGATGGTTAGCCGCCGAGAAGCAGCAGGAAGCGGAATGGGACAATTTTTGGCGCGAGCGCGAACTAGAAGAACGAGAGCTTTTTGAGCAGAGCTACCGCCGCCACAAACTGAACCGGCATCATGGCGGAACAGGAGAATATGAGCATCGCTACGTCGAGCATTGTTGGCATGGCTGGATGGATAGGGCATTCGTGATCTACACAGAGGCGGCTAACGTGCAAGTTCAGCGGGACGCCGCTTTTGGCGGCTCCGCTGGAACGTAGGGTTGTGCGTCAATCAAACTATGGAGAATAAAAATGTGCGTAATAGTCATGGTCGGAGATATTGAGTGTAGTACAAAAGCAGAACTGAGAAATGCTATCGGAATTGAACCGGAGCGCAGAAAGAAAGATTACAAAACATTTGAGGACGGAGATTGTCTTTGTCCATGCGATCTTGAGAAAACAGCAAAGCTCGCAAATATGACTTTGAGCGGCGATTCTTGGGATGTGCAGATTTTGACGCACAACGTGATATAGGCACATTTGCAGGTGTATAACACCCAACGAAGGCAGTTTTACACCTAAAGACAATAGGATTGAATTTTGAATCTGAAAAAAAACAGTAGCTAGTCAATATCTCAAAGTGGAATAGTTCGGGTGTTAAGGTTCATGCCAAGCTGAATATCAAGATGATGAAGAGTCTCATTTCCTAGGGAGCATCCTACGCTCTTTCTCGTTGATTATTCTTGATTCTGTGATTTTTATTCTGATACAAACAAGCCAGTAAATAATTAGCACAAATGATAATAACGCACCCATAGCCGAGGCTAGCTTCCCAATGTCATTGGGTATCCATTCAAGCACCGTGCTGAGTCCAGATGCCGCCGTCGCGCTACCCAATGCTATCGCCGTCTTTGGGCTTGTAGCCATTCCTGCTAGTACGCTTTTTAAGTCTGTCATGTTTGTGTTTCGCTTCTAGGTAAAGATGAATTGCTTTCGCTATTATGACTATCGAGGTCAACACCCCGCCGACCCATTGCAATATTTCCATAGCTCTTGTCCTTCCCCGACATGATGTAAATGGTGTAGATGTACAGCGAAGCGAAAGCATAATTATAGTAAATTGGCGAAAGGTAAAGCATGTAGATGACCCACCCAAAGATATTCAAAACGATTGCGCCAATACAAATCCGAATCAAAATCAAGATAAAATCTGTGATTTCCGATAGCGCGACCAATGTGAAAATGATCCACAAATGCAAAAACATATCTGAAAAGTAATAATTAATATCACTAAAATAATCAGACAGTAAGTTATGTACCAGCGTTAAAGATGCAAAGCAAATCGCCGCCAAAGCTCTTTCTTGCGTCGGCTGAAAGAGCGCGACGAACACTAGTACGATAACTAGAAAATCAATCATTTTTTAGGTTTAGGCCATTTAGATTTATCATCACGCTTACGACCTTTACCACCGAAAAGTTTGTGCATTGCATTTCTCCTTTATTTATTTACTTCTATTGCGTCAATGTTTAGTTGGTCGGCTCGCTTGATAATCCTTCCAACTCTTTCTGCATGATTTCCGTAGATTTCATCAGTTCTTTCTGAAAGTAACCTACTTCCTCCGTCTTTATCTGCTTCCTTGGCAGATTTACAGATCGGGAAGTGGACGCGCACCCGGCCAGCAGCAGCAATGGCAAGGCTATCAATAATACCTTGGTTAGTGTCATGCTCCTCCCCTTTCCTTACCAATTCGTTTGCGTACTCAAGAACCACATTTTTATTTTCCTCTGAATCAGCAGATTTCTGCGCGTTCCATTGGCTTTGTACATACATCATACCACTCTTTACGCCAGCGCCAAATAGGGCTATTACAAGGGCGGCATACACGTATAAGCGCGGGGTCATCCCTCATACTCCGAATTTTCATAATGTGACATCGGCTTATGCGTGTTATTACGCAGCCAATAGGTGATTAATCCGCCTAATATTATAGCGCCAGTGTAAACCCATTTTGGTAAATCTGGCATTAATTCAGGCGTAACAAATACAAGAACTGATCCAATTGATCCTAGAATCATTTGGACGTGACCCCAGTTTATCGTTTTACTCTTTGTGGTTAGTATCTTCATCGTATCCTCTCCGGTATAGTTTTTTGGCCATTCAATGCAGGTGCTAACGGTGGCTTCATTGATGGGATGTAGATACGATGCCCCGATTTCGGAGGTATAGATTGAAAATGACACCACCCTGGAGTCCATCTAAAATCTTCGCAATACAACCCATTTCTGTCCAGCTCGTCCTGATTATTCACACACCATTGAGCCAAGATTCTTTCTGGGTCGTAAATATCTATTCCCAAGCCTGATTTGTGAGCCGATGACGGTGCGCCAGTATTTGAATTGTACGCCCTGTATCCACCATCACCTGAGCCACCTTTCGCCCCTGAGATTTGCGTATCCGTGTCGGGATCAATCCAGTATTTATAGGCATCAGATTTGCTGAGTAAAGTATTTACCTTACCCAATAAATTTCGGGCATTCAGAACGTGTACATCCCGCCTGTCTTTATCTTGGAAATACTGGTCTATAGTAATCATTTCTTATTCCATGCGGGGTTATTTTATTTTCTATAAGTTAAATACTTAAATTGCTTCGTATCGCAATCACATTGTTTCCCCATATTGCCATTGCAGTATTTACATCTGCAATAACTGCTGCTTGCCGTATTATAGCTTTTGTATCAAGGCGCTTTTTGCGTAGATCAATTTTAGCGGTATTCAGTGCAAGTGCAAGTGCTAAGATGTTATCTGTTGCTTGCTGAGGGGTTGAGGCACTACCACGGTCTACCTCATCTTGAATAATGCTTGGCACAATTCCTGTATATCCAGCATCGCGGTACAGTATGGCTTCTTTTTCTGCTAGAAGGTAATCAGGTACTCTCTGCCCAACCGCATCAAGGTATATTGCATCAACATCAGAATCTACTTTACGAATGGCCTTATCCTTCGCTTTGGCTAAGTTGAGGGCTATTGTTTCAGCGGGTAATGCAACTATTACTCTGGTGAATGTTGTATTACCTGCTGTGAAGTTTATGACACCTGTATCCTCATGCGTAGTTGAGTCGAATGCAGGGGTGGCATCTATAGCCTCATAGAATCCAGCCTCTTGCTGCACAGCAACATTCAGCCCGACAAATCTTATGTTTTTAGAGTTATCATTCAGATATTTATTGCACGCGCTGATAACCGCATCGGTCGCTAATTCCGGGTATAGTATTTCGCCGTCGCTAGATACAATCATCCCAAGTGCCTGCAAGCCGCTCAAATTAACCAACTCTGAAATGTTCATATTGTATGTCCTATAATTTATTAAATAGCGCGGATGCCATCAGTGATGGGGGCACCTCAGCCTGCGAATACTCTTGGATGTAATGCCAACTAGTTTGATTAGACTGAGAGTATGGGACTAGATATATTCTGTTCTGCGTTGGAGAGTAAACACCACCACGATACCCGTTCGTAACTACAGTTGCTCCGTGAGTGTAAGCTACGACTGTGCCAGTTGCGCAATCAATGTAGTGCCAACTCGTTTGATTAGACTGTGCTAATGGGACTAGATATATTCTGTTCTGTGTTGGAGAGTAAACACCACCAATATACCCGTTCGTAACTACAGTTGCTCCGTGGGTATAAGCTACGACTGTGCCAGTTGCGCAATCAATGTAGTGCCAACTCGTTTGATTAGACTGTGCTAATGGGACTAGATATATTCTGTTCTGAATCGGGGAATAAACACCACCATAATACCCGGTCGCAACTACAGTTGCTCCGTGAGTGTAAGCTACGACTGTGCCAGTTGCGCAATCAATGTAGTGCCAACTCGTTTGATTAGACTGAGAGTATGGGACTAGATATATTCTGTTCTGCGTTGGAGAGTAAACACCACCATAATACCCGGACGCAATTACAGTTGCTCCGTGGGTATAAGCTACGACTGTGCCAGTTGCGCAATCAATGTAGTGCCAACTCGTTTGATTAGACTGAGAGTATGGGACTAGATATATTCTGTTCTGTGTTGGAGAGTAAACACCACCAGCATACCCGGTCGCAACTACAGTTGCTCCGTGAGTGTAAGCTACGACTGTGCCAGTTGCGCAATCAATGTAGTGCCAACTCGTCTGGTTAGACTGAAAGTATGGGACTAGATATATTCTGTTCTGTGTCGGGGAATAAACACCACCAGCATACCCGGACGTAATTACAGTTGCTCCGTGGGTATAAGCTACGACTGTGCCAGTTGTGCAATCAATGTAGTGCCAACTCGTCTGGTTAGACTGTGCTAATGGGACTAGATATATTCTGTTCTGTGTTGGAGAGTAAACACCACCAATATACCCGTTCGCAACTACAGTTGCTCCGTTCAAATACGAGCCTACGCCGAATCCTATATTTATATTTTTCGAGTGTATCCGTGATAGGTATGAGACAAGGTTGGGTATACTTATCGTATCCATCCTGACGGACGGGAATGGCGCGGTTAGTATGTTTGTTGCGCTGGTGAGCGTTTTATTGGTTAGCGCCTCGGCTCCCGTGGGAGTTGTTAGGTCAGTCCCCAGCGTGAGTTCGGCAGCCATACCACCCGCATCAAACCCTGCGACCTTAAGCGCTGTTCCGGTATGCCCAGAGCCAGACCATGCCAGATCGGTCAAGTTGGGGTGGCTTGTCGGTGCCAAGGCGGTAGGTGCGGAGCTTCCGATAACAGGGCGCAAATCGGAGATGGTCGAGGGCGAAGTAGCGCCATTCAAGAATGTGATTTTTGCAATCACCATCCCGTGTTCCATGTATTCCTCTGGACGATTTGTCGGGGTGGCTTCAGCCAGCGCTTCGGCTTCCGTTGCGTATTGAGCGCGTCCGTATTGAACTACGACATCCCCCAAGTAACCCTGTATCACGTAATGATTGCTGTACCACCCAACGGTCGTTGCTGTGAGCACGCCAGCATTGTCGTATTGGGTATTGTCCCATTGAGTTTGAGCGGCTACATAGGTGTATGTGCCTGTCCCATAAATAGCTGTGAACGTGCCACCAGCGTTGGAATCGAACAGGCTTATATGTTCCTGATCCATGCTTCTGGACACTTCAATCGTCCCAGCGGTTATGGCTATTTTCCTCGATGGTGCTGATGGGTCATAAGTCACCAGCCCCGCAGAAACTCTATCCCCGATTGTTCTCTGCGCCCATCCCTGCGCACGATTTACAAAGTCTCCGATTGGCCGTGCATCCGGGTGAATCTTGAGCACCCCTCCCCGGTTGTGAACCTCTCCCAAATAGATCAGGTCGTACCCGTTCGAGGTGTCTGTCGGGTTGAATGCGATGTTCGGTGCGCCAGAATTCCAACTCCCTATCAAGTACCTTGTGGTGTCAGTAGGAATCGCCACGCCAGTCAATCCGGCGACAGTATTCTCGTAGTAAATCGAGGATGTTGCCGTAGATCCTGAGCGTATGATGAATTCTCCAACAGCGACGTTTACCGTCGCGCCGCCAGCATCGGTAATCCCGAAGCCCTCGATCCAGCCTGACGAGCTTAAATCTTTCCACAGGCTGCGCAGGGTCGCGGTGGTTCCGGTTGAGTGGACTAGCAGCGTGCCATCAGACCGACCTCCATCTCTCCATGCTGACATTATGCACCTCCAATATAGATAACAGCAGTTGATTTAGCAATATTTTCGGTTTGCGCCATGATTTAATTCCTTTGCTGGTTAAAGCGTTGGTTGGTATACGTTCAAGTGGCCTGATATTCTTATCGCCTGCCCTGAAATATTTGTTGCCCGAAATAAAAAGTTCTTTGTTTTGTCTAAAAGAAACTCAGAAGTAAATTCATCCAGTGATCCTCCTGTGGCATTCCCGCCATTCCCGCCTGTCACATAAGCAACCCCATTTATCGCATTCCCTGTCGCGGTTACTGTTGGCGTGTGGGTGGCTGTTCCAGAAAATACATTCGATGAGGATGTGTTGTGGTTGCTCATCGTTACGCCAGTTCCAGCCGCTGAAACAGTTGGGCTTTCAAATATGGTAACAGTGAATTCTGCACTAGCATTAAACTTCAATGTAAGATGCGTGTTATGCAGCCCACTTCCTTGTAAATAAAGATCAAGCGTTCCATTGTTCGCAAGGGCGGGATTATAATATCCCCCGGAAAAATACTTCCCGCGATGAACCATGCTATGAACGACATCTATTGTCGTCTGTAAATTCCATGCTGGCATATCTAATCCCTTGTGTTGTTAGCTGATTGTACTACAGAACGTTTGTTCTTTGTCACGGGTTTTTTGAGTATCTTGCCATTGCTTTTTCGTATCTGGTCGCCAGTTGGTTTGATAGCGCAATTTGCCGATCCTCAGCCAGTTTTATCTTTGCTTTACTGCCTTCTGCACGTGCATCTTCTTCTGCTTTGCGTAGGTTCTTCATGCGCTTTTGCCAGAAGATAATGCTAGTCCCTCCTAGAACCCTACTTTGTTTTACGCCATCTTCACCGGATTTTTTCTTAACCTCGCTCAATTGGTCATAGAACCTGCCGCGATACTCCTCAACGTCCTTTGTCGAGATAATCTTTCTGACAAATGGGGTGTGTTCAACATCGGGAAATTCTCCTGACACGGCCTCTTTCCCTGTGGCGTATAGGTTTGATGCGAACGTTCCAGTTCCGCCAGTCAAGAATCCAGCCATCATCTTCAGTGTCTCTGGTGATACATCAGCCCAAGCCAACACTGCGCTATTCGCAGCCTTATCGTAGAGTGTTCCGCGAGTGCTTCGATACATTGTTTCACGGTCAGGCTTCCCATCATCATCCGAGAAGTGCGGCACAAGTTTACCCCCAAACGAATTCGCGTTGACCGATGACATCATCAGCGGCTTTAGCATAGTCGGGGATACGTTCACAGCAAACTTTTCTTGCGATACCTCGCCTTTATCTACGGGAGAACCTATGGGTGTAAAGTGCTCCATGAATTGCCCTAGGGTATTTACAGCAGCCTTCATCGGGCTTATGCGGCCTTTCATCATATTTCCAGCCGTATATCCCGCTCCGAAGAAGAATCCAAGACCATAAGCCAGAATCATCTTCACTGTGTATTCGCCAAAATGCAGGTTCAGGTTATGCTCTTTGTCGTACTCACTGGTCAATTCGTCGTCGTCGTCGCCGGTCATCATCGCCGCAAATACACCTAATGCGAATAATCCTCCGATGATAGCTTTTACCTGAGTTTTATGTTTCGTTCCGGTAGCAGCACGGAACAGGTTTTGAGTTCCTTGCACGTTCGCATTCCAGAACAGATAAGCAGCATTCCACGCTTTCGACTGTTCGCCTTTGCGATTGAAGTTGACGGTGACATTCTTGGCTATACGAGAGGCTTCCGCCAGCACCTTCGGCGTTACTTTATCCACCCCACCGTTAGCGTCAATAAACGAGCGGAAAGCTGCCATACGATAAGCATTCTCTGCCGCATGGTTTAGATTCTCGATCAGCATCATCAGGCGGCTATCCAGCATTCTGTACAAGACTACCTTTCCGGCTCCAGACACGGCCTTGCCAGAACGATCTAAGATCGTGCCCTTGTGAGACAAACCCTGTTTCCATGCTCGAACGACTCCACCTCCACCGTGCCGAGCAAGCATTGAGTCAAGTTTAAGTTGCTGCGTCTCTATATCGTCCAGCATGGCAAAGGCGGTCAATGCTCCACTGTTCCTTGCGAGGTCGTAATACTTCTGCCATACGCCCATAGACTTATCGCGGGATTGTGCAAACATCGCCTTGGCTGCGCTGGGTACATGGCTCATTGCCTTTGCAGCATACTTCGCCCCACCTTCCCCAGTTAGTACCGCAAATGCAGTTTGTGCATCACGGAACAGGTTGGTGATGATGAACTCTGGATTTTTCTGCGTATACATCTGGCGCAGGAACATATTCAGATTGGCAGATGCTTCAAGTATTCCGCCAAGTTGCGATGCGTTCAAGTTGTTATAAGCCGCCGCCATGATTGGGTCGTGGAGTTGAATGCGGAACTCTTTACCGTTCTTGATGTACCTAACTTCCTTGGTGTTATCGAAGCCAATATCTCGCATTATGATGGTAGGCTCGCCGCCAACTTTGTTGATCTTGATGTCGCCTTCTTTGTCGTTAACATTTCGCTTGGACTCGACAAATCGGCGCGCATCATTCAGGTTGTCAAACCGTTCAACAATAGACCCGTAATATTCGACTTCGTATCTCTGCGGAGTCTTACCCTTTACCGGCGTTTTTTCTGGCTCTTCAATCGTCCACAATGTAGAGTCTGGGTTATCTTCCACAAGGTTACGCAGCGTCTCGCCTACGTTCGCTTTTTCTTTCAAGAATATGGCGGCGTGGTAGTCCCTGAATATATTCTCGACCACCTGACCCGCACGGCTTACCCGACCAAGAGCCTGACGCGATGCGCGCTTACTGGTTGAATACCCTCCACCGATTCCATTACCTACCTTATTCCCTGAGTCATCAATAACCTCAAAACCTTTGTATGGGACATAAAAACCCATAGCGTCACGCGCTTGCTGGGCTTGGTCGGCAGTCATTACGTTACCCTCAACAAGCAAGTCCAGCTTCGATTCGGTTACTTTTTGGATGTCTCTTGCCAGCGAATCAAACTTTTCAAAGTCAGGGCGCTTGCGGTAATCATCAATTATCTCTTGCGCTTCAAGATTGGTTATGCCCGATCCGTTGTTCGGCATGTCGTCGCGCAATGTCTGGATATAGGCATTACGATCTTTCGCGCCCAAGGCCATCAAGTATGTGCCGATTTCCTCTGTTGTAGTTTTGAGTTCGGCTACGCGCTTCATAAACGGCTCGACAACTTTATCCGTGAACTTTTCTTGCTGCAAAGCAACTCGGTCTGTCATGCGCTCCATAGCCTGATAGACGTTGCTTTGCTCGTCCACGATACCCCCCTGTTCTTGGATGGCATCCTGAATGACTTTTATGCGATTGAGATTGTCCTGCTGTTTGCGCTGGAGTTCCTGCAAAGATGTTTCTTGCGGGATGTTGAAGCGTTTTGGCGACTCATTATTTACAGGTGGCGCGGACTTTGAGAGCATCACACCGCCAGACTTGGAATACATTACGCCTTTTAATCCGGGTGGTAACTCGCCATCGAAAAGCGATAGTGTCTCATCGCTTCCTCTTCTGGAATCTGATTTATCTTTAAGTGATTGTGCGAGTCCCGCTCGTACAACGCTGGCAATACCGAAAGGACTCCTTTTAGCCATGTCCGGCTCAATACCGAGTCGCTTTGCTCTTGCGAATCCGCGATCCATTGCCTGATTAACGAGCTTGGTTCCCATGTCGGATTTGATACTAACTCTGCCGTTCTCCGAGCGTAGGCGCAGTCCGTCCTGATCGGGAAGGTCGATCTCCAATTCTCCGGTAGTAAAGTTGTAGTGGACATTATTAACCTCTGGTACAAATAATGAGATATTATCTTGCGCCGACTTAATCAAATTGTCAATGTTTTGCGCATCATTATCACCCCACTTTACAGGGGAATACTCTTCTAAAAAATAATCATTATGACCTAATTTTCCTTTGTAAAGATTAGGATACTTCTGCTCATTAGATGGCTCCATGAAGTCAGTCCTACCTCCATGACGGATAGCCGCCGATAACATTAATTCAGTTCTGCGTATCATTGCGATGTCAGTAACCCCGTATGGGTCTCCGATTAACCTTACCCCTTTGTTCTTTGCGGCATAGTCAAGTACGCCAGTATAAAGTGCAGCACCACCCGATGAGCCAGATTTAAAGTTAGATACGTTTAGCCATACGCGGCCATCATCAGCTTCGTATATAAATGCTGGATTGTCATCAAATCCTGAAACAACTTCCCAAGCCTTAACTACGCCATCTTTTTTAGCCATTTCTTCAGGGACTTCTATTTCTTTGATTTTACTTTTTGCAGAAACAGATTTTCCGTCCTCGTCTTCGCCATTCATGGCTGACAGTACATTCCCTTCAATACTTGTTTCGTTGTTCTTTTTGAATTTAAACAGATTGTCATGTACGGATAATTTCTTCCAAACTTGCTGGATAAGTGATGATGTATATTCTTGCTTACTAAATGACTGAGTATCACCCTCTACATTAACATCGCCGCGAGCTGCTTGAGCCATCCCTGCCTTGGCAAGTGCGATAATATCGTCAACGCTTAATTTGACCGCTACGCCACGCTTGAACAGTGCAGCCCTTACCTTGGCTACCCAATTACGCACAAACTCGCTTACGCGCTTTCCTAGCTTGTCTGTGAGGTGTGCAAATAGAGTGTTGTCTATGGCGCTGAATCCGTCTTGGCGACCAAGTAATAAAGCCTGTTCAACGATGTAGGATGCAGATTCCATTTCCATTTCATCACCTACCACCCCAGCGCTTTCCATCCGCGCATAAACAGATTGCAGGAACTCGCGTAGTTTCTTCGGGACGAGCTTGCTATCCCTCAAGGCAAGCAAGTCCATTGCCTGCTTGCGCATTTCCTTGGTATCGGTAGCATGTACTGTTTCATGCAATGCAACAGGGGCGGCAGTCTCTTTGGTCAAATTATTGGCGACCATGAATGTCAGGCCGCTACGTGGATCGTAGAGAGCTTGGACTTTCCCGGATTTGCTGTAGCGGATGTCTGGATTATTTGGGCTAAATGTGCCACGATTTCCTATGGCTGATTTGATCTGGCTTGGCTCGAAGGCAACCCATACTTTTTGAGGATTACGGTTTTCATCAAGCTCTGAAATAATCGCCCCATCATATCCCATCTTTTTTAATATTTCGACAAGATGATCTCCTCCATATTCTTCATCAAACAACTCCCATAACTCATGCTGCCCATTAGTGAGCATTCTTGAGTTATACCCGTTTGCATCAAGGGTATTAAGGAAAGCATCGCGCAGGTTTGTTAAATCTGCCGGGTCTGATATTTGAAGAAATACATCCATCTTCTTGCCGCCAAACTCTGACGCAAAAGAGGCATTTTCAGCAAAGAATAATCCATATCTCTTTGCATCGTAACTACCGAATATCGTAGCATTCTTTGTCGGTCTGCCCACCTCAAAAGAATTGAACTCGTTTTTCGTATTGTGATAAACAACCAGCGGATTACCATCAGCATCCACCACCTTGCTATCGCCAAACCATTTCTTAAACGCTGGCGTGTCGGTCTGATTACCGGCGACCGATTGCAACACATCCTCGCCCAACTCCACCCCTGTCTTTTCCTTGAACAGTTCCGGCAGGCTTTCAATATCCTTGGCAATGACAATTCCACCCTTCTTTCCTTCGTCGCCGCGCTTCAAGAGGATGTCGGCGTACTTTGAGGTGTTGGGATTGTCGCGCAAAGATTGGGCGATTGTCGCTGGGGTTTCGGAGGTTGTGGAGTTGGTGGTGCGGCTAAACATTAAGTCCGCATCTGTGGATAGTTGTTTGATTTTTGCCTTGCGATCCACCTCATCGCCATGCTTGTACTTAATGACGTTTTGGATTCCGCGCTTTTCGAGCGCATCCAATGCTTTCTGGCTAATATCGTCAGGCACAACAGCGCCCTTGAACTCGCTTAAATCCACGGCGCGGAGAATCTTTGCCTCGAAATATTCAGTTGGCAGGCTTCGTAACTTGTCAAGAAACTCAGCGGCATCTTTCAGTTTTTCTTGTGGCGCATCTTCAAATCCGTTTTCACGGAATGCGCGAGGCAGTCCCATCGTGGCAGCGTCGTAGAGAGTAGACGACATGGTATCTCCAAATCCGATCTTGTTTCCTATCGGGTGGTATGCACCAAACTCTTCCGCGAGCGCAAAAAATTCTTTATCTATCTCGTCCTTCACCTTCTCAAACGCGGCTTTGTCCATCAGCCTATTTTTGGCATCCTGAATTTGCTTAATGCTTTTGAATTGTGGCGCGAACTTAGAGCGGATCGTTCCTACGCCATAATTAAAGCTCTCTCCACCACGCAATTCTTTCTTGAGTAGCTTGATTACATTATCCAGTGTATGCGGGATGTACTTACGGTTTCCACTTTTTGTATAGCCTTGGAATATGCGCTCATTCGCGCCAATATCATTGAAAAATTCTTTTGCGTACCCCTCCATTTCATTGCGCAAACCTGCATCGGATATTTGTTTTTCAAGCGCATATCTTGTTTTTGTTTTATCTATGTCACCTTCGGATGCGCGATTCATAATGTGATGGTTAATCTCTTGCGCAATGCTATTCACAAAATAATCTTTACCAGTCTCTTTTGCCCTGTTGCGCATATCGGATATTTCAGCATCAGCATCAGCGCGGTAGTCCTCTCCGTTGGCAGCGATCAGTTTGTCCTTGAACGTCTGGTATGCCGTATCAATGAACTCAGGGTCTTTCTGCATATCAAAATAATCTACCTCACGATTGGATAGCTTGTCAGCGAAAGGTTGCAACGATTTATCCAGCGGCTTCGTATCATGGTACTTTATTACTGGCTTTATGCCGTTATCTTTGAGAAACTGCCACATCACAGGTGCAGAGCGTTCCAATTCACGCGAACCGTTCTCCATATCATCCCAAGGAAGTCGCGTATTTGTTGCTGAAATAGCTTCCTTTAGCCTGCCTTCTGCGGTTTGCTTCATGTTGCTGGTGAACTGATGCTGGATGTTTGGGTAGCGCGGAGAATAGATGTCCGCACCAAACACCTTGGTCGCCGCATATCCTTTAGGATCTGCCATATCGATGCCACCCACAAGCGTTATTTCACCGAATCCTGTCAATGGATGATCTGCTTGCGTGATTGCCAGCGAAGGGATTGGAATTCCACCCATGCGTTCCGCGTGGAGCAAGTTCTCTTCTGATAGGTTGTGCTGGATTATTAGAGTTGGCTCGCCATTCTTTGTCTTGCTGAACATGATGCCGCCAGTCTTCCCGCCTTCCGTGCTGGCGGGTTCGGCCTTGGTGGATTGGGCTGGCTTGCTTTCATTCTGTCTTGTTGCCGATTTTTCATCTGGGGTTTTTTCTGCGGATATATCAACACCGGGCTGACTTGGTTTTTCTTTCATCCACGCACTCAGTGCATCTTCTACTGTTTCAAACTGCGTTGTTCTTGCCAATAATTGATGCTTGCCGTTTTTGTTTTGGTAAATATCAATACTCGGATAATTATTTTTAGATTGGGATGGCTTGGTAGCTTTCAGTGATTCGATGTGGTCGTAAACATCTTTGCTGATTTTCTGGCTTGTACGCCCATCAGTCAGATAATAATCAAACTCTGTAGGTTCTACGCCTAATGTTTGGCCAGTAAACTTCGGCTCTTTCTTGGTGTAAACGTCGCGACTCGTAACAACCTTTGGCGCAATTTCGGCGAATGTTTCACCCTTCCAAAACTTCTGCGATACCTTATTCAATTCTTTCGAGGCGGAAGTGCCGATGCTTGCTGCCTCGTTCTTTGCGCCGAGAACCTCATCCACAGCCGCATGTTCCCCCGCATCTGCCAGTTCTTTCAGCGCCGCGCCTTGGTCGCTGCTGATTTTTCCCTGCGCTTGGGCTTTCAGGACTTCAAGTTTCTTGGCTTTGGATTGCTCCGCTGCCGGGATGTCGGATTGCTTGATGGAGGATAGGGCGGATTCGGCGGTGGGCTTTATGTTTTCGGCGCTCTCGATTGTCGTTTCTGGCTTGATAATGCTGCGCGGTATCTCCTCTCCAGAAATGATGTCGCCATTCTTTCGTACCGTAGGAATTCTATCTGCATATCCGTTCAAGTCGCTTTTGCGGACAAGATGCGTCCTTCCGTAACTGTCTTTTACCGATACAATTTCTCTTCCACTTCCATCGCCATTCGCTTGTACTTCTTTTGCTCCGAGTGGCTGAACAACAGGTGATACAGCCTCACCGACTGCACTAGCGTCAACTTGTGCCGATTCATCCCGTGCCTGCGATTGCGGCTTACTCTCAATTGGCCTTTGTGCATTTACTTTCACCTCTTGTTTTGCGGCTTTTGGTACAAGCGCAAACCCGCCTTCAATCCGTTGTGAGATATGGGTCTTATCCATGCCGCGATACTTTCTGTCGAGCAGGGCAGATTTCAGGTTTTTGTATGGCTTATCACCTTCCGCCAATACCGCACCTTCTGGAATCTTGCTTACACCTAATGCGCGCTCCAGTTGAATCTTGTTCGTCTTGGCAGGGAATATCCCATTTCCTTTGCCGTCAATAAACACTTTCGGATCGGCTGCTTTTAATTGTTCTGGCGTGAATCCTACAGCCGCATGGCGACCGTCCGAAAGCATTTTGATTATAGGGGCAGCCGCAGTTTTATCCAGCGGAGGTGCAGGGGACGCTGGCTGCGACTGCGAAACAGTTACCTCTCTTGCTGCATCAGTTTTCTGGCTTCCTTCATTTGGCGCAGGCTTTCCACCTGCCACGGCTGGAGTTTGTGCCTGTCCAGTTCGTGTAGGCGTGACTGGTGAGATTGCGGCTGCTGGTGTTGCTTGTTCACTTACTTTCTCCTGTGATTGAATTACTGCATTGTTGATTGGTGCTGGAATAGACTGATCCTGTCCAACGCTTGCCAAAGGTTCTCCGGCAACTCCAGTTCTTCCGCTTCCCGCTGCGACATTTGTTCCGTCAGCAACTCCAGAAACGATAGCTGCATCGCCTCCTGTTGGGATATTGCTCCGGCCTGCAATGAGTCCTCCACCCACTGCGGGTGATCTAGCCACATTAATCTCGCCATTTTTAGCCTCTTGAATTGGTTGAGTGGGTTGTATGGGCGAAGTCTGCTCATGGGCTTGCGTGGCTGTTGCAAGCTCTCCCCGTGGGGGTATGATGGGGTCTTGAGTATCGGGTACGTCAATAGCGGCAGCGGCAGCTTGAATGGCGGAATCTGTGTCTGGGGCGAGGATGATCTTTGAGTAGTTGTATGCGGTCTCAACACTAGACTGGCCGAGGCTCATCATACCCTCTAATACCGCGCCCGTTACATCACCTTTGCCTGTAGCAGCCAATTCACCAACATATTCTCCGGCTGTTTCGCCGACCGTTTCCAGCCCAAGGCCGGTTCCAGCCATTGCTAATTTTTGACCTGCTGTTATTGAGGATTTTGCAGCAGCATTCCCTGCCGCTGCTGCCGCCGCTTTTAATGCCGGGTCTGCCGCAAGAGCTTTTGCTACGGTGGCCGGATTTGTAATGTCAATGCCAGCCTTTGCGATAACATCGGCTTCGGCAGTAGCACCAGCCTTTATTGCTGACTTACCGATAGTCTGCATGGCGTATTTTCCAAGCCCAAGTGTAGCCAAGTCAACGCCAGCGATAACCGCGCCCTTAACCGCGCCCTCGGATATAGCCTCTCCGCGCTCAACGTCTGTCAAGCCTCCTTCGGCTTTCTCCATCGCCTTTGCGCCAGTTTCGATCATGGCGTTGCCAAGGAACATTCCTGTGAAAGCGCCAAGAGGAATTGTTACAGGCGCAAGAGGGCCACCCAATGCGCCGACCTGAGCACCGCCCCATCCAGCGGCAAGAACAGGTGCGGCATTAGGGAATTGTTCTGCAATAGTTTGAACTGCGCCGGTCTTATTCTCCCATGCGGCAGCGGCTACATTGCCAATTGCATCAAGCCAGCCGACATCCCCGTCATCTGCCATTGATTCTGCGGTTTTCTGTTGCAGGCTTTGCTCGAATTGACGCGCTTCTACAGGGCGCGATAATTGCGCAGCCTTACCTTCTTCGGCAAGAGCCTCAATATTTTTATTGTCGCCAGTAAGCGCAGAGCCTGTCGCTTGGGCTGACCGGGATAGATTACCGAGACCTGATTTAAGGGCAGAAAAAGAGCCTGATATTAAACCGCTTGAAGCGGCAGGCTGCTCAGGTGGTGTATCAGACAGCGATTCCCATGTTACGGCTGTTGGGTCGGTGTCGCTCAGATCATCCCATGATGGATTTGTAAGCGCCATTAATTACCACCCCACCCAATTTTTCTCGCCGCGTCAATAATTTCCCATTGCTTTTCGGTAGGCCCGCCGCTCATATAGCGGCTAGGTAAACCATTCGGATAGCTGGCTGCAATCTCGCGGGCTTTTGCAACAACTTCAGAGGCTCTTGGCTTGGTGACGGTAGGCGCACCGGCGATAATCCCTGGCTGACTTTGCGCTTCTGCCTTTGCTGCATCATCCCGCAAGACCGGCTTACCGTCTGCACCTTTGACCCATGCCCTGCCTTGAGCGTCATATTTCACGGTAACTTCAGGCGTAGGCTCCGGCTTATCAGCTACATACCCCGGAATGCTGGATAGCAATTTTTGCTGGCGCTTGGTTGCGGCGGATATTTCGTCTGACAACTTTGCAATACCAGACTCCACTCCACTCCCCGTTGCGGTTGCATTGTCGATTTTTTCTTGCTTACTTTGGATGAGTTTGTCGAGAGATGCATATTCTGCCTTTACGGCAGGCGGTATCTTTTTATCCTCCAAAAGCGCGTTAAGTTGCTCTTGCTTTAACTTGGTATCAAGCGGGTCTTTGCGCGCCGCAATAAGCCCAAGTTCTCGGTTGTATGCGGTATCACCAGCCTCCAGCTTGTCAGTCCGATCTTGCGCCCGCTCGGTCTTCCGGTTTTCCTCGATACGCGCTTTCATATCTGCGTCGATTTCAGCATCAAGCTGATCCATCGTAAGTTTTACGGCAAGATCAGTTTCCTTTTGCTTCCCTTGAGCGTACCCCTGCATTCCCCCAGACAATCCAGCTAACAGTCCGCTTGGCATATTAAACCCCCTGTCCTGCGATTAAACCGGCTGGCGGCGTGGACTGAGGCTGCATTTGGTTGGGTTGAGTGGGTTGCGCTCCACCGGGCTGACTGCCTTGACGCGCCACACCATCCTCGACCTGCTTTTTTATACCTGCCGACATAATCTTGTTCGCCTCAGAGAATATATCCATCGTCATCCCTCCCTGTGTTTTATCCACATACTCGCCAGCGGACACCAGCAAAATCGATCCAGCCGGGACAAGCAATTGCAGCTTCAAATTCCCTTGCGAATGCTGGAACACCAACCCCATTAATTCTACCATACCTACACCCAATTTTTCAGATAAATCTCCTTGCTTTTCTAGCATCTGAATCATGTACTTGTGCGTTTGCTTGGAAAACATTATTTTCTTTCCTGCAATGATAATACGCCTTAGCGATTCCTTGTCTTCGGGGGCTATCTTTTCCTCAAGATACCCGATGTATTTTTTTCCTTCTTCCGAGAAATTTTCCATTTATGCCCCCGTGTATCTATTGGTTAAAGTCTGGTTATTTGTTGGCCGTTGGTCTGGAGCTACCCCACTGATTAACCCGCTAAAATTAGGCAGCGCAATATGAGGAACTTTTATAGGCGACATGGGATTTAGGTTTTTTGTTCTTCGTTCTGATTGAGCACGCTCGTAATTTATTTTATCCTGCATCAGTTTGTTTTGTTCTGACGCAGCTTCGTTTTGGTAGTACCCGGTGATGGCTCCGCTTGCAGTTTGCATCAATGTATTCTGCTGCTGCATTTCCATCAGGCTTTTTGTGGCATCAGCGTATTTCTTTGTCAGCTCTGTTGCCACATCTACGCTGGATGCGCCACCCAGCCCACCTGCTGTAGTTGGTGTAGTTGTAGCGGCTGTTGGTGCAACTCCAGACGTGCCCCCCGGCAATGCTGACCCCATTGCGCCTTCCGCTGCTGCACTTGCTGTTCCTCCAAAAGCCATTGTTCCAAGCGATCCAACCGCACCTATCATCATGCCATCGTTCGCTAGTTTTTCATTGCCAGTTGCCCCACCATAAACAGACATGGCCCCGCCGACTACCATAGCACCTGCCGCGACATATGCCACTGCGCTACCCGCCACACCCCATGCGGTTATTCCGCCCCATATTGATGCTGCTCCGACGACTACTGCTGGCATGATGATTCTCCTTTATTTATTCCCAATTCGATTACGTCATACAAAACCCCACGCTTCTGGAATGATTTTGTATTGACTCCGTATTTCACAAACCCAACTTTCAGCGCAAGCCGTAAAGCAAGCGGGTTAAATTCCGGCACTCTCGTTATGATTCTTTTCGCATCCGTGTTATCCCAAGCCCACTGCAATGCAGTCTTACCTATTTCTACCGCCTTGCCTTTGGCGCTTGGCAGTAATATCGTATGCACCTCATGGGTAGCGCAATTCAGCTTAGTCAGCATAAACACCCCGTAATCCTCAACTCTCACCCAAAGCACATTCATCGGTGGAAAGTAAAACTCAACATCCGGTGATGCGTCATCAGTTAAATGATCCCATACCAATGGGTGCGTTACGCATTTAACAATAAAGTCTGTGTCAGTTGTTTGCTCCGCTTTCATTATTGTGGGCGCGGACCGAGCGCGGCCAACGCTTCCCGCCTTGCAGCGTTTTGTTGTGGATTTGTCATGGTTTCAGGCCCTATTGCTGCCACTGCGGCATCCCATTGCGCAGGGTTGGTAGATGCGTTTGGATATGCCGCTATGGGGCTATTGGGATACTGTGCTAAGTACATGCTCCATGTTGATTGCCCGCCAGTTGTTGGTGTGAGCGATGATCCCCCCCCGCCAGTTGTTGGTGTGAGCGATGATTCCCCCCCGCCAGTTGTTGACGTTAGCCCAGAAGGTGGTGTTGGTGTTGGTGTTGGTGTTGGTGTTGGTGTTGGTGTTGGTGTTGGTGTTGGTGTTGGTGTTGGTGTTCCAGGTGGAGTATTTAAAATTCTCGATATTCCAAGCTCATCTATTGTAGTGTACATCTCCAGACCGTTATTCAACCCACTCTCCAATGTCGCAATCATATTATCGGCTGGTGAAGGCATTGGGTCTCCGATATTCCAACGTGGCGGGACTTGGGTGTCTGCAACAGTGTAATTACCCGGAGAGTCTTTGCTTATCTCATCGTTATTCATGATGTTTGCAACTCCTGCGAGGAAGTTTGTATATAAACCACCTACCGCTTCCGAATTCCGCGCCTCGACATTGTATCTGCCAGCAATATTTTCCAGATTAGCTCTATTTTTTGCGCTTAATTTCTCCATGTTTATATTGTTCATGGCCTCAGCAGCATAGCGAGACGCACTCGTTCCAATTTCAGCGTTGAACATAGATGCCTTGTCAGCAGAAGTAGCCCCGTGCTGACCTGCTGCTGCGAACGTGTTGGCATCAGGGACAGCCATTTGCAGAGCCTGCTTATACAATGCCTCTTGCCCGGCACCAACTGCCAGACTGCTAGCCGACAACCCCATTTCGTTCATCTGCTGCTTTGATCTGGTATCGGCCATTTGTTGCAGCGGCCCGTTTCCAGCAATAATCCCTTGCACTTGCCCTGCCACCGTTTGCGGTGCTGTTACTTCCCAAGCTGCTGGCTTAACGGTTTCAGCCGTGTAGGTTGATGGGGTGTTTAGCGATGTCGTTAAATTTGCACCTTGTACTGGTTGCGTTTCTGGCTGAGGTGTTGTTGGCCGCGCCCAAGGAAGATTGGTTCTTACTTGGTTCGCGCCAGATGTGGCCTCCCCTGCTATCAGGCCGCGATCAGGGCGAGTTCTATCCCTCGTTCTAATATCCGTAACCACTGGCTGTGGTTCGGTTGGCGCAGTGTTAAATCTGTTCGCGTCGTTGAAGCGACTAGGTGGCACAAATCCTGAACTGGCGTTTGTTTGGTCAACTGGCGCTATTGGATTTCCGCTGATAAGCCCATCCCTGTTTCGCCTATCTCTTTCTTGGGGTGTGCGCAAACCTGTAATTGGGTCAATGGGCATTTAGAATCTCCTTAACTGCTTAATTATAACACGTTTTTTATGCTTATACCGCTTTTATTATGGCAACATCTTTTATAACTGCAAAGTTTATGGTAATTGCTTCTATATTCTCTTAAATGACATTGTACCAAGAATGGTCTGACTAGGGTTAGGCCCAATAAATTCAGGCGAAGTAGTCGTGGTGGCTGAAACAACTTTAGAACCCACAACAACACCAACACCACCACCACCACCCTGACTATTAGCTATACTAAGTAATAACGGGGCAGTTGCGCTCCAGAGGTCAGCACCATCATTTGCCCCCCAGCATACCACCAACTCATCGGCTTGTGATAATGTCCCAGTTGCAGGGCAAGCAAAGGGTGATGTTATGTCTGATGTAATGTTTGCAGTGTTAACGTCAATCGGCGAAGTAACAAACAAGCCTTGGTAAACAGCGGCAACTCCGGCCCACTTATCAGCACTTGCCGTACAGGATATATTAATAGTGGTAAGTTCGCCAGCTACGGTAACACGAGAGTAAAACGCTCTCCCTGTTACATTACCCGCATCAGTACCCGCGTTCTGCGCTGTGTAACTATTGCCAAGATTGTCAGTTACTGCTGTCGAGGTTAGATTATCCCTTTCTGCGGAAACAACCACAATTAGGTCGCCAGCAATAACAAAAACAGAGCCATTCAGGGGTGCAGGGTTGGTAATGCCATTAATTTTGCCAAATAGTGTTCCGCGAAGGCCGCCAAAGTCCGCGCCTCCCCCTGCTAATAATAGTGCCTGAGCACTCATGTTAATCCAACTCCTGTGATTACCCACTCTGTAGCACTAATTTTCAAGGCAGTCGCCATACCCCCCGCAGCTAAAGTCCTACTTCCAGTCGTTACATAAGGCAACCAAGTGAGTGTATCGGTGGTAATAGCTATAGTGACGATATTAATCTTGTTCACGAAAGTAAGCGTTGTACCTATGTCGTAGGCTACGTTTGCATTTGAGTCTATCGTAAATGTACGAGGGTTGTTGTCTGTGGTAGGATGGAGAATGTGCTTATTTGCGTCGCCAATGACCGTAGTATAATTGGCACTTTTATTATTCTGCGGTATACCTGCTGTGGTTGCTGTGGTTGCCGATGTTGCTGTGGTGGCTGTAGCAGCATTCCCGCCTATCGACAGTCCGGCAGCAGTTCCGGTAATATTCGTCCCGACCAACGCTGACGGGGTTCCCATATCCCCATTAGCGAAAAGCAATGCACCAGTTCCAGATTCGTCCGTAATAGCTGCGCGAAGATTTGCGCTTGACGGGGTGGTGAGGAATGTCCCGATGTTTGCCGCCGGGGTGATCCCAGCCCAAGTAGTAAGGTCAGCATCGTATGCCTGTACCGTTGTGCCGATAGCTGCTGAAACTAGTGCTGTTCCAACAACTCCCGCAGCAGGCAACCCGGTCACATTTGTAAGCGTTCCCGATGAAGGTGTGCCGAGCGCTCCGCCATTAGCCACCAGCGCACCGGCAGAGCCTACGTTTACCGCCAGCGCCGTTGCCACACCAGTTCCCGGCGTTACGCCAGCCCAAGTAGTTAAATCAGCATCATACGCTTGGACATCCGTGCCAATTACCAGACCAAGCGTAGTTCGCATGGATGCAGCGCTTACAGCCTCATATCCAGTTTCTCCAGCGTTTACCTTGAGCGGCAGGCCGGCATTGCCAACGTAGACTGATATTGCGTCAAATTCTGTCTTTATGTTGGCAAATTCAGTCCTCATTTCAGCAGAAACTGGAACCCCAGTTACCGGCTTCCCAGATGGTGTGTATGTCATATTAACCCCTTATCCCGCGCCGTGGCGTGTAGTGATAAATAAAACTGTTTAGTGTGAATGGCATGATGTAATCGCCAGTGCCTGACACGGTGACTTGGTGGTTTACCGAAGTCCCCTCCATCTCAACTTCTACTGGTACGTTAGACTGAGCATCCCAGAACGGGAGTCCAGAATCCCAATACGGGCCTACGTCCCATAGTGCATAAGCCATGTTCGCTATGTAGTTTGCCGAGCTTGGTTGCATCTCATCAGTACCGCCCCACGCCAAACTGTACCCAAAGTTAAGTTCAGCATAATGCTCTCCTTGCATTTCAATGCTGCACCTTCTCCAACGCTTTAGCACCCGTGGTGATCCAGCAAAATTCCATGCAAACGTTGCATGCCAATCAATATCCGCACCATCGAACGATGACCCCTTATCCAGTTGGTATACATAGCCGTCTGTAGCACCGATAAGCAAAACTTCTTCTCCGGTTGATAGTGTTGAGCTGCTTGCGCAGTACGGTACAAATGGGAATTTGATCTGCGCTGCACCAACAAACTTTCCATTTATGATGGTCACGTACAAAGCATATCCGTCGCTGAAAAATATGCGGTATTGGCTTCGCTCCTTACTTACACCAGAACATGACACATATGGAACTTTTTCTTTTATGAATTTCTTAATGTTGTTCGTCAGGGTCGCGTCTTCGAAGTTACCGAATATTTGAGATGCTTGAAGACTGGTTACACCGTGCGCCCCCATGAAATATGTCTGAGACATATTTTGGATTGAGTAAGGAATTGAACCTACCCCGTTTGCGTAGCTTTCTGGCCTCCATGTGTTACCTGATAAATCAGCCGAAGTTCCATATAGGATCGTCATCTTTGATTTTCCACCGATAAGCAGTGCGGCAGTTAAATCAGAACCGGGCAGCGAACTAAATCCTGTCACTGTATCGCCAATGTTTATTTCTGATGCTCCAGCGGTTACAGTCCAGTTGTAAGGTGCGCCAATACCGGAGCTTAAAATGCTCGTCCCATATGAAATAAACAAATGGTTCTTGTGCGCTTTGATATGGTTAGGTGCGTCCGTGGTGAGTGCGGAAGTAATTGGCACAAAGTAATCACCATCGAACTCAAATGCTCTATTAACTCCATCACATCCGTACAGCCTTTTGCTCCCAGACTGTCCTTGGCCGGAGAATCTTTCGATGTCGAATTCAAACTTTTGGTTTGAGCCTGTTGCGAGGGTGATAGCTGAATAATTTCCAGTCAGTGTTAGCACTCCAGAGCCAGAACCTGTTGCCGTTGCGTTGCTGGCTGTAGCAGTATGTGTTCCAGAACCCAATACCGTTGTATTTATCGCAGCGCCTCCTATGGTCAAACTCAGCGTGAATGTGTCTGCTCCTGTAGATGTAACGTAATACGGTGTCCCTGCAACAAGCGGGGCGTCTAATGTACCAGTGGTGGAGAATGTGACAATTGAGTCGGTCGCTCTTCCGTGCGCCACCCATGTAACTACCGCTGGGCTGGCAACGCCAATCGTTACAGCCGATGAAGCAACCGTACCGCTAAATGCCCCAGTAGGTGATTGTACGATAAGCCGCCCTGAATTTATTCCAGAGGCCAAAGTGCCTGACTGAACGACAACCCTTCTTATTGTTGCTGTCTGCCCGTTGTTAGTGAGCGTGTCACCTTCGCTTACAAATGAATTCGCGTTTGTAAACGAAACTTCGTACAGAAAATCAACCAGCGTCCATCCGCTAGTCGTTGACTTATACATCTCAACCAGCGCCGCCCCAGCCTTCTTTTTGAAGGCGTATTTCACATCATTGTAAACAACAACGCCAAGCACGGTTTCAGTCGTCGCATCGCCCGGAACTTTACCGATCAGAGCGCGATACACGTCTGCTGCGTAATTCATGAATTGAGCTGCGAGTTTGTGCGTGATAGAGATTGTTAATGCTGTGACTACGCCGACCGTTACTGGGCCGGTTGTTGTTACAGTCTCGCCGTCAACATAGGTGGCAGTACCAGTAAGCGCGGTGACTACCATGTAATTTGCGCCTACATAAGCTATCGTCCCACTATGTGCTCCACCAGATACGCCGTCGAGTGGCTGTCCTATACTCGGCGTATTGGTAAAGCTGACCACTTGGACAATGACGTAAGTTGCAGAACTCGGCGCACTCCTTCCATCTGTGCGCTCGTATCCGCCAACCCTTGAATATCCTCCAGTGTTCGATACTTCTGCGTTCAACACATCACGCAAAATACCGGGCTTAAGTTGCATTGTCGGGGTGTTTTGATCCCATCCGCCACGACATTCTACGATGTCGTACTGGACTTCTAGACCTTGCACGTTTTGTGCGTGCGGCCTTTTAGGCGGAACCATCCTCATTCCGGGCGCACCGTCATCACTACGCCATCCATCCGCCTTCCGATTTGGTTGGGGCGATACTTAGCTTCCAGTTTGTCAAGTAAGAAGTCATATTCGATCTGCCCTGCCTGTAGAACTTCGCTAGCCGCGTAGGTCTCGCCATAAGCGATCTTTGCCTTTGCGATGATGATGCGCTCGTATTCTTCTGGGATGGGCGAAGTGGCGGAATCGGTTGTCATCTTTGCCGGGCGCTTCCAATAGTCTGCGGTGAGTGAATAGATTGCATCTGGCGGCGATTCAAGAATCAGTGACTGGTCAGGCTTGATTGCTACATAGCTCGGACTTTGATTTGTTTTTACGCCTTGGCGGTAATTCCTGCGCCATTTCGTATAGTTAAGTACGGTTAGCTTCTTGTATGTGGACAGGCTGTAGTTCAAATAGAACGAATCCTCATCCCATACGCCGATGTCCGACGGCGCAGATACGGCGGCAGTTCCGACAACGGTATTTTCTGCCCACGATCCAATATGGAGAAAATCCCAATCAAACCACAATCCCTGAATTTCAACATCCGCGTCTTGAACGAATTTAACATGCTTCAATGCATCGCCTGTTTGCGATACTATTGTTGTTGGTGCGCTTGCCTCTCCGCTTTCGAGCGCCGCCTTTTGCACCAATTCAAGGAACGTGGACTTTGCCATATCAGCCTACCTTTATGCCTTGTCCGTTGAAGTAGTGCCCGCCTTGGACAAACCTTGCCCCCGGAGCATCAGCTATACTTCCACTGACTTTCCCGTATGGCTTGCTCTTGTCGAACACAACATCGTCCTCTTTTACGCTGATGCTCATAGCGGCTTCGGCGAGATCGACCTTCACGCCTTCTGCGGCCGGTAATTCACGCAACAACACTAATCCATCAGCAACATTAGTGTAAACACCACCGCGCTCTTCGACAAGCTTCTTGATTTTCTTCCAGTGCATCGTCTCGTAGTTCATAGTGGGCTGCGGCTTACAAGGCCGGTCTCGTTGATTTGCTTGCTGGTTGTCTTGTCGGCTTGCTCATACGCTTCGCGCTGAGTTGACATTGGGCGATTTTCGCCAATCATCCAATCCTTGCCTTTGGTGTGCCCTATTGGTTTTTCGTCCATGCAATCGCACATATCCATGTATTTCATGATGCCTCCTTAAAAAAATAGGGGGCCGAAGCCCCTAAAATAATGATACCTGCAAATCATCAACTAGAGCTTTAACTCTACCAAGGTAATCTCCAGACGCAATCTTCCCTTTCCAGAAGATGTGCATTTATTTACACCGCAACATTTACAGATTTTCATTATTTTAGGGGCCGAAGCCCCCAACCACTTACTTGATTTTGAAGCTACCGCGATCAGTTTTCACCGTCTCGGTTTTCGCTACAGGACGCTGACCGTTTTGGTCTCCGGTCTGCCCGCGCAGCGGTGCTTTGCCATCAAATTTCGTTTGCTCGGACAAGCCGAGTTTGTTGCCGGTATCGTTTGCCATGATGCTTTTCTCCTTGGTTAGAACCACTCAATGATAACGTCGTAGGTGATAACTCCAGCGGGGGAGCCTGTCGCATTCGCTACGGTAGTCAGAAGCAAGTCAGTATCCGCTGGCAAGTCTCGTGTGGTGACAGCCGATGCGCCGGGCAAATCATTCAAACGCGAGATGTCAGGCGCTGTCATGGCTGGCGGCAAGAATGCAGCATATGCCGTCAATGTGCCAGTGATACCAAACTTCAACTGAGTTGGTGTTGAACCCAGAACGTGGGTAGTCGTGCAGCGGGCAATGATGTCAATCAGTCGGCCAGTCTTGCCTTTTGGCCCTGCGATTGGAATCGTCACTGCTGCGTCGGTTGTGGTAATGGCCCCGGTAGTATGGGTGACGCTTGTTGGGTTGCTATAAGACATATTATTTCTCCTTATGTTGGTGAGTGATTACGCTGCGCTTGCCCACTTGATGATGCGAGACTGAGCCGCCGCAGTATGAACCAGAGCAAAACCTTCCAGCGCGTACCAAGCGATACCCTTATCACGTCCAAAATCTGTAGGAACCTTGCCGCGAATTTCTTCTGGGCAAACAATCGCCTCGATCACAGTATCCTCGCCGAAGAAGTAAGCCTCATCAGACTTGGCATTACTCCAGCCTTGGGATGCTACAGCAGTTTGCTCGAAGAAGCGGCAGCCAGCATACGACCGGCCCACTTCGCCGTTCAGAATATTCCTGAAGCCTTCTGGCGTATAAGCATGGATCGCTTCCAGATCGTCATTAAAAGACAAAAACGTGTCAGGACGGCCAATGCAGCGATAATTACCATCCGTATATGTAGGAATATTGCGCTCCTTCATTTCAGTGATAATCAACTTGACGTGAGTGTTATTCAACGCCAGATTGTTGGTAGCCGTTGCTGTTCCAGTGGTTTCCAGAGTGATCGCGGTTGCAGAGTTCCCGGACGCAGGAGTTACGGTTAGCTTGGTTGCTGCGAACTGCGCACGCGCTTCATTTTCAAACGCCTTGTGAGCATCATTCTTCAGAGCCTTGTGGATGATCTGCTTGATCGGCTGCTTGGACAGGTCGTCCAATTTGCCGGAATACGGAACGGTTTGACCGAATTCGTACACAGTTCCAGACCCTTGAGTGATTGTCAGGCTGGATTCTGGCATCCGCTCTGTTTCAGAAATACGCCCACCTTGAGTACCCAGATCGGAATAGATGTTCCATGTGTACAAATCTCCTTTTCCGTAGCCCTTGTCGGTAAAATCTTGCGCATCGCAATGCTGGCGGAAGCGGGACATGGGTTGGAGCGCCATGCGAATTGTGTCGGAAAGTTCCTCCGAAAACATATAGCCACCGAGCGAATCGGTAGCCCATACTTGACCTTGTGCCATAATAAATCTCCTTGTTAAACGTTAAGTTATTCAAGCCCACGCATTTTGCGCATGTTCTCGATGTATTGACTGCTTGTGGGTGCTTTTGGAGCCTGCCGAGGTACCGCCCTGGCGCTTCCACCCTTGACTACGGTTAATTGGCGTTTTGCTTCCAACTTATCGTCTTTCGACGTGTCGTCGGGGAGCTTGTTGCCGATGCCTTTGTTACTCATCCAATCGCGGACGAACAGCGCAGATTCTTCAACGATCATTTTTGGAGACCAGTTTGGGTTCGCCTTTTGAAGATCAATTGTTTTTTGGTTTGCTATTGAACGCAATGTTTCGTCTTCTGCAATGTCGTTATGCTCTCTCCAGAACCAATCGCTGGCCTCTGTTGCTTCTGCATTTCGCTGACGCTGCCTTTCTTCTTCCTGTTCTCGCCGTATTTCGGCGCGGACTTCCGCCGCCGCGTTTTTTGCGATTTCTTCAGTGTTGACCTTACGCGAGCCTTGCATCTGCATAAGCAAGGCATCTGCTGTATCCATGTCCCCATCAAGCAGCGCTTCGCTGTATTTGCGCGCTAGTCCCTTCATTTCTTCTGCGTTCGCAGTTTTTTCTACAGGATCAGCTTGCTTGCGTTGCAACTCCTGACGAGCGGCCTGAATTTCACGTTCTTGCGCGTCAAGCTGGGCTTTTCTGGTCTCAATTTCACGGCGTTCTGCCGCAGCTTGGTTGAGCAATTCAGATGCAGCAGCGTTCTTTCTGTATGCCTCAATCCCACCAGCCGCTTCAATCTTTGATTTCGGCACCATCTTTTCTTTGCCGTTTACCTTAACCAACACCTCTTCTTCTGGAATCGGTTTTGCTGGATTGTCTGTGTCACTACCAGGGTCAACATCCTGCGTATTATCAACCGGCTTGTTCTCAGCCCCGATTACCGTCCCTCCTCCTTCCGCCTTGCGTTGCTCAGAATGCTTTTTGTAAATCGCAGCACGAGGATTGCTTTCATCAGTTTCAACTTTTGGCTCCGGTTTCCCGGCATCCAAGTCGATAGGGTCACGCTTTTCGTTTATTACGATTTCAGGCGCTTCGTCTTGCAGTTGCTTTTGATTCATTATTTCTCCTTTGCCAGCCCTTACGGGAGGGGCGTAAAAAAATCCGCACCTAGCGGATAGATTGATGAAGCGATAAAGCTGTTCAGTACAACCCCCAATTTCTTAGGGGCTGTGGTTAACGCTTCGGTACTGGATTATGTGAAGGCAGGAATGGCGGTGGAAAATACCGCACCACAAACGAACCATTCTGTGCCATTACTGTAGATTTCAATCGCAGTTCCAGCTTCAGGCGTGGTGGCGGTCAACGTCAAATGCGACGTGCCGTTGCCATAAACTGGGACTGGAGAGGCGACGGCATTCGAGTCATCCCATGTCACGCCGCCGTTGTAGAACGATGGTGTAGTTGCAACGATAGCCCAGTTCTGCGCTTCGGTAGCAACACCGCCCATGACGAACTTGTAACTCAGACCTGCGGCGATAACCGGGAGGTTGAGTGTGATGCTGCTCGTCTGCTCAAGGATGATGTGGAGCTTGCCGCTGTTAGCCGCCAAGACAGTGTATGGAGTGGCATCAGGGACAAAAACTGGAGCCTGTACTGTGGCACCACTAACTGTCAGCGTTGATCCTGCTTCATATGTCTGTCCTGAACCAGACTGCATAGTAAGTAGTCCGCCAGTTGGCATCACGGTGTCAAGATTTGCGTCGGAAGTCCACGCCCTGCTTGCTGCCAGCGTACCAAGCGTGGTGATGTCGTTGTAGTTCAATTCTGCTGCTGTAGCGGTTACTTGCGTCTCAGAACCGCTTGCACCGATATGCAATTGAGTGACTTTGGACACACCCGTATTGACATTGGAGTCCGCTACAACAGCCTTGCCAGCAGCTTGAGTCCCATTGGTAATTCCGTCGATCTTAGCCAGATCAGAAGCAGCAATCCCGTTGATAGCAGCCAATTCCGCCAAGTCAATCTCGGTAGTTGTGCCGTCAGAATTTACGATGGTAATTGGATGATGAAAAGTTTGTTTTGTTTTTACATGTTCAAGTACTGCCATGATTACTCTCCTTGATTTTCGATTTCTTTCAATTGATCTGCGGCGTGTTGCCCTATCGCGGCAGTATCCCTTAACCACTGACCGAACATCCTTGCGACTGCGATGGTGTTGCGCAATTCCCGGTTGGACTTAATGTCTTCTGGGTCGGCTTCGACCAACAGTGCTGTCGCTTCAGTTATTTCCTTGTCAGCTTGCTTCATCATTTCCTTGCCCAGCGGGGAGCGCATGAACGCTTCCGCCTCTATTCCTATTTTTGCTACATCAAGCAATTGGTTTTCGTTGCTCATCTTTGGAATGCCTCACCATTCGGGGCTTTGCCAGCAGGCTCGAAACTTGATTCGGCTACTTGCGGTGCGTTTGCTTGGCTGAACGCCAACTCCTTTTGTGTGCGAAGACTCATAGCCTCCTTCGCCAGCATTACTTTCAGGCTTTGCAGCGTCATGTCCTGACTTCCAGCAAGTTCAGCGGACTTAATCTGAGCATCAACTTGGGCTATCCACTGCTCAAGCATCCGGTCTTTTTCTGCCTCGGCTGCGGTGAATCGTGAAGCCACAACGTTGCCTTGCTGTCTTACCTGCTCGACCTGTACGCGAGACTCTCCCTGAACCCTTGCGGCCTCTATACGGCCTTTTATCTCCATCTCCTTGCCTTGCACCATCTGCTGGAGTTGTTGTATCGTTTGCTGCATCTGGGCGATCTGAGGGTTTTGCTCTTGACCAATCTGCGGGAAGAATCGCTTTCCGTCCTTATAACCTAACGCACCGAACACCTCACCTACAACCTGTTCGCCATCCAACCCCTGCATCAGTTGCGGAACAAACCCAGCGATAGACTGCAATCCCATCGCTAGCCTTTCAATGCGCTGCTGTGGGTTGGTTGATCCAAACCCTACGTTTACCCGGACATTTACCAAACCTTGAAGCATCGCATCGCTGACTTCACTTACCCCGAACTTCTGGAATAATTTAGCGCGCTGCCCAGCTATCGCCAGAACAACTGGATCCGTCTCATACGCTGCTTCCATCCTGACCAGTTGCTTCAAGGCCGGTTCAGCCCATGTTTCGGCATAAACCCGCAATTGATACTCGGTCAGGATATTGGAATCGCCTTGAAGCATGTTCATGCCGCCGACTGTTTCACCAAGTTTTCGATTGCTAGCTATTGAACCTGGCGAAAATGCTCCGGCCAATTCGTCGTAATCCATGTTGATGCGGTCTTGCTCTTGGTAGGCTGATCCGGTTACTTCGCCTGGTGAGTCCCACTTAATATCACTATTAATGTTGTCTACCAGCGTCACCGATCCAGGGACGTTACGAGTCAGGCTCTTGTAATCAATATTGGCTGTACGGTTAGCGAAATATCGCTTGTTCATAGCCAAACTTACGTTGTCCCGGCGCTGATTGCCTACGTCATTGGCATCCTCTTGGAGTGGAGCGGTCAACTCATTCAGTCCAGCGGGGTAGTTTTTATGCGCCTCAATTAGGCAGCTACCCATCACATAAGGCCGTTCGCCGTGCCTTAGGTGTTTGTATTGCTTGCGTAATGGGACAGGCTCAGATAGCCGCAAATGCGTCCCGAGCGTGTAGAAAATGTAATCCTCGCCATCCTCGCGGATGATGTTTCTGTGTACCCATACCGTGTTGAAATCGCTTGTGGCGTGGATTACATCGCGGGAATCTGCACGCCTTTTCCCATCCCGCGCAGATTGGATGCTGTCATACTGCTCTTTCGTCGCCGCTTGAATCTCTCCTTCTTCGTACTCGATCCATTCGCCAGACTCCATTTTTGCCTCAACGTCCCCAATGTACATCGGGATCATTTCGATGATGTATGGAGTTGTCCCAATTGGGTCACGCCAGTCAGCGGCGGGGGAGATGCGGAAGTTCTCAATAGCAATTACGTCTATAACTGGATTGTCCAGCAATATCTTGCGAACCTCCTGCGTCTCAGGCTCTCCATTTTCGCCAATAATCTCGGCCCCCATCTCATCCATAGCTGGGTATTGCTTGACATCTTCCTTGAAATCCCAGTATTGGTGCGAGATGCAAACCCCGACATTGAGCGCGTCCTGGTAAGTGCCTATCACCGTCTGAAACCACGGGATAGAGTCATCGAGCCGGTAATTGAGCAATTCGGTCAATACTCCCGCGCTAACCAACTGGTTTTTGTCTTCTGGATTCTCAGCCTGAATACTCACAACATCAGCGGTCGAAAAAAAAGCCGTCGCAGCGGCGGCTTCGTTTCTGCGGATACTTGCTCGCGTCTTCGGTCGGAATCCCTTTGCTCTGAATTTATAGCTGTCAGAGTGGTATTTAGAGCCGGGGGCGTGCTTATTGTTGAAGTGCGCCATCGCCTTCTCAACACCATGGCGGATTGACGAATCGAACCAATCAGTGCTTTGTTCAAAGGCATCACGGGCTTTGTCAAGCCAGTTATCGTCCTCTGGTGATTCAGATTTATTTTCGATGTTTTCTTCCATGCTCACATTTCAGGCACAAGCCGCCCAGTAAAGTCTCGTTTTGCATCATTGAGGTCGGTCAGCACCGCATTGGTACGCTGCCCCCTTGATATTCTATATCGCTCCAACAGCTCTCCAGCAGCTCGAATCACTTTCCGACCCTCTGGGTCAATGCGGCTAATGTGCATCAAAAAACCATAATTGCCATTGAGCGCCAGATTAGTCACCTCGATCACCCCGCCCGGTTCGTTTACCTTTATGCACCAAAGACTTTGACCGGATGCTTCATCGCAGAACACGGGATAAGCCATATTCAGGCGCTTAATCAGATTCTTTGCGAGTGTGTCGGCATAGCCAGATAATGGCTGGCCTGACAGGTCAGTGAGTATGTTCATGCAGTGTAGAACCCGTGTATCTCTTCCTCGCGGAATTCACGCTTGCCACCGTTGAACTCGTACACCACAGGCAACTCGTCCATCTTTTCGCCCTCAGCCTTGCGAACTTCGTCAGCCCACTCGAAAAATGTTGTGTTTGTATCAGCCATTTTAATCACCCTTTCAATGGGTTTGCGGGCATGCTGTCATTTTTGCAACATGCTGATTATTTGGATAAAAGTCATACCTCGCCAGTGGGCTGATACAACCGAAAAAATTACACGCATTCTGGGTACAATTCAGACTCCGATGGAGTCCTGCGCGGGGTTGTGTGTGCAACAGCCATCAATCCTATTGCATCTGCGCCGTGGCTAGACCAATCGTGGTTTGGCCCAAGCCCCACGTTTCTCACCTCATCGCGCTTCTCGTGATACCAGCCCAGCGCGTCTAGCCCAGCAGAGCATCTTCCCTCATCAAACCACATAGAGGAAAATAGCCTGCGTGTCTCTTCAATCCTCGCCTTTGCAGCACCCTTACCTTGGTTTGGCACCACTGTAACCGTGTAACCTGCCTGTCTTAGCGCACTCTCATATGAGACATCATGAACCTTATCTTGCGTAGCCCCGTCGTGCGGGAGCCATATTTGAGCCTTGCTTGGACTGTACCCACGCTCTCTCATCCACGTCACATGTGCTGATAGGGGCTGCCCTACCGACTCGTAGTAGTCGATCACCCTTATCTCAGTACCAATGAACTGTGCCGCCCACATCGCAAATGCATCAGCTCTCGCCCCTGTCCCGCCAATATCGCAGAACAGGCGTATGGTCATCAATGGATCAGGCTCCACCTTTCCTATCCTGCGGTCTTTTCTGGCTTCCAGTAGGTGTCTGGCGTAGTAAGCGCCCTCAACAACACTCACATACGCACCTTCCCAGATGTAATCGTACTGGTCTGGGCGCTCTCTAATGTCTCTCTGCCGGTCACGCTCCAGCTTGTCAGGGAACTTCGGATTGTCTCTCCAGTTAAGCTCAACCAGCTTGTATCTGGTGTCCTTTGAGTGCCTGAATCTCGATTCTACCGCAGCAGTCTTGCGCTTCGGGTTCCACGTTACCCACAATTCAGCGTTCCAACCAACCCCCTCTTCGCGTAGGGTAGGGATCAGAACCGTCCACGCCTCATCAGTAACCGGCTCGGCTTCGTCCACCCAGCCAACCAAAATTCGACCTTTTGACTTGATAGAGCCAATATTCCTATCCAAACCGGCGAATACAAACACTATCCGACCATCTCTGGATTTGATGTACTTGTCGCCAATATCGTAATAATCAGCGAGGAATGGCTCTTCCTCTATGGCTCTCTTGCACTCCTCTAAGGAACTATCCTCAAGCGAGTTCATGAACTGGCGTGCGCAAAGCAGTATTCCGCTCTCTCCAGCATTCCCGAACATATAGCCACGCACAGCCATCATCTTGGCGAAGCTGCGGGTCTTGCCTGATCCGCGACCACCCCACGCGCCCCTTACATCAGCCTCCCCAGCAAATACCGGGATTAGCTTGTTCGGTAATTTAATCTGTACGGCTGTCATCCGCTAATGGAATAAGCTCGATTCGGGATATTTTGATTGCGCCACCATTCTTGCCGGTAAGCTCCGTCTTAGTCTTGTCCGTGTACTCGTCTGGGAACCGTGCAGACATGGACTTAGACCATGCTGTTGCTTGGAATGTCCCTCCACCCGGGGGAATCACCAGATTGTTTTGCGCCTGCGTCTCCCACCAGTCCTGCGAATACTGCCTCGCCTGTGTGAGCGCATCCATAAATTCCGTATGCTCTTCCGCCCACAACAGCATTGTGGTCTTTACCACTTCCAAAGCGCACGCCATCTGGATGGTGCTCTTACCTAATTTCCCAAGCTCTATTACTTGAGCGCAGTACTCTGGCTTATACTTAGATGGTGCGCCTACCCCGGCGTAGTCATCAGGGCGTTCTTCACGGGGCATCTTTGGGTTTTTAAGCAGGCCTTTACCATCTTTGGCTGCTTTCACCTTTACTGATTTTGATTTTGCGCTCATGACCCGCCTGCATATACTGTAACAGTTGAGCCTGCTATATTGGCAGAAGAGGCGATTACCTTAACCTCGTAGGTGCCGCTTACCTCCAGCCTTACCCACCCAGACGCACCAGCAGCCAATGTGGTCAGGTCGGACTCGTCAGAGCCAATCATAATTCCGGCAGGGGATGTATAGTCTGTCGCTATTGAGTAATCTGTAACAAATGGTGCATTGGGGTGACACTTGGATTGAATTGTGAATGCGTCCAATGCTTGCCCGGTTGCTGTCACTTGGATGAACAGCACTTTAATTCCACGCACCATCAGGTGGAGTATCTCGGTGGTGCCGGCTTGGGCGACCGATACGCTTTCTTCCGCCTCTATCAGGTGTATTCCACCTACTGATTGCGCGGTTACGAGTGTGACCATGATTAACACCTTTGGATTTGTTGGAAAAAAAATACCCGCACTAGGCGGGGTAATTGGCTGAGTGAACCGCCGGGAGGACTACATGAATCTGTGTTACGCGAATTGCGGAGACGGCTTCACACCAAATGACTCGTGAGTTTGCCGCAATATTCTCCTCACGCTGTGCGGTACTACTGTTACTTTACGCGAGTCTAACCAGTTTGTTTTTGGTTGTCAATTTATTTTTCTCCTTTAGGTGTAAAACTGCCTTCGCAGGGTGTTATACGCCTGCGAAGGTGCCTATATCATGTTGGGCGTCATTGCAGCCACGCGAAAGACCAATTCCCGATTTCAATGTGTTTCTTGAAACCGTTCCTCTCGCTAAACGTGAGGCGGCTTTTACGCAGGTCTTTCCAGCCAAAGCCTCGCCCGAACAACCTGAACCACCCGCCATCACGGGTAAAGTATCCGTGTAAAAATTTTAATTTAATCACCATTCCAGTTCTCCGTTGAAAGTTGACGCACAACCCTACGTTCGAGCGGACGCTGGTAAAGCGTCGCGCCCCTCAACTACTTGTTGTGCGCCTATCCGCATGGTGGCTCACCAGCAAGCATATCTCCCGAATTGAACTCTTCGCGCTTCTGATTTCGTGCAACATCGGCGAGTCGCATCAAAGCCGTTTCCATCTCTTTTGGGGTGTGTTGCTCAGTATCCCTTGCAAGTTTCAGTAGGTTTTTCCTGAAATACTCTGTATCTAATCCGTCCATATATACCTCCGTTGAAAATTGACGTACAACCCTACGTTCTAGCGGGACTGCGCAGAAGCGCGCAGCCCCTAAACTACATCGTTCTGCCCCAACCTTTTCAAAGTTGCTTCTGCTTCGTCGCTACGTTTTGTAAAGTCATCGCTCCATGCTTTAGCTTCATTTCGCAGCGACTCAATATGACGATAAGCAGTGTGTCTTTTGTCTGTTTTATTTTTTGTCAGTTCAGCATCACATTTATTGCAGTAATACCCGTCTCCACTTCCACTAAAATTAATCGCGTGCTTGTATTCCTTTCCCTCTGTCTTCCGACACTCGTAGCAATGCTCCGTCCCACAGCTTAGGCATTTGGTAACGTAGCCTTGTTCATCGCATGAATCACAGCAATCAGCTTCTATTTGAACAGTCTTTTTCATTTTTCTCTCCGGTTAAAAGAGGGGCAGAACCCCTCGCTCATGCGGGACGCTGCAAAAGCGCAGCGCCCCATAGCTCAATCGTTGGGCACTACCAATTTTCACATCCACATACAGGACATTTTGTTACTTGGCACTCAACATATTGCCCGTCTATCGTATCGCAACTTGTGTACCAAGATTCTTCCGTGTACTCGTAAGTATCTCCACATGCGTAGCATTCTCGTCCAGTGCCCAACCCGTCATTCAACGAGGACAGGCCGATAAGTGACTCGTTTTGTTGTTCAGTGGAACTCATAGTTTTAATCTCCGTTTGGCTTGCCGCTATCGGCCTGCCTGTTAATTTGAATGTTATGTGTCTAAAATAATTGCGCCCAAATAAACAAGCGTAGCTATAACGCTTATGGCTAACATTACAAGCATAAAAATCGGCATGTCATATACAAACATTACTAACGTGGCTGGCACAAATAGAACAATATCGGCCAAAAATATATATTTAATTTTATCCCATATCTTGCATGGCAAATCACATAACAAATCATTCAACATCGCTCGTTCCTCGCTTGGGCGCCATTCCGGCGCCAGTTAATTTGTCGTTAGGCATTCTGCCTTTTAGTTCGGCGTTCTCGGCAATAATATCTGCTATCAGGATACCCAGTTTTGTCGCCCATAATCTAGGCCCGTCAGAACTCCATTCCGCAAGTGGGGCGCGCGGCTCATCATTGATATTTAATCCGGCCATTTTTAGTAATTCTTCCAAATCCGAAACGCGCTTATCATTTTTCTCGATAATATTCATCATTCACCTCTCCGTTGTAAAACCGTGCCTAACCCGGCATTCAAGGCGGACTGCTTCGCAGCCGCTTAATTTGAATCGTTAGGCACTCTCGTTTAATTCGCCAGTTGTGAGCAGCGTCATCGTGTCCAAATCAACACCTAAAAGTTCTCTGGCAAATGCCCGCCGGAATGCGTCGTCGTCGCCAGTGCTCACATCCACGCTGATCGTGATTTCCAAATCATCGCGCAAGCCATATATGGCACGCTTTAAGTCTATTACCTTCACGCCTAACCCTCCGCTCAAGTTCGTTCCGACCTTCGGCCTCCACGGGACTGCGCTAAAGCGCAGCCCCTTAGCTATGCGTTAGCCAACCGTATATGCTCGTGCGCCAGCTTCGCAAAGACAAAAAAGAGAAACGCGGCGAAGAGGGTAACACCGTCCAAGTGCATTGCTCCGTAAGTGCCGAACGACATTCCGCACCCGGTCAGCATCCCGTAGATAAAACTGCTCCCGCATACCACTCTCGGCCTGAAATCAAGGAGCGGGAAGTTGGCTAACCCTCCGCTCAACCCAGACCGCCCATCGGCGTGTTTGTTTTCGATCACTGGTTCTTGCTCTTTCATCACTTCGTCCTTTCGCTTGGTGTCGGGCGGCTGGTTAGCTGCATGTTATGCACCATCGCGCACGAAATACGCGCAGTGCTCTTTCAGTTCAGCCTTGCGCGAGATATGTCCGCCGCAAGGCTCTGGTGCGCTTCGGCCGATCCAGTACATCGAAGCCGGTAGTTGCGGCATCTTCCACTGGTATTTGCAGCGGCCATCACCGGATGGGTGGAGCCTTCCAGCCTCGGTGCGGTTCCAGTCGGCGTGTTTGCAGTTCAAGCAGCTTTTCATTTATCAACCTCCTGTTGCATAACTGTGCTTTCGAGCGGGACGGCTTCGCCGCCCCTCAAAGCGGCGTTAGCCGCCTTCATCGTTTCCCAGCTTCGAGAATTGGGATATTCGCTTCTGTTGGGACATAAATAATCTGTGAAATTTTTCCCTCTTTCAACGCTTCTGCAAAAGCACCAATGAATTCTTGGTTTCGATACTCTGGGTATTTATGTGCAGCTTCTCCCATGATCTCTATGGCAGCAGCGCGTTCCTTGGCTGCCTCAAGTTCAGCCCTTGCCTGGGTAACTAATATTTGCCGTGTTTGGTCTGCTTTTGCCAAGTCGGCCTTGCCTGACATTTCCTGCTGCCACACTCCATACATAGGTAATCCAAACATCAATGAAAATACAAACACCAGTGTTGCGCTTACGCAACCAAATATCCATCCAAACATTTCGATCTCCTTTTCACTTGCCGCGCTTTACAAAGGTAGGCGGCTAACCCGTCAATCCACAGGACGCCAGCGATAAAGCCGCTGTCGCCTGTGATTTCATGCGTTAGAGGACAGCAGCTTTTGCACCGCAGCCCCCGCCACTTCTCCAAACGTGTCAGCTATCCACCGTTCGCGCGCCTCGGCCTTTGTCTTAAATCCGCAGGTTGTGCAGTCCGGTGCATCGTCCGTGGTGTATCCATACCGCCCACCCCAGCCGGGGCCACACAGCACAATCTTGCACCCTCCAAGGTCTGCAAACTGTTTCAGGTTCATTCCAGTCCATCCTCTAACACGGCGGTCAACAAGGACAGGCCGATAAGTGATTTCTTTCCAAAGTTGCGTGTGTTCATGGTTCATTTCTCCTTTAAAGTTTTTCGGTCGGCCTGCCCGTTACCTTGCCGTTGGGGGTCACTCTACCCACGTTGTTGCCAACTCATAAACAGTCACAGGGTATGACGCATTTTCAAAACATTTTCCCATATGCATGACTCGCCCATCTGCATCAAGCGTGATGTAAAAACCTTTGCGCACCCCGCAGTTTGCATAACGACTTTGAGCCTTGTTTACCCAGTCCTGTTTGCAATGGAAACTGAAAAGCTCACGTTTCACCCACAACCTAACATTCAACGCGGACTGCGCCGAAGCGGACTCGTTTACATTCTCTGGCTTCTGTTCATTCATTTCTTCGTTACTCCTTTCGAGTCGGCGCAGCCGGTTAATTTAACGTTGGGCATCAATCCATGCTGCACAAACAGAGCCTTATCCTCTGCATCAGCAGCGCACGCATTTCCGCCTTGCGCATAGAGGCTTCGCACCGCAGTTGTCAAATGGCCTTCTTCTCTCAGTAAGGCAGCCACGGCACAGTAATATCCTCGCTCCCATTCGCTGCCCAACCCGGCGTTCGAGCGGGAGCGCGCAAAAGCGTGATTCTGTGTTTTCTGTTCGGTCATAGTGCGCCCGCTCAACTACACGTTCGACACCTCAGCCAGTGTTTTGCCGCAAAATGGGCAGTAGTTCATCCCATTGCCGATCGGCCCTCCATCCGTGAAGCACCAGCCCTCACCGCAAGTCGTCCACCAGTTTCCATCTTCGTCATCATTCCACACGCAGGTGCCGAACCCTCCGCTCGTGCGGGTCTGCGCGCCAGCAGGTGTAATTTCTTCACGATGTTTAAGCATGGTTCAATTCTCCGTAGTTACCAGCCGTCGGTTACGCCAGCGTTGGGCGACCCTCTGTGTTTGATTAATTCTGAGAATAAAGACAGGGGTATTTCTTTCCAAACCCAATCCTCGACATTCTCCCAGTCACATTCAATAGCCCAATAATATTTGCCATGAGCTTCTAAAATATACAAAGACCCCCTATAATTACTTATGTCTATCTTAATTCTTGCTGCCAATTCTTCTGGGGCCATAGTTCACCTCGCTGTTTAAAAATTTGTGCGTTAAATTAGGCTTAACTTTCCGCTCCAGTGCGACGGGCAAAAAGCCGCCCTGAACCAATAATTTTCTGGTTGCGCCAGAATCCAATCCAATCAAATCACAGTATATGTCAAACAACTTGTGTTTAAAAAACATAATAGCCGCCTGTCGGTGAGCCTTTTGGCGCAAGTCGATTATCGCACCGCCGATAATCGCTAAAATTAAATTATGCTCCGGGAGTATGTCGTCGGACATCATTTCCATGTTCCGTTTGATAACCTTCATCATTTGCTGTGGTGGACATTTTGATTTTTCGATCATTTTTTAACCTCATTAATTTAAGCCTCATCGACAAAACTTTCCGCTAGCCATCTAGCCTTACATACCGCCGCACACCATCGTATAGGCTTTGAATTCAATCCTTGACTCTCTGGACAATCACCGATTGCAAACGCCATCTCTATGGCTTGCATACATTGTGATTTATTTAGCTCAAGGCTACTTCCTCCAAGCATTATCATACTATGCTTACCTTCGCCGAGGTCAATTCCGGGCATTAGTCTCCATCCCAAAAAAGTTCCCGAAAGCATATGTCGCCAATCGTCCTTCGATAACTTGAATCCGTGCCACGATATTTGGCTTGCAAGATCGCCGCAGGCAGCATTAAGTATCTTTCTCTGCTGCTCGGTCAGCGCTTCCTTCCAGTGCTCTTGCTTGTCGGTCATGGCGGTTTCAGTTTGTAGCGGCAATCACAGTGATTTAACGTCCTGCACTACCGTTACCGTATAGCCTAGCGCCTTGATTGCCTTTATTGCGGCATCCGTCAGCGTTGTGGTTCCAGAGATGGCGCAGAACAATTCTGCTTTGTCGCAGGCTGGGAAAATCCGCTGGTTCCCGAACTGACTCACGATCCTCACTTTGATTTCCATCACATCACCCGCACAGATACGGTTGATCCATACGACACGCGCCCAAGCCTTCCTTGTTCAAATGCCGCCGCTTCGCGCACTCTGCGCGCCAGTGATTCAGCCTCGCGCTTTGTATTGCATGGGCGAGGGTTCGCAAGTCCGGTGATTGGGTTAATTATGTGCTGGCCTTGAACCTGTTGCTTTGCGAATCGCACCGCATTCGACACTCCAAATTCCCAAGCAAAGTACATAGCTGCGGTTGCACGATCTGCGGTTACGATGTATTTTTTAGCCATGATGTTCTCCTGTTGTTTATTGATTATTCCCACTGGTTCTCATAATACAGGCGGTTAATTGAGCGTGTCAAGGATTATTTCATTTATTTTTCATCTTCAACTCTTTCAGTTTTTGCTTATATTCAACAATCATTTCCCTGATGCGCTCTGTGCTGATGTGTGCCTCAGTCTTTGCTAGTGCCTCTAGGCGTATCACGGTCGCCTCGCCGTAGCGTTGAATCAATCCATCTCGGTATCCAGCATGATTACCTTTAAGCCATCTATTACAGTACTTTTTCTGTGCATTCACGTTCTCTTCGTCCCAGCGTGTCGCGTAGTGTCTGCGGCTGATGTAGTGCCCTGCCTCATATTTTCCACCCACCCATCCAACGCTTAGATGCTTGCTACAACAGATACAAGGTTTGTCCTTGTCCCTGTATCGAACGTATGCCCCGAATACGCGGTCGAGTTCGTTGATGTAGTCATCGCGCCCCTTCAACTTGTCCTTTGCGGCTTTCAGTTCCTTTCGCTCCCGCACCTCCCGCTTGACCTTAGATTTTTCAGCCGCCTTAGTCGCATAGGCCACCTTGCACTCGAAGTCATCACACACAGGCTGAATTGATCGCACCGGCTGGAATTTCTTACGACAGATTCGGCAAGGCTTCTGCTTGAACTTTACTTCGGATGGCTTCTGCTTGGGTATTTGCATTGCGTATCGCCTTTCACGTACCGGCCAATTTCCTCGGGACTACGTGCAGCCGCACAAGAGCAATATCCAAACTTAGCCATATCCTGATCTCCTTTGGATGTGCCGATGTGAGCATGGATGCAGTCTCGACAGATGATTTTTATTTCCATCATTTTTCAGGTGTGTTTTATGAATTATACACCGATAAAGGGGTCTATTCTGCGTTAGGCACTGGTGATAATCCTCTCGATGTCGCTGGGTTTTAACTGCATTTTCCATTTCTCTTTCCACTCTTCATGCCACTTTATTATTTTACCTGTTACGCTATTCCTTATCACAACAGAAACGCACCCGCTAATTTTGTAATGGTACAAAACACCATTTACAACTATCTCTTTCCGTCCTTTTTTGGGCAGCATTGCCTAACCCTCCATTCAACCGCGACCGCTTCGCGGCGCGTTAATTATTGCGTTGGGCGGCGTTAAGTGATTACGCAACTTAACTTTGAACGCCTCAAATCCATTAGCAAATTTGTTATCATCGCCACCTATCGCCACGCCTAGACCGTAGAGCACATCATTTATCAGCGTTTCATCCGTGTAATTTTCATAGAACGGTTGGTCGCTATAGGTACGCATGTAGTTTTGCAGGTATTTAACAGCTTCTTTAATCCGCTTTTGATGTTTTTTAGTTGCCATAGTATTCTCCGTTGAAAAAGCCGCCCAACCCTACGTTCGAGCGCACGGGCAACGGCGGGACAGGTTCTCTAGTTTTGCTCATGGTTTCTCCTCGCGCCGTTCCCCGGCGCTCAACTTTGCGTTATGCCCCATACATCACCATTTGCGCGCTGGCACTTTCTACCCGCTGCCGCGCCATTTCAAAGTTTTTCGGGCATTTCTCAACCCCGATAAATCGCCTCCCTGTTTCATGGCAGGCATGGCCTAAACTACCCCCACCCATGAACGGATCAAAAACCAAATCCCCCGCCCTTGTGCTGGAGTAAAGGATGTGCCGCAAAAGTGCCTGCGGCTTCTCGCATGGGTGCTTCCCCGCATAAGCCATTACAGGCTCAAAGTCCCAAACATCACCCCATTGGTCTTTTGCAGTCACATTGAACGGCCTGCGCAGCTCTTCGTACTCGCGGCGCAGCTCTTCGTACTCGCGGCGCAGTTCTTCATACTCGCGCGTCAAAAACCCTGATCCGAGTGTGTGTTGCATTGACTCATAATCAGCAGCAGAGATTAGGTTCTTTCCAAGCTCCCAGTTAAATATGTTGGCGTTCGCGCTGTCTTCGTTTTTGTAGCCCACAAGTTTCTTCGCTACATCGCGGCGGCTGATTCCTGCGCGTTCGCGCTCAAGCTGGATATAGCGGCCTAGTGGCGCGTACACCTCTTTATGCAAAGCCTTCGATGCGTCACCGTATTGATCGCCCCGCTGCTCCGCAAATATAACCCGCTCAGTCACCGCAATCCAAGAGCGCAGGGCTTCTTTCTCGGCCTTCTGCGCCCATCCAACAACATCGCGTCCTTTACCGCCCTTGCGCCACACGATTGAACTCAGCACGTTAAAACGCTTCCCGATCTCGCATTCAACGCGCGCCGCCATTTGTGGCGAGGCGAAAAAGTACAGGCTCCCGTTCGGCTTGAGGATGCGCTGGAACTGTTCGCAAAGCTTGCCAACCCACTCAATAAAATGGTTCGCGTCATCCCATTGGTTATCCCAATCTTCGCCCTTCACACGGAAGTATGGGGGGTCGGTTATGATTGCACTTATGCTATGAGATTCCATATCCTTCATTACAGCCATACAATCCGCATTGTAGAGTGCGACACTATTCATTCCAAACTATCCTCAAACAATTTAATCTTGAACTTCAGATACAACTCATGCTTACCGTCATCATGCGCCAACCTATCCTGTAAATAGATGATGTGCTTCAATATCTCAATTCGACGTTGCAGTGCAGGTACATGATCTAGCTTTCCTTGTGATAGCGCGATGTTCTTTTCTTCGCAAGCATTGCGGAGTTTTATTTCGGGTAGTGATTTCATCCGGGGAATCCTTTGCTTTTCTTTGTCTGGGGCTCGGGTTTGCGAAGGCTTCCATGATAATCAGTGAATCTTGAATACTCTCCATGAAATTCGAGCAACACAGTTCCAGTCTCGCCCATCCGCTGCTTGACAAAATTGGCTTCTGCTAGCCCTTTGTTGATGCTATCTGGATGATAATAATCATCACGGTAAAGCATCAATATACTGTCAGCGTCCTGCTCAATTGCCCCAGAATCGCGCAGGTCAGACATCATAGGTCTCTTATCACCGCGCTCTTCAACCTTGCGCGATAGTTGAGACAAGCAGATAACCGGCACATTCAAATCCTTCGCCATCAATTTGAACTTCCGTGTTATCGCAGAAATTTCATTATTCCGCGTGTCCCCACCATCAGCCATCAATTGCAGGTAGTCAATCACCACCAACCCTAACCCGTGCTGGCGTTTAATCCTGCGCGCTCTTGCGTGCATTTGCACTGCTGTTGTTCCGGTGTTTGAGTCAATAAAAAAAGGTGCGTCCATAACTTTACCAGCCGCATTGGTAAGCTTTCCCCAATCGTCGTCTTTTATTTTCGCGCTTCGTAGCGTACTCAAATGTACCGATCCTTGATTAGCAATCGACCGCGTTGCAAGTTGTTCATCAGACATTTCAAGCGAGAACATCAGAACCGTCAGGCCATTTAAGATTGCCACGTTTTCTGCAATGTTTGTTGCAAGTGCTGTTTTCCCAGAACCTGGGCGACCAGCAAGAATTATCAAATCGCCGCCATGGAAGCCACCCGTTTTATCATCAATTCCAAAAAAACCAGTTTTAAGGCCGTGAATAGTCGCTCCAGACTGATACCTTACATCAAGCGACTCTATCGCCTTCCCAACCGCTTCTGATAGCCTAACTGGTTCGTTTTTCTTGTCATCCGCAAGCAAAGTAAGCGCAGCAACTGCGTTTTCAATTTTACCTTCAATTTGCCCATGCGATTCAGCAACAGCTACAAGCTCTGATACAGCAGCCATAAAATCACGCTCTTTGCGCTTCGCGTGAACGATACTGGCATAGCTTCGTATGTTTGCAACACTTGGGGTATTTTGTGCCAACCCGCCAAGGTATGGCAAGCCTCCGACCTTTTCCAGCTTGCCAGTAGAGTCAATGCTCTCAGCAACTGTGATTACATCAACCTGATTCCCAGATTCGATCATCCTGCTTATGTGGCGGAATATTAGCTGATGCTCTAAGCGGTAAAAGTCTCGCTCTGTTATCACGTCGGCGATATTGTCCCAAGCTGATGGGTGCAGCATCAGTCCGCCAAGTATGCTTTGCTCGGCTTCTGCGGAATGTGCTGGGAATTTTGCTTCGTCGTAATTCAAGATAATTCCTTTTCGAGAATCTTGGTAAAGTTCTTGGAGTTAATAAGCCAGCTAAAATCAGCTTTCCATTTTCGATCATTTTCCCCAAGGTAAAATGGGAAGTTGCGAACCCATGTAAAATACTTTTCCCAGAACTCAATCGTCCGGTGCTTTTCTGATTCACGCCATCTGGCTTGCAAAGTGGATTTTCTTGCAGCGTCCATCCGGCGGATTGAAGGAAGCTCAGGGAGAATACGATGGTACGCCTCAATTATTTTTTCGTGCGGGCATAGTGGTCGACCAGCATCGCTGGCGATAATTGTTTTTTCTTGGGTAGTGGTTAGTGGGTAGTGGTTAGTGGGTAGTGGTTGGTTAGGCACTGGGGTAGCACTGGGTATCCCACCGCTTACCACTGGGTTTTCAGCCTTGTGTTTAGGCCGTCCCCCACGCTTACCATTATCACTTTGTCGTTTTAAAAACGCATAATACTGTGCTATTTTCTCGTCTGCGTGTTTGTTTCTTCCGTCAGGAAAGAACTCGTCAATCACATTTTTCAAATCTTTTTCGTCAACTCGTAACCGACGGCTAAGTGTTGCTAACCCACCGCTTATATCAAATGGCTTTTCTGTGTCGTAATACACGTCAAGCGCCCTCCGGTATGCCAAATCTTCCCCGTTAGTTAGGTGCCCTGTCTTCTTGGCATAATCGCCTATGTTGAAATCGTAAAAGTGCATATATCAACCTATAGCCAACTTCAACTCAGCAAGCAATTCCAAGATCGCTTTGCGCCGGTATTGCGGCTGAACCATGGGGATGAATTTCGACATGCGTAAAGCTGTTGCGAATTTTGGATTAACCATTTCAACTCCTTTTGTGGTGGAGGCTTGGAACGACCAAGCAGGAATAACGGACGCAACGAAGGAACGGCGTTAAACCCTGTCCCCACCACAAAAAAAGCTGAATGTGCATTTTGATCCTTCATTGTTGACGACGGGATCGTTATCCCCGACACGAATATACTACCACAACAGCAAACAATTTCAACAAAAATGTTTGAGGTGTACTTTACCTGTTGATAACTGCGCGTAATATCGCACATTTCTCAATGTAAGCATGGAGGTACTCATTTTTTTAGCTTGCGGGATAGGCACCTTTGCCGGGGCCTATATCATGTTAGGCCTCATGATTGCTTCTCCCGTGCTTTCAGCATTTCATCGGCTTGCCGGTAGGCAAATTGAGCGCGCAATTCGTATGTGTCAAAGTCGGTGTCTTCGCAAGCGACGATTGACTGCATCGCCTTTGCCGCGAAGTAATCGCGCAAGCTCATCCCCTCGCTTGGCGCTCCGCCACCGCCACTGAACGTATATGAATGCCCACTGTTAGGGAACGCCGGGCCGCCGTTGTTGGTTTCGCTCATGTTCATTTCCTTTCCGGGCCTGAGGCCCAACCCTGCATTCGAGCGCGACGGCCCAAAAGCGGGCCGCGCCTCAATTTGAATGTTAGAGCGCTCTTTGAGTCTGCGCACCCAATACGCCACGGCTTTGTTCCACATAGCCACGTCCCGCTCGATCCCTCTGTCGTCGCCAGTATCCTCCGCTGCCTCGCATGCCTTCACGCACGCCTCACGCTCTGCATCAACGGCGCGGCGCGCAACTTCCTTGGCATAGTCGCCGTACAGGCCATCCGACAGCCCGCCCATTTGCCATTCTCGCTCAACGTCGTCACATATCTTTTGCAAGTCCATATCGTTCTCCGTAGTTACCAGCGCTCTAACCCATCATTCCACCGGACAGCTTCGCTGCCGGTGAATTCAGGCGTTAGCCGCCGCAAATGGGATCAGCTTCAAATCGTAGCCATCCACATGCCCTGATTCCCAATCGTGGGTCTCGTTGCACACAATTACCTCGTAAATCCCATCCCCGCACTCGTCGAGGTTGAGTATGCTATTCACAGCATCCGCCGCGCCGATTGCACCAGCATCTTCCTCAAGCACATTAAATCCAGTGCATTTCCTGCGCAAAAATGTGATGCTTTTCTTTGTATGCAGCCCGCGCCTGTCTGCCCATATTGTTGTGGTAATTTTAACAACGCATACGTTTTTTGGAGCGTCGGCGGCTAACCCTGCGGTCAAGTCCGACAAACAAAAGCGGGGTTGAGTTTGTGTGTTATTCATAGTTTTGTAGCCGCTTTTGTTTGCGGCTTACCTCCATGTTAGCCGCCTGTATGCTTTCCACTCTCTTAATTGCGCTGTCCAAGTTGACTATAGGGGTTGACCACTCATCGCAACCGTATGTTGATTTCCCACTAAACCCAGTGTGCATTAGCATTTCGCGGATGTCGCGCAATCTCCAAAGAACGTCGGCTAACCCGTCATTCAAGCGGGGATGCCCCTCTGCGCGGCTTTTATCATTCAGTTCAGTTTCATCATTCATTTCTTTGTTATCCTTTCTCTATGGGGCAGCCCCTTACTTCGGAGTTGGTGGTCTTATTGCACTCCGGGCATGGAAGCCCTCTCTTTGCCGCTGTCACGCTCGGCAGTGAAATCCATCCTGATTCGTGCCCGCACTTGGCGCACACCATTGCCACAACCTGTTCGCCATCTTCGTGTTCGCCACAATTGCCATTCGCGCAGTCAACAACGTGCATCATCCATTCGCGCTGCTTTCTCGGCTTCTCGAACATTTCCAGTGTGCGTGCCATCGTTTATCTCCAATATAATGCACTTTGATATTTCTGGATCATAACTTTTTCGCCGCCCGATAAACAGAATCCCTGAGTGAATATCCTTGCTTGAAATAGCATCGGCAAAATTCCCTCAACACCATTGGTGCCAGCCCTTTAATAAATTCTTTCATTTTCGCCTCGCGGTTTAATTTATTGACTAGCGGTTTGTGGATAGGCTTGGCATGACGGCTCCTTTTGTGATTGACGGATAGTCTGATCTACCGCCCACCCATCTTTATGATTAAATGCCTCGCCAACACTCGCACCCTCACCGAATTCGGCAACAGCACGAGCGGCACGCTTCTCAACTAAATCCTTTTGGCTCCCAGACCAGCGAACAACAATACGCGAACCTTTTAATTCGAGCACCTCCCTGTAAACGGTTGAGTCTTCAATAGAGCCAAACATTTTGGCGAATTGATTATGGACACTATTCATCATTAGTATAGGCTCCTGCATATAAATTATATGGACTCGACCTAGAGCTGGATGATGCGCTTTCGGAAGCATCATAATCGGCCTGTATAGCTATCAGGCTGCTGCACTTGACGGTAGCGGCTTACCCGCGAGCATCGTTTCTAAAACGATTGCAAACTCTTCTCGTTTGCTTTTACTGCAACATCAACTACGTCTTGCAAGTTACGCACTCTACCGCTACAGCATCACCCCTTCCAACCTCCCAATTAGTATGGGCACGCCTAGCACTTAACGGGATTGCCTACTTTATTCGGCTGTGCTTTCGGGTTGGTACTAATCACATCGCTTCCGGTCAGTGATTAATTGCATTCTGCCATAACTTATTGCACAAAGTCAATAGCTAAATCAAATAAATATTTTCCTTGCCTATGCAATAAGTTTTTGCTATGATGTGCGGCATGAATAAATTTAAATTGATTGCCCATTTAGGCGGTAACTGCGCTAAAGCCGCAAGCCGACTCGGTTATACACATCGCAACAATATACAGCGGTTGTCTAACCCGCTGACTGATCGCCAAGTTAAGACAATTGTCATGCGCATGAAAGCGAAGCGAATACCAATACCTAAAGCGTTATATGATGAATGATTTTCTGTCATGTTTTTATAGGGTGATTTAATCATAATCGCCAATAAGTCTGGCATTTGGCAGGGACTCGACACCCTGAATACACAAGCCCTAGTGTTCCAGATGCCAGTCTTATTGGTGATCCTAAAAAGGAGGAATGCCGTCGCGCTAAAGCGCGCCCCTCTTGAATGATGGGTTAGAGAACAGGAGAAACAACGTGGCGAAAAAAGAGATAAAGATCATTGAGGGAGATGTAAGGCACGATGTGTTTGGTAGTTGGAGCGACTGCTCTCCCGGCCTATACATTGACACCGATATGGTGGAGTCCATTTTCAATTCATACAAAGGCAGGAGGGTTAGAGTGACAATCGAAGTAATAGAACCTGTTCTGGACGATGGTGATGAGTGATGTTCTCTAACGCAAAGGTAACAGGCTCGCCTTCGGCGAGTCCAGCGGAGTGAAACGGAGCGGTGTTGACCGTTAGGTTATGCTGTTTTATTGGAGACGAAGATGAAAGCTACTGTATGGACTTCTTACGGAAGAAACAACGAAAAGCCCAAGTGTATTTTTAATGGAGAAATAAAGTCAGTGCCAAGAGATGGCGAGTTAATCGTAGCCCGTGATGGATTTTGCTCGGAGCGAGTAATCGAGGTTACGCACGATCTTGTAACCGGAGAGGTCGAAATAAAAATTGCAGGCGGAGACCCAGATAGCGAATACGGAGATTGCAGAGTTAGCAGCCTACTCTTAACGAAGCGCGGTACTTTGAAAGGAAACATCATGCAACCTCACCAGCAACGTGTAGTAGATGAAAAAACAGAACTCGACGTGAAGGCCCACGCACTTAGCCAATTTATTGGTCATAGCCCGATATTTGAAACGCTCGATGCAGCGGAACAAGAACGGTTGAAGGAGCAGAACGACGTTATGTGGCAATACTCTGAGATTCTCGGAGCGAGAATTGCTGCATTTTAAATAGTGAAGCTTCCTGTCAGCTCGAAGGCGGCTAACAAGTAGTGAATGGGCTGCGGCGCTGACACTTTGAACAAGAAAGAAACACTTATTACCGCAGTCCCGCTTGCACGTAGGGTTGGGCGGCTTTTTCAACGGAGATATAGCTATGAACACAATACCAGAAAAACATCTTGAGTTTTGCAGGGCGGTTGCCGCGCTTGCTGCTGACGCAGGAATAAACCAAGCATCTCTAACCTACCACCCCGGAATTCATGACGAATGGAGAGATGAGATACGGATGCAATGGGAAAGCGGCAGGCACGGCGAAGATTCTAGGCGAGTGTACATAACCAGCAATGTTCAAGTTAGAACAGAACTCAAGCCGCCCAACATTTCAAATTGAGGCGCGGCGCGCTGTTGCGCCGTCGCTCTCGAATGCAGAGTTAGGCTCTGCGAAAGGAGATTGAAATGGCATACCAATACAAAGAGGCAATGAAACGGCATAGACGCACCGCATTTCAAAGGCGCGATGTTAAATCTGAAATTACAGTTTTCAGGATAGTTGAGCAAAAAGGATGCTGTGGGAGTTTTATTCCAAGGTACAAAACGAAGCCTAACGCCTGAATTTTGGGGCTGCCGAAGGCAGTCCCGCAACAATGACGGGTTATGCCCCGCCTTAACTACGGAGATTGCCATGATTGAAACTGCACCAGAAGGAATGACTAAAGAGCTTTGGCTGAAAAGATGCTCTGCACGATTGAGAGCAAAGATACCGGACATGGATATTTCCGAGAGCGATGGAATTGCGGAGGCGTGCTTTGAAAATCTGGACAACGACCTCACAGAACACCCTGAGGACGCGGCAGACGAGGAACTGAGCTGCTGGTCTGAATGAAGGGGCATAACGTAAAGGTAAGGGGCTGACGCGCTTTTGCGGCGGTCCCGCTTCACCGCCGGGTTGGGCGGCTTTTTACTACGGAGCAAAAAACATGGCAAAGAAATATCCTGCAATAGGTTGTAAAAAAGCGCCACGGAATGCTGGTGGATTGCCATGCATTATTTGCGGAGTGCCGACAACTGGAAAAGTTGACATAGAAGTAAGCTGGTTTCGTGGCGACGACAAACAGGTGCGTGTCTGCAAAACACACCAGACGAAACACGATACCGAAATACTGGCGGCATACGAGGCGGCTAACGCTGACATGAGGGGCTGCGCCACCGCCGAGCCGAACAACGAAGCGAGGAAGATATGACAACACAACAAACAAACAACGAAGCTCTGGCGCAGTCCCGCGCCAAAGGCGCAAACTCGATGGATGGGTTAGGGGCGGCAATGGAATGCAGGTCAATAGAAACGGCCCCGAGAGTCGGGACGCCTATCATCCTTCTCTACTTCGATGGCGGGAGAGTATGTTGGGTTCGGGACGGGAAATTCGTTCCGCCTATCGGGTGGTATTCGATCAACGGCACTGGCGGGCTACATCCTACCCATTGGATGCCGATGCCAGAAGCCCCTAACGACCATGCTCAGCCGACCGTAACCGCCTGAGAAGAACTTTAAATTTACCACAAAAGCCGGATGCGGTTACGGGTCGGCTGGAGCTATTTGTTATGAGCGACACAGCAAAAACAGATAAAGAGGCTATGTGGGCCGAAAGCGGTACTGGCGAAGAATTCCAGTGCATCAGCATTGACGAAGCGAGGGAGATGGAAATAGTCTTACGCGAAGCCAGACAGATACTTGATGACTGGTGCGATGAATGCGGACATGTGGAATTGGAGATAATGCGAGACAAGATTGATAAATATCTTGACTCATAACATGATATAGGCACACAAGTTTAAATCAAACTTTCAATTGACATTAACACAAACACCGCTTAAAATAACGGCTGGCAAAATCTTAAAGGTATAGAAATTGAAACTTAACCCAGAATGGAGAGTAACGATTGAGCATGTTCCGACTGGCCTAATACTTCGGCTTGCGCTCATTAAGCAGATATGGGAAGGTCGTTACTGGCTTAGATTTAATGGGAGGGCATCAGAAGAAATGCCTGAATGTACCAAAACAAAGTTCTTGAAGAAGATTGGCGAAATCTTGCAATCACGATAAGGAGCGGACATGAATCAAAACGCAACAGGCAAAGGTGAATCGCACGGCAAAATAGATACTTATATTGCTATGGATGAACTTGAACGCGAACGCAAGATTGAATATTTAGAATGGCGTCGCCGCGACATGGCAGAGGAACGCGAAGAGTGCATGACCGACACAGACCGATTTGAACGTGACCAAGGAGCCAGAGAATGACTGAGAAAACACACTATCGCAAGGCGTTTAATTCTCCATACCTATCAAGCGCAGATATTGTCGAGCCAACGGTATTAACAATTAGCCGTGTTGTTCTTGCGCCAGATATGACAAAAAAAACAAAGGATCAATTTAATACCGCGCACTTTGTCGAAAAAGAAATACGGCAAGGCGAAGCATTAAAACCGATGATTTTGAACGCAACAAACAGTAAGACAATGAAAGCCCTCACTGGATCGCCATATATTGACGATTGGCTGAATGTACGGGTTACGGTGTACGTTGACCATAACGTAAGATTTGCGCGTGATACTGTCGAGGGGCTGCGGATTAGCACAGAGTTGCCAACTCAGAAAACACTGATGCCAGAGAATACAGTTGGATGGGAACACGCGAAGACCGCATATCTGCGTGATGGAAACTTGAAAAAAGTGCTGGCGAAGGTTTATATGTCAGACGAGCATCAGCAGCAACTTATTGAAGAATGCGGCCAGAAGGTTGTTGCGGAATGAAGTTCATTGACATAGAACAAAATACGGATGAATGGATGGCTTTGCGTGTTGGGAAAGCTACCGCATCTCAATTTGCATGTTTCATGGCTAATTACGGAAAGCCGTTTGGTGATCCTGCAAAACGCTATGCCCTGCAAATCGCCCTTGAACGCATCAATGGCGTGAAGGATGAACATGGGTTCAGTAATGAGCATATGGAGCGCGGTAAAGAGCAGGAGCCTGTCGCCAAGATGCTTTATGAAGATACTTACTTCGTTGAGGCGTTAAATGGCGGATTCTTTGATTGCGGAGATTATGGTGATTCTCCCGATGGGTTGATAGAAAGTGATGGTGTAATTGAGATAAAATCAGTTATTGCGCCAACACATTACGCAACAATCGAAAGGGGTTCATTTGATCCCGCGTACAAGTGGCAGCTAATTGGGCATCTTGATTGCACGGGCAGGGATTGGGTAGACTTTATAAGTTATTGCGCTGGATTCCCTGAGCATAATAGGCTGATTACTTACAGGTTACATCGGTATGATTATGTTGACGAGTTGAAAATGCTGCACGAAAGGCGCACCGAATTTTTAAGCCTTGTAGAATCAATACAAAATAAACTTAAAAATCTCTAAAGGAGAATAAGTAATGAGTGTTAATCGTGTAATCCTGATAGGCCGCCTCGGTAAAGACCCGGAGACCCGTTACATGACCAGCGGTGAAGCGGTGACAAATGCAACGCTTGCCACTTCCGAAAACTGGAAGGACAAGAGCGGCGAAAAGCAGGAAAAAACCGAATGGCATAATCTGGTGTTCTATCGCCGTCTGGCCGAGATTGCCGGCGAGTACCTGAAAAAAGGTTCGCAGATATATGTCGAAGGCAAGCTGCAAACCCGCAAGTGGGAGAAAGACGGCGCTACCCGTTACACCACTGAAGTCATCGTCAACGAAATGACCATGCTGGGCGGGAAATCCAGCGGTGGCAGTTTTGAAGTGGTGGAGAACAAGCCCGCTTCTTCCTCGTCCGGTGGCGGCGCATCAGCCAAGGCAGCACCGGCAGCGGCAAAGAGCAGCTTCGATAACTTTGATGACGATATTCCGTTTTAGGGACTACCCGGCTATCGTAAAGTATTAACGACCAAGTCCATATTGTCGGGCTTGTTGCCGACGGAAGTTATAACAGTTAGGATGCTCAAGCGCGGGAGAGGTTATTTTCGCTGCGCTTAAACCTTAACTTCATGGGGGTGGGTCATGCATATCAAAAAATTGCTTTTTCTGATTTTTCTCGCGACACTTGTTGGTTGTGCGCATAAACAGGCGAAAGACGATACCGCCTCCTCATCCAAGGCGGAGGCCAAAGCCGAAAAGACTGAGATTGAACCCGGTGCCATGGTCGGCACGCCAGCCAAGGGCAGTAAGTTCGCCAAAATCAAGCCCGGCATGACCATGAAGGAGGTAGTCGCCAAAATAGGCAAGCCGGACAACCAGTGGGAGCGTCCCACGGGAAAGCAGGCTATTCCATTTTATTTCGGCGATGACCGTTGGGTGATAGAGGCTACCTACAAAAAAGAAGGCAAGTTGACTTTTAATCAGGGCGGCGATCAGACATTGACGGGTATAGTTGTCAATAAAGCCGAGGAGTAAGGATACCCCTGAGAAATGATGCAACGTCTTGGGGGCGGTGAAAGCAGGACAAGGATATTAGCTCGAGGGTGATTCCTTGCCGAGATTATAAGCCTGGGTCATTGCACTCTTGAGTGATGGATGCTGGTTGAGGTCGGCAATACCTAATTCGCGGGCGGCGATGGGCTGCAGCAGGAACAGCGTTCGCAGATCCTGCCATCGGGCTGCTAACGTTTCCGGGTTCAAATCTTCCCCAGACAGCAATTTTTCCGCATTGCCTTGCGCGTTTCTGAACTCAATTTCCGCCTCCTGCATCACTTCAAACAGATAGGAATAGGTATCGATGCCATGTTCCTTTGCCAGCAGCTCATGAAGCGATGGTAATTCGTCATGAAGCGCCAGAAGCTGATTCAGGTCGAGATTCGAGCCGAGCGAGTGAGTTTCTCCCTTGAAGGAGAATTCAACATGAACTTCTATTTTGCTGTGCATGATTGAGAGGTGCACCGGATGTCAGAAGCGGCTCACCATTCGTAATCCCACCATTCCAGGTGCGGCTTCCGGCAGTATTACCATCTTGTTTGAGCGCAGTGATTTGTTGTATTCGACCACGCTTTTGCCAACTAGGGTGCCGATCATTGCGCCTGCCAGTATGTCTGAGGTGAAGTGGCCGCCGTGGTAGCTGCGCGCCACACCGACCAGACTGGCAACCGTGTAAGAAGCGCAGGTAACCCAAGTTTCGTCATAGTGATTGGCGATCACCGAGGCTACCGAGAAAGCATGTGAGGTATGCCCGGAAGGGAAGGACTGATTCCCGCTGAACGGGCGGAAATGTGTGGTGCCGACATCGTCGCGCGGACGGGCTCGCCCGACCGCAACTTTGGAGACTGTCGTGATGATGCCGCTGGCGATGATGATGGATGTCAGGCCGTCCTGGGCGACTGCTATCGAGTTTTGGTTATCGGTCAACGCCCCCGCGACGTAGAATCCGCCCAACAGACCCAACGAATATTCCCTGCCGAAGCGCTCCATTTCATGTAGAAACCGGTTGTCATCGGGTGTCAGTGGATCGTTATCGGGAGCAATGCGCCGCATTGCGTCTTGAACTGGGCGGTCTATGACGGCCATTACCCCCACTATGCCAAGCGCGGCCCAACCCATGTCATGCCATTCCTGTTCATCCCAGCGTGCGGGTGCACCAAGCACGTGCTTTGTGTCCTCCCAAAGCATTTTCGGATATCCCATCTTTGGGGTGGCCTCAGGGGCGGCGGTGGCTTCCGTATCGGTAGCGGCATAAATCACGCTGTCATCCTGCCGTGCCATCTGTATGGGATGCACGGACGAAGTCACCTTGTGACCGGTGCAAATCATCGGAAAATTGCACGCTGTCCCAGATTTGGAGCGGTAATCGGAATGGATAGATGCATTTTCAAGCGCCTGCGCAGATGTTGCAAGAAGTGCGGCTGCCATAGCCAGCAGTAAGAATGCCGCGCGCACGAGCGTAAAAATATCCGTGTTTAAACGCATGATTGTCCTTAATCGCGAAAATTCTGGTATTGCAAAGGAAAATCCGTGATGGTTTTTTTGATAAAAGCGATCGCGCCCTGCAGGTCGTCCCGATTTTTCCCGGTTACGCGCACGGCGTCCCCTTGAATACTGGCCTGCACTTTCAGCTTACTGTCCTTGAGATGCTTGACGATCTTTTTGGCGAGCTCGATTTCCACACCGACTTTTACCTCGCAACTGCGCTTGACCTTGTTGCCGCTAACCTTCTCGACCTTATCGCTGATCTCAAGGCACTTGATATCCACGCCGCGCTTGATCAGCTTGCTGTTCAGAATATCCTGCACCTGATCCAGCTGGAACTCGTTGTCGGCGCAAACAGTGAGCTTGAGTTCGGCCTGTTCCACGCGCGCATCGGAACCCTTGAAATCGAAGCGATTGCCGACTTCCTTGTTGGTCTGCTCGAGGGCGTTTTTAACCTCAGTCTTGTCTACTTCTGAAACGATGTCGAATGACGGCATGGTTAACTCCCCCTAATAATTTAACCTTAAATAAACCGCAACGCGGTTTATTGCGGCTCCGAATAACCTTCAGGTTAGTTGGAACCAAAACTGCAAACGTAATTGACCACTTCCTTTGCTTCAATCACGAAGCTGCTATCGGCGGGCACCGAAAACTGGCTGCCTGCAGTATAAGTCCTGAATTCAGGTTCGTTGCCAATCTTTACTCGGCAGGTGCCGGAAGTTATTTCCATCAGCTCTGGGCTGCTGACGTTAAAGGTCAACGTGCTGGGCATAATCACGCCTACAGTCTTGCGTGTGCCATCGGCAAACAACACCGAGTGGGATACACACTTGCCGTCGAAAAATACATTACCCTGCTTGACTATACTGACGTTATCGAATTGCGACATGCTATTTCCTTTCGAGCGGCTCGTTGGCTTTGACGCCTTTTTGGTAAGTGACATAAATATAAACCGGAATGCCGAGATCGCCGAGTTGATTTTCGATTAGCGGCCTAACTTCATCCCAGACCAGGCCGGTCATGCCGCAGGCTAGGCGAGGCATGGCAAGATTGTTGACCTTTTCCTTTTTGACGAAATCGCGCAGGGCGCGCAATGAATGATTCACATGATTGAGTTTGGCGCGTCCCGGTTTGCTGCCATGATCGTATGCACCTTCCTGGGTGAACAGGTTGACGATGTAGCGTCCGTCGGCGCTCATCCATGACCAAACGCCGCCGGGCTTGGGGTGTTTGGTCTGGCAGTAGTGGCGAAAGTCTTTGTACATTGCGGGCATACGTTCGCGTAACTGCAAAGCGAGGCCGTGATGAAAGTCATCATTGGGAGCGACGCTTTGCGCAATGGCTTTTGCGCTGCTGAATAAGATATCTCCGCTTAGTTCGTGAATCACGATATTCTCCTTGCCCTCGGATTCCAGACCCGGTTTTGCCCCGACCTGCGCCTATTGAATCACTTTCTTTTTTGCATGTTTGCCGCGATACGCAAGCGCAATGCATTTAGTTTGATAAAGCCCGCAGCATCTTTTTGGTCGTACGCGCCTTTGTCGTCCTCAAAAGTGGCGATGGTTGGATCGAACAGCGAGTCGGTCTTCGAATCGCGGCCTACGACAATGACATTGCCTTTGTATAATTTGACGCGTACCCAGCCGTTAACGGTTTGCTGGGTGTGGTCAATCAGGGTTTGCAGAGTACGTCTTTCCGGCGACCACCAGTAGCCGTTGTAGATCATGCTGGCATAGCGCGGCATCAGGTCGTCCTTCAGGTGCGCCACTTCACGATCCAGCGTGATCGACTCGATCGCGCGGTGAGCTTTAAGCATGATGGTGCCACCCGGTGTTTCGTAACAGCCGCGCGACTTCATACCGACGTAGCGGTTCTCCACTAGGTCGAGACGGCCCACGCCGTGCTTGCCGCCGAGTTCATTCAGTTTTGCCAGCACTTGGCCGGGTGTCATTTTTGCGCCGTTCAATGCAACGATATCGCCATTCTTGAATTCCAGATCAAGATATTCGGCTTCATCAGGTGCCTTTTCCGGCGACACTGTCCATCGCCACATACTCTCTTCGGCTTCGGCGGCTGGGTCTTCCAGATGGCGGCCTTCGTAGCTGATGTGCAACAGGTTTGCATCCATCGAGTAAGGCGAGCCACCCTGTTTGTGTTTCATGTCAACCGGTATGCCGTGTTTTTCGGCATAAGCCATCAGCTTTTCACGGGACAGCAAATCCCATTCGCGCCAAGGTGCGATGATTTTGATGTTCGGGTTGAGCGCATAAGCGCCCAGCTCGAAACGTACCTGATCGTTACCCTTGCCGGTTGCTCCGTGTGAAATGGCCTGTGCACCTGTCTTGTCGGCAATTTCGATCAGGCGCTTGGCAATCAGAGGGCGCGCGATGGAGGTGCCAAGCAGGTATTCGCCTTCGTATACGGTGTTTGCGCGGAACATCGGAAATACGAAATCGCGCACGAACTCCTCACGCAGGTCATCGATGTAGATTTGTTCCGGTTTGATGCCGAACTTCAATGCCTTTTGGCGTGCGGGTTCAAGTTCTTCGCCCTGGCCGAGATCGGCGGTGAAAGTGACGACTTCGCATTGATAAGTGTCCTGCAACCATTTCAGGATCACCGAGGTGTCGAGTCCGCCCGAGTAGGCCAGAACGGCTTTTTTGATTTTGCTCATTTCAATTCATCTCATTCGTAGGGTGGGTAAGCGCAGTGTAACCACCGTGTTGGTTTAAAAGGGTGGACGCGCTTCGTCTACCCACCCTGCATGTTTAGTTGATTATTTTGCCCAGCAGTAAATATTCCATGAGCGCTTTTTGTACGTGCAGTCTGTTTTCCGCTTCATCCCACACCACGCTTTGCGGACTATCCATCACACCCGCAGAAACTTCTTCTCCACGGTGCGCGGGCAGACAGTGCATGAACAGTGCATTCTTCGCGGCAACATTCATCATTTCCTCGTCTACCTGCCAGTCGGCAAAGTCCTTCATGCGTTCCTCGTTCTCTGCCTCAAAACCCATGCTGGTCCACACGTCGGTGGTGACCAGATCGGCGTCGCGCGCGGCTTCCATCGGGTCGGTAAATTCCTCGTAGTGATCCTCGCCGAATAATCCGGCGCGCTCGGGTTCGACCTCGTAACCTGGCGGGGTGGAGACATGGACGTTGAAATCCAGTATCTCGGCGGCCTGCAGCCAAGTGTTGCACATGTTGTTCGAGTCGCCGATCCATGCCACGGTCTTGCCTTTTATCGAGCCGCGATGCTCGATGTAGGTGTAAATGTCTGCCAGTATCTGGCAGGGATGGTATTCGTTGGTCAGGCCGTTGATCACCGGAACGCGCGAGTTTGCTGCGAAGCGTTCGATGATGCTCTGTTCGAAGGTGCGGATCATCACGATGTCGCTCATGCGCGAGATCACCTGCGCGGCGTCTTCCACCGGTTCACCGCGCCCCAGTTGCGAGTCGCGCGTGTTCAGGTAGATCGCCGCGCCGCCCAACTGCTGCATACCTGCCTCGAACGACAGGCGGGTACGCGTACTGGCTTTTTCGAAGATCATCACCAGTGTGCGATCGCTTAGCGGCCAGTATTGATGGTAGTCCTTGAATTTCTGCTTGATGATGCGGGTGCGTTCAAACAGATATTCGAGTTCTCTGCGGTTCAAGTCCTTGAATTGCAGAAAATGCTTGATGCTTGCTGACGCTGTTGGTTTCGCTTGCATGGCTAACTTCCAATCAGGATTGCAGAAAATCTTTAATCAGAGGGCAGAGGATATCCAACAGTTGCTGCGCTTCGCCATGGGTCATGGTCAGCGGCGGCAACAATCGTATTACGCTATCGGCGGTGACATTGATCAGCAGACCTTTGCCGAGCGCCTGCTTGACCAGATCTCCGCAGGGTTTATCGAGTTCGATGCCGATCATCAGTCCCTGGCCGCGAATCTCCTTGAAGCCATTTACACCCTGCAACACAGTGGTGAGGCCATCGTGAATGAAACGGCCAAGCATCTCGGCGTGTGCCATCAACTTATCCTGCTCGATGATGTTCAGCGTGGTCAACCCTGCCGTGCAGGCCAGCGGGTTACCGCCGAACGTTGAGCCGTGGTTGCCGGGCTGGAAAGTTCCGGTTGCTTTGCCTGCGGTGAGACAGGCGCCGACAGGAATACCCGAACCCAGACCCTTGGCCAGCGTCATCACATCAGGCACGATGCCGGCATGCTGGAAGGCAAACCATTTGCCGGTGCGCCCGATCCCGCACTGTACTTCGTCCAGCATCAGCAGCCAGTTCTGCGTGCCACATACTTGCCGCAGTTGTTGCAGATATTCGATGTCCAGCGTGCGGATGCCGCCTTCGCCCTGGATAGGCTCGACCAGCACCGCGACCACTTCGCGATTGTTTTGCGCAACTTGGCGGATTGCGTCCAGATCGTTGTAGGGAACCCGCACAAAGCCCTTTACTAGCGGCTCAAAACCAGCCTGAACCTTGCGGTTGCCGGTGGCGGAAAGCGTCGCCAGCGTGCGTCCGTGGAAGGCTTTCTCCATCACAATGATTGCGGGATTTTCGATGCCCTGCTTGTGGCCGTACATGCGCGCCAGCTTGATCGCAGCCTCGTTTGCTTCGCAGCCCGAGTTGCTGAAGAACACTTCCTGCATGTTCGACAGACCGCACAACTTATCTGCAAGCAACTCTTGCCCTGCCACCTGATAGACGTTGGAACAGTGGATCAACTTGCCGATCTGTTCATTCAATGCGGCAGTGAAACGCGGATGCGCGTGCCCCAAGGTGTTCACGGCGATGCCCGCCAGCCCGTCGAGATAACGTTTGCCTTCGGTATCCCACAGCCATACCCCTTCGCCGTGCGAAAAAGTGACCGGAAGGCGGGCGTAGGTGTTCATTACATGCGTCATATCGAACCTCTAAAATACAGACGGCGGACAAGCCGCCGTTCAGCAAAATACAAGGGGTGTATATTGAGCCAAAGTACCCCGTTAAGGCAAGGGGAAACAAACGGTGTTACAAAGCAAACAAGCCGACATCACTGCCGGCTTGTGCGGTGAATCAAGGTGTATGGCGGCTTATGCCATCGCCTTGATAGCCGCAGACAGACGACTTTTGTGTCGGGCAGCCTTGTTCTTGTGGATGATTTTTTTGTCTGCGATACTATCCACAGTGCTCACGGATGACTGGTAAACGGCCTGTGCTGCGGCTTTATCACCGGCTGAAATTGCCTTGATTACCTTCTTGACCGCAGTGCGCAATTCCGAACGCAGGCCGCTATTGTGAGCGTTCTGTTTAATTGCCTGACGTGCACGCTTGCGGGCTTGTGCGCTATTTGCCATGACTACTCCTAAAATAAATTCGGTACGACGAAAGGCGCGCATTTTAGTGATTTATGCCGGAATGTGCAAATCTTTTTGCCTTGCGGGCGCTGCGCGGCTATCTTAAGATACGGAAAGGCTGCTCTGAACCTGCTCGCTCACCGGTTTGTGCCGAATGGGTAAAACATTTTCATACCAATCATATGCCATTTAAATCCCCATTGACGAATATCCCGCAAACACATAATGCCTCTCTGCCGCAACAAACCCTGTGCCGCTGAGCGCGTGCAGGGCAGGGGCGGCGGGAATAACACGGCTGGCAGGACGATAACCGCAACGCACAGGCAGTGAACTAACCGGGAACGACAGAACCAACCATGAACAAAACCGCCGCCCCGGAAAAAAGCAGGATGCCACTCAGGTCACCGTCGCACCGCCGAACAACCTCCAGCCCAAGCGCCCCGCCGAACCCAGCCGCGCCATCAGCGATCCGAAAGAGGTCGCCCAACTGGTGATGATGCGCATCGACCAGGTCAACGCCCAGAAGCACGAACTTACTATCGCAGAGAAAGTACTTGCGGATACCGCCAAGCTGGCGCAGCGGGTGGAAGAACTGGAGCAACAGAATGCAAAGGTTGGTGCGATGCTGAGTCCTTTAATTCTCAGGAGGCCGAGCCATCAAACGCGGTGCTGCCGAATCAGATGGGTTTGAATTTACAAGGGGGAAAGGTGATGAACGAAGAAAAAAAATCGAAGCCGGTATTTTTTACTATTTGGTTAGATAACGCAAGAATATTAGCCATGTTTGCAGTAGTTTTGTTGCATGTATCAGCTGGGGTTGTGCTCGGAAATGATGTGGGAACTGAGTATTGGTGGTTTGGAAATATTTACGATTCTGTTGTGAGGTGGTGTGTTCCTGTTTTCGTGATGATAAGTGGAGCCTTATTACTCGACTCGAGCAAACAAGAAGATTTTTTCACTTTTTATGCTAAACGACTTTCAAGGATATTAGTGCCGATTTTGGTCTGGTCAATTTTTTTTCTAGCATGGGCTTTTTTTAATAACGCTGCAGAAGGTAATGAGTTAACCGGCAAGGAATTGTTTAAAATGATATTCTCAGGGAAACCTCATTACCACATGTGGTTTTTATACATGATTGCATGTTTATATTTGTTTACCCCGTATTTTCGGAAAATCGTCGCTCATTCAAGCAGAAAAGAGCTTATTTTTCTTATAGTGATTACATTCATAATGTCAGCACTTAATCATGCCTATGGGGTGTTTTCCTCTGGAGAAACAAAACTATTTATAAATTGGTTTCTATCGTATACCCCATTTTTCTTTCTCGGGCATTTTATTCGCCATGATGATCGCTATCCATCAATATTTCTTTTGTGGGGCGTATTTATAATTTCCTTTATATCGACTTTCATGGGCTGTTACATTGTTGCAATTAATAAAGACTTGAACATTGGCTTATATTTTTATGGGTATTTAAGTGCGACTGTAATTCCTATGTCAATTAGTCTCATGTATATACTTAGAACATGGAATAAACCTATTATTAATGATTCCGTTACGAATAATCTATCAATTCTTACACTTGGGATTTATCTTATTCATCCAATGGTATTAGAAATCATCGAGTACAAACAATACGGAGCTATGAGCTTTCATCCAATGATCTCCATACCTGTGGTCGCATGTATCGTTTTTGTTGTTTCAGCCGGCATGGCTCAGGTTGTTTATAAAATACCGTATTTAAGAAGATCAATATAAACTGCTAATCACGTGTGCCTTATAATCCTTGCATATGCATAATTCAATCCATTTTTCTATTCTGGTGAGATGTACTAAATGCCAATGGATGTAGAGTCATGATTTACTTTAAAACCCAATGACACTAGTAAAAACGATAATAAAGAGTATTTTTCCCGGTGCTATTTCCGAGAGGATTATTTCATCGGCAAAAAAATACAAGAGGAAGAAAAGGGATGGGAAGAGATTTTCTTATGGTAGAGGGAAGCCATTTGTTCGCAACATAGATATTCTAGGGGTGTCTTTTAAAATTGTCCTTGATACAACAAGAAATTGTTATGTTGACGAAAGAATTGCCGAGCATGGGTATTGGGAAACTGAATTAAGTAGAGAGCTTATTAAGTATCTTCAAAAAGGGAGTGTTTTCCTTGATGTAGGGGCAAACATAGGTTACCACTCTTTGTTTGCAGCTTCATTTCTTAAGGGAAGTGGCAAAGTGTACTCCTTTGAGCCTATTTCTTATCTTTGCAAACAACTTCAGGACAGTATCGCCTTAAATATAATTGAAAATATTGAGGTATGTAATTTTGGGGTGGCCGAAAACGATGGGGAAGCTGTGATACATATGAGGGCTGAGAATATTGGTGCGTCAACTTTGCTCACTTTTCCTAAAATTGAAAAGTTCGATATTAAAGACACCGAAAAGGTCGCTATTAAGAAACTTGATTCCTTCCTGGGGGAGGATGCTAAGGTTGATGTAATTAAAATCGATGTGGAGGGCTATGAACTCGAAGCATTACGTGGGGCGGCAAGTATCCTTAGAAATAATCACCCTGTTATTTTTATGGAATTTAGCCCTGTGGTTTATGTTCAGGACTATGCCAGCAAACCGCTGGAGCTTATAGGGTTTCTGAAAGGATTTGGGTATTCATTTTTTTCGTTAGATGAAAAGCCTTTGGATATTGAGGCGTGGCTGAAGGAAGGCGATAATTTGCATAAACAGGTAGATCTGATTTGTAGATTTTGTAATTTAGGCGAATTCAGGAATGAAGTGCAATTTTAGTAACGCTGGTCAGGTGGGCTGGACGAGGTAGCATCCATGCCTTTTTGACCAGCCAGTCGCAATTGCAGAAATGAACTACACACACCTTACCCAAGAA
>Ga0224495_10000071_pt1 | contig 77257 bp, 68 predicted proteins | sample SF_Jul11_sed_USG_FD_168128 | JGI IMG/M metagenome (GOLD analysis project Ga0224495, IMG submission 168128) | Sediment microbial communities from San Francisco Bay, California, United States - SF_Jul11_sed_USGS_4_1 | ecosystem: Environmental > Aquatic > Marine > Sediment | place: USA: California...
GAACAGTGGATTGCGCCGGGCGCCACCCATGCCTTGCCGCGGGTTTGCGGCGCGCCCGCCAGTTTATGCCACAGGCCGCCGTTTGACCAGTTGCAGGGGCAGATGGCAAGGCGGCCTCAGCCGCCGGAATCTTCCGGTGGTGATTCCACCGGGGCCACCTCTCCGTTCGTCCGGGAGGGCGAAGCAGGGGGAACCGTTACGGGAGTTCCGGTGTCCGGCCCTTCGCCCGCCGTGTCAAAATCGGCCCCATCCCACGGCCTTTCCAGCACCGCATCCCCCATCCCCGGCTGTGCCGCGCCGTCATCAGGAAGCGGGCCCGCCCGCAGTTCCACCACCGGTTCCGTGACGACAGCGGGGCGGGCGCGCGGTGTCTTGCGGGTGGCGGTGCGTTGCGCCTTGCCCCGGCCCGTGTCCGGGTGGACGCAATCCACCATTTCGCCGAGTTGCACCGCCCGCAGCATGGCCCGGTCGGCGCGGTTCTCCAGGCGCGGGGAGGGGTGGCCGGGGTTCCATCTGAGGGGGCGCGGCAGCGCCGCGGCAAGAAGCGCGGCTTCGTGGCGGGTCAGATTCCGGGCCGATTTGTGAAAGTGGTGTTGCGCGGCGGCCTCGATGCCGTAGACGCCCGGACCCCACTCCACCACGTTCAGATAAACCTCCATGATGCGCCACTTGCCCCAGAAATTTTCGATCATCCAGGTGAACGGCACCTCCGCCGCCTTGCGGGCCATGTTGCGGCTTGGCCACAGGAACACATTCTTGGCGGTCTGCTGGGAGATGGTGCTGGCGCCGCGCAGGCGGGCGCCGGGGCGGGCATTGTCGGCCATGGCGTCGGAAATGGCCTCCCAGTCGAAGCCGTTGTGCTGACAGAACAGGTTGTCCTCCAGGGCGATCACGGAGTCCGCAACGTGGGGGGGGACCTCCCTCAGCGGTATCCATTGTTTGTGCAGGCCGTGGCCCTCGGTCAGCCGCACCAGCATCAGCAGGGTGACCGGGGGGGGCAGGGTGTGATAACCGACCACCAGCAACGGCGGTCCCAGTATCACCACCAGCAGGGTGATGACCACGATGCGCCGCAGGCGCAGGCGCAGCCTGGCCAGAAAGCCGGGCCGCCGTCTGCTGGCCTGTTGGGCCGCCTTTCTTTCGCGCCACCAGCGGAACACGTCAGTCTGCCTTTCGGGACGGCTGAATGGGTCGGGAAAAAGGTGGGTTCACTGTCGGATCGAGCCTTGGGGGCGCCGAAGCCCCTTCCTCCGTCAGCCGGTCATTCGACCGTCGCAGACGGCTGGCATCCGTGTGCCGGTCATTCGACCGTCACAGACTGTTTGCCTCCGTGTGCCGGTCATTCGACCGTCACAGACTGTTTGCCTCCGTGTGCCGGTCATTCGACCGTCACACTTTTGGCCAGATTCCTCGGCTGGTCCACGTCGCAGCCGCGCAGCACGGCGATGTGATAGGCCAGCAACTGCAACGGCACGGTGTACAGGATCGGCGCGGTAAACACCCCGGCCTCCGGCACCCGCAACAGGGCGTCCACCCGCCCGTCCAGCTCCCGGTCGCCGGCGGCCACCACGGCAATCACCTTGCCGTCCCGCGCCTTCACCTCCATGGTGTTGGACACCACCTTGTCGTACTGCGGACCCGGCGGACACAGGATCAATACCGGCATCTCCTCGTCGATCAGGGCAATGGGGCCGTGCTTCATCTCCCCCGCCGCATAGGCCTCGGCGTGGATATAGGAAATTTCCTTGAGCTTCAGCGCCCCCTCCAGGGCGATGGGGAACATAGGGCCGCGCCCCAGGAACAGAAAGTCCCGGTGGCGGAAAAACTGATGTGCCATGACCTCGATGTCGGCGGCCTGCTCCAAAGCTTCTTCCACCAGACGCGGCAGGCGCGCCAGATCGTCCAGCAGCTCCCGCGCGGCGTCTGCCGTCAGGACGCCGCGCACCCGGCCCAGATGCACCGCCAGCAGGTACAGGGCCACGAGCTGGGTGGTAAACGCCTTGGTGGAGGCCACACCGATCTCCGGGCCCGCATGGGTATAAACCACGCCGTCCGCCGCGCGCGCCGCCGACGAACCCACCGCGTTGCACACCGCCAGCACCCGGGCGCCCTTGTCTTTGGCCTCGGTCATGGCCGCCAGGGTGTCGGCGGTTTCGCCCGACTGGGTGATGGCCAGCACCATCTGGCCGGGGCCGGTGAGGGGGTCGCGGTAGCGGTATTCCGAGGCAATGTCCACCTCCACCGGCAGACGCGCCATGGATTCGATCATGTACTTGCCCAAAAGTCCCGCGTGCCAACTGGTGCCACAGGCGACGATGGTCATCCGGCCCAGGGAGCGCAGGTCGTCGTCGCTGATTTTCAATTCCGGCAGCAGTACGCCGTCCCGATCGGGGGTCACGCGCCCCATCATGGTATCGCTGATGGCGTTGGGTTGCTCGTGGATCTCCTTGAGCATGAAGTGCTTGTACCCGGCGCGCTCCGCCATCACCGGGTTCCACTCCACCTCGTTCACCACCGGGGTCACCCGGGTGCCGTCCACGCGGCTGATGACGGCCTTGTCGGCGGTAAGCACCGCCACCTCGCCGTCGTTCAGGTAGATCACCCGGCGGGTGTGGGCGAGGATGGCGGGGATGTCGCTGGCAATAAAATTCTCGCCCTTGCCCAGCCCCACCACCAGCGGGCACGCCTTGCGCGCCGCATACACCACGCCCGGCGCGTCGGCACACACCAGCCCCAGGGCGTAGGCCCCCTGCACCTCGCCCAGCGCCTGCCGCAGGGCGGCCTCGGCGGGCAATCCACTCTGCATGTGCTGATCGATGAGATGGGCGATGACCTCGGTATCGGTTTCCGAACTCATGGTGCGGCCCGAGGCCACCAGTTGTTCCCTCAAGGGGATGAAGTTTTCGATGATGCCGTTGTGCACCAGGGCGATGCGCCCCACCTTGTGGGGATGGGCGTTGGGCACCGAGGGGCGTCCGTGGGTGGCCCAGCGGGTGTGGCCGATACCGGTGGTGGCGGCAAATTCACGCCCGGCGATGAGTGTCTCCAGCCCCGCCAGCTTGCCCTGATTGCGTTCCACGGTGATGTTTCCACCGGGCTCCAGCACGGCGATTCCGGCCGAGTCGTAGCCCCGGTATTCCAGGCGCCGCAGCCCCTCGATGAGGATGGGCACCGCCTGCTGGGGCCCCACATATCCGACAATGCCACACATGATGAAATCCGTTTGTCTCCGCCAGTAATCCTCGGCCCCCGCGCCTGCCTAGGCCTCGCCGAACAGGGTAGACTGGGGCCGCTCGGGCAGGGCGCGGCCCAGATGTTCCACCGCCCGGGCAGTGGCCACGCGACCGCGCGGGGTGCGGTCCAGATACCCTTCCTTGAGCAGGAAAGGTTCGTACACATCTTCGATGGTGTCGCGGGCCTCGCCCAGCCCGGCGGCCAGGGTATCCAGCCCCACCGGCCCGCCGCCGAACTTGTCCACGATAGTCGCGAGCAGGCGCCGGTCCATGCCGTCCAGCCCGCCCTCGTCCACCTCCATCATGGCCAGCCCCATGCGCGCGGTTTCCAGATCGATGACGCCCCCGGCCTTCACCTGGGCCACGTCGCGCACCCGGCGCAGCAGGCGGTTGGCGATGCGCGGGGTGCCCCGGGAGCGGCGCGCGATCTCCAGCGCCCCCTCGCGGGACAGGGGCACGCCCAGCAGGCTGGCGGAACGGGTGATGATCTGCACCAGCTCTTCCGGAGTATAAAACTCCAGCCGGCTGACAATGCCGAAACGGTCGCGCAGCGGGCCGGTGAGCAATCCGGCACGGGTGGTGGCGGCCACCAGGGTGAAGGGGGCCAGATCAATTTTGACGGTGCGCGCCCCCGGCCCCTGACCGATCACCAGATCGAGGGTGTGATCTTCCATGGCCGGATACAGCACCTCTTCCACGGCGGGGTTGAGGCGGTGGATCTCGTCGATGAACAGCACGTCGCGGGGCTGCAAATTGGTGAGGATGGCGGCCAGATCGCCGCCGTGTTCGATGGCGGGGCCGCTGGTGCCCACCATGTTGACCCCGAGTTCGGCGGCGACGATGTGGGCCAGTGTGGTTTTTCCGAGTCCCGGCGGGCCGTAGAGGATGACGTGGTCGAGCACCTCGCCGCGGGCGCGGGCGGCGTCGATGAAGATGGTCAGGCTTTCCTTGATGCGTTCCTGCCCGACGTAATCCGCCAGCAGGCGCGGGCGCAGGGCCGGTTCGCGGCGCACCTCGCCGGAGGCGGCGGCCGGATCGGTCAGGCGGCCCTCGTCGTCGAGATCGGGAATGGCGGAAAAATCAGGCTGCATGGGGGACTAGGATAGCATGTCCGGCGCAGGACGTTACGGCACGGCGCAGGGCCCAGGGGGCAGGGGCGGCAGGTCTTGTCAATGCTTTCTATCCGCCTCCACCACCGTCTGCGGTGCGCCGTCACCCCTTGGCCAGCGCCGCCAGTCCCAAGCGGATGAGCCCCTCCACGGGCAGTTCCGGGTGGGTTTCGGCGGCCTGACGGATGGCGGTTTCGGCATGGTTTCGGGGATATCCCAGGTTCACCAGGGCGCTGATCGCGTCGCCGACGCCGTCCGGCGCCGAAGCGGCAACGACCGCCGCCCGCACGGTTGCCGGAACCACCCCCACCGTGAGCACCTTGTCCTTCAGTTCCAGGGCCAGACGCCCGGCGGTTTTTTTGCCCACCCCGGAAACCCGCGACAGGGCGGTGATGTCGGCCCGTGCGATGGCCCCCGCCAGCTCCGCCGCCGGCATGGCCGAAAGCAGCGCCAGCGCCAGCTTGGGGCCGATGCCGGTCACCCCCACCAGGAGCAGGAACATGGCCTTGTCGGTGCGGCTCTCGAAGCCGTACAGGTGGATGGCGTCCTCGCGCACCTGGGTGTGGATGTGCAGGGTCACTTCTGCCCCCTCGGGGAGGGTGAGCAGGGCGGCGCGGGGGGCGAACACCTCGTAGCCGACGCCATGCACGTCCAGCACCAGGCGGTGTTCGTCCCGCTCCACCACCTTTCCGCACAGGCGCGCGATCATGCGGGCTTCCTCATCACGGTGGTTTTTCCTGCGGTGGTTGCCGTCAGGGCCGTCAGGCGGCTGGTCTGCAAATGGGCCAGTGCCAGTGCCAGGGCGTCCGCCGAGTGCTCGGAGGAGGGCGGGGAGGTCAACCCCAACAGGCGCTGGATCATGAACATCACCTGCTCCTTGTCGGCCCTGCCATAGCCCGCCACCGATTGCTTGGCGGTGACCGGGTTGACGTCCGCCACCGGCACCCCGGCGCGGGCGCAGGCAAGCAGGATCACCCCCCGCGCCTGCCCGAGCTTGATGGCGGTTTGCGGGCTTTTGAGCTTGGAGATGAATGCGGTCTCCACCGCCACCGACTGGGGGGAGTGGCGTTGCAGCAGGTCCCGGATGCGGTCGTGAATCGCCAGCAGGCGTTCCGGCATGGGCAGTCGCGGGCTGGAGCGCACCTCTCCGGCTTCCAGACAGATCAGACGGGAGCCGATGCGCTGCACCACGCCGTAGCCGGTGGCCACGGTGCCCGGGTCCACCCCCAGCACGATCATGCGCGGCCTTGCTGGCGTGGCGACACGCCGTCAGCCGCCCATCACCTGGGCCAGTACCTCGTCCGACATGTCGAAATTGGCGGCCACCGACTGCACGTCGTCGTGGTCCTCCAGCAGGTCCATGATCTTGATCATGTTGGCCGCGTCCTTGCTTTCGATCTGCACCTGGTTGTCGGGCATGCGCTGCACCTCGGCGCCGGACGGCGCGATGCCCGCCGCCTTGATGGCGTCGAGCACGGTTTCGAAGTCGGCAGGGTCGGTGACGATCTGGAAGCTGTCTTCCAGGTTTTGCAGATCCTCGGCGCCGGCGCTGAGGGCGATTTCCATCATCTGGTCCTCGCTGCGGCCTTCGGCGGGCACGGTGATGACCCCCTTGCGGTGGAACATCCAGCCCACGCAGCCGGTTTCGCCCATCTTGCCGCCGTGCTTGCCGAGGATGTGGCGGATTTCGCCCACCGTGCGGTTGCGGTTGTCGGTGGCCACGTCGATGAGCACCGCCACGCCGCCGGGGCCGTAGCCCTCGTAGACAATCTCCTCGTAGACCACGCCGGGCAATTCCCCGGTGCCCTTCTGGATGGCCCGCTGGATGTTGTCCATGGGCATGTTGGAGGAGCGCGCCTTGATAACCGCCAGACGCAGGCGCGGGTTGGTTTCGGTGTCACCCCCGCCCATCTTGGCGGCGACGGTGATCTCCTTGCCCAGTTTGGTGAAGATCTTGCTCCGCTTGGCGTCTACAGCCGCCTTGCGGTGCTTGGTGGTGGCCCATTTTGAATGTCCGGACATGGCGGGGGCAATGCTCGGTTCGGGGTTGTGGGTGTGGCGGACGCAGGGCGTATCCGGTGCCAGGGGGGCGGCCGGACAGCCTCATTCTACCCTACTTCGCCTTGGGTGCCTTTTCCTGGGGAGCGCTGTTTTCGGGGCTGGCGGCGGGGGGAGCCGAAAGATCCGGAAGCGCCGCCGGGGTGACGTCGCCTTCAAAGAAGTTATTGGTCTCGCCGATGGTGCTGATCACCGAACTGCCCGAACCGTGGCGGGCCATGATCGCCAGCACCAGGGAGGTGGTCATGAAAATGGCCGCGCAGGCCACCGTGACCTTGGCCAGAAACGAGGTGGCGCCGCGGGCGCCAAACAGGGTGTGGCTGCCGCCACCAAAGGACGCGCCGATATCGGAACCCTTGCCGCGCTGCAGCAGGATGATGCCGATCATCAGAACGCAGACCGTCACATGGATGATGGTGAACAGGGTAGACATGGGTGCCTCGATCCTCCGGCTGGTTCCTGCGGCTGGTTCCTGAAATCCCCTCCGGGTGTGCTCGACCCGCGCCCAGGTTTCCGGTGTAACCACCGGCCCCCTCGGTGCGGGTTCCCTCGCGCCCGCAGCATGGCGGTGAGGCCATGGACCGGCCATTATAGCGCCGGATGAAAGCAATTCCTAGGGGGGGTGACGGGGCCGTCCCGGCTTATGTGTCATCCGGCGAATGCCGAAAGGGGAAAACCCCGTGGTTTCCCGGCGGCCTCCCGCGTGGGCTGCCTGCAAGCGGTGGGAGGAGCAACGATGGACAATCAGCCGGGTATCCGCAGCGATTCCGCCGCCGACCCTTCCGGCGGCATGCCCGACGGGCGGCCCCGCCCCCGCATGAAAACCCGCCTGCCCAGCGAGCGCGAAATGGAGGGCCGACGCCTGCGCATCCAGCGCGACAAGGCGGAAAAGGCGATCTTCCAGCGTTACTACCGGCTCGGCGCGCTGATGCTCATCAGCCCGGCCCTGTATTTCATCGACGCCATTTCATCCTATGTCATCACCGTCTCCGGAACGCTGTTCCTGGTGGGTGGCGGCTGGGGGGCGTGGGTTCACGGCAAGCGCTTCCGCGGGGCGCAAGAGCGGGAAAAATGGCCGTCCGTCGAGGGCACCATCGTCCGCTCGCGGCTGAAACAGTTCCCCTCCAGCCACAAGCACTCCCACGAATACCTGCCGGATATCGAGTACCACTACACGGTGCGCAACAAGAACTATACCGGCACCAACGTGCGGTTGGGAGACAGCGACGACCCCTTGCTCGAGAGCCAGCACGGCCTGTGGGCACCGGTGGTGGCGCGCTACCCGGCGGGCACCCCGGTACGGGTGTACTACAATCCGGAAGGTCCCCGTGAGGCGTGTCTGGAGATCACCGAAAGCGGCGCGGGGCTGGAGATGACGCTCAACTCGATTCTGGCGCTGCAGGGTTTTTTCGGCATGCTCACCGGTCTGGCGCGCATGGGCTGAAAGGCCGCCACATAAGGCTGCCACGGAGCGGGAAAGTTCACCGCTCCCCCCGCCGGTCAGTGGTCCCGGTGTTCCCTCTGGGCCAGTTTCTTGGCCACCCCCAGCCGGTCCATCAACGCGAACATCACACCCGAAAACACCAGGGTCAGGTGGATGCCCACCTTCCACGCCAGTTGGTTGTCGTTGAGCTCCTCCAGGTTCACGAAGGCCTTGAGCAGTTCGATGGCCGAGATGGCGACGATTGAACCGATGAGCTTGATCTTGAGGTCGGCAAAGTCCACATGCCCCATCCACTCGGGACGGTCTTCGTGATTTTCGGTGTGGATGTGGGAGACGAAGTTTTCGTAGCCCGCAAACACGATGATCAGCAGCAGATTGGCCACCAGCGCCACGTCCACCAGGGACAGGATGCCCAGAATCACCTCTTCGCCCTCGCCGTGGAGGACGAGGGGCACGATGTGCAGGAATTCCCGGCCAAACTTGACCAGCAGCAGGCCGATGGCCAGGGACAGCCCCAGGTAAAACGGCGCCAGCAGCCAGCGGCTGTTGAAGATGACGGTTTCCAGGACTCTTTCGATGCGTTTCATGGGGGCGATTGGGGGATCCGTACTGCGGAGGGTGGGTCAACCTGTGCCTGCCGGACATTCCGGCGCAGGGTGTTCTATTGTACGTGGGGGGCTTTCACCAGTAAAGGCCGACCGGGAACCTCCCCCCGCTTTCGCACGCCCTTACCCCGCCGCCTCCACCATGGGCAGAAAATTTTCTGCCTTCAGGCTGGCGCCGCCGATCAGACAGCCGTCCACGTCCGGGCAGGCCAGAATTTCCGCCACGTTGTCGGGCTTGGCGGAGCCGCCGTACAGCAGGCGGGTTGTTCCGGCCAGCGCGGCGCCGCGGTTTTTTTCCAGCCAGCCGCGGATGAAGGCATGGGCCGCCTGAGCCTGTTCCGGGGTGGCCACCTCGCCGGTACCGATGGCCCACACCGGCTCATAGGCGACAATCAGCGTCGCAAGCGCCGCCGCGTCCAGCCCCGCCAGACCGTCGGTCAGTTGCCGCTCCAGCACCCGCTCCGTCTCGCCGGCGCGGCGCTGGTCGATGAGTTCGCCGATGCAGAAAATCGGGACCAGATGCGCCGCCAGCGCGGCCTTGAGGCGGCCATTGACGGTGGCGTCGGTTTCACCAAAATACTGGCGCCGCTCCGAATGGCCCAGAATCACGTGGCCGACCCCCACCTCCTTGAGCATGGCGGCGGAGATTTCGCCGGTAAACGCGCCGGCTTCTTCCCAATGACAATTCTGCGCCGCCACCTTGATGGGAGAGCCCCACACCGCCTGCAACGCCACCGCCAGCGCGGTGAACACCGGCGCGATCACCACCTCGGCGGTCACCGGCGACTGGTGGGCCTTGAGGCCGTGGACCAGTTCCCGCACGAAGCCGCCGGTTTCGTGGATGCCCTTGTGCATCTTCCAGTTGCCGGCCATGACCGGTTTGCGCGCGGGGTGCATGGGCGTTGGGTGCCTTCGCTCTAGTCCCTGGCGTCCGGGATTACCGCCAGGCCGGGCAGGATTTTGCCCTCCAGCAGTTCCAGGGCCGCGCCGCCGCCGGTGGAGATGAACGACATGTTCTCGCTCTCCCCCGCGCGGTGCACCGCCAGCGCCGAATCGCCGCCGCCGACGATGGTCAGGGCGTAGGTGTCGGCCACCGCGTGGGCCACGGCAAAGGTGCCGCGTGAAAAGGCGTCCATCTCGAACACCCCCATGGGGCCGTTCCACAGCACGGTCTTGGCGTCGCTGATGGCCTCCTGGAACAGTTTTACGCTGGCCGGGCCGATGTCCAGCGCCAGCCAGCCGTCGGGGATCTCCTGGGTGGTGACGATCTTGGTCTCGGCCTGGGGCGAAAAGCTGGTGGAGACCACACAGTCCACCGGCAGGTAGAACTTTTTGCCCCGGCTGCGGGCGTCGAGGCGGATCTTGTTGGCCAGTTCCAGCATGTCTTCCTCCACCGCGCTGGCGCCCACGCCGTAGCCCATGGAGCGCAGGAAGGTGAAGGCCATGCCGCCGCCGACGATGACCTTGTCGGCGCGCTCCACCAGGTTTTGCAGCACGGCGATCTTGGATGACACCTTGGCGCCGCCGATGATGACCACCAGAGGCCGCACCGGGTTGTTGAGCGCCCCGTGCAGGTAATTGATCTCGCGCTGCATCAGGTAGCCGCAGGCCACCTCGGGCAGGTATTCGGTAATGCCGGTGATGGAGGCATGGGCCCGGTGCGCGGCGCCGAAGGCGTCGTTCACATACACCTCGGCCAGCCCGGCCAACTGTTTGGCGAAGGCCGGGTCGTTGGCGGTTTCGCCTTTGTGGAAGCGCAGGTTCTCCAGCAGCAGCACATCGCCGTCCTTCATGCGCTGGATCATGCTGTCCACCTGCGGTCCCACGCAGTCGGGGGCAAACGCCACCTCCTTGCCCAGCAGGCGGCCCAGACGCCGCGCCACCGGCGCCAGGGACAGGCGCGGATCCGGGGCCCCCTTGGGGCGCCCCAGGTGGGAACCCAGGATCACCTTCGCCCCGGCGTCGATGGCGTAGTTGATGGTGGGCAGCGCGCCGCGGATGCGGGCGTCGTCGGTGATGTTCAGGTCGTCATCCAGGGGCACGTTGAAGTCGGCGCGGATGAAGGCGCGCTTGCCCTTGAGCGAAAGTCTGTCGACGGAGCGTTTCACGGCGGTACCTCGGTGCCGGGTGGATGGGGGGCTTCTTACAGCCGGGTGAGCATGTCCACCACGCGGTTGGAGTAGCCCCACTCGTTGTCGTACCACGAAATGACCTTGACCATGGTGCCGCCGCCAATCACCTTGGTGAGGGCGCCGTCCACAATGCTGGACAGTGGGTTGCCGCAAAAATCGATGGACACCAGCGGCTCGTCGCATACCTCAAGAATGCCGCGCATGGGGCCGCTGGCGGCCTGCTTCAGGGCGGCGTTGACCTCCTCGGCGGTGGCGGCGCGGGACAGGGTGAACACCGCATCCACCACGCTCACGTTGGGGGTCGGCACGCGGATCGCCATGCCGTCCAGCTTGCCCTTCAGTTCCGGCAGCACCTCGCCCAGCGCCTTGGCGGCGCCGGTGGAGGTGGGGATCATCGACAGGGCGGCGGCGCGGGCGCGGCGCGGGTCGGAGTGGGGCAGGTCCAGCAACCGCTGGTCGTTGGTGTAGGCATGCACCGTGGTCACCAGGCCATGCACGATGCCGAAACTGTCGTTCACCACCTTGGCCACCGGGGCCAGACAGTTGGTGGTGCAGGAGGCGTTGGAGACGATGTGGTGGGTGGCCTTGTCGTAGGCCTTGTCGTTCACCCCCAGCACCACGGTGAGGTCGGGCTTTTTGGCCGGGGCCGAGATCAGCACCTTGCGCGCCCCCGCCGTCAGGTGGCGGGCGGCCTGATCGCGGTCGGTGAACAGGCCGGTGGATTCCACCACCACGTCCACCCCCAGCGCCTTCCACGGCAGGGCGCCGGGGTCCCGCTCCGCAAGGATTTTAACGGCCTTGCCGTCCACGGTGAGTTGGCCGTCGCCGGGCTTGATCTCTGCCGACAGGTTGCCGTGCACCGAGTCGTATTTGAGCAGATGGGCCAGGGTTTTGGCGTCGGTGAGGTCGTTGATGGCGACGATTTCGATATCCGAACGGCCCATGGCGGCGCGGAACACGCAACGACCGATGCGCCCAAACCCGTTGATGCCAACCCGTACGGCCATTGCTGTGACTCCTTAAGCTGGATTGCTGGTCCCGGAAAAGGGGGATTTGACCCGTTTTCCGGAGACGAAAAGTTACTAAAAAACAGTGTGGTGCGTTGTCACGCGGGTCAAAAAAGGGGCCCCACCCGGGCGGCGTCCGCAAGCCGTGCCCGTTGCCACCGGAGTGGGGGGCTGCGCCGCCGCGAGGGAACTGGAATTCAAGCAGGAACCGGGCAGGGAGTCAAGGCGGCGGCAGGCATGGCCCGGCGGGGCGAGCCCCTCCGGCGTAATCGCGTAAAACGCAGCGGTCCGTGCCCGCCGCCGTTTATCGCAGCGGTCCGTGCCCACCCCCCATGACCCACTCGGTCACCTCCACCTCCAGCACCAGACCGTGGCGGGGAACTTCCAGCCGCATGTGCCGGGGGGTTTCTTGCGCGGGGGTGGTGCCGTTGTCCGCCCCCTGTGGCCCGCCTACCGACAGGTAGTCTGCATAGGCGATATGGACGCGCCCGAGGCCGGGGCGCTTGAAATTCGCCTGCACCAGCCGCCCGCCGTCCATGCGGAAACGGATGGCCCCGGCACCGCGCCCGGCGCGCCACTCACCGCGTTTGCCGGGGCGCGGCGAATGGCCGTGCAGGTCCACCCCCACGGCGCCGTCCAGCAGGTGGCACAACGTGCCCAGCACCACCGCCGCCATGTCGTCCCCTCCGGCGGTTTCGCCCAGCGTGCCGCTCGCGTCCGCCGTACCGGGGCTGGACAACCGCCAGACGTCGCCATCGGAGATATAGGTGAACAGGGGCGCCCCCATGGGTCCGAAGGCGGACAGGGCAAAGAACCGGTCGCCGGGGCGATGGGTCAGGGTGGCGGTGAAGGCGGCGGGAAACGGCACCCGCAATCGCGCCAGCCCGTGGACGCGCACCTCGGCCAGCGCCGCCACTTCCACCACCCCGGCGCGGCGCGCCTCCATGGATTGGGCCAGGGCCATCGCCTCGGGGGTGGCGGCGGGACGGGTAAGGGTGTCGGTGAGGGTGGCGCAGCCGCTCAGCCACAGCAGGCAGCAGCCCGCCAGCAGCCAGTGTTGGAAAAAAAACCTCGAACCCGACGGCGCCGTCCGCGAGATGCTCATTGGAACGCCAGATCAATGGCCTCCCGCACGGAAGACACCCCCACCGCGCCGGGGTGTTGGATGCGTCCGGCGTTGCGTTCGGGAATCAGGAAGCGGGTAAAGCCAAGCCCCTCGGCCTCGCGGATGCGGGTTTCGATCTGCTGCACGGCGCGCACCTCTCCCGCCAGCCCGACCTCTCCCACCACCAGGGTGTCGCCGGACAGGGGTGTGTCGCGAAAACTGCCCGCTACCGCCAGCAAAATGGCCAGATCGGCGGCCGGTTCGTCGAGGCGGAACCCCCCCACCACGTTGGCGAACACGTCCTCGCCCCCCATGGCCAGCCCGGCGCGCTTTTCCAGCACCGCCAGCAGCAGCCCCAGTCGCCCCGCGTCCACCCCCAGCGCGGTGCGCCTGGCGCTGCCGTAGGGGGCGGGGCTGACCAGTGCCTGCACCTCCACCAGCACCGGGCGGGTGCCGGTGACCGCGGCGGTGACCACCGATCCGGTAGCCCCCATGGGGCGCTCCGCCAGGAAGAACGCGGATGGGTTGGAAATGCCCATCAACCCCTCGGCCTGCATCTCGAACACGCCGATCTCGTTGGTGTTGCCAAAGCGGTTTTTGACCGCCCGCAACACGCGGCAGGCGTGGCCCCGGTCGCCCTCGAAATAGAGCACCGTGTCCACCATGTGCTCCAGCACCCGCGGACCGGCGATGGCGCCGTCCTTGGTGACATGCCCCACCAGAAAGGCCGGGATGCCGCGCCCCTTGGCGATGCCGATCAGGCGCGCACTGGCCTCGCGCACCTGGCCCACGCTGCCGGGGGCGGACTCCAGCCGCTCGGTCCAGGTGGTCTGGATGGAATCCACCACCAGCGCGGTGGGAGAGGTGGCCTCGATGTGCCGCTCGATGGCCTCCAGCCGGGTTTCACACAGCACCAGCAGGGAATCGCTCATGGCGTTCAGGCGCTCGGCGCGCAGCCGCACCTGATGCGGGGCCTCCTCGCCGGAGACATACAGCACCGTGCCGCGCCTGGCCAGACAGGCGCACGCCTGCAGCATCAAGGTGGATTTGCCGATGCCGGGATCGCCGCCCACCAGCATCACCGCGCCGGGCACCACGCCGCCCCCCAGCACGCGGTCCAGTTCGCCGATGCCGGTGACGATGTGACGGCTGTCCTTGCCGTCCACCCGGGTGATGGGGCGGGGGGTGGCGTCCGCCCCCTGGGCAATGGCCACGGCCCCCTGGGGGCGCACGGCGGGGGTGGCGGTCTCCTCCACCAGGGTGTGCCATTCGCCGCACTGGCCGCAGCGCCCGGCCCAGCGGGGGGTGGCGCCACCGCAGGACTGGCAGACGAAACGGGTGCGCGGTGCGGCCACCGGGGTCAGTGCCCCGGTCCGCCGCCGTCCAGCCCCTGGCGCAGGCGGGCCACGAAGTCCGTGGCGGTCCGCACCAGTGCGTCGCCTTGCCGGCCCTTTTCGACGCCGGTCTCGATCTCCTTCACCAGGGCGCTGCCAACAATCACCCCGTCGGCGAACTGGCCCATCTGCCGCGCCTGTTCGGGGGTGGAGATGCCAAAGCCCACGGCGATCGGCTTGTTGGTGTGGGCGCGGATGGCGGTCAGGTGCGTGGCCACGTCCTGTGCGTTCGCATGGCCGGCGCCGGTGATGCCGGTGAGGGAAACGTAATAGACAAAACCGGTGGCCTGACGGGAAACCTTGCGGATGCGCGTCTCGTCGGAGGTGGGGGCGAGCAGGAAGATGGTGGCCAGCCCGGCGGCCCGCGCGGCCACAATCAATTCGTGCCCCTCCTCGGGAGGCAGGTCGGGCACGATGACGCCGTCCACCCCCGCCGCCACGGCGTCGCGGACAAAGCGCTCCACGCCGTAATGGTGGATGGGATTGTAGTAGGACATGAACACCATCGGCACGTCGCAGGCGGCGCGCACCCTGGCGGCCAGTTTCAGCACGTCGTCCAGGGAGGTATCGTGGGCCAGCGCGCGCATGGCGGCGCGCAGGATCACCGGGCCGTCGGCGATGGGGTCGGAAAACGGGATGCCCAGTTCGATGATATCGGCCCCGGCGCGTTGCAATGCGGGGATCAGGGCCAGGGTGGTGGCAAGGTCCGGGTCACCGGCCATGACGTAAGGGATGAGCACCTTGCGGCCGGCCTTGCGGGCGGCGCGGAAGGCGTTGTCGATACGCTGGGTCATGGCGCTGGGTCGCGGACTCCTGACGGGGGCTTGTGTTGGACTGGCAGGGCAGGCGGATTATCCCCGTACGGCCCCGCCGCGTCAACGCCCCGGGGACGGGTGGCGGCAGGTGGGGAGAGCGTATGGCAAATGCCGTCCGGGAAGGGGTAATAAGGCAAAAAGCAGGCATTTTTTTTCACATTTCACGCGGTTTTCCGAAGCGGCTCCGAGCGTGGCCCGAAAATGGGAAAAAGCCCAGAATGCCGCGCCGCTGCAGGCGCAAACATGGTTTTCGAACAAGGTCGGGCAGAGTGGAAAGCGCTTGGCATCTTTCTTGGATATCTTTCCGGGCATGGAGCGGACGTGACGCGGCGCTGATCCCTTCCCGGTGGTGATCCACAGGAATGAAGGGGGGATGGGGAAGGGCCGGGGAGTGCCCCCGACATCGGGTGGCAGTTGCTGCCAGAAGGTGCCGCCGGTGAGTGCGGTGTGAAAACCGGAACGTGTGTGTTGCCCCCCGGCGCGGTTGTAAACAAGCCGGGCGGAACGCTCGTAAAAATGAAGGACACAGTGATGAACAACCGCGAGGAAGCCAGCGTGCGTCAGCAATACCTTGGGGAGCTGTTTGCGGCCCTCAAGACCGTGCTGGCGGAAGACCCGCGCCTGCAGGAGATGGTCCGCATGCAGGAGCAGGACAATCGTCAGGTGTTGCTCAACATGAGTTCCCTGCTGCGCATGGTGGAGCAGGAACAGTCCGCACCCGGCAGCGCGGGCGAGCCCTACCGGCCCAAGGTGGTGCAGGGGTGGATGATGCACGACGGCGATGGCGGCACCCTGGCCGGTGTTGGCGACGCCCGGGAAAGCGGCCTGGAGAACGATACGGGACATGGTGTCGATGCCGCTGTCCGGCAGTCCGCCGCCCCTCTGGCGGCCCCGGAAGTGCCGGTGCAGGAACCGAAGCGGAGCAACTTCTTTGACCGCGCCTTTTTGAAGTCCCTGAAGATTTCCATCTGATTTTTCACCCGCCCACGCCCGCTACCCGCCGGGCGTGGGCGGGGGTTGATCCCCCGCGCTCCGGTCCGCAACTCCGGCAGTGCCGCACGGCCCGGATCACCGCCCCCTTCCCCCACCAGTCAGCCCCCCGCATCCAGACCTTTGCGTCGGTTCGCTGCATGCGTCCGCATGTCGCCGTAAAATACGCCGCCGGCATCACCCGTGAGGGGCCGGGAAGGGGCACCGCACGCCTTGACAGCGGGGCTGACAGCCAAGTACCATTCCCCGTTTGCTTCGGTGGCCATGAAGATTGCCCTTTCCCAAGTCCCGCCCGAAGGCCTGCAAGTCTCTTATGCGGCAGGCCCGGAGTTGTTTGCGGACGCGGGGGACGGCGTGGTCGCCCAGGGCAGTGTCCCGGTGGCGGCGCGGGTCGATACGGAAGGTTCCGGCCTGCGCGTGAAAGGGTCCGCCGAAGCCGTGCTGGAGTTGCCCTGCGCACGCTGTCTGAACGTGTTTCCGGCGGCCTTCATCACGCGCTTCGACGTGTTGTTCACGCCGATCGCCCTGGATGTGGACGCGGACGAGATTGAGTTGGGCGAGCGCGACATGGCCGTCTGCCACCTCGAGGGGGATGTGGTGGATCTGGACGGGCTGGTGCGCGAGCAGGTGTTGCTGGAGTTGCCCATGGCCCCGCTGTGCGACGAGGGGTGCAGGGGGCTGTGTCCCAGATGCGGGGCCGACCTGAATCTGGGCGAGTGCGGTTGTCCCCCGCAGGGGGATCCGCGCCTGGCGGCGCTGAAGAAGTTGTTAGAGGGTTGAATTCACCGCGTGCGGCGTCGCTTCAGGGCGGCCACGCACGCGGCAACGAGGTTGGACCGATGCCACATCCTAAACGTAGAACCAGCAAATCGTCGGCGCGTCAGCGCCGCACCCACAAGAAGCTGACCGCCCCCACCGTCATCAGTTGTCCCAACTGTGCCGAGGCGGTGCGTCCGCACCATGTGTGCCCCTCCTGCGGTCAGTACCGCGGGCAAGAGGTTCTCAGCACCACCACCATGTAGTCCCGGCGCGGTTTGCGGCACGGGGCTGATCAACCCCCGCCGCCGCGAGCAGTGACGGCCATGTGTGCCGGTGCCGTTGTTCCCGGTTCGGGAACCCAGGCGGCGATTAACGGAGCCGATACGTGCGCATAGCAGTGGATGCCATGGGTGGCGACCACGCCCCCGCCGCGATCGTCGAGGGGGCGTTGCTCGCTGCCCGTGATTTTGGGGTGGCCATTGATCTGGTCGGTGACGAGGTGCGGGTGCGGGAGGCCCTGGTGGGGCTGGACACCGCCGGTCTCGACATTCAGGTCATCCACGCCCCCCAGACCGTGGCCATGGACGAATCACCCTCCCAGGCGGTGCGCAAGAAACGCCAGTCGTCCATCTGGGTGGCCAATCAGCGGGTGGCCGATGGCGCCTCCGACGCCGTCATCAGCGCCGGCAACACCGGCGCCTGCATGGCCATGTCCCTGTTCGTGCTAAAACCCCTGCCGGGGGTGGAGCGCCCCGCCATTGCCGCCGTGCTGCCCAATCTCACCGGTTCCTCGGTGATGCTGGACGTGGGCGCCAACGTGGATTGCCGCGCCGAGCACATCGTGCAGTTCGCCTTCATGGGCTACGAATACGCCAAGCGCGTGCTGCGTCTGCCCAACCCCCGCGTGGGGGTGCTGTCCATCGGCGAGGAGGAGGCCAAGGGCTCCCCCCTCACCAAAGAGGTCCACGCCCGCCTCAAACTGTCCCCGCTCAATTTCATCGGCAACGTCGAGGGCCGCGACCTTTACAACGGCAACTGCGACGTGATCGTGTGCGACGGCTTTATCGGCAACGTCGCCCTGAAAACCAGCGAGGGGCTGGCCGAGGCGCTCATGGAACTGCTGCGCCGCGAAATCCGCGCCCAGTGGGGCGGCTGGCTCGGGTATCTGCTGCTCAAACCGGCCCTGCGCCGCTTCCGCAAGAAGATTCACTACTCCGAATATGGGGGGGCCCCCTTGTTGGGGCTGAACGGGGTCTCTATCATCTGCCATGGGCGGTCCGATGCATGGGCGATCCGTAACGCCGTGAGCGTGGCCAGGCGCATGGTGGAGGAGCGGATCAGCCGCCACATCGCAGAGGACGTCGCCCGCGACGCGCAGCAGCCGCTGGAGGTTTCGTGACGGCAACGATTATCGCGGGGACCGGTTCCTACGTCCCCGACAGGGTGCTCACCAACGCCGATCTGGAGCGCATGGTGGACACCTCGGACGAGTGGATCACCGCCCGTACCGGCATCCGCGAGCGGCGCATTGCGGCCGACGATCAGGCCACTTCCGATCTGGCCGCCGCAGCGGCCCGGCGCGCCCTCGAGGCGGCCGGCATGGCCCCGGAGGAGGTGGAACTGGTGCTGGTGGCCACCGCCACCCCGGACATGTTCTTTCCCGCCACCGCCTGTCTGGTGCAGACCGCCATCGGCGCCACCAACGCCGCCGCCTTCGACCTTTCCGCCGCCTGCTCCGGCTTCATTTACGGCCTCAACGTGGCGGATGCCTACATCCGTTCCGGCACTTACCGCAACGTGCTGCTGATCGGCGCCGAAACCATGAGCCGGGTGACCGACTGGACCGACCGCAGCACCTGCGTGCTGTTTGGTGACGGTGCCGGAGCCGTGGTGCTGAAGGCCGCCCCCGGCGACAGCCGGGCCGGGGCGCCGGGTATCCTGCACAGCCGCATCCACTCCGACGGCGCCGCCTGGGACTACATCTGCGTGCCGGGTGGGGGCTCGCGCCTGCCGCCCAGCAACGATCTGGTGGAAAAACGCCTGCAATACCTGCAAATGCGCGGCAACGAGACCTTCAAGGTGGCGGTGCGCAACATGGAACGCGCCGCCCGTGCGGTGCTCGACGCCGCAGGTGGCATCAAACCTCAGGATCTGGCGCTGGTGGTGCCGCACCAGGCCAACATGCGCATCCTCAACGCCGTGGCCGAGCGGCTGGAACTCAGTGAGGGCCAGATGTTCGTCAATTTGCAGTCCTACGGCAACACCTCGGCGGCCTCGGTGCCGCTGGCCCTGGACGAGGCGGTGCGGGGCGGGCGCGTCCACAGCGGCGATCTGGTGCTGTTTTTGGCATTTGGGTCCGGCCTCACCTGGGGCGCGGCGTTGCTGCGGTGGGCCTGATGCGCGGGGGTGGATTTCGGCACGGCGGCGGCCCCCTGGTTGACAAGGCTGCGGGCTTTTCACAGAATCACACTACCCACGCCGTCCGGCCAGACCGCCAGATCGACCAAAGGACAAGATTTTGAAGACCGCATTTCTGTTTCCCGGCCAGGGGTCTCAGTGCGCAGGCATGGGACGCGACCTTGCCGCCACGTTCCCGGTGGCCAAGCAGGCCTTTCAGGAGGCCGACGAGGCCCTTGGGTTCGCCCTGTCCAAGCTCTGTTTCGAGGGTCCGGCCGAGCAACTCAACCGTACCGAGTTCACCCAGCCCGCATTGCTGGCCGCCTCCATCGCCGCCGCCCGCGTGCTGGAGCAGGAGGGGGTCAGGCCCGATGTGGTGGCGGGGCACTCTCTGGGTGAATTCACCGCGCTGGTGGTGGCGGGCAGCCTGACCTTTGCCGACGCGCTGCGTCTGGTGCGCGCCCGTGGCCGCTACATGCAGGAGGCGGTCCCCCAGGGCACGGGCAAGATGAGCGCCGTGCTGGGCATGGACCGCGAGGCGCTGGGCGAGGTGTGCGAGGCGGCCCAGCAGGGGCAGATCGTGTCCCTGGCCAACCTCAACTGCCCCGGCCAGATCGTCATTGCCGGACACCGCGAGGCGGTGGAGCGCGCCGAGGAGGGGGCCAAGGCCGCCGGAGCTTCGCGGGTCATCCCCCTGCCGGTGAGCGTGCCCTCCCACTGTGCCTTGATGGAGTCCGCCGGAGAGCGGCTGGACGCCGACATGCGCGCCATTTCCATCGAGGACCTGTCGATTCCCCTCATCAATAACTGCGAGGCGCTGGAGGTCAACGTCGCCGCCGACGTCATCCCCTCCGCCCGGCGGCAGATTTCCTCCCCGGTACTGTGGGGGGACAGCGTCAAGCTGATGATCGAACGCCTCGACATCGACTGTTTCATCGAAGTCGGCCCCGGCAAGGTGCTGAGCGGACTGCTCAAACGCATCGACCGGCGCGCCGCCGGGTATAACGTGGAAGATCCGGCCTCCCTGGCCGCAACCCTGGAAAAGGTGCGCGCATGAGTCACCCGGCCGGCAATCCATCAGGCCACCCGTCGGGCCGTGCGGGCCGCGGGCTGGAAGGGCGGCTGGCGCTGGTCACCGGCGGCACCCGGGGCATCGGCAACGCCATTGCCCGCCGCCTGCTGGAGGCCGGCGCGCGCGTGGTGATCACCGGCCGCGACAGCGCGGGGGCCGAAAAGGCCGCACAAGAACTGGTCCAGTCTGGCGGCGAATGCCGGGGCGTGGCCCTCGACGTGTCGCGTTTCGACGACGTGCAGGAGACCGTCAAGGGGCTCGAAAAGGAATTGGGGCCGTTCGCGATTCTGGTCAACAATGCCGGCATCACCCGCGACGACGTGGTGATGCGCATGAAGGAAGAGGACTGGGACGCGGTGCTGTCCACCAACCTCAAGGGCAGTTTCGCCTGCGCCAAGGCGGTGATTCGTGGCATGATGAAGCAGCGCTGGGGACGGATTATCAGCGTCACCTCCATTGTCGGCGGCATGGGCAACATCGGGCAGGCCAACTATGTGGCCGCCAAGGCCGGCGCGGAGGGGCTGACGCGCACCCTGGCGCGGGAATATGCCAGCCGGGGCATAACCGCCAATGCCGTGGCGCCGGGGTTCATCGACACCGACATGACCCGCGCCATGGAAGAGGCGGCCCGCGCCCGGCTGATGGGACAGATTCCCATGGAACGCTTCGGCCAGCCGGAGGATGTGGCCGGGGCGGTGGTGTTCCTGGCCTCCGACGAGGCCGCGTACATTACCGGTCAGGTGCTGCATGTCAACGGTGGCATGTTGATGTAAAGGGCCGCCGGACGGCGGCGGGTGGGGAAGATTTTTTGGGGACTGTGGCCGCCTTGGCGGTCCGGTCCGGCCCGGAGGGCTTTTTTCCCTCCGGTGGTTTGTGAAAAACAGGCATCTGTAGCGAAAAGGAGAGTAACGCCATGTCTTCAGTCGACAGCAAAATCAAGGAAATCATCTGCAGCCAGCTGGGTGTCGAGGCCGACGCGGTGAAGCCCGAAGCCAACTTCGTGGACGACCTGGGGGCCGACTCGCTGGACACCGTCGAGCTGGTGATGGCCTTCGAGGAAGAGTTCGATATCGAGATCCCGGACGAGGACGCGGAGAAGATCACCACGGTGTCTGCCGCGATCAACTACGTGTCCCAGAAGGTGAGCGCCTGATCCGGGCCCGCGGCCCGGTTTATCCCGGTCATCCGTCCGTGCCGGTGCACGGGCGGGTGACCGATAGCCAGACGGAGAGTTGGCCCTGAAACGGCGTGTTGTCATCACAGGAATGGGGGCGGTAACGCCCCTTGGAAACGATCTGGCCACCACCTGGCAGGCGCTGGTGGCGGGGAAGTCGGGCGTTGGCCCGATCACCCGCTTCGACGCCTCCGACCTGCCGACGCGCATCGCCGCCGAGGTGCGGGGTTTCGACCCGGCCCTCTACATTGATGCCAAAGAAATCAAGAAGATGGGGCTCTTCATCCACTATGCGATGGGGGCTGCCGACATGGCGGTGGCCGATTCCGGCCTGGCCATTACCGAGGCTAACCGCGACCGGGTTGGGGTGTACATCGGCTCCGGCATCGGTGGCCTGCCGAGCATCGAGGAAACCGCCTACAAAATGGCGGAGCAGGGGCCGCGCCGCGTGTCGCCGTTCTTCATCCCCATGACCATCGTCAACCTGGCCTCCGGTCAGGTGGCCATCCGCACCGGCGCGCGCGGCCCCAATCAGGCCGCCGCCACCGCCTGCGCCGCCGGTTCCCACGCCATTGGCGACTCCTTCAAAATCATCCAGCGCGGCGATGCCGACGCCATGATCTCCGGCGGCGCCGAGGCGGTCATCTGCAAGCTGGGCGTGGCCGGGTTCTGCGCCTCCCGCGCGCTCTCCAGCCGCAATGACGAGCCCCAGCGCGCCAGCCGCCCCTTCGACCGCGACCGCGACGGCTTCGTCATGGGCGAGGGTTCCGGTGTCATGGTGCTGGAGGAGTTGCAGTTCGCCCGCGCCCGTGGCGCGCGCATCTATGCCGAGGTCATCGGCTACGGCAGCACCGGCGACGCCTACCACATCACCGCGCCGCCGGACGACGCCAACGGCGCCGTGCGCTGCGTGCGCATGGCCCTGAACGACGCGGGCATCAACCCGGAGGAGGTGGGCTACGTCAACGCCCACGCCACCTCCACCATGGCCGATGCCCTGGAGACCCGCGCCATCAAGACCGCCTTTGGCACCCACGCCAAAAAGCTGGTGGTGGGGGCCACCAAGTCCATGACCGGCCACCTTCTGGGCGCCGCCGGGGGCATTGAGGCGATTTTTTCGGCCAAGACCCTGGAGACCGGGGTGATTCCCCCCACCATCAACGTGGACAACGCCGACCCGGAGTGCGACCTGGACTGCGCCCCCGGCGCCGCCCGCGAGATGGCCGTGAATGTGGCCATTTCCAACTCCTTCGGCTTTGGCGGCACCAACGCCTGCCTGGTGTTCCGCAAGTTCACAGGCTAGGACGCCACCCGGCGTCCGCGGTCATTTCGATGCCGTCCGCGCCGATGTCGTCTACCTCCGGGCCCGCCGCCTTTCTGGTCGCGGGCACCCGTTCCGGGGTGGGCAAGACCACCGTCACCCTGGGGCTGATGGGGGCGCTGCGGCGGCGCGGCCTGAGCGTGGCGCCGTTCAAGGCCGGTCCCGACTTCATCGATCCCGGTCTGCACGCTCTGGCGGCGGGCCGCCCTTCCCGCAATCTGGATACCTGGATGCTGTCGCCGCAGGCGGTGGCGGACGGCTTTTCCCGCGGTTGCCAGCGTGGGGCGGGGGAGGCCGGGGAGGCGGGCACCGTCGACGTGGCGGTGGTGGAGGGGGTGATGGGGCTGTTCGACGGCGCCCGGGGCGCGGATGCCGCCGGGTCCTCCGCCGATCTGGCCAAATTCCTGAACATTCCCGTGATTCTGGTGGTGGATGCCTCGGGCATGGCCGCCTCGGTGGCCGCCGTGGTGCATGGCTATGCCACCCTTGATCCGGCATTGCGGGTGGCCGGGGTGATCCTCAACCGGGTGGCCTCCGGCCAACATCTGGCGCACCTGGCCGAAGCCCTTGCCGCGCATGTGAGCGTGCCCCTGCTTGGTTACCTCGGGCGCGCCCCGGAACTGGCCATCCCGGAGCGTCATCTGGGGCTGGTCACCGCCGGGGAACTGGCCGACACCGGGGTGCTGGAGCGCATCGCCGAGCGGGTGGAGAAGGGGGTGGACCTGGAGCGGTTGCTGGCCGTCACCGCCACCTCCCTGCCGACGCCCCCTGCATCGGTGTCCACGCCTGAGTCCCTGCCTGTGGCCACTCGCAAAAAAGTGCGTCTGGGGGTGGCGCGAGACGCCGCGTTCTGCTTCATCTACCCGGAAACCCTGGAGGCGCTGGAACAGGCCGGGGCGGAAGTGATGCCCTTCAGTCCCCTCGTCGACGCGGCCCTGCCGGAGGTGGACGGCCTGTATCTGCCGGGAGGCTACCCGGAGGTCCATGGGGCGGCGCTGTCCGCCAACCGGGCGATGCGGGAGCAGGTACGCCGGGCGGTCGCCGACGGCACGCCGGTGTACGCCGAATGTGGCGGGCTGATCTACCTCAGCGAGGGGATTCACCTCGCGGACGGGACGTTTTACCCCTTCTGCGGCGTGCTGCCCGCCCCCTGCCGGTTGCAGGAAAAGCGCGCCGCCCTCGGCTACCGCGAAGTCACCCTGTTGGCCGACGCTCCGCTGGGAGCGGCGGGCGATGTGCTGCGCGGCCACGAATTCCACTATGCCACCATCGACACCGCCGCCCTGGAGCAGGCCGGGGTGAGCACCAGCTTCGCGGTGGCCCGGCGCGGGGGCGGGGGCGGGGAGACGGAATCCCGCCCCGAGGGCTACCGCACCGGCAACCTGCTGGCCACCTGGTGCCACCTGCCCGTGACCCCGGCCATGGCCGTCCGCTGGGTGGAGCACCTGCGGCGACTGGCACCCTTGTCGGCAACTGGACTATCCTGAACCGGTGCGCCGTGCCGGATTCGTCGCGGCCCCCGTGGGAGGGTAATCTGGTGGGAATCATCCGCGACACGCTTCGCGACAAGGTGGCCGACGGCCTCAGCGCCTGCATCGGCTGCCGCGAATGCCTGCGCGCCTGCCCGGTGGCGCCGCCCGGACTGCGCATTGCCGACCTCAACCATTGGACCGCCGGGGATGCCCCGCTGGCCGCGTCCGCCCCGATACCGACTCCAGTATCCCCCGCCCCCGCCGCCACGGAGGTGGTTGCCGTCGCCGATGCCGCCATTTCTTCCCCGGCCCCCCCCGCCGCCATGGTGGCGCGGCTGGCGGAGGAGTGTTTCCAGTGCGGCATGTGCGTGCCGGTGTGCCCTTCCGGTCTGGAGCGTGACGCCATGGTGCTGTGGCTCAAAAGTCGCCTGACTCCGCGCCCTGCCGAATACGACGCCAGCCTCAGGCGGCGTGGCCCGGCCCAGACGGTGGGCGAAAAGGTCGGGGTTACGGTGCACAACCTGCTGCACCGGGGGCGTCTGGGGTCCCTCTCCCGCCACGTGGACAAGCGTTCCCTGCAACCCGCCGACACCCTGTTTTTCTTCGGCTGCAACATTTTTTCCACCACCGGCATGGGGGAAAAAATTCTCGCTATCGCCGACTACCTCAAATGCCGCTACGAGGTACTGGGCGGGCTGTCGTCCTGTTGCGGCTGGTCCAGCTACCTGAGCGGCGACCTGGACGGTGCCGGGGAGATGATGTCCCATCTGGCGGGGCGTATTGCCAAGGTCGCCCCCAAGGAGGTCATCACCCCGGGCTCCGAATGCTACGCGGCCCTGTCGCGCATTGCCGCAGTGCACCGCACGCCGTTCACGCCGGTGACCGTGGCCAGTTGGCTGCGCCGCAACCTGCACCGCTTTCCCCTGCGCCACTTCCCCGGCACCATGACCTTCCACGACGCCTGCCACAGCAGCCGCAAGCTGGGGGAAGGGGAGGAGCCGCGCCGCATCCTGCGCCAGTTGGGGGCGCTGGTGGAGATGCGCCGCTTTGGCGACGACGCCCCGTGCTGCGGGCACCACCAGTTCGGCGTCAATCCGGCGCAGGTGGAGGCGCTGCGCGCCGACCGGCTGGCCATGGCCCGCGACGCCGGGGCGGCGCGCATGGTGGTGGAATGTGTCCGTTGTCAGGAGTCCTTTGCCCCCGGCGCGGAGGCGGCTCAGGTAGAGGTGCTGAGTCTGGTGGACCTGGTCTACGACCTGCTCCCCAGCGGCGACCGTCCTCAGGCCCGGCCGGTCCACTTTGCGCCGCCGGTGCAGAAGGGGGACCAGATTCCCATCGAGGGCATGTGAACTACCTCATTGCCGGATTCGGCCCCGCCGGGGCGCACGCCGCCGCCGCTATCCGCGAGTGCGACCCCCACGGCGCCATCCATATTTTTTCCGCCGAAAGGCACCCGTTCTACTTCCGCGCTGCCCTGCCTCACTATGCACTGGGGCACATTGATCGCGACGGCCTGTGGGCGTTCCCCGCGGGAGAAACGGAGCGTCTGGGCCTCCGCCACCATCCGGTGCCCCTGGTGGCCATCGACACCGCCCGCAGCGTGGCGCGGGACGCGGGCGGCGGGGAGCACCCGTGGGACCGGTTGCTGATCGCCTGCGGCGCGGCGCCGTCGGCCATCGGCTGCCCCGGCGAAAGCGCTTCGGGCGTGGTGCATTTCGACACCCTGGACGACGCCGAACGGGTGCGTGCCCTGTGCGGAGAGGGTGGCGGTTCACCCCCCCGCGAGGGCGGAGGCTCCCCGGACGGGCGGGCGATCATCGCCGGCGGCGGCGCCCGCGCGCTGGCCCTGGCCTGGGTGGCCAGAAGGCTGGGCATGGACGTGCTGCTGCTGGTGCCGGAGGAGCGGCTGGCCGCCTCGCTGCTGGATGCCGCCGCCGCCATGCTGCTGTTTCGCCGCCTCACCGACGACGGTGTGGAGGTGCGCCTCGGGCAGCACATCACCGGCGTCGAACACGCCCGGCAAGGTGGCGCTACCGCCCCCGCCTCCGGGTCCATCGTGGTTACCGGCGACGGGCGGCACCACCCCTGTCGCTGGCTGGGGGTGGGAACGGATGGGGCCCCCGGTTCGCCCCTGGCGGTCAGCGCCGGGCTGCCGGAGGGGGCGGTGGAGGTGAATGCGCGGCTGGAGACCCGGCTGCCCGGCATCTACGCGGCGGGCGACGTCTGCTCGGTGCGGGAGGGCGGAGAGTCGTTGCGCTCCGGCGGCTGGCTGGCGGCAGTCACCCAGGGGCGGGTTGCGGGGCTCAACATGGCCGGGGGCGACGCCACCTACCAGTCCAGCCACTACTATCACGCCACCACCCTCTACGACCTGCCCGCAGTGTTGATCGGCGCCTGCGATGCCGCCGGTGACGCCGCCGTCACCACCCACCCGCGCGGCCCCGATTACCGGCGTTTGGTGTTCCGCAAGGGGGCGCTCATCGGTGCCGTGCTGCTGGGCGACCGGCGCCACGCGGCGGTGCTGCGCCGCGCCATCGAATTGCAGGTCGACGTGCGCGGCTACGAGTTGCAGATGCTGCGCACCGACGTGGATCTGAACCGGCTGCTGCGCCCCAGCGGTGAATACCATCTATACTGACGCGCCCTGTACTGACACGCCTTCGGGCGAATCCGCCAGTCTGGCCGTTTCGCCGCCCGGCCCGGTTGTCCCCCGTTTCGGAGACTTCATGACTTCCCGAACATCCCGCCTTCGCGCCTTGTTTCCGCGTGTCTGGGGCTCTTTCGCCCCTTGCCCCGTGCGCGCGCTGGCCGCCGCCGGGCTGGCCACGGCCCTGTTGGGCGCGGCCTGCGCCACGCTGCCACCCGCGGCCCCCGGCACGGCGTCCGAAGGCGCGTCTCCTGTGGCGTCCGCCGCCGCTCCCGTTCACGCGGCACGCCACCATCCCCCCAAGGCCGATGGCGGCGGGACCGGGGTGAACGACTCTGACGCGAACGGCTCCGTCGGCTTCGCCTCGTTTGCCGCCAGTTCCCCCTACCGCGATCTGGACAACCTGCCAGCGGGCACTATCGTGCATGTGGCCAGCGGCCGCGAACTGTCCCCCGCCGAACTCATGGACAACCTGGCGGGCGCCCGCGTGGTGTACGTGGGAGAGATGCACACCAGCATCGAGGACCACCGCGTGCAGTTGGACATCATCCGCGCCCTGGACCAGCGCAGCGGCGGACGGGTGATGGTGGGCATGGAAATGTTCCAGCACACCGCCCAGCCCGGTCTGGACCGCTGGGTGGCCGGAGACATGGACGAGGCGGAGTTCCTGCGCCTGTGGTACGACAACTGGTCGGAGGATTTCGCCTACTACGCCGATATCCTGCGTTACGCGCGTGACCGCCACATTCCCCTGATCGCCCTCAACGCCACCGGAGAGGAGGTGCGGCAGGTTTCCACCGGCAAGGCCGACGTGCCCGCGCCCAACCACACCCTGCTGGCAGAGGCCGACCCCTACCAGAAGGCCTACATGAAGGCCATTCTGGGCGGCCACGAACATGCCGGGAGCGACGGCTTTGGCCGCGTGCAGCGGTTGTGGGAATCGACCATGGCCGAACACGCCGCCAACGCCCTCGACAGCGAACGCGGCCAGGGCAGAACTCTGGTGGTGCTGGCGGGTTCCGGCCATGTGCAGTACGGCTTTGGCATTCCGCGCCAGCTCTACATCCGGCGTCCGTTGCCATACCGCAGCGTGGTGCCGGTGACCAACGTGCCGGAAAACCGCGACGACCTGCGCATGGAGGTGGCGGTGCCCGATTTCCCCTTCCCCGTCGCCGATTTTGTCTGGTCGGTGGACTATCGTGATCGGGAGGGGAAGCGCATGCTGCTGGGTGTGGCGCTGGAGCCGGACGGCCACGGCATGACGGTGCGTCAGGTGCTGGAAGGCACCGCCGCCGAGGGGGCCGGTGTGCTGGCCGGGGATCATCTGGTGTCCCTGGACGGCCACCCCCTGGGCTCCATGTCCGAGGTGCGCGCCGCCATGGCCCTGGTCGAGGACGGCCACCGTGGCCAACTGGTGCTGGAGCGGGGCGGCGTCCGCATGACCCTGGGGGTCACCTTCCGGCTGCCGTTGCCCGGAGCAGGTGGGGTGGAGGGAATGGGGGAGGGTTCGGGCGCTTCGGCAACCCCGGCATCTCCATGAGAATGCGTTTTCTCGGGTACCCTGTCTGCGTCACACGCCCGTGCCGGTGACGGCGGGTTTGCCGGATTCGCGACTGTTTGTTACCTTTGGCCTTTGATGCGGACCCCGAGGTCCGCAGGTTCCGGGAGAGGGTTCATGTTATCCGCCTATCTGCAGTACTGGGGGCTCAAGGAGCCGCCGTTCTCGCTGGCGCCCAGCCCCAGGATGTTCTACCTGAGCGATCAGCACCGCGAGTGTCTGATGCGCCTCAAGTACGCCATCCATTCGGGCAAGGGTGGGGCGCTGCTGGTTTCCGAACACGCCGGTGACGGCAAAACCACCACACTGCAACTGTTGATGCAGCAACTGGTGGAAGAAACCAACGACCGCATCCGCATCGCGTTCCTTGATTACCCCACCATGACCCCGGCCCAGATGGTGGCCGAAATCGCCCGCCAGCTCGGCGTTGACGGGGTCAGCGGTGACAAGGTGCGCGACATCAACCTGCTGCGCGAACACCTGCGCGCCTGCCACGGCCGGGGCATCCGCAACCTGGTGGTGGTGGACGAGGGGCAGATGATGGCGGAGCAGCCGGAACTGCTCCAGGAGTTCCGCATCCTCCTCAATTTTTGCGTGGGCGGTGAGTTTCTGCTCAGCTTCATCCTCTCCGGGCAGGCGCCGCTGGATGCCGCAGTGCGCGCCTTTCCGGAATTCTGGCAGCGCCTGCCGGTGCGCTACATGCTGCGCAACCTGGGCGCCGCCGATACCCGCAATCTGGTGCATCACCGGCTGGCCATTGCGGGCGCGGCGCGGCCCCTGTTCACCGACACCGCCCTGGAGGGTGTTTTCCGCTTTTCCCAAGGTTGCCCCCGTGTCATTTGCGCGGTGGCGGACCTGGCCCTGGTGGTGGGCCACAGCAACCGCTCCCGCTATGTGGATTTTGCCGAGGTGACGCAGGCTTGCTCCGACATGGAGCACTCCAGTTCCTCCATCCACTACTACGATTTCCTCAATGCCCCGGCGGACGCCAATGCCTGGCCCGCGCCTGCCGCTCCGGGGAGCGCGCGGCGCGGCGACACATCCGGCCGAACCATGCCCCATTGGGCGGCGGGTCCGGGTGCCGCTCCGGCCCTGCGCACCGATCCGGCCGCCTACACCATGGCGCCCACCCTGCCCCAGGTGGCCTTCAGCCTGGCCACGGATACGGAGCAGCCGGTGCGGCCACGCGGCGCGCCACGGGTGTTGCCCACCGACCCGATCCCCCCGGACTGGCGTCCGGCGGCCAGTGCCGAGGGGGCGGCCCCGCTGCCGGAGGAAATGCAGCCTGGCGCCGCCGCCAGCGCCCAATGGCAGCCGCTGGAGTCGGCGGCGGGCGAGTCCACAGGTGTTTCGGCAAACTCTTCCGCAAATGCTCCCGCAAGTACCCCTGGAAATGCCGGTGGCGACGGCGGTGATTCCGGAGACGATTCCGGGAATCCGTCCCGCCCGGGCGCCGGGAACGGCCCCGCCGTGGCGGTCGAAATGCCGCCGCTCCCGGTGGTCGATCCCGAGGCCGTGGCGCGCCTGAACCGGGAGCCGGTCCACTGCCCCATGTGCGCCACCGCCGTGGCCCACAGCGCAGAGGCCTGCCCCAAGTGCCAGACTGTCATCAAGGTGGCCTGTGGCCGCTGCCGTTCCCTGCAATCGGTGCTGCGCAGCCGCTGCGGCTACTGCTCGTTCCCCATCAATGCCTGGGCGCGGGAATCGGAAAAGGAGTTTTTGGCCGGACTGCGCCGTCTGGACCTGCTCCAGTCCGCCGAGTCGGCGGAGCGCGTCAAGTTTCAGATGCACCCCACCATGGAGGGGCGGGTGTTGTACTTTGCCCCCCGCGACACACTGTTCCGCCAGGGGGCGCGGGTCGGAGTGATCCAGGAGGGGCAGCCCACGGAGTTCGCCGGCTGCGCCGTGATGATCGGCAACCGCCGGTTGGTGTTCCTGTACCCCGACCGCCGGGTGGATCTGGAACTGGAGGAACTGGACGCCTGCGACCTGGTCTCCGAAAACGGGGCCCAGGGGGGTGGGTTGGTGATCCGCGCCGGTAACCTGGCCTGGCAGGTGCATCTGCCCATCCGCGAGGGTCGCCGCACCGCCGCATACCGGCTGGTGCAGACCTTTTTGGCCCGGATGCGCACGGCGGTGCGGTGACAGCACGGCAAGCACAGGCGGGGAGGGGGCACAGCCTCCTGAATGTATCCGGCAGAGGCTCCAGCAGGCTTTCCGACCGATTTTTCGGCAGGCTTTTCGGTAATCCCGGCCGCACGGGTGTTCCCGTCGGCTCTGGTATGCTTGGGGCATATGGCTGGCGATTTTTCACACCGCGCCACCCGCGCCCCGCATCCCTCCGGACCGGCCGCCCCGCGCCTGCGCCGCAAGGCCTGGTGCGTAGCGGCGCTGCTGTTCCTGAGCCAGGTGTGGGCCGGAGCCGAATCACCCGCCCAATCACCCGCCACGCCCTCCGCCGGCACGGCATCTGATCCCCCGGATATGACCGCGCTGCGGCAGAACATCATGGGAACCTCGTCAAACGGTGCGGTGCCCCGCTACGACCTGCGCCAGATCGCGCCGCCCCCCTGGGAGGTGGACGACGCCTGGCTCTCCGCCCACAGGCACGAGGCCGTCGGCGCGGCCAACCGGGAACTCACCGGCGTGCTGGAGGAGTGGGCCGCCCGGGGCAGCGTGCTGACCCCCCTGGAGCGTCTGCGCCACCGCGATTTCGGCTTCGGCGGCAGCGGCGCGGACGGGGGTGCCCCGGCCACCGCCGCTCCGGCGACACCCGAGGCGTTCGGCATGCGCCTGCGTCTGGGAGAAACGGTGCGGCTGCGGGTGCAGGGCGCCGGATTGACCCGCGACCTGATGTACGATCCGCTGTCGGCCTATATGTGGATGGACCTGTACCGGCTCGAATTCAGCGACGGCAACACCGGGCTGTCGCTGACCAACTCCTACCTGCTGGACGAGGACGTGGCGCGGGTGCTGTTCACCCTGCGTCACCGCTTCCGGTAACTGCGAGACCCCACGGAGTGTCGGCTGACATGATTGTAAAGGACACGCTGCTGGCCATCGGACTGATGTCCGGCACCTCGGCGGACGGCATCGACGCCGCGCTGGTGACGGTGGAGCGCGCCCCGCGCCGGGTGACCCTGCGCCATTACCTGGAACTGCCCATGCCGTCGCCCCTGCGCGCGCGCATCCTGGCGGCCGCCAATGGCACCTCCGACAGCCGCGACCAGTGCCTGCTCGGCGCCGCGCTGGGCGAGGCCTTTGGCAGCGCCGCCCGCTCCCTGTGCGGCGCCGCCGGAGTGAGTGCCGAACAGGTGGACGTGGTGGGCTCCCACGGACAGACGGTGTGGCATGCTCCGGAGGCCACCCCGCCCGCCACCCTGCAAATCGGCAACCCGGCGCAGATTGCCGCCATCTGCCGGATTCCCGTGGTGGCCGATTTCCGTTCCGCCGACCTGGCCCAGGGCGGGCAGGGCGCCCCACTGACCCCGCGTCTGCATCACCTGCTGTTGGCCCACCCGCAGCGGGACCGGGCGGTGGTGAATATCGGCGGCATCGCCAACATGTCGTGGCTGCCGGGCGGGCGCGGCACCGAGTCGGTGGTGTCCTTTGATACTGGCCCCGGAAACATGGTCATCGACGCCGTTACCGCGCACCAGACGGGCGGGGTGGAGTTGTGCGACCGGGGTGGCGAGCGGGCCGCGCGCGGCAAGGTGCAGCCGATGTTGCTGGACGACCTGTTGCGGCACCCGTTTTTTACCATGGCGCCCCCCAAATCCAGCGGGCGCGAGATGTTTGGCGCCAATTATGTGCGCGAACTGTTCGACCGGGCGGAAAAATACGGGGTGCAGGGGGACGATCTGGTGTCCACCGTCACCGCCATGACCGCCCAGACCATCGCCCGGGCAGTGGAGGGACAGAGCGCCCGCGCCGAGGTGCTGGTGTGCGGGGGCGGCGCCCGCAACGCCACCTTGATGGGAATGCTGGAGGCCGCGCTGCCGAAGGCACGGGTCGCCTCGGTAGAAACGTGCGGAGTGGCCTCCGACAGCATGGAGGCGGTGGCGTTTGCAGAGTTGGCCTGCTGCTACCTGTGGGGCGAATCCGCCAACATCCCCGCCGTCACCGGCGCGCGTCAGGCCGTGGTGCTGGGCTCCCTTACCCCGGCGCCGGGGCGCGCCGGGTTTCCGGGAATGGTCCTGCCATGAGCCCCCCGCCGGCAGGACCTTCGGTGGCAAGGCGTCTGGCCCGTCGCCATTCCTCCCCCGACCCCGCCGCCGGGGCTCCGGCGTATTGACGCATGTTTCCAGGGCCGTTTAGACTGAAGCCATCCATGCAGCCGCTGCTTTTTTGCAACCCTTCCCCGGATCGGCGCCACCGCAGCGGTCGCCCCTGACGGATCACCACGGACAATTTCTTCATGCACGCCGTTCAATACACTCTTTATTTTCTCGTCGTTCTGGCCGTACTCATCTTCGTGCACGAACTGGGGCATTTTCTGGTGGCGCGCTGGAACGGGGTGCGGGTGCTGACCTTCGCCATCGGCTTTGGCCCCACCCTGTTCTCCCGCACCTCCGGCCACACCGAATACGCCCTCAAGCTCATCCCTCTGGGCGGCTATGTGAAGATGTTCGGCGAGGACCCCCAGGAGGAAATGTCCCCCGAGGAACGCAGCGTCACTTTTTACGGCAAGAGTGTGTGGCAGCGCATGGCCGTCGTATTTGCCGGTCCGGCCTTCAACATGATCACCGCCGCGCTGATTTTCTGCGGAGTATTCCTGCACGGCGTGCCGATGATGACCGCCGACATCAGCGTGGTCACCCCCGATTCCGCCGCAGAGCAGGGCGGCCTGCTGAAGGGCGACCGCATCACCGCGATCAGCGGCCATTCGGTGCGCGGCTGGGACGACATTCCCGACCTGGTTCGGGCCTCGGAGGGGCACGCCATCCCCGTCGTTGTGGAGCGTAACAGCGCGGTTGTGGAACTGACCGTCACCCCCCGTGCGGCGGTGGTGCAAAACCTGTTCGGCGAGGACGTCCACACCTGGCAGATGGGCATTCAGCCGACGGGGCAGATGATCCCGCACCGCGAGCCGCCCCACATTGCCCTGTGGATGGGGCTGGAACGCACCTGGGACGTGACGTCCATGCTGGTTCAGGGGCTGGTCAAGCTGGTGCAGGGAAAAATCCCCGCCAACACCATCGGCGGGCCGATCCTGATCGCCCAGATGACCGGTGAACAGGCCGATCAGGGGTTCATGAACGTGGCGGTGTTTGTGGCGTTGCTGTCGGTGAACCTGGGAATTCTCAACCTGCTGCCGATCCCGGTGCTGGACGGTGGCCACCTGGTGTTCCTGCTGGCAGAGGGGCTGCGCGGTCGCCCGGTGAACGACCGGGTGCGCGAGGTGGCCCAGCAGGCGGGGCTGTTCCTGCTGCTAACCCTGATGGCCTTTGCGTTTTACAACGACATTGTGCGGTTGTTCCAGGGCACCACCGGGCTGGAGCCTCCGGCACAGGAAATTCCCGCTCCGGCCCCGACCGAGGCGCCCGCAACTCCCGTCGCGCCCGCCCCCTGACTCCCTGTTGCGCCACGTCGGCGGGGGCCGGGGCGCGGTTTAGTCCTTGCTGGAAGCCCCCGAGCCGGACGAGCCCGAGCCGGACGAGCCCGAGCCGGACGAGCCCGAGCCGGACGAGCCCGAACTCGATCCCGCCTTGCCCGATCCCCCCTTGTAGTCGGTGATGTAGAAGCCACTGCCCTTGAACTGGATCGCGGGGGTGGAAAGGCAACGGTCCGCCGTCGGCTTCTCACACTCCGGGCAATCGGTCAGCGGTGTGTCGGTGTACTTCTGGATGGCGTCGAACAGGTGGCCACATTCGCGGCAGCGATATTCATAAATCGGCATGGTGTCGTGGTCAGAACCGTTTTTGTTCCAGGTGCACCTGGTAGTTGGCGTAATGGGGCCCGGGCTTGAGGCGCCCCAAGGCGTCCTCGATGCGGTCGAGCCCCTCCTTCAACTGGTCCATCGAGGTTGCGAACGAGATGCGCAGATACTCGTCTCCCCCGAAGGCGGCGCCCGGAACCAGCGAGACCCGCGCGGTTTTCAGCAAAAACCCGGCGAGGGCGGTGGAGTCTTTCAACTCGGTGCCGTCCGCGTCCTGCATGCCGAAATAACGGGCCACCCGCGGGAACACATAAAACGCGCCCCGAGGCTCAAAACACCACACCCCCTCCATGGCGTTGAGACGGCCCACCACATAGTCCTTGCGGCCCTGAAACGCCGCTACCATCGTTTTTAAGCACGATTGGTCGCCTGTCAAGGCCGCCACGCCACCCCATTGCACAATGGAGGGGGCGTTGCTCACGTCCTGGCTCTGGATCATGTTGACGTTGCGGATCAGTTCCTCGGGGCCCGCGGCATAGCCCAGACGCAGGCCGGTCATGGCGTAGCTCTTGGAAAGGCCGTTGACCACCACGGTGCGGGCGCAGGTTTCTGGCGACAGCGAGGCGATGCTGACGTGCTCGAAGCCGTTGTAGACGATTTTTTCGTAAATTTCGTCCGAGATGATCCAGCAGCCGCACTCCTCTGCGATCTCCGCCACCGCCTTCAGATCGTCGCGGGTGTAACCGGCGCCAGTGGGGTTGCCGGGCGAGTTGAGGATGATGGCCTTGGTCTTGCGCCCCACGCTCTTGCGCAGCACCTCGGGGTGGACCACAAAACCGTCCGCCTCGCGGGTGCGGATGATCACCGGCCGCGCCCCGGCCAGAAACGCCTGATCCGGATAGGAAACCCAGAACGGCGCGCAGATGACCACCTCGTCCCTGGCGTCGAACAGCGCCTGGGCGATGGCGTAGAGCACGTTTTTGGCCCCCGCCCCCACGTTGATCTGGTTGCGGCCGTAGGTCAGGCCGTTGTCGTTTTTGAGTTTCTGGATGATGGCATCGGTCAGTTGCGGCACCCCGGAAGTGGGGGTGTAGCGCGTCTTGCCGTCGCGCAGCGCCTTGACGATGGCCTCCTGCACGTGGTCGGGCGTGTTGAAATCCGGTTCGCCCGCCGCCAGGCTGACGATGTCCACCCCCTCCGACTTGAGGCGCGCCGCCTCGGCGGTGATGCGCAGGGTGGGGGAGGGTTTGACCTTCTTCACCCGTTCTGCAAAGGCCGTGGTGCCGGGTTCCGTACTCATCTGTGCGCCTTCTTTTTAAGCAGGGTTTCTACACCGGGGGGGACCAGGGACGAAACGTCTCCCCCTGCCAGGGCCACGCCCTTGATGATGCTTGAAGAGAGGTAAGTATACTCTTCGCTGGGCATCAGGAAGATGGTTTCGATGGTGCCCGCCAGACGGCGGTTCATCAACGCCATTTGCAGTTCATATTCAAAGTCCGACACCGCGCGCAGGCCGCGCACGATGGCCTGGGCCTGCCGGTCGCGGGCGAAATTCACCAGCAGTCCGGAGAACGAGGCCACCTCCACATGGTCGAACTCGGCAAACGTCTCCGACAGCATCTGCAACCGTTCCGACACCGAGAACATGGGGTGTTTGGAGGGATTCACCGCCACCGCCACAGTAACCCGGTCGAACAGGGGGCGGCAGCGCCGGACAATATCCAGGTGGCCGTTGGTGACGGGGTCGAAACTGCCGGGATAGATTGCGTGCCGGGTCATGGGTACCTGTATGCGCCTGAGCGGCGCGCCTGAACAATGGAGGATCGGTCGTGCGGGGGCCATTTTTTGTGTCCCCCCGACCACTGCCGACAGCGGTGCCGATTATATCGGTCCCCGCCCCTCCACCGCAAAAGGAATGGCAGGGGTGGGAAGCCCACGGCCCGGCAACCGCCCCGGTAACCGCCTGGGGGCGTCCCCCCCATCGCCTGGGGGCGTCCCCCCCTGTCTTTACCGGATTGTTACCTGGCTGCAATGCGCCGGTTACCCGGGTGCGTTACGCTCAAACCAATGCCGCCGCCACAACCCGGACGCAGGCCCGGGGGCAGGCGCGGAACGGCAGCCCTCACGCAAGGTGAACCGAATGCAACGCAAAATACTCATCGGCCTGGCCCTGACGTGGCTGTGCACCGCCCTTTTCGCCGCCGCCACACCCCGCATGCAGGCGCAGGCCATGGACAGCCGACCGGCACCCCGCACCGCCATCGCCACCTTCGCCGGAGGCTGTTTCTGGTGCATGGAGGGGCCGTTCGACGCCCTTCCCGGCGTCCTCTCCACCACCTCCGGCTACACCGGCGGAAAGACCCCGTCGCCCACCTACGAAGAGGTTTCGGCGGGGGGGACTGGGCATGCGGAATCAGTACGGGTGGTCTACGACCCGACGGTGGTGTCCTACGAAAAGCTGCTGGAGGTTTTCTGGCACAACGTGGACCCGCTAACCGCCAACCGGCAGTTCTGCGACGGCGGCACCCAATACCGCTCGGCGATTTTCTTTCACACCCCGGAACAGGCTGCGGCGGCCACGGCCTCCCGCGACGCGCTGGCCGCCTCCGGCCGGTTTGAACGCCCCATCGTCACCCAGATCGTGGCGGCGTCCGAATTTTTCCCCGCCGAGGCGTATCACCAGGATTTTTACCTGCGCAATCCGGTGCGCTACAAGTTCTACCGCTACAATTGCGGGCGCGACCGGCGCCTGGAGGAGGTTTGGGGCAAAACCGGGAACAGCGAAGGAGTTGGCCATGAATAGCATCGAACGGCGCACGTTCATCAAGGGGCTGGCCATTCTGGGGGTGGCCCTGGCGGCGCCGGGGCTGCTGAGGCCCGTGCGCGGGCTGGCCGCCGGAGCAAGCAGCGGGTTCGCCCGCCTCACCCTGAGCGAGGACGAATGGCGCGCACGCCTGACGCAAGAGCAGTTCCGCGTGCTGCGCCACGAGGACACGGAGCCCGCCGGGTCCAGCCCCCTCAACAAGGAGTACCGCGAGGGCGTTTATGCCTGCGCCGGATGTGATCTGGAGCTGTTTACATCAAAAACCAAGTTCGACAGCGGCACCGGCTGGCCGAGTTTTTACGCTCCCATCGAGGGCCGCGTGGAGACAAAGGCCGACTACTGGCTGATCCTGCCCCGCACCGAATATCACTGCGCCCGTTGCGGCGGCCACCAGGGCCACGTGTTCGACGACGGCCCGAAGCCCACCGGCCTGCGCTACTGCAACAACGGCGTGGCCCTGCGCTTTACACCGGCGGGGTAACATCTCTCCGGGCACCGACGGAGGCGAGAACCCGGCCCGCTGGGCATCACGGCAGGGAGGCCGTTTCCCGGTGTCGGGGGTACACCAACGTGACTGCGGTCCTGCCGTATTGGTAGGTACGGCCTTCTTCCCATTCGGCCAGGGCCGGGGCGGGGAGGGGCGCTTCGTGTTCCACCACCACCACGCCCTCTGCCGCCACCACGCCCTGCGCCGCCAGCAGGGGCAGCACCTGGTCCAGCAGATCGGAGCCGTAGGGCGGGTCCAGAAACACCACGTCGAAGGGGGGAGCCTGGCCACCGGGGCGCCGGGTCAAAAAACGCTCCGCGTCCATGCGGAACAGGGTATAGCGCCCTTCAAAGCCGCAATGTGTCGCATTTTCGACCACCCGATCCGCGTGGCGCGGCACGCATTCCACAAAATCCGCATGGGCGGCGCCCCGCGACAGGGCTTCCAGCCCCAGGGTGCCGACCCCGGCGAACAGGTCCAGCACCCGCGCCCCGGCCACCCGTCCGCCCAGAATGTTGAAGATCGCCCCGCGCACCCGCGACGCGGTGGGGCGCACCCCCTGTCCGGGCACCGACTGCAGGCCCAGGCTGCGGGCGCTGCCGCCGGTAATGCGCAGGGGGGTGCTCATGAGGCGGCCTTCCGCAGCCGTCTGCGGTGCCCTTGCCCGTGTTTCCATCCGGTCATCATGGGAAGGGACACTATCCGCAAAAGCCCCCTTGGCGCAATGGCCGGATGGGGGTGGAAGCGTCCCTTCTCCTGCGCGGCTTTTCGGTCGCGTATTTGCGGGTCCGCCTTTTATCGTGGCGCCGGGGCGGGTATCATCCGCCACACCACGCGCTGCGAAAGGGAGATCGGATGCCATGCGCAACGCCGTAAGAACCGCCGGGCTGCTGACCGGACCGCTGTTGTTTTTGCTGACCCTGGTGTTGCCGGAGGCGAGCGGGCTGTCGGCGGCGGGACAGCGCACCGGCGGGGTGGCCCTGTGGATGGCCGTGTGGTGGATCACCGAGGCCGTCCCCCTGTATGTCACCGGCCTGCTGCCTTTGGCCTTGTTCCCGCTGCTGCACATCGTGAACGGCAAGGGGTTGGCGTCCCAGTATGGCCACAACCTGCTGTTCCTGTTTCTGGGCGGCTTCATGCTGGCCCGCGCCGTGGAGCGCTGGAACCTGCACGAGCGCATTGCCCTGCGCATCGTGCACGCGGTGGGGGTGTCGCCGCGCAGGCTGGTGCTGGGGATGATGGTGGCCACGGCGTTTTTGTCCCTGTGGATTTCCAACACTGCCGCCACACTGATCATGCTGCCCATTGGCACCGCCATTCTGCTGGAGGCGGCAATGGCCGCAGGCACGCGGGTGGAGGAACACCCGGAACTGACCAAAATGGCCACCGTGATGATGCTGGGCATTACCTACGCCGCCAGCGTGGGCGGCATGGGCACCCTGGTGGGCACGGTGCCCAACATCGTGTTCGCCGCCCAGATGTCCCAACTGTTCCCGGACGCCCCCGACATCAGCTTTGTCGCCTGGATGAAGGTGGCGCTGCCGTTCGTGGTGGTGTTTGTGCCGCTCATGTGGTGGCTGCTCACCCGCTGGCTGTTCCCGCTGCACCTGCATGAACTGCCCGGCGGACGCGAGGTGATCGACGCGCGCCTGCGGGCGCTGCCGCCGCTGGCGGGACCGGAGCGGCGGGTGGCGGTGGTGTTTCTGCTCACTGCCCTGGCCTGGGTGTTCCGCGCCGACCTGGACCTGGATGTGGTGCGCATCCCCGGCTGGGCCTCGTTGCTCGGGCTGGACGGCTGGGTGGACGACACCACGGTGGCGGTGGTGGCGGCGCTGGCGCTGTTTGCGCTTCCCGCCGGAAAACACCTGCCTGCCGGGATCGCCCCCACCAGCACCGGCGCCCTGCTGGACTGGGACACGGCCCGCACCATTCCGTGGGGCCTGCTGATTCTGTTCGGTGGTGGACTGGCCCTGTCGAAGGGGGTGGAAACCTCCGGCCTGTCGGTGTGGATCGGCGACAGCCTGCGGGTGTTTTCCGGCTTGCCTCTGGCGGTGATGCTGGTGGTGATGTGTTATCTGGTGACGTTCCTCACCGAGGTCATGTCCAACACCGCCCTCACCACCCTGCTGATGCCGGTGCTGGGGGCGCTGGCGGTGAGTTTGGGTTACAACCCGCTGCTGTTCATGTTTGCCGCCACGTTGTGCGCCTCGTGCGCCTTCATGCTGCCGGTGGCCACGCCGCCCAACGCCATCGTGTTCGGCAGCGGGCTGGTCACCGCGCCGCAGATGGCTCGCGCCGGGATCTGGCTGAACCTGCTGGCGCCGCCCCTGATTCTGGCCGTGGTCTATCTGCTGGCGCTGCCGGTGCTGGGCATCGAGCCGGGCGGCGTGCCGGAGTGGGCGCATGGCCGATAGTTTCCCCGAAACACGGCCTGCCGAAATGCCCTCGGAAGCCGGGCCGTCGCGGCGCATCCGCCTGACCCTCCAGTACGACGGCGGCGCCTATGCCGGGTGGCAGGAGCAGCCGGACGCGGTGTCGATCCAGTCCACCCTGCAGGGGATTCTGGCGCGCATGGAAAAGCGCCCCGTGGCGCTGGTGGCCGCAGGACGCACCGACGCCGGGGTCCACGCCCTGGGGCAGGTGGCCCATTTCGACACCGCCACCGGATACCCGGCGGACACCTTCCTGCGCGCCCTGAACGCCCAGCTTCCCCCCGACATTGCGGTGGTGGCGGCGGACGATGTGGCCGGGGATTTCCACGCCCGCCATTCGGCGCAGGGCAAGCACTACCGCTACCGGGTGCTGAACCGCCCGGCGCCGTGTCCGTTCCGTCGCCGCTACGCCTGGTACGTGCCGCGGGAACTGGATGTGGAGGCCATGGGCGAGGGGGCCGGACGGCTGCTGGGGGAGCACGATTTTTCCAGCTTTCGGGCCTCCGGCTGCGGCGCCGCTCACCCCCGGCGCACCCTCACCCGCCTGGACGTGAGCCGGGTGGACGATGAGGTGGTGTTCGACGTGGAAGGCCCGGCCTTCCTCAAGCAGATGGTGCGCAATCTGGTGGGCACGTTGATGGTGGTGGGGCGGGGCCGGCACTCGCCGGACTGGGTGGGTAACGTGCTGGCCGCCCGCGACCGCACCGTGGCCGGAGAGACGGCCCCGGCCTGGGGTTTGACCCTGGTGCGGGTGTTCTATGCGCAGTCGCCCGTCCGATAGCCGGGCGCCTTCGCCGCGCCGGGGTGTTTAACGATTCAGCAGGTAGTAATCGTGATCGCCGTCGCGGGCTGAACGGAACAGGATGTGCAGCCCGGTGTCGTCCAACTGCGGGCTGGAGATGGTGCCGTCTGCCGTCACCCGGGTGAGGGCGCGACCGTCCGGTTCCACCGTGAACAGGTCGGTGCCGCCGGCGGTGTCGGTGGTGTTGGCCACAAAGGCCGCCACCATGCCGTTTCCGGCGATCACCGGTTCCCTGGCGATCAACTGGGTGCCGGAAAGCAGCACGTCGGCGACCACGGGGGGGCCTGTGGGTGGAACCGTCAGCCGCCAGATTTCGTGCAGCCCGCGCCGCACCACCACCTGGGTGCCGAATGGATCAATTTGCAACTCGTCGTCGTCCAGCGTGTTGAAGGTAAGCTGATCGGGAGCGCCCTGGCTGCCGTCAGTGCGCAACCGGAACACCTCCAGGTCGCCATCCGCGTCGCGGGCCAGATAGAACACCTGGGAGCCGTCCGATGTGAGCCGGGGAGAAAAGCGGAACCCGAGGCCGGTAGTAAGGGTGCGGGGGGGGCCGGCGACGAAGCCTGTTCCCGAATCCACCAGATCCACCGCCACCAGGTGGGTGGTGGTTTTCGGGTCCAGAGCCGAAAGGTACACCGCCGTGCAGGCCCACCCCGCGGCACACTCCACCACCGGCTGGCTTTCGTGTGTGGTGTTGCTGGAAATCCACAGGGGGGCGGTGGGCTGGGACACCGGCACCGCGACAATATCAAAATCCGCGCCACCCTCCCCGGTTCCAGCCAGGGCCAGGTTGACGTCGGTGGCGAACACCGCCATGGTGCCATCCCCGGAAATGAACGGGTTGGATTCCACGGTGTGGAGGATGCTCGTGGGTTGCTGGGGAACTCCTGGCGGGTAGAGGGGGGTGGGTATCCCCACCGGGCCGACAGCGCTGAACCGCTGCAACTCCACATTGGTGGAGTTGAGATTTTTCGCGGCGTCGCGCACCACGGAGGTGTAGATCAGCAGGTTGCGGTCCCGGGTCATGTGCCCTTCAGAGTCCGGGACGGTGTTGTTGGTAATCTGCACCGGTGCTGTGGTGGCAATAAAGGTGGTGTAATCGGGTGGACCCTGCTGCTTGCCGTCGGTCACCACCAGCTTGAGGCGGTACACGCCGTCCACATCCGGCTGGAAAGTGAACGCGGCGCCCGCAGACGGGGTGCGGAGGACCATCGAGGCGGCGGGGGCCGAATCCACGCTCCACTGGAAGGTCAGTGGATCGCCGTCGGCGTCCTCGCCCTTGCCGACCACGTTCAGGGAGGCGCCGGTTTCCGTGCGATAGTCCACCCCCGCGAGCGCCAGGGGTCGGTGGTTCTCCGGCGGACTGCCGATCTCCACCAGCTTGCGCTGGGCGGGCTCGTAGTCCCGTGCCGCCTCCAGCGCCAGGACTGCCACCTCCAGCACGGTGGCACCCCCCACCGGTTTGGCCGCCGCCACCACTTCGTCGGTAATTGCGGCCATCTCCGCGGGGGTGATCCGCTTCCACTGGAGCGGCTCGTTGTCTTCCACCAGCAGGCGCACGGCGGCCTCGGTGGCAGGATCAATGTCGCGGTCGGTAGGGGTGTTGGTCAAATCGTCCACCAGACGCCGCATCAGGGTGCCGACGGCTTCCGAACCTACCGCCACCACCCACGGATAGTCCGGGTGGTACAGGCTCCAGCTTGGCAGCATCACGGTGTAACGGCCGTTGCCGTCGGTGGTGGTGGTGGACAGCACCGGGCCGAACTGTTTTCCGCTGGCGTCGATGGCGAACACGCGCACCTCGACCCCGGCCCCCACGGCGGTCATTCCCGACAGCGCCCAGGCCTCGGGAAACAGGGCGGAAGACAACTGCGAGGAGACCTTCGCCACCAGTGTCGGCTTGACCAGGACGACGCCTGCGGGCACCTTGACCACGCCGGAATAGGGGGTGGGGGTGGCCAGATTGTTGTCGCCCCCCGGACCGCAGCCGAGCAGCAGCACCGGCAGCAACGCCGCCAGCAGCGCGAACAGCGGGGAGAACCCCGACGCGGGGCGCCGGGTTGGCAGCCGGGGCGCGCGGAAAGGGGCGGCGATGGGGGACGAGCGGAACATATCTGCCCGAAATGATATGCAAAAACAGTGCAAATCACACCGGTTCGACGCAAAAATCCCTGTCTCCAGGGTCGGGAAGGGGGGCGGACGGTGTCTCCGCTCCATCGGGATGGGGCACCGGAACGGCTTGCGGAGTAGCTTGCGGGGTGGCTTGTGAACAACGGCGGTCACCTCCGCACGCGGCCCTGCGGGGCGATGGTATTTGTCAGACGGGGCCGGGTCTGGGATAATTAACCCCATTCCGCCAGCTTTTCGCGCCGTCCGTGCTGTGTCCGGGCGGCCAGACCTGTACTCCGGGGGTGCTCAAATATGGAAACCGTTTCCTTCGTCCAGTTCTCCCGGCGCCTGTCCACCATGGGGGTCACCCTGCGCCGCGAGCACCTGGAAACCCTGCAGGTGAACCTGGGCAAGGTCTGCAACCAGACGTGCACGCACTGCCATGTGGGGGCGGGCCCCAACCGCACCGAGGCCATGTCCCTGGAAACCGTGGACCATGTGCTGGATTTTCTGGCCGACTCCGCCGCCCGCACCCTCGACATCACCGGCGGCGCGCCGGAACTGAACCCCCACTTTCGCTATCTGGTGGAGGCGGCGCGCAAGCTGAACCGCAAGGTGATGGTGCGCACCAACCTGACGGTGATATTCGAGCAGGGACAGGGTTTTTTGCCGGGCTTTTTTCGCGAAAACAAGGTGGAACTGGTGGCCTCCCTGCCGTGCTACGAGGCCGAAAACGTGGACAGCCAGCGCGGCAGGGGGGTGTTTGAAAAGAGCATTCAGGCCCTCAAAAAGCTCAATGAACAGGGCTATGGCGACCACCCGGAGTTGATCCTGAACCTGGCCTATAACCCTCCGGGCACGGCGCTGCCCGGCCCTCAGGCGGAGCTGGAGGCGGATTACCGCAAGGAACTGGAGGAACGGCACGGCATCGTGTTCAACCGCCTGTTCACCCTTGCCAACATGCCGATCGCGCGCTTTGCCGATTTTCTGGGCAGGAACGGCGAGACCGACAGCTACATGTGTCGGCTGGCGGAGGCGTTCAACCCGGCCACCCTTGCCAATCTGATGTGTACCCGGTTGGTGAGCGTGGACCATCAGGGGTTTTTGTACGACTGCGACTTCAACCAGATGCTGCGCATGCGCATTGGCGGCGCGCGCCCCCTGCACATCAAGGATGCCAACGACGCCGACGTGCTGAACCGCCGCGTGCAGGTGATGGATCACTGCTACGGTTGTACCGCCGGGGCCGGATCGTCCTGCGGCGGCGCGCTGGTTTGACGCGGGCGCCCGCCTGATTCCGGCGCGGGCTACTCCGGGTCTTCTGCCCGCCCTTTTTCTGCCCGCCCTGTTCCCGCCAGTTTTTTGGCCGCCAATTTCTTTTTTTCCCCCTTCGGTCCACCCTTGCGGGCCGCGGCCCTGACCATTTTTTCCTCGCGGCGGGCGGCCTGCCGGTGGTGGCGCGTCCACCCTTCGATCACCACGGTGAACTCCCCCAATATTTTGCTGCGCTCCCCGAGGCGCGCCGCGATCTCTGCCGCCGTGCCGCGCACGATCTCCTCGTGCTGCTTGGTCATCTCGCGCAGCACCGCCACCTGACGCTCCCCCAGCACGGCGGCGATGTCTTCGAGGGTCTTCAAAATGCGGTGCGGGGCCTCGAACAGCACCAGGGTGCAGGGGTGTTCGCGAAACGCCTCCAGGCGGTTACGGCGCGCGCCGGAGCGGGGCGCCAGGTAGCCCAGAAAGGTGTAGCAGTCGGTGGCCAGCCCCGCCACCGACAGGGCCGCCACCGGTGCGGAAGGCCCCGGCACCGGCGTCACCGTGATACCGGCCCGGTGCGCCTCACCCACCAGAAAGAAGCCCGGATCGGAGATCAGCGGCGTGCCCGCGTCGGTCACCAGCGCCACGTTTTTGCCCGCCAGCAGACGCTCGATCAGCACCGGCGCCTTCATGTCCTTGTTGTGATCGTGATAGCTGGTGAGCTGGGCGTGGATGCCGTGGTGGGTGAGCAGTTTTTGCGTGTGTCGGGTGTCCTCCGCCGCCACGACGTCCACCGCCTTGAGCACCGCCAGGGCGCGCAGGGTGATGTCCTCCAGATGGCCGATGGGGGTGGCCACCACATACAGAATGCCCCGGGTGTCGCGCATGGCCGCACATGGTACCACCGGCGGGGCCGCAATCGGGTGGTGCGCGCTGTTGCGGATGGGAAAAATGACCGAAAGGGGGCGGGAAGGCGCCGGAAAACGGTCGCCCTCCTCCGGTGGCGCACGGGTCCTCCGCACGTTTGCTGCGATTGACACGGCCCTGGCCACCAGTTAGGGTGATAGGCAGAGATTTCATGTTGCGTCTGTGGCCCAAAAAACTCCCCCTCCGTCCGTTGTCTGGTCGGTTGCTGCTGGTGATCGCACTGGTGGTGGGGCATTGCTGCATGGTGACACTGCCGTCCCACGCTGTGGCGGGCGTGGCGCAGGGGGACATGGCGCAAGGGGACACGGCAATGGCCTCCGGGGCGATGCCTTCCGGGCATGCCGGACACGGGCGCGCCGCCGCGCCGCTGGCCCACATCCCGCAGCACCAGACGGTGTCCGCGCCGCCCATGGCCCCGTGTGGAACCGCCCCCTATCTGGCCGCCGAACGCGCCCCCCTGTCTCCCAAGTGGTTGGCTGGCGGCGTTTTCGCCCCCTCTCCCTTGGCGCTGGCCGCCGTACTGGCGGCGGAGTGGCCCCTCACCCCCCACGGCAAAACCGCCACGGGCTGGCGGGGAGGAGTCTCCGAGGCTCCTCCGGGCCACTCCCGCGCCCACCTGCAAATCTTCCGCATTTGATTCCTCACGCCCCGGGGCGGAGGTCCGCACCCGGTGATGTTCTGGCGGGGTGGCCGTGTGCGGCCGCCCCCGTGGTGTGACGTCCGCCGCGGCCAGTTTTTCGAAACAGGGCCGCGGCGGCTGAAGGTGAGGAGGTGGGGAATGCACTGTCTTCCCCCGACATGCCCACGGCCCCCCGTGGGACGATTCCTGGTGCTGCTTCTGGCTCTGGCCCCCGTCTGGTGTCTGTTCCCGGTGGCCCCAGCAGGCGCCGCAGCCCTTGACGTGGAAACGGCGGTGGCCGAGGCGCTGGCCCATAATCCGGGCTTGCTGGCCCGCGAGGCTGCCGCCGGGGCCATGGCGGAGGTTCCCTCCCGGGCCGGGGCGCTGCCCGACCCCATGCTGATGCTGGGGGTGATGTCGGTGCCCGCCGACAACCCTTCCCTGACCCGTGAATCCATGACCCAGGTGGGCATCGGCTTCACCCAGATGCTGCCGTTTCCCGGAAAACGCGGCCTGATGCGCCAGGCCGCCGGCGCCGGGGCGCTGGCCGCCGGGGAAGGGGTGGCCGAGGCGCGGCTGGAACTGATCGCCCGTGTGCAGCAGGCATGGTGGCGGCTGCTGAGTCTTGATCGGGGGCTGGACATCGTGCGCCAGACCCAGGTGTTGATGGGGCAGTTCGTGGACATAGCGCAAACCCGTTACAAGGTGGGCAAGGGGCTGCAACAGGATGTGCTGCTGGCCCAGGTGGAATACTCAAAGTTGATCGACGCCGAACTGGGGCTGGAGCGGGACCGCATCGGCGTGCAATCCGAACTCAATGCGCTCATGGGCCGCCCCGTGGAGCAGTTGCTGCAGATGCCCCAGACGGTGGATGAGCAGTTGGGCCGCACCCCGGTGCCGGCCTGGCTGATGGCGCTGGCGGAATCCGCCCGCCCCCGGCTGGCCGAGACCCGGCAGCGGGTGGGAGCGGCGCAGGCGATGCTGGCGCTGGCGCGGCGCGACCACCTGCCGGACATCACCGTCAGCGGCACCTACGAATGGCGGCCGGGCGTGGATGCCACGGGCATGGACCGCCCGGACAGCGTCTCCTTGACCCTCGGCGTGCCACTGCCGGTGCATTACGGCGCCCGCCAGCGGCGGCTGGTGTCGGAACGCCGCCACGAACTGGACGCCGCCACCCGCGAACTGGAGGCGGCGCGCCTCGAGGTGCAGAACGAGATCAACCGGCTGGCCGCCGAGTACGACACCGGTCGCCGCCAGGTGGAGTTGTTGCGCGGCGGCATCATCCCTCAGGCGGCGCAGACCGTGGCCTCCATGGCCTCCGGCTATCAGGTGAACAAGGTGGATTTTTTGAATCTGGTGGGCGCCCAGGTGACCCTGCTGGAATACCAGATCCGCTACTGGAACATCCTTGCCGACACCCGCGTGGCGTGGGTGAAGCTGAACAGCGCGGTGGGGGCCGAGGTGGGGATGGGCGTTCAGGAATTCCCCGCCCTGCCCGCGCCCTTCGTGCCCGCCATGCCGGTACGGCCCGAATCGCCCGCGCCGCCCTCCGGGGCCGAATCAAATCATCACAATCATCCCGGTGGGGAGCAATAAGCGTCATGAACGCCAGAATTCGCATTGTATTGGGCCTTGTGGCCATGCTCGCTGTGGGACTGGTCGCCGGATACCTGATGGCCCCGGGTGAGCGTCAGGGTGCGAGCCCCGACCTCGAAGAGCGCCGCCCCCTGTTCTACCGCAATCCCATGAACCCGGCGGTGACCTCGCCGATTCCGGCCAAGGACGAGATGGGCATGGATTACGTTCCGGTCTACCGGGAGGAGGGGAGTGGTCAGGGGTCGGACGGCCCCGGATCGCCGTCCGGCACCGTGCGCATCGACCCCGCCACCGCGCAGAGCATCGGCGTGCGCACGGCGGTGGTGGAGCGGCGCACCCTCACCCGGGTGATCCACACCTCGGGGCGGGTGGACTACGACGAGGAACGTCTGGCGCGCCTGCACCCCAAGACCGAAGGATGGATCGAAAAGCTTTTTATCGACGCCACCGGCCAACCGGTGCAGCAGGGCACCATCCTGCTGTCCATCTACTCCCCGGATCTGGTGCAGAGCCAGGAGGAGTACCTTTTGGCCTACCAGAACATGAAGGCGGTGAGCGACAGCCCCTTCGAGCACATCCGCAAGGGCGCGGTGGATTTACTGGAGTCGTCCCACCAGCGCCTGCACATGCTGGACGTGCCGGAACACCAGATTCACGAACTGGAAACCACCCGGCAGGTGCGCAAGAGCCTGCACATCCATTCCCCCTTCGACGGCGTGGTGGTGGCGGTTGGGGCGCGCCAGGGCCAGTACGTGACGCCGGAAACCGAGCTCTATTCCATCGCCGACCTGTCGGAGGTGTGGGTCTATGTGGACGTGTTCGATGCCGAACTGCCCTGGGTGAACGCCGGGGACCACGCGGAGATGACCCTCAAGGGGGTGCCCGGCCGCACCTTCGGCGGCCTGATCCGCTACGTCTACCCCTATGCCGAAAAGGAGACGCGCACGGTCAAGGTGCGGCTGGAATTCGCCAATCCCGGCGGCCTGCTCAAGCCGGAGACGTTTGCCGACGTGACCATCCACGCCGGGCGGCTGGTCAACGCCCTGGTAATTCCCACCGAGGCGGTGCTGCGCTCCGGTGCCCGCGATCATGTTTTTGTGGTGCGCGGGGAGGGGCGTTTTGAACCCCGTGAGGTGACACTGGGGATGGCCTCCGACAATCTGGTGCAGGTGCTCAAGGGGCTGAAACAGGGCGACGTGGTGGTGACCTCCGCCCAGTTCCTGATTGATTCCGAATCCAAGTTGCGCGAGGCCACCGCCAAGATGATGGAGGTCGGCGACGGGCAGGCGGCGCCGGAAGCGCCGGCACCGACGCCACCTGCCAGGTCGGCTCCGGCCAGAAAAAAGGCCCCGCCCGCGCCCCACCCGGCCCCGGCCACTCCCGCCGTACCCGGCCACGACATGCCCGGCATGGACATGGCCCCCACGCCCGGCCACGACATGCCCGGCATGGACATGGCCCCCACGCCCGGCCACGACATGCCCGGCATGGACATGGGCAAATAGGGGGGCGCCATGCTGAAAATCATCATCGACTGGTGCCTCAAAAACCGCTTTCTGGTACTCATCGCCACTACCCTGCTGGTGGCGGCTGGCCTCCTGGCGGTGCGTTCCACGCCGCTGGACGCCATCCCCGATCTGTCGGACGTGCAGGTCATCGTCTTCACCGAATACCCCGGGCAGGGGCCGCAGGTGGTGGAGGACCAGATCACCTACCCCCTCACCACCACCCTGCTGTCGGTGCCGGGGGCGGACGTGGTGCGCGGCTACTCGTTCTTCGGCCTGAGCTTCGTGTACATCATCTTTGCCGACGGCACCGACATGTACTGGGCGCGTTCCCGGGTGCTGGAGCTGCTCAACTTCGCCCGCGGGCGGCTGCCGGCGGGCGTCAACCCCTCCCTCGGCCCGGACGCCACCGGCGTCGGCTGGATTTACGAATACGCCCTGGTGGACCGCAGCGGCGGTCACGATCTGGCCCAGTTGCGCAGCATTCAGGACTGGTTTCTGCGCTACCCCCTGCAAACCGTGCCCGGTGTGGCGGAGGTGGCCTCGGTGGGGGGCTACGTCAAGCAGTACCAGGTGGAGGTCAACCCCAACGCCCTGCTGGCCTACAACATCCCCCTGTCGCGGGTGCGGCAGGCCATCATGCAGTCCAACAACGACGTGGGCGGCGGCACCATCGAGATGGGCGAAACCGAATACATGGTGCGCGGCCTGGGCTATATCCATTCCGTGGACGACCTGAAACCGATCCCGGTAGGGGTGGACGCACGCGGCACCCCGGTGCGTTTGCAGGATGTGGCGCAGATCAGCATCGGCCCGGAGATGCGCCGGGGCATCACCGAACTCGGCGGTAAGGGCGAAGTGGTCGGAGGCGTGGTGGTGATGCGCTACGGCGAAAACGCCCTGACCACCATCCGTCTGGTGCGGGCAAAGCTCGCCGAATTGTCGCGCAGCCTGCCGGAAGGGGTGGAGATCGTCCCCGTGTACGACCGGGGCGACCTGATCGAACGCGCCGTACACACCCTCAGCGGCAAGCTGCTGGAGGAGTTTCTGGTCATTTCCCTGGTGTGCGTGCTGTTCCTGTTCCATGCCCGCTCCGCGCTGGTGGCCATCCTCACCCTGCCGCTGGGAATGCTGGCCGCCTTTCTGGTCATGCGCGCCCAGGGCATCAACGCCAACATCATGAGTCTGGGGGGCATTGCCATTACCCTGGGGGCGATGGTGGACGGCGCCATCGTGCTGATCGAGAACGCCCACCGCCATCTGGCCGCCGCCACCGGCCCCGACGGCAGGCCAGCGGACGCCCGCACCCGCTGGGCGGCCATCACCCGCGCCAGCCACGAGGTGGGGCCGGCGCTGTTCTATTCCCTGCTCATCATCACCGTGAGTTTTTTGCCGGTGTTCACCCTGGAGGCCCAGGAGGGGCGGCTGTTCAAGCCCCTGGCGTTCACCAAAACCTACGCCATGGCGGCGGCGGCGGTGCTTTCCATCACCGTGGTGCCGCTGCTGATGGGCTTCTTCATCCGCGGCCGCATTCCGTCTGAGGGGGCCAACCCCCTCAACCGCTGGCTGCGGGCCGCGCACCGGCCCCTGCTGGGCATGGCCCTGCGCCACCGTACCGCCACACTGGTGGGGGCCGGGCTGCTGGTGGCCGCCACCGCCTGGCCGGTGCTGCACGTTGGCAGCGAGTTTATGCCGCCTCTGGACGAAGGCGACTTGCTGTACATGCCCACCACCTTCCCCGGTATCTCCGTCACCAAGGCCAAGGAGCTGTTGCAGCAAACCGACCGGGTGATCGCCACCTTCCCCGAGGTGGACACGGTATTTGGCAAGGTGGGCCGCGCCGAGAGCGCCACCGACCCCGCCATGCTGTCGATGCTGGAGACCACCATCCGCCTCAAACCCCGTGACCAGTGGCCCGATCCGCACAAGGACACCGCCGATCTGATCCGTGAACTGGACAGGTCGATTCGCTTCCCCGGCGTGGCCAACGCCTGGACCATGCCCATCAAGACCCGCATCGACATGCTCTCTACCGGCATCAAAACTCCGGTGGGGGTCAAAATCAGCGGCCCCAGCCTGATCGAACTGGAGCGTCTGGCTGGAGAGGTGGAACGGGCGCTCAAAAACGTGCCGGGGACGGTTTCGGCATTTGGCGACCGCGCCGTGGGCGGCAATTTTTTCGATTTCGTGATCCGCCGCGCCGAGGCAGCCCGCTACGGCCTGACCGTGGCCGACGTGCAGGACGTCATCAGCACCGCCGTGGGGGGCATGACCATCACTAACACGGTAGAGGGGCTGGAGCGCTACCCGGTCAACCTGCGCTATCCGCGTGACCTGCGGGACGATCCGGAGCGGCTGGCGCGGGTGCTCATTCCCACCCCCAGCGGCGCGCAAATCCCCTTAAGTCAGGTGGCCGACGTGCGCATGGCGCGCGGACCCGCCAGCATCAAGAGCGAAGGGGCGCGTCCCAACGCCTGGGTGTATGTGGACATCGACACCTCCGATATCGGCGGCTACGTCGCCCGCGCCCGGGAGGCGGTGAACGCCTCCGTGACCCTGCCCCCCGGCTACGCGCTGGTGTGGTCCGGGCAGTTCGAATACATGCAGCGCGCCGCCGAGCGCCTCAAACTGGTGGTGCCTTTGACCTTGCTGCTGATCTTCCTGCTGTTGTATTTCCATTTCCGCAACCCGGTCGAGCCGCTGGTGGTGATGCTGTGCGTGCCGTTTGCAATGGTGGGGGGCATGTGGCTGGTGTACCTGCTGGGCTACAACCTGTCGGTGGCGGTGGCGGTGGGGTTCATCGCCCTGTCCGGGGTGGCGTCGGAGATCGGCGTGCTGGTGCTCACCTTCATCGACCACGAGGTGCAGCGCCTGCGGGAAGAGAAACGGGCAGAGGCGCGATCCGCAGGCGGCGACGAGCGGCTGTCGGCGCAACAAATCCTGGACGCGGCCCACGCGGGTACCGCGCACCGCCTGCGCCCGATTGCCATGACCGCCGTGGCGGTGACCGCCGGTTTGGTGCCCATCATGTGGGGCGGCGGCAGCGGCGCCGACGTGATGCGCCGCATTGCCGCGCCGATGATCGGCGGCATGGTGACCACCACGCTGCTGTGTCTGGTGGTGCTGCCGGTGGTCTACGCCCGCGTGCTCACCTGGCGCGAGGGGCGGGGGGCCGCACCGGGGCAGGGACCCGGACAGGAGTCCGGCTAGGGGGGAGGAACGGCCGACAGATCCCGGTCGAGGTCGTAGGCGCGCACATGGGCCACCCATGCGTCGAGCCGGGTGCGGTAATTCTCCGGCGTCAGACGATAGCTCCCCTGGCGCACCTCGTGCAGGATACGGTGGCTCACCGCCACCGAGTAGTGGGAGGTGTCTTTGTAGTTGTCCAGGTTGTCGGCCACGCCGGCAAAATCGCCAAAGAAGTGCAAGGTGACGTTGGGTTCCCGGAGCAGCTTTGTAACCAGGCTCTCCAGGATCGCCACAGATGTGGAAAATGTCCCCGGCGAGAGTCTTGCCATCAGCGCGTGGTGCAGGGTGGAAAATGGTGGCACGAAGATGTCGAAGCGCACCTCCGGATGGGCGCGTATCACCAGCAGCACATTGCGGTCAATATTGTCCGCCGCCGTCACCAGCAACCTGGGGTCCGTACCTGCATCGGGTGCGGTTGCGCCGGGGATGGCAGCGAGCGCGGTGTCCCCGGCAATTTCCCGCAGCACCTTTGCCCTTCCCGGCCGGTACCTGGGATTGCGGTACCAGGCCATCATGTTTTCCAGATTGAGGCGGCTGTGTCCCGGCGACAGCAGCTTGGCCACCGCCGTCTGCACCACGCTGAGGTTGTAGACGTACTGCACGTCGTTGAACGGGTTGTCGTCGTAGAAGAAATACGGATAACCGGCGGCGCGGGTCTCCACCGACATCATCGTTTCCCGGTCGTCGATGCCCCACAGCACCCGCTGCACCTGGCCGGTACGCAAGGCCACATCCAGCACCTGGCGGACTTCAAACAGGGTGCCACCGCTGATGGACAGGTTGATGACCTTTCCGCCCAGCACGCTGGCGGTGGGGGAACGGGTGAAATTTTGTGCCAGCGAGGTGCCCACCGCCACCGTGTCGTAGTCCTGATGGCGCGCCAGCCCCGGCATGATGTAGCGCTCGTCTCCCATAATCCACTCCGAGGCCCGCCAGTTCTGCAGCGGGTCGGTCCACAGGACCAGTGCGGCAACGGCCACAGGAAGAACCCCCAGCGCGGCGCACAGGAACCACAGGACAAAGCGACGCGGGCGGATGGGGGCGGGATGGAAGAAGTGCGACACGTCAGAAACCAAAATAGATGAACTCGGTAACGCGGTTGCGGTCCATTACCACATAGAGGGCAATGGCCCCCAGCGCCAGTCCCCAGCCCCAGGCCCCGCGCAGGGTGGGGCGGAAGCGGGCTGCGATGGCGTGGGAGTTGGGCGCCACGGCACAGGCAAGGGTGGATGCCAGCAGCAGGACCAGCATGACGTAGGGGGCCGCCGCCACTCCCAAATCGGTCAAGGTGGTTCCGGGCCGGTGCATCAACAACCCGACCAGCTTGCCCAGGTTCTGCATCACCTCCGGGGTCGGCCCCAGGTGCGCGAGAGCGCCGGACGGGTATAAGCCGCCCAGTGGCGCGCCCATGCCGAACATGGCCTTGATCACCCGAGTGGCGTCGGCCCACTCTTTGGCGCGAAAGAACACCCAGGCAAAGTTCACGAACAGGAACGTCACCAGCCACGCCGCCACCACCGGCAACCGACCGCCCAGCCGCGTCCACACCCGATGTACGGTGGACGCCAGCCCGTGCAGGAATCCCCAGAACACGAAAGTCCACCCGGCCCCATGCCACAGACCACCGAGCAGAAAAACGACCATCAGGTTGCCCAGTGCGCGGGGCTCGCCCTTGCGGTTGCCCCCCAGCGGCACATACAGATAATCGCGCAAAAAGCGGCTCAGGGTCATGTGCCAGCGGCGCCAGAAATCCTGGATCGACACTGCCTTGTAGGGGCTGTCGAAGTTGATCGGCAGACGGATGTTGAACAGCAGCGCCGCGCCCAGTGCCATGTCCATGTAGCCGGAAAAATCGAAATAGAGCTGCATCGAATAGCACAGGGAGGTGACCCACCCCTCGACGATGTTCAGCTCGGGGGCCTTGTCGAAACCGCTGGTGGCCCACACCGCGAGGGTATCGGCAATAATCACCTTTTTGGCCAGACCGATGGTGAAGATCACCCCGCCATGGGCAATGTTGCGCCAGTGAACGGTCATGTTCCGCAGGCGGGCGAACTGGGTCATCATCTCCGTGTGGTGCACGATGGGGCCGGAGACGAGTTGGGGAAAAAAGGTCACGAACAGGCAGTAGTCCAGAAAATGCCGTTCCCGGGCCAGACCGCGCCGGGTGTCCACCAGATAGGCGATCTGCTGAAAGGTGAAAAAACTGATGCCCAGGGGCAGGGCCAGGTGCCACGCGGCAATGTGGGTTCCGGTGGCCAGATTGATGTTGGCGATGGCCCAGTCGGTATATTTGAACCAGGCCAGACCGGCCAGATTGCCCAGGATGCCGAAGGCCAGCAAGCGGGTGCCGTTCCCTCCGTCACCCCCGCGCTTGAGGGAGGATCCGACGGCGTAATTGAACAGGATGGAGACCAGAATGACCGGCAGGAATTCGACGCGCCCCCAACTGTAGAAAAACAGCGAGCAGAACACCAGCCAGGCCTGTGCGGCCACGGTCAATCGCCTCCGCGCCAGCCAGAAATAGCCGACGACCGCCAACGGCAAAAAAGCGAAGATGTATTCGTAGGAAAAAAATAGCATACCGCCACAGCACACACGCCGCCGGGGGGCGATTTTGGGGTCCAGCCCGGACCGTGAACCTGTCCCCGGTCAGGATATCACGGTCGGGTCGGAAATTTGACGGATGTGGTGGAGGCGACGCGGACGTGCAGCACGGGTGTGAGCCTTGCGCTTGAGCAGTGGCGCCGCGTGCCTTATCATCGCGCCCATGGCTTCATCCATGGTGTCCCCCAAGGCAAAGGCGGTGTTTGCGCGCTACCTGCAGGCGAATCGTCTGCGCGGCTCGCAGCAGCGCGACCTGATCCTCGACGCGTTTCTGTCCATGCCGCCCCACCTCACCGCCGAGGAGTTGCATCGCAAGGTGGCGCATCAGGACGGCGGCATCGGCCTGTCCACGGTGTACCGCACCCTCAGGCTGTTCTGCGACGCGGGGCTGGCCAAGCAGCGCCATTTTCAGGAGGGGAAAAGCTGTTTTGAACAGGCCGTGGGTGCCCACCACCACGATCATTTGATCTGCGACACCTGCGGCGCCATCGTCGAGTTTGAATGTCAGGAAATTGAGGACCTGCAAGAGCAGATCGCCCGGCGCCACGGCTATCGGCTCACCCACCACCGGCTGGAACTGTTTGGCCGCTGCGCCGGTTGCGGCGACGGCGCGGACGGGGCGGGCAGGGGAGGCAGACGTCCCGTTGCCGCCAGGGCTTCCGGTAAACCTTCCACCAGACTTTCCGGAAAACCCGCCAAATAATTCCGTCCGCAGGCCTGCCGCCAGGGGGGTATCCCAAAAACCGCCCGGTCAACCCAATGCGGAAAGGGCCTCTTGCAACTCCGCTCCGGCATGGCTGTTGCCGGTGCGGGCGGCGGCTTCCAGGCCGGTCCGGTACAGTTGCCGCGCCTCGTCCATCCGCCCCGCCTTCTCCAGGGTCTTGCCGCCGTGGTAATAGGCGGACACGTAATCGGGGTCGCGCCGCACCACCTCGGTGAATTCGGCAATGGCGTTGTCCAGCGCGCCCAGCTTCAGGTGCTCCTGGGCGATTACATAGCGGGCAAAGCTGTTGTTGGGGTCCTTGTCCAGAAAAACCTGGTACTGGGCGATGCGGCTGGCGGTCATGGGCTTCCTTCAATGTCGGTGCTGCCGGGCGCGGAAGGCGCCTTCCTGTCCGCCATTCTCGCCCGCTTCCCGGCGCTGCACAACCCCTGCGGAGCGTTTGACGGAACCCGGTCCGCCCCCTATCATTACTCTCCTTTCACAAGCGGAGCGCGCATGAGCGAACTGAGTTACAGGGATGCGGGGGTGGACATCGATGCGGGCAACCGGCTGGTGGAACGCATCAAGCCCATGGCCCGCTCCACCGCCATCCCCGGCGTGTTGGGGGGGCTGGGCGGTTTTGGCGGCCTGTTTGCCCCCGACCTGGGCGGCATGACCGAGCCGGTGCTGGTCTCCGGCACCGATGGCGTTGGCACCAAGCTCAAAATTGCCTTTGGTCTGAACCGCCACGACACCGTGGGCATCGACCTGGTGGCCATGTCGGTGAACGACATCGTGGTCACCGGCGCGCGCCCGCTGTTCTTCCTCGATTACTTCGCCACCGGCCGCCTGAGCGTGGACGACGCCGCCCAGGTGGTGTCGGGCATCGCCGAGGGGTGCCGTCAGGCGGGGTGCGCCCTGCTGGGGGGCGAGACCGCCGAGATGCCCGGTTTTTACGCCGACGGCGAATACGATCTGGCCGGTTTTGCGGTGGGCATCGTGGATCGCCCCCGCATCATTGACGGCAGCCGCGTGGCGGCGGGGGACGCCGTGATCGGCATGGCCTCCTCCGGCCTGCACAGCAACGGCTTTTCCCTGGCCCGAAAGGTATTTTTCGAGCGTGGCGGCTTGACGCTCGCCGACCCCTTGAAGGAGTGCGGCAAGAGTGTGGGCGAGGCGTTGCTCACGCCGACCCGCATTTATGTGCGCCAGGTGCTGGACCTGATCGCCCGCTTCGACGTGCGTGCCCTGGCCCACATCACCGGCGGCGGGTTGACCGAAAACCTGCCCCGGGTGTTCCCCAAGGGGTGCGGTGCGCGGCTGAACGCGGCCAGTTGGGAAATTCCCCCGGTGTTCACCGCCCTGGAGCGGCTGGGCAACGTGGCCCGTCCGGAAATGCTGCGTACCTTCAATATGGGCATCGGCATGTGCGTGGTGGTGCCCGCCGGGCAGGCGGCAGACGTGGTCACCGCCTTGGGCGCGGCCGGAGAGCGCGCCTGGGTGATTGGAGAAATTGTCGCCGGAGACGGCGTGGTGACCTATGCCTGAGCAGGACGGTTGCGTGATCGGCATCCTGGCCAGTGGCCGGGGTTCCAACATGGCTGCGCTGCTGGAGGCCTGCGCCAGCGGCGAGATTCCGGCGCGGGTGGCGGTGGTACTGTCGGACCGGGAGCAGGCGGGGGCGCTGGAGACCGCCCGCCGTATGGGGGTGGATGCCGTTCACCTGAATCCGCGCCAGCACGGCAGCCGCGAGGGGTACGACCGGGCGCTGGTGGCCGAATTGCGGCAACGCGGGGTGAATCTGGTGTGTCTGGCGGGCTACATGAAGCTGGTCACCCGTGAATTTCTGGCCCCTTACGCGGGTCGCGTGCTCAATATCCACCCTTCGCTGCTGCCGTCGTTCCCGGGTCTGGACGCCCAACAGCAGGCCTTCGACTATGGGGTGAAGGTGGCGGGCTGCACGGTGCACCTGGTGGAACTGGCCATGGATTCCGGCCCTGTGGTGATGCAGGCGGCGGTGCCGGTGATGGACGACGACACGGCGCAATCACTTTCGGCGCGCATCCTGGAGCAGGAGCACCGTATCTATGTGGAGGCGGTGTGCGCCTTCGCCGAGGAGCGGGTGCGGGTGGAAGGGCGGCGGATTTTCATCCGCGCGCCCAGGAAATAACCGACCGGCGGATGTTCCTCCGCCGTCTCCAGACAGCCGACCGGTCGCCCGCCGCCACGGGCCATCCGTTCCGAGATATATCCAGACGTTAAGGTCGAGTGCAGTTCCGCCGAAAAGGGAAACTGTGAAGTGCCCGAACTGCAATATGTCCCAACCGGACGGCCCCGCCTGCGTACGCTGCCAGGCCCCCATGGGCCGCCTGGCGGAGGAAGTGCGGCGCGCCTCCGGAGAACAGTCGCCTTCGGAACATCGGAGCCGGGGGCTGGCATCCTCCTCGCATCTTGCCGACGTGAGTACTCCACCGGCTGCGCCCGCCGCCCTGGAACTGGAGCCCACTCCGGAGCCACCGGCACCCGCCGAGGCTGCGCCGGTGGCCGAAACACCGCCCCCCGCGCCTGCGGCTCCAGCCCCGACGGAACCTGTGCACGCAGAGTCAGAAGAGTTCAAGGGAGAATTATTCAGCCGCAAGGCCGCTCTCCAGGCGGAAGAGAAAACTCCGGCCACCCCGCCGGTGGCGGAAAAGAGCCCCCCGCCCGCGACCGCCCCCGTGCGTTCCACCGCGACCCCCAAACCAGCCGCCCCGGCGGTGCACAAAAAAATTTCCCCGGAGGGGGTGGTGATCACCATGGCCCCCGGCATTCCGGGCCGCCACGGTCACGAGGTTCTGGGGGTGGTGTCGGCCCAGTCGCTGGTCTACCTGTCGCCGGAAACCCTGCCCCGGGCCAGTGGCCCCATGGCCGGTAGCGGCGCGGGCGACGCCATCGATAACGCCTTCAATGCCGCCCTCGGCGAACTGCGCAAGCGCGCCACAGCGCTCGGCGCCGATGCGGTGATCTCGGTCAGTGTCGCCTATTGTCCGGGGGTGGGCGGGGGACTGCTGGTGGCGGTCACCGGCACCGCCGTACACCTGACCTGATCTGCTCCAGCCCGGTCCCTCCCGCCCGATCAACCTGTCCGGCCTATCCGGCCTCGGCCTCCAGAAAGCGCTCCGCGTCCAGTGCCGCCATGCAGCCGGTTCCGGCGGCGGTAATCGCCTGCCGGTAGTGGCGGTCGGCCACATCTCCGGCGGCGAACACCCCCGTCACGTTGGTGCGGGTGGTGCCGGGGCGCACCCGCAAATAACCGGTTTCGTCCATCTCCAGTTGTCCGGCAAAGATGCCGGTGTTGGGGGTGTGGCCGATGGCCATGAACACGCCGTCCGCGGGGTGCTCCGAAATTTCGCCACTGACCGTGTCCTTCAGGCGCAGGCCTGTGACCACGCTGTCCCCCAAAATGTCCTCGACCCCCTTGTTCCAAAGGAAGTCGAGCTTTTCATTCTTTTTGGCCTTGTCCACCATGATCTTCGAGGCGCGCAACTGGTCGCGGCGGTGCACCAGGGTAACGCGACTGGCAAAACGGGTAAGGAAGATAGCCTCCTCCACGGCGGAGTCGCCCCCACCCACCACCATCACCCGCTTGTCGCGGAAGAAAAAGCCGTCGCAGGTGGCGCAGGCCGAAACCCCGGCCCCCATCAAGCGTGACTCGTTGGGCAGTCCCAGCAGGCGCGCCGAGGCTCCGGTGGCCACGATCAGCGTGCGTGCCCGCAGCGGGGTATCGTCCACGGTAAGGGTGAAGGGGCGGGCCGACAGGTCGGCGCGGGTGACGTTGCCGGTAAGGAATACAGTGCCAAAGCGCTCGGCCTGCTGGCGGGTGCGCAGGATCAGTTCCGGCCCCTGAATCCCCTCCGGAAAACCGGGAAAATTCTCCACCTCGGTGGTGATGGTGAGCTGGCCGCCGCTCTGGGGTCCCTCGATCACCACCGGGGTCAGGTTGGCGCGCGCCGCGTAGATGGCGGCGGTGAGTCCGGCGGGGCCGGAGCCCAGGATGACCACGTCGTGGAGGGGGGAGGCGGGGTTGTTCGGAGCCATGTCGCTGTCCTTCCTTGTATCCCCCCGCCGCTTGCCGTGGGTCGGGGGAGCAGACCAGGTTGCCTTACCCGGCCGGTTTCCGCTCCAGCACTTCGCGGATCATCTCCTTGAGGCCATCCAGCCGGGCGGATTTGACGAAGTAGCCGTCGGCGCTCCAGGCGCCAAAATCGTGCTTGTAGTCGCTGTAGGCGCTGCACAGGATCACCGGCAGGTCGGGATATTTCTGCTTGGCGCGCTGCAACACCTTGATGCCGTCGATGCCGGGCATGCGGATGTCCAGCAGCAGCAGATCGGGGCGGCCCGATTCCAGGACGGTGAGCACCTCCTCGCCGTTGGGGAAGGTTGTGACATCGTAGCCCTCCTCCACCAGTTCCTCGCGCAGGAACAGACGAATGCTTTCCTCGTCGTCCACCACGAACACGGTCTTCTTCGGCCCCGTGGACATACCCTATCCCCTCCCGTGCGGCCGCGGGGACGCGGCCTGTTTGAGTGCCCCACCAATTTTCCGGGTTCGTCGCGCTTCAAGCGCCTTCTCGTACACCGCCTCGCAGGCGCTGGCGCGGGCCTGCCACGAACTGTCCCGCTGCATGCCGTTGCGCTGGATGCGGGCGAACAGTTTGTGTTCCTTCCACACCTCCAGCGCCCCGGCGACGGCCGCCAGCAGGGCGGCGGTGTCCGGCCGGTCGAAGGCGAAGCCGGTGGCGCTGTCCGGATTGTCGTTCCAGGCCACCACGGTGTCCGCCAGCCCCCCCACGCGATGCACCACCGGCGGCGCGCCGTAGCGCATGGCGATGAGCTGGGCCAAACCGCACGGTTCGAAGCGCGAGGGCATCAGAAACAGGTCGCTGCCGCCATAAATGTTGCGCGCCAGCGGTTCGTCGAAGCCGGTGGCGACACCCACGCGGCCGGGGCGGAAGCGCGCCGCCTCCACCAGTCGCCGGGTCAACAGCGGGTCGCCGTCGCCGAGCAGGGCCAGTTGCACCCCCAGGTCCAGCAGGGCGGGCATGGCGTCCAGCACGATGTCCAGCCCCTTCTGGCCGGTGACGCGGCCCACGAAGCCCAGCAGCGGGGCGTCGGCCTCCTCCAGGCCAAGGGTGCGCTGCACCAGGCGGCGGTTGGCGCGCCGCCCCTCGGGACGAGCCGCCGAGAACGGCGCCGCCAGATGCGGGTCGGAGGCCGGGTTCCACAACTCGGTGTCGATGCCGTTTTCGATGCCCGACAGGTCCGCCGAGCGGGCGCGCAGCACTCCGTCCAGGCCGCAGCCGTTTTGTGGTTCGAGAATTTCCCGGGCATAGGTGGGGCTGACGGTGGTTACCTGATCGGCATAAAGAATGCCGCCTTTCAGGTAGTTCATGTCGCCGTAATACTCCAGCCCGTCGATGCCCAGCACACGGGGGGGCAGCCCCAGCACGTTGACGGCGGTCACGTCGAAGCGCCCCTGAAAGGCCAGGTTGTGGATGGTGAGTACGCTGGCGGACTGTTCCAGTCCGTCGCCGTCGTCGGGTTCCCTGAGGTACACCGGCACCAGGGCGGTCTGCCAGTCGTTGACGTGGAGGACGTCCGGCGCCAGACGCAGTTCCCGGCACAGGGCCAGGATGGCGCGGGAGAAGAAGGCAAAGCGCTCCGGGTTGTCGGCATATTCCCCGCCGGGGGGGCCATAGAGATGGGGGCGGGCGAAGTAGTCGGACTGTTCGACAAGGTACACGTCGCCCCATTTCTGGCGCGAGCGCCAGGGGCGGGCGGCCACCTGCCAGGTGCCCACCGGCACCATGAACTCCTCCCCCGGCTCCAGCCCGGCCCGGTTCACCCCGTCGTACAGGGGCAGCACCGCCGTCACCCGGTGGCCACGGGCGGCCAGCGCCGCGGGCAGGGCCCCCGCCACGTCGGCCAGTCCGCCGGTTTTGACGAACGGCACCATCTCCGATGCGGCGTACAGGATGTGCACCTAGAACTCCCGATCCACCCGCGCCTCGCGCAGGAAGCGGGTGGCCTCCTCCGGCGGGGTGGGGTTGATGTAAATCCCCGCGCCCCACTCGAATCCGGCGGTCTTGGTCAGTTTGGGGATCACCTCGATGTGCCAGTGGTAGTAGCTGCTGGGGCCTTCCTGCAACGGCGAGGTGTGCAGCATGTAATTGAAGGGCGGATCGTTCAGCACCCGGTCCAGGCGCAGCAGCAGGTTTTTGAGGATGCGCGCCAGCGCCAGGGACTGGTTGGCGGACAGGGTCTCGAAGGAGGATTCGTGGTGCTTGGGCAGGATCCAGGTTTCGAACGGAAAGCGCGCCGCGTAGGGTGAGATGACCACGAATTCCTCGTTCTCCAGCACCACGCGGCTGCCCTCCCGCATCTCCTGCCGCAGGATGTCGCAGAAGATGCAGCGTTCCTTGTATTCGAAGTGACGGCGGGCGCCGGCCAGTTCCTCCTGCACGCGTTTGGGCACCACCGGCAGGGCGATGAGCTGGGAATGGGGGTGCTCCAGGGAAGCCCCGGCGGCCTCGCCCTGATTCTTGAAGATCAGCACATAGCGGAAGCGGAAGTCGCGCTTCAGGTCCACATAGCGCTCGTGGTAGGCACGGACTACCTGATTGATGCGCTCCACGCTGCGGTGGGCCAGGGGAATTTTGTGCTCCGGCCCCTCAATGATGACCTCGTGGGCGCCCAGACCGTTCATCTTGTCGTACAGGCCGTCCCCGGCACGGTCCAGATCGCCTTCCACCTGCAACACCGGAAACTTGTTGGGGATCACCCGCAGGTCCCAGCCGCCGCCGGCGGGGCGCACCGCATAAACTTCGTGCGGGGTGGTGTGCTCGTTGCCGGGGCAGAACGGGCAGAAGGCGTTGTCTGCCTTGGGGGGCGGGGTTTCGAAGTCGGAGGGTCGGCGCCCGCGCTCGCTGGCGATGATGACCCAACGGGTGGTGATGGGGTCCTGGCGAAATTCCGGCACGGCTATTCTCCTGCCACCTGACGGCTGTCCACGGTGATGCCCAGTTGGCGGATTTTCTTGGACAGGTTGCTGCGTTCCACCTTCAATTGCTCCGCCGCCCGCGAAATGTTGCCGCCGCAGGACTCCAGCACGCGGCGGATGTACTCGGCCTCGAACTTCTCCCGCGCGTCCCGCAGGGGCAGGGAGGGGGAAACAACCGCCGCCCCGCCGATTCCCGCGAAGGAAACGCCTGCCGCCGAACCCGCTACCTGCCCGGATGGCAGACCCGCTACCTGCCCGGATGGCAGACCCGCTACCTGCCCGGATGGCAGGCCATTCAATAGTTCAGCGGGCAAATCGGCCACCTCCACCGCGTCACCCCGGCTCATGATCAGCAGGCGCTCGACGATGTTCTTCAACTCCCGCACGTTGCCCGGCCAGGGCAGCGCCCCCAGTATATCCATGACACGGGGAGAAAAGCGCTTGAGGGTAAGCCCCTGTTCGGCGCTGGCGCGTTCCGCAAAGTGGGCCGCCAGCAGGGGAATGTCGCCGGGCCGCTCGCGCAGGGCGGGGACGCGCAGGGGCACCACGTTGAGGCGGTAGAACAGGTCCTCGCGAAACTGCCCGCCAGCGATGGCGGCCTTCAGATCGCGGTGGGTAGCGGCGATCACCCACACGTCCACGTCGCGGGGGGCCACCCCCCCCAGCCGCTGGATTTTGCCTTCCTGCAACACCCGCAGCACCCGCGCCTGGGTGGCCAGGGACATGTCGCCCACCTCATCCAGAAACAGGGTGCCGCCGTGGGCCAGTTCGAACATGCCGGGCTTGGGCGTGTCGGCGCCGGTAAACGCCCCTTTTTCGTAGCCGAACAGCTCACTCTCGATCAGGTGTTCGGGCAGTGCGGCGCAGTTGATTTCGATGAACGGCTTGTCGTGGCGCGGGCTGCCTTCGTGCAGGGCGCGGGCCACCAGTTCCTTGCCGGCGCCGTTTTCACCGCTGATGAGCACCCGGGCGCAGGTGCCCGCCACGCGCTGAATGTCCTGGCGCAGGTGATTGAGCGGCGCAGAATCCCCCAGCATCCGCCAGCGGTCGTGGATTTGTGCCTTCAGGCGAGCGTTTTCGGCGGTCAGCCGGGCCTGACTCAGGGCGTGGGACACGGTCAATGTCACGCGGTCCAGCGACAGGGGTTTTTCCAGGTAGTCGAAGGCCCCCATGCGGATGGCCGAAACGGCGGTTTCGATGGTGCCGTGACCGCTCATCATGATGACCGGCAGGTGCGGCAGTTCCTTGCGCAGATGTCCCAGAACGGCAATGCCGTCCATGCCTTCCATCCAGATGTCCAGCAGCACCAGATCGGCCCCGTCGCGGGTGACCATGTCGATGCCTTCGCGGCCGCTGGCGGCGGTCAGCACCCGGTAGCCCTCGTCGGCGAGGATGCCGGACAGGGAGCGGCGGATGCCCGCCTCGTCGTCGATCACCAGCACGGTAACCGGGGCGTTCACGGTTTTCCGCTGGGGGTGGGGGGGGAGCCTTTGGTGTGCCGGATGAGTGGGTCCAGGTGCTCACTGCCCCCTCCGGCGTGGTGCGCAATGGCCTGGCGCAGGGCGGGCAGAGCCGCTTCCATGGCGCGCTCGCCCTCCCGGATGCAGAAGGCGGCGCGGTCAAAGGCGGCCCAATGCAGGTGACCGACCCGGGGACGCACCACCACGTCGGCGTCGGCCAGTTGCAGATCGCACAGCAGACGACCGGTGACGGCGTTGGCGCGGATGAGCAGTTCCAGGCCGTTTTTGAGGTTTTCCACCGGCTCGCGGTCGAATCCCTCCGAAATGTCCACGCCGATTACAAGGTCCGCCCCCAGCGCGCGCACCGGGGCGATCGGCACGCGGTTGGCCCAGCCGCCGTCCACCAGATAGCGACCGCGGTACTGGATGGGCGGAAACACCCCCGGAATGGCGCTGCTGCCGTATACGGCGGGCCTGAGGGGGCCGTCGTCCAGCACCATCTCGGCGCCGTGGCTGATGTCGGTGGCCACGCAGGCCAGGGGGATGCGCGTCTCGTGGAACTCCAGGGGCGGAATCAGGTCGTCGATGATGGAAGTGAACTCCGCCTCGCTCACCAACTGCCGGACCCGGAAGGCGACGCTGTAGAAAAGCTGTTTTTTGAGGTAGTTCTTGAGGTTAGAGATCAGGCCGATACGCCGCTCCTCCTCGAACTCGTGGCGCACGAAATTGAGCTTGGCCTTGTGGAAGCGGTCGCTGGAGAGCACCCGCTCGACCTCGGCGCACATGTGGTCCACGTCTTCGGTGACGGCATACACTGCGGCGACGATGGAGCCAAAGCTGGCGCCGCTGATGGCGTCCACGGGGATGCCCTCGCGGTGCAGCACCTTGATGATGCCCACGTGGGCCAGTCCGCGGGCACCACCCCCGCCCAATGCCAGGCCGATCCTGGGTCGATTTTCGGTCATCGGTATCGCTTATATTGCTTCTGTGTGGATGGATGCCCGGGATCACTCCGGGGCTCGCCCCCGGCCAGACCGGCCCGGACCGCTCCACAGGGTACCCGTTTTGCCGCCCCCAAGGCTAGCCGGGCCGGGGAGGAGAGGCCTCGCGGTGCTTGCCGGGCGCCGAATCACGGTCTTGCAAGCGGCACCGCGCTTGACGCGGCGGCCATTTTGACCGAAACGGTCGGGAATCCCGGTGGGCATGGTGGTCCGGGTGGAGTTGTCCGCGTTGCCCGGTCACCCCGGCGGCAGGCCGCGCCGTTCCGCGTTGGCGCGCAGTTGCCGAAGTGGGGGAGGGGCGGTATACTGGTGCGAATGTACAAATTCCGATCGAAATAGTATGATATGGCGATCGAACCTGTTTGGAGTGTCCCCCCATGAGCAAGCAAATCAATGTCCTCGGGCAGTCCCTCGGCAAGGGGCAGCGTCCCGCCATCGGCACCCCGGAGAAAGTGGCCGAGGAAATCGCCCACTTCGAGGCCGAGGCCGCCCGCTTCAAGGCCGGGGAGATCGCCGCCGAAAAATTCCAGGGTTTCCGCCTGCGCCAGGGGCTTTACGGCCAGCGCGGCGGCGAAGGCCACATGCTGCGTCTCAAGCTGCCCTACGGACGCATTGACCCGGACCAGATGGACACGGTGGCCAACGTGGGCGACAAGTACAGCGGTGGCCCGGCCCACGTCACCACGCGCCAGGATTTTCAGTTCCACTATGTGCAGTTGACGGACGCCCCGGCGGCGTTCCGCGATCTGGCGGAGGGGGGCATTACCACCCGCGAGGCTTGCGGCAACACGGTGCGCAACGTCACCGCCTGCCACCTGGCGGGGGCATGCAGCCAGGAACTGTTCGACGTTACCCCCTACGCCCAGGCTGTGTACGAGCATTTTTTGCGCCACCCGCTGACGCAGAACATGCCGCGCAAATTCAAGATTGCCTTTTCCGGCTGCGCCAGTGACTGCGCCCGCACCCGGATTCACGACATCGGGCTGACCGCCGCCGTCCGCGACGGCGTGCACGGCTTCTCGGTGGTGGTGGGCGGTGGTCTGGGTTCCGCGCCGCGCGTGGCCCACCCCTTCGAAAGTTTCATTCCGGTGGCAGAGTTGTTACCCCTGTGCGAGGCGCTGATCAGCCTGTTCGACCTGTACGGCAACCGCAAGCAGCGTGCCCGCGCCCGCCTCAAGTTTCTGGTGGAGCGGCTCGGGGTGGCAGAGGTGCGGTCGCGCTACGAGCAGGAACGCGCCAAGCTCTCCCGCGATGCCGACCACTACCCGGCGCTGCCGGAGCCGGAACCCAACCGCAACGTGCGGCCGTGGCCGGTGGTCGCCCCGAATGGCGACGCCTTCGGGCGCTGGCATGCCACCAGCGTGCTGCCGGAGCGCGAGCCCGGTCTGGTGTCGGTGCAGCTCAACCTGCTGCGCGGCGACATCCGCACCGACCAGTTGCGCACCTTGGCCGACATGGTTCGCCGCTATTCCGCCCGCGAGGAAGTGCGCCTCACGGTGGGGCAGAATCTGGTGATCCTGGCGGTGGCCGAAGGGCAGGTGGAGGCGCTGTACCGGGAACTGCTGACGGCGGGTCTGGCCCGTTCCGGTGCCGAGACCGCGGCCGACGTCATGAGCTGCCCCGGCTCGGAGACCTGCAACCTGGGGCTGGTGGCCTCCCGCCAGTTGGCCGGGCTGCTGGTGGAGCACATCGAGGCGTCCTCCGCGGCTTATGACGACGCGGGCGGCGCGCGCATCAAGGTGAGCGGCTGCCCCAACTCCTGCGGCCACCACCACATCGCCAGCATCGGTTTCCACGGCACCGCGCGCAAGCATCAGGGGCACATGGCGCCGTTTTACGAGGTTCATCTGGGCGGCCATGCCGACGCGGCGGGCACCGTCATCGCCAACCCCACACTGCGAGTACCGGCACAGCACGGCCCCAAGGTGGTGGACACCCTGCTGGACCACTACCGGGGCAATCGCAGCGGCGGTGAATCCTTCGATGCCTTCGTGGAGCGGGTCGGCAAGGAGTCCCTCAAGGCGTTGCTGGAGCCGCTGGTGCACATGCCGTCCCACGACGAGGACCCCAGTTATTACCGCGACCTGGGCGCCAGCGAAGAGTTTGCCCTTGAGGACATGGGCCCCGGCGAGTGTGCCGGTGGCGTGCTGGACCTGATCGAGGTCGGCCTCAAGGAGGCGCGCACCGGCATCGCCTTGTCCCAGAGCGCCCGCGACGCGGGCCAGTGGGCGGAAGCGGCGGGCCGTGCCGACGAGGCGGTGTTCTCCGCCGCACAGGCCCTGCTTGTCACCGAGGGCGAGGAGGTGGAACTGGTGCCGGAAGCGGCTGCCAAGTTCACCGAAAAATTCATCGCCAGCGGGCTGTTTCCGGCGGCTTGCGCCACCCTGTTCTTCAGCCTTGGCCGTCATGCCCAGGGCAGCCCGGACGGGGCCGCGGTGCGCAAGCACCTGGACGAGGCGGAGCGCTTTGTGCTGCTGTGCGAGGCGGCCTACCAGAGCATGGGCAACGACCTGCGCCTGACGCGCCCCCTGTCCATGGACGCCGCCGAGGCGGTGCGCAGCGGCGAGCCGGTCGGCGGGCAGGCCCCTGCGGCCGCTCCGACCGCGCCCGTGGCGGCGGGGGGTGGGGCGGGCGGCGCCAAGGTGGACCTTACCCTGGACCTGAAGGGGGTGGCCTGCCCGATGAATTACGTGAAGACCAAGCTCAAGCTCGAGATGATGCCCAAGGGCTCGGTGCTGGAGGTGCTGCTGGACGACGGCGCGCCGATCCACAACGTGCCCAAGAGCGTGGCCAACGACGGTCACGACGTGTTCGTTAACGAGCCCCTGGGCGACGGCAAGCACCACCGTATCGTGATCCGCAAGGTCTGATCGCCCCCGCCTCCGGGAGGCGGATGGGGTATCGCGTTGCACTGCGCGGTGGTGGCGGGAAGTGGTTGGGGCACGCGCACGGGAGCCCCCGTCTCGGTTTTGCCGGAATCCTGCGCTATACTTTGCGGCTATGGAGTTGCCTGCGCGCCCATCGAGCCGGTTGTCCCTCTTTCCGATGGCCGCACGACCATTGCCGGTCGGTCGTCTGTTACCGCGCCTGCTGCCGTTCCTGCTGGCCCTCGCGGTGGCGGGGGTGTGGGGTCCGGGAGGAGTGTCTCCGGCTGCGGCCGCCTACATCGGCCCGCCTCAGCCCGTGCCCCTGTACACTTTCCGCAACGGCATGGACGTCGACTTTTCCCAGCGCACCGTCACCTCCAGCCGCTTCAACCCCCTGCTGACCTTCCACAGTACCCGCTACCTGGTGCGGGAAACCTACGGCCTGACCCGGCTGCTGGGGATGCCGATCAACGTGGAGGCGCTGTTCGGCATCTCCCGCGCGGAACTGAATTTCGGCACCGTGGACATGACGGACGGCGGCACCTTCTGGAATACCTATGCCCCGAACACCGGCGCGGTGGGTTCCCGCCGGGCGCTGGCCTTCGGGCAGACCTTCGGCGCCAGCTACGGGGTGGGGGCGCGCGCCCAGTTGTTCCGCATCGGCAACGGACGCTTCGGCTTTGGCGGGCAGATTCTCACCTCTACCAGCACCGACACCCACCTGCCGGCCATGCGCCTGCGCTACAACGAGTGGGACGCCTATGTGGGGGCGATCCATGAAAGTCCGTTCATCAGCATCTACTACGGCGCGGACGCCTCCTGGCTGAAGGGTGAACTGGCCCTGCCGGACCGCGCCACCGATCTGGAGCAGGCGGACGTGCTCGGTGGCTACGCCGGGATGCGGTTCCGCCTTTACCGGCACCTGAGCGTCACCAGCGAACTGCGCATGCTCAACCAGCTTTCCTGGTCGATGCAGATGCTTTACCACTACTAGCCATGGCCCTTCCCCGCCGTAACCGCCGCAGCGATTTTGCCGAATCCGGCCCCCGGCGCATGCTGTTCTGGGGCGGGGTGGCGCTGTTTTCCACCTATCTGCTGTTTTTCCTGGTCTTCGGGCGCATGGGGTTGATCGCCCACCTGCGGCTGGCCGAGGAGGCCGAGCGGGTGGACAACGAAATTTCCCGCACCCGGGGCGACATTGCCATGTTGACGGGCGAGGTGGAGGCCCTTACCCGCAACCCACACACCGTGGAGCGCCTTGCCCGCGAGCGGCTTGGCATGGTTCGCGACGGCGACACCGTGTTTTTGTTCGAGCCCGGCACCGCCGTTCCGGTGGACGGAAAAAAATCGCCATGAGTCCGCCGCCCCTGCACCTGGCCGTGGTCTGGCACATGCACCAGCCCCACTACAAGGATCTGGTGACGGGACGCTACGTCCTGCCGTGGACCCGCCTGCACGGCACCAAGGACTATTACGACATGGTCAAGGTGCTCGAGCAGTACCCCAGGGTGCGGCAGACCGTGAACGTGGTGCCGTCTCTGGCGCAGCAGATCATTGAATATGCCGAGGGCAAGGCCGAGGACGAGTACCAGAACCTCACCCTCAAGAATCCGGCCGAACTGACGGTGGACGACAAGGTGCGGCTGCTCACCACCTTCTTTTACGCCGCCCACGACACCATGGTGCGGCCCCATGCGCGGTACTCCGACCTGCTTACCAAGCGCGGGGCGGGGGACGATCCGCACCACCTGGCGCGGGTGGCGTCCTACTTCACCGATCAGGATTTTGTGGATTTGCAGGTGTGGTTCAATCTGGCCTGGTGTGACCCCCTGTTCCACCGCACCGACCCGGTCATCCGCGCCCTGCTGGAGAAAGGCCGCGACTACAGCGCCGAGGACAAGCACGCGCTGGTGGAGCGGCACCAGGTGATCATGGGCATGATTCTGCCCGAATACCGCGCCGCCCAGGAGCGCGGGCAGGTAGAACTCACCACCACGCCGTTCTACCACCCGATTCTGCCCCTGTTGTGTGACACCGAGGTGGCCCGCGAGGCCATGCCCCACCACCCGCTGCCGGGCCGCTTTGTCCACCCGGAGGACGCCGCCGAGCAGATCCGCCGCGCGGTGGCCTTCCACACCGATACCTTTGGCCGCGCCCCTCGCGGCATGTGGCCGTCGGAGGGCAGCGTGTCCGAGGCCATTCTGCCCCTGGTGGCGGGGGCGGGCATCCAGTGGATCGCCACGGATCAGGGCATTCTGGCCGAATCCCACACCCGCGAGCCTACCACCGCCGGGGACCACTTTCGCCCCTACCTGCTGGAGCGGGACGGAGGGACAAGGCTGTCCATCGTGTTCCGCGACCAGCGCCTCAGCGACCGCATCGGCTTCCACTATGCGCGCATGGAGCCAGAGGCGGCGGCGGAGGATTTCATCACCAGCCTGCACCGCATTCGCGCCGGCGTGGATGGCAACGGCCGCCCGCCCCTGGTGTCGGTGATCCTCGATGGCGAGAACTGCTGGGAATACTATTCCGGTGATGGTCACGACTTCCTGAACGCCCTCTACCGCCGCCTCAGCGACGATCCCGACATCGTCTGCACCACGGTCTCCGACCATCTGGACGGCCACCCGGCGTCGGACCGGCTGCCGCGCCTGTTCGCCGGTTCGTGGATCAACCGGGATTTCGAAATCTGGATCGGCCGCGACGAGGACAATCAGGCCTGGGAACACCTTGGCGCCGCCCGCGAGGCGCTGGCCGCGTGCACCAACAACCCCGGACACGGTGTGCCTGCGGACAAGCTTGCACTGGCCTGGGAAGAACTGTACGTGGCCGAGGGCAGCGACTGGTGCTGGTGGTACGGCGGCCAGCACGCGGGCATGCTGGTGGCCTTCGACCAGCTTTTCCGCCGCCACCTCATGAATATTTATGAATTGATCGGCCAGCCGGTGCCCGAGGCGCTGCACGTGCCGATCCTGCGTCAGGTGAAGGAGGCCACCCCCACCCGCCGTGAGGCGGCCCTCATCACCCCCACCATCGACGGCCGCGTGGAGAGCTACTTCGAGTGGCTGGCGGCGGGGCTGCTGGAGCAGGGTGGGGGCGGCGGGGCCATGCACGCCGGGGACCGGGCGATTGTTGCCGTGCATTACGGCTTTGACCACGATCACCTGTACCTGCGTCTGGATTTTGGGCCGGACGTGAGGCCGGAATGGGTGCGCACCCTCAATTTCACCGTCGGGGTGCTGGCCCCGGTGGAGGGCCGGGTCACCTTTCGTCCAGGCCCCGAGGGGTGCATCGCCACGTTGCAGCGTCCGACGGGCGACGGGGAGTGGAGCGACTCCCCCTTCGAGGGCTGCTGCGCCTTTGCCGAGGTACTGGAGATTGCCATGCCGTTCGCCCCCATGGGCTGGAAGCCCGGCGACGAGGTGCGCCTGTTCGTGCGCGTGCTGGAGGACGGGGCCGAACTGGAGCGCTGGCCCGGCCAGGGCTATCTGGCGGTGACCCTGCCGGACCGGGACTATGAAGCCCACCACTGGGTGGTGTAAGGAGAGGCAAAGCATGACGGAAGCCCCACATCCAGACCATTCGGACGCCGCCACAAAGGCCGCCCCTGCGGACAAAAACTGGCGCCTGCCCCTGGCGCTGGTTGCCGGGGTGATTGCCGCCATGGGCGCCATGTTGCTGGTGATGGAACTGGGACATCCGGGCGGCGGGGTCGGCGGTGGTGGCCCCCAGGCGGGGGGCGCGCAGAACGGAGCGGGCATCGCCCTGGGCATGGATCTGATGGCCATCCACCGCGCCGCCACCGGCGCCGGGGTGTATCAGATCCGCACCGGCGACCCGGCGGAACTGTCCGCGTGGTTTGTGCAGGAATCGGGCGCGGCGGTGCCGGTGCCGGACCTGGAAGGCATGGGGCTGGAGGTGAGCGGTGGCCGCCTGCTGCGGCTGCTGAAGCAACCCGCGCCCATGCAGGTCTTCCAGCAGCCCGGCGGCACGGCACTTCCCGGCACCGAAGCGCAGCCCCCCGTGGTGTTGATTCTGTCCCCCCACGGTCTGGATGCCGAGCCGCTCCCCGGCGAGGACGGGCCGGACGGGGTGCGGCTGGCCTCCATGTCAGAAGTCGGCATGGCTTTTTTCACCCATGGTGGCAGGCACTGGGTCGTCACCTCGGCGCGTGACCCGGAGGCCATGTTGTCCCTGGCACGGGGGGTGCGGGCGGCCCTGTCCATACTGCCCGAAGCCGGTTTGGCAAACCATCCGGCATCGAATCCCTGACAGACGTCGCCGCTTCCGTTACCATATACCCTTGCGTCCCGGTCCCGGCAGAGGGGCCGACCACTCCGGGGCGCCCAAACCACAGGCGTCCGTGGCCCGCATCCTTTCCATCAATCCCGTCAATCCCCAGGAACGACTGCTGCGGCAGGTGGTGGAAGTGCTGGAAAAAGGGGGACTCATTGCCTATCCGACCGACACCACCTACGGCATCGGCTGCGACATCCGCGATCCGCGGGCCATTGACCGCATCTACCAGCTCAAGAGCAAGGACCGCAAGGCCACGCTGTCGTTCATCTGCTCCGACCTGTCGCACCTGGCGGACTACGCCGTGGTCTCCAACACCGGCTTTCGCATGATGAAGCGCCTGCTGCCCGGCCCTTATACCTTCGTGCTGCGGGCCACCAAGCTGCCCCCCAAAGTGTTGCAGACGCGCCAGCGTTCGGTGGGCATTCGCGTGCCGGATCACCCCATTCCCCTGGAACTGGTGCGGCTGCTGGGACACCCGGTGGTGAACACCACCGCCAACGTGTCCGGTCAGGCGCCGTTCACCCACGCCGAGGACATTCTGGATGCCTTCGGTCACGGCCTGGACCTGATCATCGACGGCGGCCCGCTGGCCGGGGAACTTTCCACCGTGATCGAAATTGACGAAGAAAATTACACCGTCCTGCGTGCAGGGAAGGGAATGGAGGTATTTCAATGAACTATTTTTCGCGCCGCTTTGCGAGTCATCCGAAGGTGCGCACCGGAATTTCCGGTAGCCCGCGCCGGGGCCTGCGGCCGGTCTTTGGCTGGCTGGCCGTACTGGCCATCCTTGCCATGCCGTGGGCGCCGGGCATGATTGCCGGCGCCGGGGCAGAAACGGCCCCGCAGGCCTCTCCGGCAAGCACCTCCGCCGCCCGCGCCGTGGTGGTGATGGACGCGCTCTCGGGTCAGGTGGTGGAGGCCATCAACCCGGATGACCTCATCGCCCCCGCCAGCCTGGCCAAGATGATGACCCTCTATCTGGTGTTCGACGCCGTGCGCGAGGGGCGGGCCACCTGGGGCGACCGGGTTCTGGTGAGCCGTGCGGCATGGCGCCCCGAGGGCTCCAAAATGTTCCTGCGCGCGGGCGAGACGGTCACCCTGCACGACCTGGCCCTGGGCATCGCCGTGGTTTCCGGCAACGACGCCAGCATCGCGGCGGCGGAGCATCTGGCGGGCACCACCGGCGAATTCGCCAACCGCATGAACCTGACCGCCCAGCGGCTGGGCATGGCCCACACCCGCTTCGTCACCGTCACCGGCCTGCCGGCCCCGGAGCAGGTCACCACCGCCTACGACATGGCCCTGCTGGGGCGGGCACTGGTGAGCGATTTTCCGGAATCCATTCCGTTGCTGTCGGCGCGGGAGATGACCCACGAGAAGGTGCGCCAGACCAACCGCAACCTGTTGCTGTGGCGCGACATCGGCGTGGACGGCATCAAGACCGGCCACACCGAGGAATCGGGTTACCACATGGTGGCCACCGCCCAGCGCGATGGCCAGCGCTTCATCGTGGCGATTCTCGGCGCCCCCGGCGAACAAGTGCGCGCCAACCTGGCCCAAAGCTACCTGCAGGGGGCCTTCAGCCGCTACGCCACGGTGGACGCCATGTCTGGTCAGGGGGTGCAGGTGGCCCAGTCCAAGGTATGGAAGGGGGCCGGGGATTCGGTGTCCGGCGTGCCCCGCGAAAAAGCCTTTGTCACCGTGCGCCGCGACCAGTTGGACAAGATTCAGGTGGCCACCACCATGACCGACGTGGTGGCGCCGGTGGCCAAGGGACAGATGGTGGGCAAGGCCACCATCAGCCTGGACGGCCAGGTGGTGCGCGAGGTGGACCTGGTGGCCGACGAGGCGGTGGCGGAAGGGAGCCTGCCCACGCGTCTGTGGGATACGGTGATCCTCACCTCCCACGACATGCTGGATAAGCTGTTCTGATGGCAATGTCCGCTCCTATCGGCATTCGCGGCGGACGCTGAGGCAACACATGGCCGCGCACCGTTTTGAACCGGGGCAGGTGGTGATCTGCGCCGCCCGGCGCACCCCCATCGGCGCCTTTATGGGCGCCCTGTCCGCACTGACTGCCCCGCAACTGGGGGCCACGGCGCTGGGCGCGGTGCTGGACGACGCCGGTCTGCCCCGCGAGCAGGTGGCCGAGGTGTTGCTTGGCCATGTGCTGTCCGCCGGTTGCGGGCAGGCCCCGGCGCGGCAGGCGGCGCGGGCTGCGGGGCTGCCGGACGCGGTGGGCGCCACCGGCATTCACAAGGTGTGCGGCTCCGGCCTCAAGGCGATAATGCAGGCGGCCCTGTCGGTGGCCGTGTCCGCGGCTTCCGGCTCCCCCCACATCGTGGCGGCGGGGGGCATGGAGAGCATGTCGCGGGTGCCGTTTCTGCTCCCCGAACACCGCTCCGGCCGCAAGCTGGGGCACGCCCAGACGCTGGACGCCCTGCTCCACGACGGCCTCACCGACGCCTATGGCGGCATGCACATGGGCGTATGCGCCGAGCGCACCGCCGAGCGCTATGGCGTATCCCGCGCCGAAATGGACGCCTTCACCCGCCAGAGCTACGCCCGTGCGTTGGCCGCCCACGAGTCCGGGGCCTTTGCCGCCGAACTGGTGCCGATCACCTGCGGCAAGACCCGCGTGGAGCGGGACGAAGAGCCCCAGCGTTACCGGCCGGACAAGGTGGACACCCTCACCGGGGCCTTCGAGTCGGGGGGGGCAATCACCGCCGCCAACAGTTCTTCCCTCAACGACGGTGCGGCGGCGCTGCTGCTGACCACGGCGGCGGTGGCGGCGGAGCACGGCGCGCCGGTGCTGGCGCGGGTGCTGGCGCAGGCGGGCACGGCGGGGGCGCCGGAGTGGTTCACCACCGCCCCGGTGGCGGCCATCCGCGAACTTCTTGACACCGCCGGTCTGAGTGTGGCCGACATCGGTCTGTGGGAAATCAACGAAGCCTTCGCGGTGGTGTCCATGGTGGCGGCCACCGAGCTGGGCATCCCGGAAGACCGCCTGAACATCCACGGCGGGGCGGTGGCGCTGGGCCACCCCATCGGCGCCAGCGGCGCGCGCATTCTGGTGACCCTCATCCACGCCCTGCGCGCCCGGCGCGAACGCTACGGCGTGGCCGCCATCTGTATCGGTGGCGGCGAAGGGTTGTCACTGCTGGTGGAAAATCCGGGGGGGTAGAGAGCGGTAGCCTCCGCCCACCGGCTTGTGTACACCGACGGCTCCACGCGAGGCGAATGGGGGCCTGAATGGGCGGGCAGACACCGGAAAAAGTTGTCACCACGTACCAGACGGCGGTGTTCCGCATTCACAACCCGTCGCACCGCAAGCGCGCGATGCTGGATGACGCCCTCACCCGCAATCACCGGGCCTACTCCAAGGTATTGACGCAGCTTCTGCCGCAGGTCGAGAGCTACGCGGGGCTGCGCGGCCTGAAACGCACCTCGGCCATCCAGAAGGCGGCGGCCACACTCGCAAAGCCGCTGCCGCTGGCCATCGGGGCGAAGGCCGGGCTGGCGAATGATGTGGCGGGGCAACTTGCGTCGCACATCGAATTGCGGGAGAAAAAAAAGGAACAGGAGACCGTCTCGCCCCCGTCGGCGGCGCCGCTGAGCGCGGACCCGTCCGGGTGGGATGCCGCGCTGGACCGGTTGGCGGCTTCCCTCACGCTGGAGGAGGAGGGCGCCGCGCGCGACGATCTGGCGCGGCAGCGGCGCGCGGGGTGGCGCAGGCCGGTTCTGTTCCTGAAAAACCGCCCGGCTGACGGGTTTCTGGTGCTGTGTCACCCGGAAAAGGACGATTACTACGCCTGGCTGAACCTGCACCCCCAGGACAGCCGCTTCGCGCGGAAGGTCCAGGTGGATGGACTGGTGGACATCCGGACCGGAGAGCCACAAAAATTTTCCAGCAAAACCGGCGCCCTGTTTCCGCTGACGTTCGGGCGGCAGCACCAGATGGACCGTTTCATCCGGGTGGGAAGGCCGCAGTCCGCCAAGCTGCTGGAGCGGGACGGGGCTTTCGAACTGCATGTCACGTTTGAGTTCCGGCACGAGGAGGTCGCCACGGCACGCGTGCTGGGTGTGGATCGGGGCATTTACAACCTGGCGAGCCTGGTGGTGGTGGACGATCAGGGTCGGGCGCTGGCGGCGCGCAACGTGGACGGCATGGAATTGCGCCATGTGCAGCGCATCCACGAACGGCGGCAGCGCGCGGCGCAGCAGCGCGGTCGGCACTATACCTCTGGAGTGCGTCGGGCAATGGCCGACGAAGCGGTGCATCGGGCGGCCAACGCCGTTGTGGACATGGCGCGGGAGCACCGGACGCGGGTGGTGCTGGAGGAACTGGGTCTCGCGCGCTCCGGTTCCGGCGGTCCACGCCGGAGGAACAATTTCAACCGGCTGCTGGGCCACAGCCAATACCAGAAGCTCCAGCGGGTTGTGGAATACAAACTGCGGGCGAATGGTTTTCCCCGACCGGTGACAGTGGCGGCTGCCTACACGTCGCAGACCTGCCCGGAGTGTGGTCTCCGGGATCGGGAAAACCGGCAAAAACTGCCGGAGGGCGACGGCTTCAGGATGGACCGGTTCCGGTGTGTCAGGTGCGGGTTTGAGGCGGACGCCGACCTGAACGCGGCGCGGGTGATTGCCCTCAAGCGTCTGTGGCGCGAGGGGTTGCCGGATGGCAAGCGCAAGAAGCTCGAGAAGGAACTGGATGCCGCTGACCAGTTTGACGAGTTTTTGAAAAATTGCGCGCGTGAGCGCGGCAACAGCCCCCCGGGTGGCCGCAAGGCCGGTACCTCCGAGGGGGGTGGGCTGGATGTGGCTGGACCAATCCCGCCGCCGGAAACGGCGGCGGATAGCCATGCTCTGGCCCGAACATCCCGGCGGAAAAAAACGCCTGCGGCCAAGCCGCCGCAGGGCAGCTCTTCGAGCGAAATTCCGCCACTTCCGGAAGGTGAATCGCCAGGGAAATCCGGTGGACCGGACAAATTCAGGTGAAGCCTCCGGCGGTTTGTGGGGTGATCGGGGGAGCGCCTCAATGCTGTCCGGCTTGGCCCAAGGTGAAGCCTCCGGCGGTTTGTGGGGTGATCGGGGGGAACAGCGAGCCCGACCACACCACATCGTAGGTGAAGCCTCCGGCGGTTTGTGGGGTGATCGGGGGAGTTTTAAGAAGATTCTCATCACTTCCGTTGGTGAAGCCTCCGGCGGTTTGTGGGGTGATCGGGGGTTTGTTGCGCGCTCGATCGCCTCCGCCATAGGTGAAGCCTCCGGCGGTTTGTGGGGTGATCGGGGGGCAGC
>Ga0224495_10000072_pt1 | contig 76933 bp, 61 predicted proteins | sample SF_Jul11_sed_USG_FD_168128 | JGI IMG/M metagenome (GOLD analysis project Ga0224495, IMG submission 168128) | Sediment microbial communities from San Francisco Bay, California, United States - SF_Jul11_sed_USGS_4_1 | ecosystem: Environmental > Aquatic > Marine > Sediment | place: USA: California...
TACCATGGTCTGGGATCGTACTGACAACCAGGGCCGTGAAGTAGCTAATGGTATCTACTTCTACCGCGTCGAAGCGGCCGGTAATGTCGCGACCGGAAAACTCATCCTCGTACGGTAAACACTAACAATCGCTGTAAACCACCCCGCACCTAATAAGTGCGGGGTGGGCGTCTTATTGATACTTGACACAGACCATTTAATGAGTATATCTACATAGAGGTGTCCAGTAAACTCAGCATTAAAAACGGAAGGAGGTGAAGGCTATAGCACAAACAGGGTGGATAGGAACAAATCATACTCCATCCATGATCAAAAACATTCCAACAAACAAAAGAAGCGAGGGAGATTATGAAGAAACATCTAATGATCGTAATACTAGGTTTGCTCTTTGTGCCACTGCTTTATGCTGGCAAGAATCAAGCGGCAGATAGATCGACAGCCCCCACAGCAAGAAAGATTACCGGAACTGAACTACGTGTAAAACCGTCCTCCAGGGTAGATGGTCCGTACTATCGGCCGGCAACACGTCAATCAGGAATCCTCTTCGTTGAAGACCCCGCAGCGTTGGGGCCGCCAAGCCCTGATCAATATTGGTCAGCAGTGCTTGATAGCATAGTAGGCAGCGGTAATTATGGATGGTTTGCCGTGGACACCCTTCAAACAGCAAATGGACCAAGTCTCGCAATAATGCAAGGTTACGATCTGGTAATTTGGAATACTTACGATACATGGAATAACGCTCTGGGGCCCGCGCTCACCGCGACTGATCAGACGAATATCTCGAATTACATTACTGGCGGAGGCAAGGTCTGGCTCATTGGCCAGGATATCCTGTGGAGCGGTGTGTCTGTTGCCTGGATGACGGCGAACTTCGAACTCCAGAGTGCAATACAGGATTACAATGGTGCATCAGGAGCAATTCCCTATCCGGTGGCTGGTGTGGCTGAACTGAGTGGTCTCGGTTTCTCTTTCCTCGTTGACTGGGGAAGTGATGTCTTTGCCGATGCTCTTACACCAACTGCGAACGCACACCACGTTATTCAGGACGTCGCTTTTCCTTCTTACTATCCGTCCATAGTCAGCAATGATTACACGACTTCTTTCTGGACCGTGGATGGCCGGAACCCGACTCCGTGGGCTGAATGGCAAGATATTGTCTACATCATGCTGGACAATTTTGGTGTCCTCGGAGCGGAAGAGTACGTCTGGGATTTTGAGGATGGATGGCAGGGATGGACGCATACCAATGGTGGTACGTTTCCCGCAGCTTGGGGTGTTCAAGCTGCCGCGCTTCATGATTCACTGCCGGATGCCGGTGATTCCACGATGTGGATCGATTCTGATGCCGCCGGTTCTGGTGGCGGATTGATCGCGGATACGGCTATATCACCGGCCGTGGTACCGCCCAATGGTTTGGAAAAGTACAAATGGGGTATCTTCCACTATGGTGGCGGTGGTTCGTACTTGGACGAGATGGATGTTGGGATCAAGTACTATGCGAGTAGTGCTTGGACTACGGTCCAGCTGGTACATTATGCCACCGGTACGGTCACGGGTCCGGGCTGGGATTCAGTAGATGTGTCAGCTTATGCCGGTGCGGACAGTATTCAGGCGTGGTTTTATTTTACCGACTTAGGCACCTGGGGTTATTATGCGGCTTTTGACAATGTCGGCCTCTATCCAGCACCAGTGGAAGATGTTGGAGTAAACGCAATCATTGAGCCGGTCGGTACTTACTCCATTAACGATGTCGTTACACCGCAAGCGCAAGTAAGGAATTACGGCGATCTTGAAGAGAGTTTCCCCGTTACCTTCACAATGACTCGCAATGCTCTGCTGGTTTATGCAGACACAGTTATGATGACCCTCGCGAGTGGTGCTGTTGACACCGCTGTCTTCGAGGACTATACGTTTACTCAGGGTGGAGCCTATAGCATTGTCAGTTACTCGGAACTGGTCGGCGATCAAAATCCAGCTAATGATACAGTGTTTGCCACCGTCAGCGTTTTCGAATGGATAGTAGACTTCGAGTCTAACAATGGCGGTTTTGTTGCTGACCCTGCTTCCGGTGCTTGGCAATGGGGAGTTCCGACTTCTGGTCCGGGCGCCGCTCATTCCGGGACACAACTCTGGGCAACGGTACTTGCTGGCAACTATAGCAATAGTGCCAACTGGAGACTTACTTCGCAGGACGACTATACTGCTACCATGAACAATCCACACATCCTCTTCTTCCACTGGTACGATATCGAAGACTATTATGATGGTGGTAATGTCAAATATTCTACTGATAATGGCAGTACCTGGCCGCTACTCCATCCAGTTGGTGGCTATGACGATGTTGCCTATTCCGGCAATAGTGGCATTCCCGCTGAGAGTTGCTTTACTGGCATGCAGGCAACTTGGCAGGTAGAGGATATTATTATTCCGGTGAATGTAGGGCAGACTTTCAGACTTCGCTTCCACTTTGGGACTGATGCTTCTGTATACTATTCTGGTTGGTACATTGATGATCTTGCCGGTATCGGTCTTACCTATGTCGGCATTGCTGAGGGACCGGGAACGCAGAGCATCGCGAAATTCGGTTTTGCCCCCACGATGCCCACGATTACCAACGAACGGCAACCGATATCCTACACAATAACTATGCCTGGCCATGTCTCCTTGAAGATCTATGACCGCATCGGCAGGCTGGTGCAGACACTCGTTGACGAACATCAAACCGCCGGCGAGAAATCTTTGGTCTGGAACGGCACGGACATCAACAACCGGGCCGTCGCGAACGGTGTGTACTTCCTGCAACTAGAAGCCGAAAACGAAGTCGCCTTCCGGAAACTCGTTATCGTTCGATAGACACCTTGCACTTCTTTACCGCCCCGCACCCCAAAAGTGCGGGGCGTTTCTCTAGAACTTGCATTTGGGCTCATCCCGAATCGACCAGCCTGAAGTTAAATGGAATCGAAACGTATACGCGCACGTACTTGTCTCGCTGTTTTGCCGGGGAGAACTTCCAGTTGCGCGCCGCTGCAAGCGCCGCTTCATCGAGCATCTGATTCCCGCTCGATTTCAGTATCTGAACATCCATTATACTACCATCAATGTCGACCAAGGCCTTGACCACGGTCTGGCCCTCGATCCCTGCCCGGCGCGCCAGGTCAGGATACCGGGGTTTCGTCTGAACGACCGGCTGCGGTTTCACTTCAACCTTATAATAGGGCACGATCTCTATCTCGGGTCCTATGGGTCTTGTCCGGATAGGATTCTCGGTAAACTCGGTTTCAGCAATGGTCTCAACAACATTCTCTTCATCCCCTATATTCTCGGCCGGGACCACAACCTTTGGGCGCTCTACGGGTGGCGGTTCTTCATACTTGTCAATGTATGAAGAAATATCTTCCACCATCGTGATTATTTCATGTTTTAGTTCATAAGGAAGGGGCTGGGCATAAGGAACGAGTAGAAAGAGAACAATGAATATCACGAGGCTGGAGAGTAATCCGGCCCGCAGATAGATTCCGTACATCTTCTTATGATCCTTCATGTTTCCTCCTTCTAATTAATATACAAACGGTATGGCAAAATATTCCACTATATGACGAAAGACGTTAGGGACGTTATTTTCGTTAATCCCGTTAATATCGTTGCTTTCGCTAATGCCGCTAATTTCGTTAATCTGGTTAATCTCGTTAATTTCGTTGGGCTCGTTATTATCGTTAATACCGCTAATTTCGTTAGAACTACATTTCGCATTGCGCATTTCGAATTTCGAAATTTAGACGAACGTTAGTTTCGTTGCTCAGATTCTCAAGTTCTTATCTTCTCAACCTCTGAATTTTTCGTCCTCTCCGTTTCTCAATTTCCCATCCTCTTACCCTCTTATCTTCTCAGCTTCTGTCCTTCTCCGTTTTATCGGTTCTCGTGTCTGCGTTCTTTACAACTCTACAAAAAAATATATAATTCCTTAATGAAAAGGGCGATCGTTCTGATCCTGGATGGAGTAGGTATTGGAGCGCTGCCAGACGCAGCACAGTATGGAGACGAAGGAAGTAATACGCTCGTAAATCTTGCGGAACAATGCAACGGGTTAGACCTTCCAGTGCTCGAAAGCCTCGGCCTGGGCAACATAACCGACATCATGGGCGTAAAACGCGTGTCCGAACCCCTTGCCTTTTTTGGTAAGATGGCCGAGCAATCTCCTGGCAAAGACTCGACATCAGGACACTGGGAGTTGTGCGGCGTGATCCTGGAAAAACCTTTTCCGACCTTTCCAAAAGGCTTTCCTGCAGACATAATAAGCGAGTTCGAGAAACAGATCGGACATGAAATCCTGGGCAACGTACCTGCGTCAGGCACGGAGATTATCAAACGCCTCGGAGAAAAGCACATTCGGGAAAAGAAGCCGATCGTGTATACATCGGCAGACAGCGTGTTCCAGGTCGCGTGCCACATCGATGTTTTCAACGTCGAGGAACTGTATTCATTCTGCAAAACGGCACGCGCCATGCTGCAGGGTGAATACGGAGTGGCTCGCGTAATTGCCCGTCCTTTTGCCGGTACCTTTCCTGAATTCTACCGCACCAAGGACCGGCGTGACTTTTCCATGGCGCCGCCCGCGCCGACACTCCTTGACATTGTCCATGAAGATGGCACAAAAGTCACGGTCATCGGCAAGGTCGACGACCTTTTCAGCCACCGCGGTTTCGACGAATCCTTTCATTCGGTGAACAATCTGGAGTGTATCGACTTTGTCCTTGATTCAATGAAGGAAGAACACGATGCCTTGATCGTCGCGAATTTCGTCCAGTTTGATATGGATTGGGGGCACCGGAATGATGTTGAGGGTTTTGGAAAAGGATTGGTCGAAATGGACAAGGGCCTTGGCCGCATCATTAGACAAGCCCGCGACGAAGATATCATATTCATCACCGCTGATCACGGTAATGACCCCACCACTCCCTCGACTGACCATTCGCGCGAGCATGTGCCGATCCTTGCGTACCGTAACGGCTTTGCTGGACAGAACGTGGGAATACGCGAGACTTTTGCAGACCTTGCGAAGACAACCGCAAATTTTCTGGGCATCGGAGGCATAAAAAATGGCAAAGACTTCCTCGAAGACTGCCGTTAATAAGAAGATCTCAAAAGAATTACTGAGGCGTGTTAAAAAAACCCTAAAGCATGTTTACGCGCCGTACTCCGGTATTTCAGTCAGCGCCGCGCTCTACTGCTCGAGCGGAAACATATATACAGGATGCAATGTGGAAAACAGCTCCTACTCGCTTACGATGTGTGCAGAACGAGTAGCGCTGTTCAAGGCGGTATCAGAAGGAGAAAAGGATTTCTTACTGCTGTTACTCCATTCTCCGGATATCGATTCGATACTCCCATGCGGCGCCTGCCTTCAGGTGTACAGTGAACTTGCCTCCGAAATAGTCATCACCACGGTGAACGCGAAAGATGAGTTCCGCTTCTATCCCATAAAGACGCTTCTGGCACAACCGTTCCGGCTTAAAAAATGAATCTGAAGACAATATGAATTTTCACTTCGGAATAAACATCCAGAAACTATCATGGGACCAGTTTACCGATGTAGTGGACATGATAGAAAGGTCCTGGGGGCGCATCGATTCCGCGGAAAAAGATCTCCTCGTCGGCAGCAGTAAAGAGAACAATATACTCTGCTGCCTGCTCGAATTAAAAAAGAAATATCCTGAAGCGCGTTTCGGATTTTCACAGCATACCGCCCTTGCCAAGGGACTCTCGAAGATTGCCGAGAAAGGTGAAATACTTATATCCGAAGAGATCGAAAAGATCGTCATCGATGATTTCAAAGTCACATGCCTGGGAATGCTCTCAATTCAGGGCATGGCAAATGAGATCCTCGTATGCAAATTGGAGGAACCAAACAAGGAAATCATACCGCCAAAACAGAAACCACGGTGGCCACACATTTCGCGGCACAGTCAAGTGGAATCGCTCGAGTATCATCTGAGCGTGTCCAAAGCCCTGCTCGTCGTGTGTCCAACCGGCGGCGGCAAGACAGTTTTCTTCGACGAACTGGCAGACCAGTGGAAGGATAAGAAGATCTCTTACCGCACAACATGTCCTTCCTATATGCGCGGGATCACTTTCCAGCCCGTAACCGAACTGGTCATTCAGATCCTGGGCATAAATGATATTGACAGCGCCGAAGAGAAACAAAAAAAGATAGAACAGACATTGAAAGAGCTGAATATAGCCGACATTGCGACATCATATCTAACCATTCTTGATTTTCTCTCTCTGACCGACGAGGAGTCGATTCTTGAAAAAGTCGAGCTCAAAACGAGGGTCCAGGTATTGACCGATACGGTTGCCGACATAGTCAAGCGAATATCCTGGAATAAACCTGCTGTACTGATCATCGAGGATGCGGAGAACATGGATGCCTCATCTACTGTATTCTTGCAGCATCTGATGACTAAACTCGCGGAAGAAGATGTCTGCTTCATTTTCAGCTCATACCTTTCTCATATCAATCTATCAGGACTGCATGAATTTGAGCTCAGGGAAATTGAAAAGAGAGATTTAACAAAGCTGGTAGAAGAAACGATTGGTGAGAGTATGAGCCTGCCACCCACTACCCCGTTTCACGTCTTGCAGTACATCGGACTCTACAATGAAGAGAAACTCTCTTATCTGTACAAACAGTATCAGGGGGAAACGTCGATCGCTGGCTTTGCCCTTTCCTTCCATGACATAAAGACGATCATTAAGAGAAGATTCGAGAATCTCGGTGATAAAAAAGATTTCATCGCCAACCTATCGATCGCCGGTATAAAGATACAACCTGATGAATTCCCGCTCGAAAGAGAGAATATGCATCTCTTTGATTATTTCACCAGAACCGGGTACCTCAAGAAACGCGTCAACTACTACGCTTTTGCCAATCCAACACTGCACGATGAGATTTACGAACTCGCCCAGCACAAGAGAAATATGCACATCCGCTTCGCCGATTATTACTCAAGGCTTGGTAGACACGAAGAACATGCGGCTTTCCATTACAGTGAGGGCGAGAATTTCAAGAAAGCAATAGAATACCTTCTGCTTTCTGCACGCCAGGCGGTTCGTAAAGGGGGTTACGAGTCAGGTATTGAATACTACAACAAGGCGCTTGAGTTATGTCAGCGGAAAAAGGATGCTGCCGAACTCGAACTCGTAATCGCTCTCAACGAAGGTCTGGCCGATGTGTACCGTTCTCTCGGCGAGGAAGATAGGGCACTAAAATACTACAAAGTAGTGCTGGACAGCTACAAAGAAATTCTGAAAGAATGATCTGGTTCTTGTGCTTAGGGTTAATGCAAGACACTACTCTGAGCGACTCCATCGACATTGTCCGCTATCAGGCAACTACCATAACGTATGACCTGGAACGATCAATCATAATCCTTAATGATTCATCTGTCATAACTTACAAAGATATCATGCTGACATCCGACAGCGCATACTACTACGTTGAAACAAATCACCTCGAGGCATTTGGCAGGTGCCATCTTAAGCAACTCGATGATTCCATACAGGGCAATTTCATTAGATACAACATCGAAAATCAGAAGGCATTGATGACGAGCGGCAGGACTCAGATCGAAGAAGGTTTTATCGACGGGGAAGAAATCTATTGGATCGACGAGAAAACAGTCAACAGCTACAAAGGCACTTACACCACGTGCGATGATTCACCTCCTCATTATTATTTCTACTCGCCCAGGATGAAAGTGTACCTCGGTGACATGGTGATAGCGCGCCCGATCTTTCTATACATCCAGGATATTCCGGTCTTTGGTGCGCCATTTTGGTTTGTCCCTATATCCTCGAAAAGAAAATCGGGACTGCTGCCTTTTCGCATTGGCAACTCAGGCACGTTCGGTAAGTTTATCAGAGGGCTCGCCTATTACTTTGTAATATCCGATTACGCAGACATCACCCTGCAGCTCGATGCCTTGGAGAAAAAAGGAATAATGCCACAAATCGAGGGTGTTTGGGATTACTCGCCTTTTTCCAAAGGCAAAATATTCGCATCCTACATTCGCGACACCGAGTCCGAAAAAGTCAGATACAACATAGAAGCACGCAATGTGTCTGAACTTTTCCTACTGGGATCGAGCTTCAACTGCGATATCAAGTACGTGAGCGACAATAGTTACCGCCAGGACTATGCAGAAACGACCGCGATATGGCTGGAAAGGGAGATATCTTCGCAGGCAACGCTCACCCGCGTCATCTCCGGATTCAAGAACACCCTCACGCTCGAACGAAAAGAGGACTATACCGATACTACGGTCACTCTTAAACTACCTTATTATACTATGAGCGGTCCTTCATCAATGTTGTTTTCAACAATAAGTTACGCTCTTTCCGGACATGTCAGCAGGGATCGTCAGACCACCACTCAAGACACGATTGATGTATTGGGCGCTAATCTACATACTGCGCCGACGATCCAGCAGAATGTTCTTGGTATCGTCTCGCTCTCTCCAAGATTCGATCTGGATGTCGCTCTCTTCAACGAGGATACTTCAGGCAACAAATGGCCATCCCGGTTCGGTTATTCCTTTGCCACAACTGCAAGTACGAACTTCTTCCGTGTCTTCGGTGTCGATATGCTGGGCGTACATGGACTACTTCACAAAATTCTGCCAAGTATTACATATGCCTACACACCCGATTTTGATTTCGGCGCGTTTCCGAGGGTGACCGGTATTCCTTCATACGCACATACAAACAGTATTGGCTTCGGCGTGAATCAAGAAATTGAAGCGAAGGTAGGCGATGAATCAAAGAAACAAAACATACTGCGGCTTAATCTTAATGGCGGATATGATCTCAAAAGGGACTCGCTCTCGGACGTCAATTTTCTTCTCTCGGCACCGTATAACCCTCTGCCGTCTCCGGTCACAACTTTCAACACGCAGGTAGACGGCAATATCGATCCATACACGCGAGAGTATTCTTACACTATCACGAATAATTTCGGCATGAAATTAGATTTTCTATCGCTGAATCTCGGGCAGAGTTACCGACGCGGAGGTAACTACCAGATATGGTTCAACGGTGATATCAAACCGACCAGCAACTGGGCACTGACGTACTCGGCTCGCTACGATTGGCAAACGAAAAGTTTAGTCGACTACAGCTTCGGACTCGTACGCAATCTGCACTGTTGGGAAGCAGTATTCAACTTCAATCAACTGGGTGATGACTGGCGATATGACTTCAAGATCAGGATTAAATCGATCCCTGAAGTATCAATAGGTAAGGGGTTACTCGGTTACGTCTTCGAGTAATCACTCGAAGAACTTGTCTCGATAATCAACCAGTTCTTCCGGCGTGAAGATGCTCTGGCTAATCTGCTGGAGCATCATCTGGCGCTTCCACTGCAGCACCCCGACCATTGACGAATCAAACTGGACTTCATTCTTTCGGTCACATCGTATTAGATAACCACTGTATCGATCGATGACCGGTACAGAAATCTGTCCCTCCTCCAACGACGCCAATGCCCCGGCAAAGTGATCACCATACGTGCTTCGCAAGCCGAATAGGTTTTGGCTGGCGATGCCGGTGTGGAAGCGGACTATTGTATCTGACTGTGCGATCGATTCCATCGGTGTCCCGGAAACCATTTGTGTGTGCAGCCTGTTCAGATACTCAATCATGGCTTCCTCATAGGATTGACGTTCAGCCGCTGCTTTGACACGCGCGGATGCCTCTTCCAGAGAAGGTTGGTTTGCCGGTATCACCGAATCGAGGGCGAAAACGTAATAGCCGCCCAGGCTGCTGAACGGGTGACTTATCTCACCCTCCTTCACATCATCAAGGAAATCGGCCAGTCCGTCGACGTTGCGCACAGGAAAATTCAATTCACCTCTATCAAGAGGGTAAGTCTTGAGAACGGTCAATCCAAAATCAACCGCGGCGGGATCGAAACCTATGTCCTTGGCAGCTTCTATGAAAGAAAGGATATTGTCCGCGATCTCGCCGATCGTTGTTTGTGAAGCCTGAACATTCGCTTTCACCACCTGTAAGTAACCAGGGCGAACACGCCTCATCACTTCAAAACCGCGCGCTGCATCGACGATCCCAGACACTTCTCCGTCCTTCAGTCCTTTGTATACATCACGCATATAGGGTCTCATAACATTTTCATTTTCGAAGGTATAATCGATGGTCGTGTCGTCGGAAACCTCTCGTGCTAATACCACAAAATCCTCGCCTTCTGCGACCATGGCGAGAAAATCCTCGAGACGCTGTCTGGCTTCCAGCGTATCGTAGGATGAAGGTTTGCGATCATAGAAAACATATTTGAGGATCTTGTATTCTGGAACGGCGAACTCATCGCGGTGCTTCATGTAATAGTCGCTGACTTCCTCATCGGTTACTTCAACGATGCCGCGCATACGGTTTATCTGCAGACTCAAGAAAGAGATATCATACATAGTACTGAACCCGGCAATGGACATGCTGTCGTCGAAAGGCGAGACCCATGCCATCGTCGATATGAGTGAACGGAGTTTCTCCTTCGGCAGGTTCTGCCGCAGCTGCATCTCGTACTGGTACATCCACTGCAGACTCTGAGGTGATTGAATCAATTGATAGTATTTGTTCCAGTCGAATTCGCCATTTTCATCCTTCATTGTCTCTGCTTCAAAGATCTCCGGTGGTGGGTTATTCTGTATGATCGCCCAGATCTCCTCATCGTTTATGCCGATTCTTTCTTCTTGACAAGATCACTCCACACAATATCCTCAACGAGCTTCATCCAGACCTCATCCGGTGTGATGTTCTTGTTCTCACTCTCTTTAAGCAACGTGAAACGCCTATAATCCTGGTATGACACTACCTGGTTTCCGATCTTGGCAATATCAATCTCTGGCCGGCTTCGAATACCGGTGATATCCAGCCCCCACTGGAAAAATATGAGGCCGGCGAATCCTGCCAGAGCAATAAATAGTACCAAACGTGTTTTCTTGCGTAAAGTTTGCATCATCTTAGCCTCCTATGTAGATGTAACTTTCGATCCGCTAAGCGAGGGAAGCACAGCCTGCCCGTTTGACACGATCAATGTCTTAAAGCCATTGTGCTGCTCTTTTTTCACGGCATCGATACCCTGTTGTATACTATGAATGGGTGTGAAGCTGATTTCCTTCAATCTCGCCCCATTCAGATCAGTACAGGCATAAACTCTATGCTGCTTCAGTATTTTGGCGGTCAGAAAAGCCCGGTGCCCGCCCACTTCGATTTTTTCCTCAGGATATTCCAAAAGTCCATCAATGTTGTTGTCGCGCATGAGCCGCAGGAACTCCTCATTGCCGAAACCTTCCTCACATTGACCGACGAGTATGATACTACCATTATCCTTAAGACCGAGCATTGTCAGGTTTATCGCCTTGTGTGTATGATAGAAATCTTTGTCGTTAGGATAACCGCCGGCCGACACGATCACGCAGTCTGCCGGTTCGGATATCATGATCCTTCGTTTCGTGACAAAATAATCGACGGCTTCGCTGAAGGCATGCGCGTGATGTCCACAGAAGATCTTTTCCGTTTCGCGATCCGGGTTCTCAACGACATTCAAGATGTAATCGACCCCCAGAAGGCCTGCGGCCTCATCCATTTCCCGGGCAATGATGTTACTTTCGATCTTACTCACGAACACTCCGTTGCGCACAAGTTTCTTGTGGTTGTTACGGATCGTTTCATATGACGCAACGCCGGGCAGAATCGATTTGCGGCCGCCCGAAAACCCGGCCAGATAATGAAACCCGATCCGTCCAGTGGTGATCACAAAATCGGCCTCGGCGACGCGCCGGTTTATCCCAACCTCAAGACCGGTCGAAGTCTTACCAACTACAATAACATCACCGCGGCAGTCATGCTGCAGGAATGCAAAATCATCACATAATTTCCCGTACAACGCCGAATTCTCCTGCGCGATGTGCGGCCGGTGTGTCCCCAGGGCAACGACAAAAGAGATATTCTTCTCATCAATCCCCGCATCTACGAGTTCAGCTACCAGAAACCTCAAAATCTCGTCGTAATTCGTGATTTTCCTTGTTATATCAGACACAATTATAACAACATCTCCCGGCTTGTTGGTACGCAGAACCCTGTTCAAAGCACCGAGCCCGAGCGGGTTGGTAAAACTCTCCTTCAAGAGCATCCCGAGCGGCCTCACCGCAGTGATCTTAGGCTCGGCTACGCCGATCAAACCGGGCGGAGGTTCGAAACTTATGGAACCATGTCCGTATTTCAAATCCATGGCATATTCTATCTAAATATGCGCTTGTGTCAACGCCAAGCGCCTACGGTATAACACGAACACATCTTTCATTGACTTGCATGCAAAATGTGTTATAATACTACAATGATTGACCTCAGATTACTCAGAGACGACCCCGAAAAGATCCGCGCCGCACTGAAAAAAAGAAATTCCGACATCGATCTGGATAAGATCATAGACATCGATATACAAAGACGGGCATGCATGACGGAGATCCAGGAAAAGAAAAGCAAGAGGAATATGCTATCCCAGGAGATCGCCAAGTTAAAACACCAAGGGGACGAACCGAAAAAGCTCATGGAACAGGCGCGAGCTCTTTCTGGCGAGATAAAGAAAAAAGAAGAAACACTGCGTGATATAGAGCAGGAGTTTGAATACGCCGTGCAGTGGTTGCCAAACATTCCGAACGAAAAAGTACCGGTCGGTGCCGGTTCAGAAGCAAACAAATTCATCCGCGGACTTATTGAGGCGCCCGAGTCCGATTTCGAAGTCCTGCCACACTGGGATATCTGTGAAGCCCTGGACATTCTCGACCTCAAAAGGGCATCCAAGATATCCGGTTCGCGGTTCATTCTCTACAAAGGGCAGGGTGCTTTGCTGGAACGTGCGCTCATAAATTTCTTTCTTGACCTCCATACCACAAAACACGGCTACACCGAAATATTCCCGCCAGTACTCAACCCTGCCGAATGCCTCTACGGTACTGGTCAGTTACCGAAACTGGAGTCGGACATGTATCGGTGCCGTGATGATGCTTTCTACCTAACACCAACCGCAGAGGTACCGCTCACGAACATGCACCGTGAAGAGATACTTCTCGAAAAGCAACTGCCTGTTCGCTACGTAGCATACACCCCATGTTTCCGCCGTGAAGCAGGATCGTACGGCAAGGAAGTACGGGGCATCACCCGCGTGCATCAGTTCAATAAAGTAGAACTTGTGAAGTACGCCACACCCGACAATGGTTACGACGAATTTGAGAAAATGCTCGCGGATGCCGAAGCCGCGGTCAAAGCGCTTGAGCTGCCTTATCGCATAATGCTCCTCTGCACGGGTGACATGACTTTTGCTTCGGCCATCACCTATGACATAGAAGTCTATGCACCGGGCATGAAAGAATGGCTTGAGGTATCATCTGTTTCCTGCTACGAGCAATACCAGTCCCGTCGGGCAAACATTCGTTACCGGCGGTCAGCCAAGGGCGTGGATTTCGTATATACGATGAACGGCTCGGGATTAGCTACGCCGCGCACCTTCATCGCGATTGTCGAGAATTACCAAACCGAGGATGGACGTATAAGAATACCGGATGTCCTGAAGAAATATATGGGGGCAGATAGCATCGGCAAGTAGCATGTTTGATTACCTGCAAAGCTGGTTGCGACAGATCGAAAATAACCACGGTGTCAATCCGGTAATATTTGCGATAATCTACTTCGCTGGTGTCATCCCATTCTGGTTATCCATATACAAAATAATCAACGCCATGAAAAACAGAGATTACAGGAAGGCAGTCACATTCGGTCTTGTGCTCGGCGCCGTCATTATCGCCCCCTTTACTTATGTTGCGGTCTTCGGTCACAACCTGCCCGCGTGGTTCTGGATCGTCGCCGCGGCCATCATCTTGTACAGTGCCTATACCATTCTGAAACGCATCCGACAAACCCGGGCATTACCATGAAGAACAAAGCCATCATCGGCATTGATATCGGCGGTACGAATATCAAAGCGGCCCTGGTCACCGGTCGCAAGATAGATCACCGGACCAGAGCTTCCACCCGCGCCGAACTGGGTCCTGATATATCCATAGAACAGATAAAATCAGTTATCGAACCGGTCCGAAAAGCAGCAAAAGCAATCGGTATCGGCATCGCGGGCATCATCGATTCGAAAAAAGGTCTGGTCAAATATTCGCCAAACCTCAAGGGATGGAAGAATGTGCCTCTCGCCCGGATCCTGCGGAACGCATTCGGCCTGCCGGTTTATGTTCTGAACGATGCGAATGCGATATGCCTGGGTGAATGGAAGCATGGAGCTGGTCGGGGACATGAGAATGTTTTTCTTTTTACGGTAGGAACCGGCGTCGGCGGCGCAGCCATCTGTGAGGGAAAACTCCTTTTCGGAGCCCATGGATTCGCCGGCGAATTTGGCCATACGACGATCAACCTGGATGGTCCAAAATGTATTTGCGGACATCGCGGTCACGTGGAACGTTATGCAGGCGCCAAGTACATTGTGGCGCGTGCCCGGAGAAAGATAGCGAACAATAAGAGCTTACTGGCAGGCTACGACACCCTGACCCCGGAAATCATAGCCCGCACGGCAAAGAAAGGCGATAAGGTTGCCCGCGAGGTGTTTGCTGAAGTAGGTCAGTATGTTGGCATCGGCGTCGCTAACATAATCGCCTTGTTTGATCCTGATATCATCATCCTCTCCGGCGGAATCGCGCGTGCCGGCAGCATTCTTTTTGAACCTGTACGCAATACGGTCAGCAGAGCAACCTTGGGACCCGAACATCGCCGCTACAAGATCGTGCCGGCACAACTCGGCGACGATGCCGGAATACTCGGAGCTGCACTCTTTGCCAAATTGACAGTGACCGGGTCGTCAGTATAATAAGCAATGCTTGATTTGATGGACGAAAGAACAAGAAAAGAGCTGAAACGCGTCCTCGGGAAACTTCCCGAACGCGTTGACATTCTCTACTTCACCCAGGAAAATGCCTGTCCGGCATGCAAGGACCAGCAGCGATTACTCGAAGAGATCGCCAGCCATACCGACAAGATTCGATTGAAGGTCTTCGATTTCATACGCGATAGCGAGCAAGTCACACAATACCGCATAGACAAAATACCCGCGACCGCGATCATCGGTAAGAAGGACTATGGTATTCGATTTTATGGCCTGACTGCCGGTTACGAATTTCAATCATTGATCGAAGCAGTGATCATGGTGGCAACAGGAAAATCCGGGATCTCTCCAGAATTCGAAGAAACGATACGCCATATCGATAGTGCTGTACATATCGAAGTGATGACTACCCTTACGTGCCCGTACTGCCCGCGTGCAGTACATGCGGCCATGCAGCTCGCCATGGTCAACGATAACATCCGCGCCGACATGGTCGAAAGCGCTGAATTTCCCCAGCTCGCACAACGCTACGATGTTACAGGTACGCCCAAGACAATGATCAACGAAACTCACTCGTTTGTTGGTGCCCTGCCCGCAGACCGGGTATATCTTGAGGTCCTGAAAGCGGTCAACCCCGAGGAATACAAACGTATTGAACAAACCATAAGGGAAACCCACGGTCAGCGCCATATACGCAAAGCACAAACCGAGCATGAGTACGACGTCATCATCGTTGGTGGCGGGACAGCAGCAATGTCAGCAGCGATATACGCGGCGCGCAAATCGCTGGATGTACTGCTCCTAGCAAAAGACCTTGGCGGTCAGATCAACTACACGGCTCTCGTCGAGAATTATCTCGGTCTGCCCAACATAGACGGCAAGGAGATGGTCGAACAATTCGTCATGCACATGGAACAATTCTCTATTGCCGAAGCCCTGGGCGCCGCTGCTGTGAAAGTGGAAAAAAAGGGCAATCGCTTCACCGTAATAACCGATGACAAGAAACAATACACGGCAAAATCAGTTATCTACTGTGCAGGTAAACAATACCGCAAGTTGGGGATACCTGGTGAAGACCGTTTCATGGGGCGCGGTGTCGCTTTCTGCGCGACATGTGATGCGCCTCTGTACAAAGACAAAAAAGTCGCCGTCGTGGGCGGCGGAAATTCGGCGTTCACATCGGCACGGGATCTGTTGAATTTCGCTTCCGAAATACATTTGATCCACCGGCGTGATACATTCCCTGCCGATAGTGAACTGGTCAAGCAGGTCAGAGGTGCGAAAAATGTCACGGTCCAGACGAACACCGTTGTACGAGAGATCCTTGGCGAGACAAAACTCACCGGCGTCAGGCTGCAATCTACAAGCGGAGAGCAACATGAAGACCTGCAGGTCGACGGGGTCTTTTTGGAGATCGGTCTCATGCCCAATACGCAGCCAGTCAAAGAGCTGGTCAAGCTCAACGAATACGGAGAGATAGAGACAACTAGGGAGAACACGACATCGGTACCCGGCCTCTTCGCGGCCGGTGACGCAACCGACTTGCCCGAAAAGCAGATTATAATCGCGGCGGGTGAGGGCGCGAAGGCCGCGCTTACCGCCTACAACTATCTGATCGAGAAAAAACTCATTACACAAAAAGCCACGGCTGATGCCTGGCAGCGATAAGAAGCCTAGAGGATATCATATGTTCGGTAAATCGATTAAACTCTTTAGCCTGTTCGGCTTTGACGTCAAGATCGACATCAGCTGGTTAATCCTCGCCTTCCTTATTACCTGGTCGCTTGCCGATGGGCTGTTCCCGCATTATTTCAAGAATCTCACCACCACGACATACTGGTGGATGGGCGTTTTCGGCGCCCTGGGCCTTTTCTTTTCGATAGTGTTTCACGAAATCTCACACTCGCTCGTTGCCCGGCGCTTCGGCTTGCCGATTAAAGGAATAACGCTTTTCGTATTTGGCGGTGTCGCACACATGGAGCAAGAACCACCAAGTGCCAAGGCAGAATTCCTTATGGCGATAGCCGGCCCTGGCTCGAGCGTGGTCCTCGGACTCCTGCTCTATATCGTGCGCACGGTAGGGAGGATCGGAGCCTGGCCCCTGCCGGTCAGCGGCGTCATCGGCTATCTCGCCTTCATCAACTGGATTCTGGCCGGGTTCAACCTGATCCCCGCATTTCCACTCGATGGCGGGCGCGTGCTCAGATCGGCGCTCTGGAAATGGAAGGGTAATATCGGATGGGCAACGCGCGTATCATCGCGTATCGGTACCGTTTTCGGCTTCCTGCTGATTGCCATGGGTGTGATACAGTTCTTTTCCGGAAACCTCATCGGCGGTATTTGGTGGTTCATGATCGGAATGTTTCTGCAGAACGCGGCACGAATGTCGTATCAGCAGTTAATGACTCGCCAGGCACTCGAGGGTGAAACAATCAGCAATCTGATGATCCGCAACCCAGTGACCGTAACATCGACACTAAGCGTCAAAGAACTCGTCGAGGAATATATATACAGGTATCACTACAAGATGTTTCCAGTGGTCGATGGTGAGAAACTGGTCGGCTGCATAAATACCCGCCAGATCGGAAAGGTGCCGCGGGACCAGTGGGCTCAGAAAAATGTGGGAGATATCGCAACAACATGTTCGAACGATAACACCGTCGACCCGAAAACGGACATCGTCAAAGTCCTCTCTCTGATGAACCGTACTGGCAACAGCCGTCTCATGGTCGTTGAAGGTGACAAACTCGTGGGGCTAATTGCGCTCAAAGACATCATGAATTTTCTGTCGATAAAACTCGATCTTGATCAATCCGGAGAATAACGTATGAGCGATTACGGGCGTATGTTGCTTAATATCTACAAATATACTTGTACTCTGTTACCGGGTTCAGTTCCCGGTGATATACTCTCTAATCCAGAATAGTCAGCAGCGCCATTACAACGATCCCCAGCAGGATTGCCGAGAACTGCCATATTGAATTTGACACCTTGACCTCCTGCTGAAGTTCTGGTATTAAATCCGGACCTGCAATGTAAATAAAACCTCCTGCGGTAATCGGTAGCAAAAATCGGGCAAAACTTTCAAATCGTTCACCGATCAGCAGCGTGATAACCGCGCCGATGACCGCCATCACGGAAGCCAATAAATTAAAGAACAACGCTTTCCTCACGGACAGACCGCCGTGGATGAGAATGCTAAAATCGCCTATCTCCTGTGGTATTTCGTGAAGCACGATTGCCAGCGTGGTAGTAATCCCTATCGGAATACTGACCATGAAACTCGCCGCGATGAGCATACCGTCGATCAGGTTATGCCCCGCGTCTCCAACCAGGTTCATGCTCACAACAGGTTTTATTCGTTTTTCCTCCGCCGCGCTGCCGACATGACGCCAGCGAATGAATTTCTCCAGAGCGAAGAACATCAGGAATCCGCTGATCACCAGAAGCGAAGTTGTAAGGTTCGCGCCGATCTTCTCGAAAGATTCAGGCAGCAGGTGGATGAAAACATCACCAAACAGGGCACCGACGGCAAAGGCAACGAGGAATATCAGCATCTTCTGCAGCCGCTGCCGGTTAAGGGATAACGTGACTATGCCAACCAGGGAAAGAAGGCTGACCAGGATCACACTCCCGAGGGTTAAAACGAGCACCATACTAGTGATTATGTTCCGGGATCAACGGGCAGGTTGCGGAATCCCCTTCACAAAGGATCTGTACGGTCGATTCAATTATGTGGTATCTGCGAGCGAGATAACTGTTGATCTTCGATATTAGACGGTTCTGCGCTTCGGCACTTTGTTGTTTATCATCGAGCAAGATATGAGCAGAAAACACCAGCATGTCCGCCGTGATCGTCCACAGGTGCGCGTGTTCTAGTTGCTTGATCTCGGGAAATTTCTTTTTCAAGTCCTGTATGATTATATCGACGTTCAAGCCGGTGGGCGCCATCTCAAGCAGTATTTTTGCCGACTCCTTCAGAATACCCCAGGCCCAGAAAACGATCACTAGAGAAATCCCGATGCTTACGAGTGGATCGATTATGTTCCACTTTGTGTAATATATGATTATTGCCGCAACTACGATACCCACTGAAGAGGCGGCATCGGCGATCATATGATAGAACACACCTTTGATGTTTATGTTCCGCTTATGGCTGCCATGTAGTATGAATATGCTGACGATATTCACGACCAGACCGACGAGCGCAATGAGCAACATATCCAAGGCCAGGATATCCTCAGGGTTGATGATCCTTTCGATCGCTTCATATATTATAAGACCACCGACCGCGAGCAAGAAGAGCCCGTTTATGAACGCGGCGAGTATCTCCGCACGGTACAGACCAAAGGTGCGATGGTGACACGGGGGCCGTGCCGCAATGATGATCGCCACGAGACTAATCGTGATCGCAAAGGCGTGTGTGAACATGTGACCGGCATCGCTGATCAAAGCTATGCTCCGTGACAGAATGCCGCCGACGATCTCGACCACCATGACCACAGCCGTGATCACCAGCGAGATGGTCAGCTTCTTCTTCTCCACGTCACGGAATTCGAATATCCGTTCAGAGAAAGAGTGTTTATGGTTGTGCTCGTGGGGTGCCACAGACTATTCTATTGAATTTCCGGAATCTTTCAAGACCGCAGTGCGGTCATACACGCATCTTGTAAAATCCCTCGCCGAATTTGTAACCGGCAAGGATGCCGTCATTTCTAACGCGATTGCGCACGCGCTTCTGCCAGTCCGGCAACTGACCCAGTTGACTTTTGTGCATCGAAATCGCCTTTATTTTTTTCTTGTAGGTCGTAGTAATATCGATGACATGATTGCTTTTCTCGGTGATTCCCAGCAGCAACTCCTTAGGACGGTGAGGTTTCAAACCGATCTCCAGTAAGAATGGATAGAAGTGCCAGTCTCGTGCGATCATGATGCCCTCGATAACGGCCTGGGCCGTTGCCCGGTGATCAGGATGAAAGTAACGGGACCACGGGTCATGGGTGACTATTGTGTAGGGTTTGAGTTTGCGGATGAGCGCGGCCAGTTCAAGTTTGAGTGTTTTGATGCTGGAAATCTCACCATCGGGATGACGTAGAAAGATGCTCCGATCAACACCGAGGTATCGTGCTGCTTTCCTCGCTTCCTTTTCTCTTTTCTCCGCGACAAGTAGCGGTGAAGCATTCCTGTTCCACGTGCCTTTTTCACCGCATGATACAATAACATTGTATACGCTGCCTTTTTTTGCCCAAAGCGCGATGCTACCGCCGCACGAAAGTTCCGGATCATCCGGGTGAGCCATGATGATCAGTCTATTTTTCGATGACTCTTCCATATAGCCTCTTGTATTTGCGGGCGATGTTGGACCAGTCATACGCCAGTGCCTTTTTCCTGCCATTACTCCCCATTCTTTGCCGCAGACCATGTTCCCGCGAAAGTGTCTCAATTGCTCTGGCGAGATTGCGCACGCCCATCTTGACCAAAATGCCGGCGTCACTGCCCACGGTCTCCTGCAAACCCGTATGGGAGAATCCTACTACCGGCCGCCCCGAGGCCATTGCCTCGAGCCCTACGAGACCGAATGATTCATAATGTGACGGAACAACGAGCATGGCAGTCTTGTTGTAGTATTCGGCAAGTCTGTCATGCTGTACCTGTCCCACAAATTCAACCGGCACACCATCAGCATAGGTTTCTATGCTCGTGAGATTGCCGGCACCTTTGGATGGTCCTCCGACCAGGGTCAGGCTAATTTCATTTCTCACCTGTCTCAAGGCGTCGATCAGAAAATGTATGCCCTTTATCGGATCGACCCTGCCCACAAACAGAATATTCTTGTGGCCGTTCCTGCTGGGTGTAAAACGCCGCGTATCAACGCCGTGCGGTATCGCGACCACCCTGACATCCGGGTAGAGCGCTCTGATCGCCAGGGATTCCTGTTCGGTGGGTGAGACAACTAGATCGCAAGCCCGCATAATCTCTTCTTCTATCTCAATTCTGGTCCGGTCCTGGCGGATTGTCTTAAGCACCTCCACCGTATGCATTGTGTGCAGCCAGGGAATTTTCAGGACGCGATGTATATGCAATCCGACGACACCCGACGACCAATAATGAGTATGCATAAGACCATATTGATGGATACCATGACGGTTGATTATCTCTTCGGCGAATCGATTTGTATCACGCTCTTCAACATGTATAACCTTCAGACGCGGCCCCATTTCTATCGTGCGCTCCCTGCCTCGAACGAAAATGTCGACGTCGGAAACTCGCGCGAGGCGCTCGTACAGACTGCGGATAACGATACTCATACCACCCGATTTACCCGAACCAACCGGTGCCATGGGTGAAGAGTGGTATGACACGACACAAATCCTCATCTCGTCACCCTCACCGTATAGCGCTCCTTTGCGCCAAAACGATATTTGTAATCTTCATCACCTCGCAGAAAATCATAATACTCGTAACCCTCGCTGATTGACGATTGAATATCGCGCGCGATAGTCATTATGCCGGGCGATATACGACGATATTCGGGATCGAATCCCATATTATAAAGAAAGACACGCCCCTTCAATACAAAAGCCAATATGGCACCAACCGGATTGCAGTCGAAAACCAACGCGCGGAATCGCAGCCAGCCGTTTCGGTCAAATCTCTCGGTTAATTCTTTGAAAAACGCCATAATACCAGGCGTCAGAAATTCTTCTTTGCTGTTATCCGATACAGTCATTAATCTGAACAAGATATCAATATCTGCGCTTTTGACATCGCGAATGACCGTACCGTTTATTCTCCTCATCTTACGGCGCAGCTCATGGCGCGATTTACTGTCGAGTTCACGGAGATAATCATCCCACGTTCGCGGTAATTCGAGCAGAGGGCAAAGATCTTTCTTCTCTACAGAAACTTCAGGCAGTTGATCCTTTAATCCAACGACCAATGCACTATTGACTTCAAGGGGGAACAGGTCGAGCCCCAGTTCGTTTTGTCGCACGAATTCGGCGAGAGTCTCCGTGATCCTATTCTCGTGGCCAGGCAGACAGAGTATATCATTCAGATCAGTAACCCTCTCATCACCAACCAATCTCACTACATCACGAGTAACCGTTGCGGCCAATATTCCGACAACAACACCGCCATCTCGAAACACAATGATCTCGGGATCGAACCCTAAAAGATTGCTCGCTAATACAGAGAACCACTCATAGCTGGTAAAAGGCAATGGATTCTTTGCCTTCTTGAACAGCTCTTTCCAAACCTTTTCTATCGTCGAGAGCCGTTCAACTTTCAATTCGCAGGCGCGACCCGACATATCTATCCCCTGACTTGATTTCCCATGATTTCCAACCCATCAAATTACGGTAATGCACTGTCTCATAGAGCTTAAAACCACAGCGTTCGATTCCTCTGTTCGAACTCAGATTGTCTTTGGTCGAAAAAATCATTGCTCGCCCATAGGATTCGTTCCTGAAATATTCTGTTGCCTTTGTTATCAGATGCGGATAGATCCCCTTGCCGCGAAAACCGGGACGTGTATAGGCGTCGTAGAGATATACTTCCTTCTGTTCCACGTCCAGCCAATCATCGATCTCACCCACCTGACATTCTTTTGTTGTCGCAAAGAGATAGGCAACAAGGATTCCTTGATGATGGGCGACAAAAATCTTGTCACCGCGTGCGCTACGTGCCGCAACGGCCGAAGCATTCAGTATGTCTACCTCGGAAGGTCTGTCACAGATGGATACCTTGACCGTAACTGAAGGCCTAACAATGGAAATCTCGCCCTTTAAGTCAATTGCATACATACACAGTATTTCCCTCTTGTTGACCAGAGCGAGACCCCCAAATCTTTTTATCTTCAATATAACGACCTCTCTTTGCCGATCGTTGTCTTCGGACCATGCCCAGGATAGACCATTGTCTCGTCGGGCAGAACCATCAATTTCTCGCGTATGCTGCTGAGGATTGTTTTCTCATCACCCCCCGGGAATGATGTGTTACCCGGACCATTGGGAAATAAAGTATCACCTGAAATGAGCACATCTTTTATGAGAAAACAACAGCTCCCCGGCGTATGACCTGGAGTGTGAGTCACCCCTAACTTATCACGACCGAATTCGATAACCTGGCCGTCCTGGATCTCGTCATCGAAGCCAGAAACCCAGTCCAGCTTATGGATCGCGGCCCGCGTGCCCAGGGCTTCTTTTACTTCCCGGAGCGCGGTTATGTGATCGAAGTGCCGGTGTGTTGCGAGGATGATCACAATCTCAAGTTCACGAACTGCATTCAATATTTTTTGCGCCTCATCACCCGGATCGACTATGATACCGGTCCCTTCCGATTTGAGAATGTAGCAGTTATTCTCTAGTCCACCGACAACAATTCTCTCTATTTCCATATGCTTTTCAAATATTCAGTGCGACCAGATGTGGATTTCTTCTCTCGATGAATAGAAAAACCATATTTCCCATGCCAAAATCGGTTTAAAAATGCCTCCATGTATCATTATAGCTCTCACTAAGCGCAAAGTCAACATAGATTTGGGTATTGCGGATATCCAGCTTGCTACAACAAATGTTACTAACCGGCGTCCGCAGAGACAATTGCGTAAACATTCCGTTCATATTCCACTCTTGAACCGCGGTACATCCGCAAGGACGGCGGACGGTGTAAGAATCCATGCTGCACGACCATCTTGAGCGCCGCGGTATTGATGCACGGTATGCCGACGGTCAGATCCTTGTTGATGTGCTTCGTGCATATTTTAGCGATCAAATCTCCGGCGGCACTCTCGTTTTCCGCAACCATCGGACCGATATGCAGCATCTCATTAGCCCGTTCGCGAATCACGGCATAGGCTGCAATACCCTCCCGGTGTACAGTATACGTGGTGTGCGGATGTCTTTTGATCAAATGCTCCAGAAACATGCTGCGGTCGATCCCGGTTTTTTCAAGGTCGAAGCGTAGTATTCCTTCAATATCTTCCGTACAACCTGCTTTTCGCTCCTCCATATGAGTCCGGTCTTTTGCTGCCGGGCGGACAAACCTCATCGAGAGATACTTGTCCTTGAAGCCAAGGATCCGGTAGGTCTGTACCGCTTTGAATACGCCATCGAGCTCAATCGTCTTAGCTCCTTTGCGGTCGAGATGATCAATAACATCTTCCATCAGCTTCACACCGATACCCCTGCCCCGCATTTCTTTTTGCACGATCAAGTTACCCAGGAAAGATTGGTTACCATAACTGACACTGGTAACAATTCCTGCCCGTCTACCATCCTGCCGTGCAACATAGCATCCCGCAGGATCGAGGAATAAAAATCGTTCAAAATCCTCCTCAAGATGACCCCATCCTTCTATGTCGGTCAGTGATTTGGCGAATGCTATGTCGGACTGGCCCATCTGCTTTACCGTGATCATGATGTCTTCCCCCTTGATAACAAAATGAACGCGGTCAGCGCGTAAATCGACGCGCAATCAATCACACGTGCAACCTCGACGAACTCGTCTGGATGATGGGCCATCGCAAGCAACCCCGGACCATACGCATAAGCTGGAATACCATTCTGAAGATAGTAGCGTATCTCCAGCAATCCAGGGCACATATTGAATGCCGGCTTTTGACCGGCGACTTCGATGACACTGAGCGCCAGTGCATTCACCAGATCATTGTCTCGAGAAATTCCGGCAGATTTGCCTTCCTGCAGAATCTCCAGGTCAATATTCATACCGGCTTTCCGGAACCTATTGAAGATGGCAAGTAAATTCCTCTTTTCCTCAACAAAATTCTCCTCGGGGTTGATCCTCCTCTCGAGCGAGAAAGTGCATGAACCGGGAACAACATTGAAATTAGTGCCACAATGGCAGATCCCTCCCAGCATCAGTATTGAATTCTCAGATTCCCCCGGTAAAATGCTATAACTCGTTTTTCTCTTTTCGACGGTGTTTTTGTGTTCGAGCAAAGCATTTGACAAACTGACCATCTGTTCGAATGCGTTGACTCCATCTTTTTGCAGAACCACATGCACGGGCTTGCCCTCGATCTTAACCAACACACTGAGCGCACCGCGACAAGCATTCCAGATCGTGCCGCTCGTCGGTTCAGGCATGAGCATGCCGACACAATGTTTTTTGTTTATATAACCCTTCTCAAAAAGATACCCTGCGCCCGCCTTGCCGCCGGTCTCTTCATCCGGAACGATTACCAGACAGATCTGACCGTCCAGTCCAGCACCGAGAAGCTGCAGCGCGCGTACCGCATAGACCATCGCGGCAAGTCCGGCTTTCATATCTGCGGCGCCCCGACCGTGAAGTCTACCGGCCTGGACATAGGGCTTGAATTGTCTTGCATCGGTTCCCGGAACAACGTCGTAGTGAGCGTGAAAATACAATTTCCTCTTACCCTTTCCGTACGACGAAAGAAGACTATAACGCGGGTAGGCGCGGTCATCGAGGCCAGGTACCTTGACGATCTGCGAACTCATGCCGAATCGTTTCAGACGATTCGATATTAGATCAATACAGTCCGAGTAGCGTGCGCCCGGTGGATTCTCGGTGGGGATCCTGATCAACTCCTTGGTGAACCCGAGTATCTCACTGCTCAGTGCACGCATTTGTCTCTTAAACAACAAATGCCGCGCGTCTTTTGCACTGCTCACCAGCAGATCTGTTTGATTATGCCGGGATTTTTTAGAGATTGCCTTTGAAGAGATACGTTTCACCCTTATGATTATAGGATGAAACCAACTCCTTGTCAATCATCGAAGATATTAATCTGTTCACTTCGATCAAGGGCATGCTGAAGAATCGCGCGATCTTTTTTGCAGTCGTCCTGGTCATCGCGTAGATGTATTTCTCGATCAGCTTCCGTGTAGCCTCGTCGCCGCTCAACGCGCGAGCACGTGCCTTTGTCTCTTCAGGCAACCATTGCTCGGTAGCCGACCACAGCGCAGAACGCCACCGGTATCTGTTGTATGCGATCTTCCCCGCGCAACATATCAACTGCTTGCGCTGCAATTCAACAAGCACCCGGGTAGACTTCTTCTTCGCAGCTGGGGAAACGATGCCAAGTTTCTCTCTGATCTCATGGGTCATTAACGGACCATGCTTTATGAGCAGATCCATTAATGATCCGGCCATGCTGCTCAGCATTCCCTGTTCGCACATGTTTCTGTAATCGGGGACCGGATATGCCCGAATAAAGCTCGGTAACAATTTCATTGATATCAATATGTTATGCCCACCCAGTACGCGGCCGTAGAAGGCCCATTTCCTGTCGATCAATACATGAACGAAATCCCATAACCTTTGATCCACCTCAAACTGGTTCTGCAGATCATCGGTATATATTGCCCTCTGCAGACTGGGTAATTGACCATTGGAGAGAGCAGATACCAAACCCAACCGATCAACGAACTCCCTGGCTTCGTCGACTCGAAATATCTTGATATTCTTATCGAGCAACCATCTCTTTCTCTCAATTGTCTTCAAAGAAATCCTTCTCATGATATATTATAACTCAAAAAATATGTTTAGAAATAACTAAGTGAATTGAAATACTGAGTACCCCCTGCAACTCGTTGACTCCTAACGCTCATAGTAATCTTTCCAATCACGTCTGTCTGCCAGTCCTATTCTATAAGCCCCCATGGCGCATGCGCCATGGGGGCTTTGCTCTCCCAGGTGTCGGTCTGTGGATCGCAGGCTTCAACTATACTCAAAGATGAGTATGGCGCAGTTGAATCTTGATCTCATTCATCCAATCAGAACATGAGTCCCACACCAAAGCGGGCACGGAACCCAGGGAGATAATTACGCGCGTCAAACCAGTAGTCGTTTTGACAGTCGATGTATGCTTGTTTCGCTTCACGAGGGTTTATCAGACCATCATGATCGTAGTCGGATTGCGGTGAATAACGAGTACTCGCGATCGATGTGTAGCCGAACTGATCAAGCGATGGTTCTGGATCACCGTGATTTGTCGGATCTCCGGTTGTTTCGTGGACCTCGACTATCTGCTCACTGTTGAAGAGATTGAGCAACATACCTCTAACCACGAAATTCATGGGTCCAACCTTTAGCCGACGGCTGAAATTCCAGTCAACATTGATGTAGCCTGGTACGCGCGCCGAGTTTTCATCACCTAGACGAGTCCCCCGCAGGTCGCGTGGCGTGTATGGTGTGCCGGAATGATACGAGAAAACGAATGAGTTGTTGAAATCCTGCAGCGGTATCAAGAAGAAATCACCGGGCAATTCAAAATCGATGTTGGCATTTAGGATATTGCGTTCGTCAAAATCGAGCCAGTAGTCGATCACTGGTACGGGAATATTGTAGAAGTAGTGGTCTTGGTACCACTCGAAATTACTCGCGGCCGTGCCCTTGGCGAACTGCAGCGTGTAACTCACGCCAAGTGCCCACATGTTGGTCATGCGTTTTTGCAGATTGATCTCGAAACCCTTTACATTGCCGTAGTCCACGTTCTGGTATTGATAGTAGGAGTAAGGAATTGCCACCACTTCGCGAACCTGATTCAGATCGTAAATATCCTTGAAGTATGCAGTGAACCCGAACAGTATGTCTTCGGTGAATTGATTCTCGATACCGAGTTCGTACAGAATAGTCCTTTCGGGTTCGATAAGCACGTTGCCAAGAATCGCGTTGCCCCGGCTTATCAAGACCCTGACCACCTGCGTGTCGGTTGACGTGTACATATTAGCTAACGCCGGCAACTGGAAGTACTGCCCGTAATTGAAACGCAGTTTCATCCGGTCGGTTACCGGTAATGAAAATCCGAGCCGCGGTGAGATCTGAAACAATGGTTCCGAAGTAACAAGCTCATCATTCAGATAGTCTTCAGGATTCTGGAAGGTTGATGTTTTGGCATCGAAATAATCGAAGCGCAATCCGATGCGCGCCACCATTCCTTCGAAATCCATTTTGTCCTGGATGTATGCTGCAACCTTCCAGGGACTGCGGTCATAGTAATCCCAGAACGGATTTGCGACCCAGGGTAAAGTATTCTGGAAGAACTGCATCTCATAGCGCGTTACGTCAAAACCAGTCTTGAACTCATGGACCTTCCCCACGGCGTGACTGACATCCAATCGAGCCTGGATATCATCGTTGTTCCACAAGCTCCAGCTCCTAAAGTCACCAAAGGTATAGAATAACCCCTCAACTCCATAGGGATTGTGTCTGAGCGCCTCGACATCGCGATTGGTGTATTCAACGTGATACGGCATCAGACTATCGATCAAGACATCCCGAACGAATATCGTGTCGCCGTTTATAACCTTGTAGCCGTCGCTTGAAACCTCGGATAACAGTGGAAACAACTGCTCAGCGTGGCAGCGATAATCTTCATACCACTGCCGGTTGTTTTCTTCTTCCCAAACGTAATCACGGTTTCCATAGAAACGGTTATAATGCGTCATGCCGACCTTCAGCGACGTGAGTGTCTTAGGAGTAAGCATGTAATTGAACGTCGACGAAAGCATCCATGTCTTGATCCGGTTTATCGGTTTCTGGTCGAAATACTTCAGATCGTACTGACCCGTACCAGTTGCGGTCGACCAGATCACCCACTGACGCCGTTCCATGAATCCGGTGAATGTCAACTTACCTTTTGCGCTGGGCAGGTGGTATGAGAGCCTTGCCTGACCGCGGTAATCGATCCTCGGAGAGGATATTTTGAACAACCCTTCCAGATGCTGAGCGTCGGTCATCATCAACTCACCCGACATGAAATAGCGCACTCTCGGAGCAACAGGGACCGGTCCACCCAGCGAGAACTCATATTGGCTGAACCCGTAATTGATCTGATCCTGCCATCCCGAGAACATCTCATCCGAAAGATAGCTTACGCTCCCTGCTATCTTCGAACCACCTTCACGTGTAACGATGTTCACGACACCGGAAAGTGCATCACCGTATTCAGCATCGAAGCCGCCACTCACCACGGATACTTCTTCCACGGCCGAGGGATTGATGACCGAAGATTGTAAATTGTTATTCGGCACCTTGGTCACGATACCATCAACGAAATATGATATCTCACCATCCCGGCCACCACGTACATGTGTCCCTCTCTTGCTTGTCACAACTCCAGCCTGCAGGGCGATTACCTGGTTTATCGTTGTTATGGGTAACCGTTCCATTTCCGTTGAAGTAACTGCGCGTCTTGTATGCACCGCGTCACGCACGATCGCTTCGCGCTCCGCAACGGCAGTTACACCTTTTACCTCTATGACCGTCGGAGGCAGGCGGAAATTGAGTACTGTTGTCAATTCGGCATTGACCACGACGTTGGCAAAAGAAAGGGGATCAAAGCTGATATAGGACGAGGTGACTCGATACGTACCAGCAGGAACATAGAGAACAACGAAATCTCCGTTCTCGTCTGTAGCGGCACCCAGATCAGTGCCTTCGACCATTACATCGGACCCGATCAGGGGTGCTCCAGTTTCGGCATCAACGACCCGGCCGGTTATTCTGCCGTATTCAGCACCAAATAGCAGAATACCAACCAGCATCATGCCAATCATTTTCTTCATGTTTCACCTCCGCGCATAATAGTATTGGGCTAACTCACAAAATACTCACACAATCTCTCAAATTTGATACACATGGTCTGTTGTCGTGGGATCAGCGTGAACAATCGTCTGCCTGCAGCTCTTACAACCGCTCAGGCATTAGTGAACGAACGTTTGAGTTATTATTATCGGGGCTGGTTAGAAAATCAGCGCAGACTGCTTTGATAGATCTCGGTTGCCTCGCGTGAAGGTACCGATACCCCAAGGTCGTCCAGTGTCTTCACCAGCTTCTTGTATTGCCTCTGTATCCCGTCTCTGTCGCCAATCGCCTGGAGGCACCGCATGATCGCGACGTGAATCGACTCATCCAAGTTATCCAACTCCAGAGCCCGTCCCAGGAATTTTTGACTCTCAGCATATGCCTTGTCCTCGTAGCATATCTGTCCGAGATTTCTCAAAATATCCAGCGCCATTTTTCTGTAGTATGCTCTGATCTCTTCGCACCATTGTGTGGCAATATCTTCAACAAAATCACCACGATAGAGATCCAGTGCCTTGTTGTACAATTGCCTGGCCTTCTGGCGGTTCTGATTCAGGGCGGCGGCGGCTTGACTGACCAATCGCTCAAATTCCTGCACATCGGTGCTAATATATATCTTGGGGTTCAAAAAATACTGCTGATTCTCGAAAAGCACCAGCTTTTGCTTATCGATCTCAGTCCGTAGCATTTCTTTCAGAGTATTCCGCATGGCGGAGACTTCCACATGCAGGCTGTGGGCAGCGCCACGCAAGTTTTTGTGCGGCCAGAAAGTATCGATCATCTGGTCTTTCGTGTATTTCTTCCGGTGCCCAGCAACAAAGAGCACGAAAAGCTCTCTGGTGATTTTTGTCCGCCAGGAAGGCATAACTTCACGACCGTTAGTGTCCCTTATGTCCAACTTGCCGAAGAGACGGCACTCAAGATCGTACAACCCGTTCTTAATATGCAGCCAGTTAACCAAATCTTTCGCCTGCTCGCTATCGGTTTGTTCCAGCATGCGCACGACGAAATCGGTCATGCAGTCATTCTCCAGGGCCAGTTTGAAAAGATCAATGCTGTGGCGTGCCTCAATCAACAAATAGGCATTGTAGCCCTTGCTGCGTGCAATCTCGAGGCATTTCTTAAAGGAAGACAAGGCCTGCTCGTGAGCGCCTTGCTTGTAGTAGCACTTGCTCAGTTCAAAATACGCCGTCATGAACAGGTAATTCTCCTCAACTGTGCGTGCTCTCTTCAAGGCATCTTTCAAAAACATCACCGCTTCGCTGTAATTCCCTTCTGCGGATTCCAGCGACCCACGCACCGTCAGATAGCCGACGAGCAAATTAGGAGCTTCATTAATGATATCAATGACTTCATCCATTTTCGAAAAAGCAGTGCGCGCCTGGCTGACTTCACCCAACCTCAAATGCGAATCGACGATATCCCCGATGATATAAGGATCAAGGATTCTCGAGAAGGTCCGGTACTTATCCACCGCTTCGTTCAGCAATTCGATCGCCTTCCTGAAATTGGCATCTGCCCAGTGCAACTTCCCTCTCATATATACAAGGTATTTCGTTATCCATGGGTCATTGTATTTTTGCAGCAAATCCTCGGCGCGGACCAGGTAATCCCACGCCGCCGGGTAATCACCCAGGTCACACTTTATGGCAACAACCGTGCTGTATTTGTATATCAAATTCAAACCGGAGAGCAAATCGCCGAACCTCGAGAGTACTTCCATGAACAGTTTGTCGGCTTCTTTGAAATTCGACATTGTGTATTGGAGCAAGGCAATTCGTGTCAGCAGCGATTCTTCGAGTTCCCGGTCTTCAAACTTACGGAGAATTCTCAAGGCCTTGTCAAAACATTCGTGCGCTTTCTCGAACTGGCACGCGTCCCGGTACATGCTGCCCAATTCCATCAGGACATTTGCCTTCAGCGGAGAGTCTTTGTGATCCACCAAAGCGTAAGCTTTGTTTGCGTAGTATATCCCTCTGCGGCGCCTACCCTGACTGTAGTAAATGAGCGCCTTCAATATCAGACCTTCGGCTGTACCACGATTGTCCTTTTTCTGTCTGAAAGTTTTCATGGCCGATTCGGTCAACCTAAGGGCCTGCGTCTTCTTATCCAGATTATCAAGCGCATCTGCTTTACGCAACAGCAGATATGGATACTTGTCGAGAATGGCCGCAGGGAAGATATCCACGAGCTGAATAAAACTCGAATAGTCGGCTCGCCTCATCCAGTGTTGATAATTTTTCTCAAGAATCTGCGCCGCCTTTGCATAGCGCTCGGCACCCACCAGATGCTTCACCGCTGCACCGTAGTCCTTTTGGGCAAAAAGATGCATGCCCGCCTTGTAGTGTAGTTGTTTTACTACTTTGCTGGTGAAATATTGGCTGAGCATTTTGCGCAGAAATTCATGGAAAATGGGATGGTATTGATAGTTATCTCCCACTTTTGAGATGAACATATTTTCTGCATCGAGAAATCCTACGATCTTCTTCGAACTCCGTATGTTCAACAGATGATCACAGACTCTGGGATTAAGATAGTCAAGCACTGCTGTCTTGAGCAGAAATTCCTTGATAGCCCTGGGAGTCTGCTCGAAGACTTCACGCGCAAAATAGTTGAAAATATTCTCGTCCGATGCAGCGTAGCTATTGAGGGTGTCCTGGGCTGTATCCTCCCCGGCCGCGCGTATCCTCTGCAATATGAGTTGAAGAACAGTCACCCAGCCCTCCGAGAATTCAGCAATTCGTTTTACGTCGTCAGGCGCGATTCTTAACCCGTGGACCGCATTAAGTAGTGATTGTATTTCGTCAAAACTGAACCGCAAGTTCTCTTTCTCAATCTTAAACAATTCTTGTTTAGCCATAAGATACGCAAGGTTGATATTTGGCACTGCACGCGACGAGATGATGAAATGTAGATTCTTCGGCATGTGACGTAGAAAATAATCAATCGCGCTGCATATCTTGCGGTTATTCTGAAAATAGTGAAAATCATCGAGTATAATATAAAATTCTTTCTTTATGCTTTTAACGAACTGGTTGATGAATGTCCCGACCAAGATATCAACGTTACCCGTCTGCGGGATCAGTTCTTCAATGACCTTCCCGAAATGCATATCATGTTTCTTCACTCCGGCAACTAGATAGCTAAAAAATGTCGCCATGTTGCTGTCTGAATCGTCAAGGTCATAATAAACAAACGGTATCGACAGCTCCTCGCAAAACTGAGCAAGCAATGTCGTCTTCCCGTAACCAGCATCGGCACATAGAAGAATGAGTTTCTTTTCAAGATTGTCACGGAGCAGGTTCAAAAGGCGTTCTCGGCGCAGGATTGTGCCCTTCACCCGGGGTGGTTCCAGTTTTGTCTGGATGATCAGACTAGTTCTTTTCATGATTCGCCGTATTTAAGATAATAATACTCACCTGGAGCCAGAATGAAAGCCTCACGTTATTTCAAACTCTCCTGATATATCTTGGTTGCTTCTTGGGATGGTAGTGTTATATCCAGGTCCCTCAAAGTCTTCGTTAATATCTGGTATTGCCGCTGGACGCCTTCACTGTCTTTCAGGGCGGCAAGGCAGCGCATTACGCCGATATGTAGTGTTTCGTCATAGCGGTCAATACCCTGGGCGCGTCGGTATAGCAGCAATGCCTTTTCATGGTCCTGTTCATCGTAGCTCAAACGTGCTAATTTCTTCAGAACATTCAAGATCATCTCTCGGTAGTAGGATCTCATGCTTGAGCACCATTCCTCGGCAAGACCTTCACAGAAATCTCCACGGTAAATTTCGACGGCATGAGCGTATGACTGCATGCTTTTTTGTCGGTCAATTGCTTCCATCGCCATCGCCTCATGCACCAATTTCTCGAAAAGAGTAACATCTCGCTTGATGACAAAACGAGGAGCTAGCGTATAATGACTGTCTCGGTACATTATCGAACTGATCGACCTGGGTCTTGCTCCGAGCAACCTATCCAGCAATTTCCTGAGGGAAGATATCTCTACTTGCAGGCTTCGCACCGCCTGGTCGACTTTCTTTCGCGGCCAGCATATATCAGCGAGCATCTCTTTCGTGCATCCTTTGGGATGATTTATGCTCAGTACAACAAAAATGGTTTTCGTACGATTCGTTCTCCAGCGAGGTGTGATCACGCTCCCACCAGCATCCCTCATCTCAAAAGGTCCGAAGTAGCGGCATTCGAAATCATAACTCCCTCTTTTTACATCGAAACGGCTCACGATATCTCGAGCTTTGTCAGTATCAATGAGTTGTATTAGATTCAGAAGAAAATCGGTCATAAATTCCTTTTCAAATGCCAGCTCGAAGAGCCTCATATCTGCACGCCCCTGCAATACCAGGTAGGTCTCGAATCCGTACTGCTGGGCGATAACGAGACATTTCTCGAAATATTCAAGAGCCTGCGATAGATTCTTGCGTGCCAGGGACTGCTCGCTCAGCGCGTAGTAGATCGCCATCACCTGAACTGGGTCATAGACTTTCTTACTCATTCGCAGTGCGCTCTCGAGCGACGCCTGAGCCTTGACGAATTCTCCCTGCGCGATCTCGACCCTCCCCTTCGCGATATTAAAAGCAATAACGTGCTGCGGAATTTCCTGGCTTTGTGCAAGAACCGATTCAGCAAAATCCAGCTGCTTGCGCGCGCTCCGGATATCATTCATCTTCAGATGAGCGTCGACCAAATCCAGTGCCGCGTAAAGGTCACTGATCTTAACATCGCTCTCCCGGTTATAGTCGATGACTTCCCTGAAATGGTCAACTGCCTTCTCATAATCGCCTTGCAGAACGCTAACCCTTCCCTTCAATAGCATTAAATAACTATTCAAGTACCGTTCAGTATAATGCTGAGCGATACTTGCGGAGCGTTCGATGTAATGCAGCGCTCGTGCGACATTACCGTTGTCAATGGCGATGGACGCAATATTACGATGAGTGAAAGCCAATTCAAGAGGATATATCTGATCATGAAATCTTGTCACGATTTTCATGAATATCCTCTCTGCCTCCTTAAACTCAGACATGTTGTAAAACAACATACCCAAACCCTGAAGGGCAAGCACTTCAAGTGAATCATCCTTCAAAATACGCGCCATCTCGAGCGCCTGCCTGAACACGTTTTGGGCTTTAGGAAACATACCCAATACCCGGTACGCAGTGCCAAGTTGCATAAGGATCATGGCCTTCTCGCGGGATCGTCTTTTGCCTGCCAGACTGTAAGCTTTCTTGGCGTAGTACAGAGACTTTGCCGTATGCATCAGACAATGACTAGCAAGGGCTTTCATGCTGTAGGCCTTTGCTATCCCTCTACGGTCGTTGCTTCTCCTCAAACGTTTCATCGCTTTGTCAACATCCTTCAAACCCTTTTCAACCTTCATCAATTCAAAATACATGCCGGCTTTCTTAAGCCGTAGATATGGATACTTCTCGATACAAGATTCTGGAAGTTTTTCAGTGAGCTGCACGAAGTTTGTGCTTTCGCCTAATGAAGACCAGCAATCATGGTGTTTTTGGAGGATCTTAGCAGCCCGTGCGTACTGCCGTGAACTCACAAGATGATGCACCGCCGATGAATAATCCTGCTGTCTCAGAAAATAGTCACTTGCCGCGATATGGAGTTTCTTGACCTCGGATCCTTTCCGACTATCACCCAACCGCTTGAGCAGAAATTCTTGAAACAAAGGATGATAGAGTACATTATCACCGGTACGAAGCACGAATATGTGTTCGGTCTCCAACCGACTGATTATCTGCTCAGATCCCTGGATGCCGAGGATGCTGTCGCAAATATCATGATTCAAGTATTCCAGAATTGACGTCCGAATCAGAAAATCACGGACCGTCTTGGTTTGATTCTGAAAAACCTCCTGAGCAAAGTAATCAAACACATCCTCTCCCGAGGCGACGAATGTATTGAGTGTTTCCTTCACTTGAACTTCCGGTGTAGCACTTATCTTCTGCAGAATGAGCTGGATGACCGTGACCCATCCTTCCGAGAGTTCGGCGATCCGCATTATATCGTCATCGTTCATTTCAAGTTCATACAAATCATGCAACAGCGTCCGGGTCTCTTTGATATCGAACTGTAAGTGCTCTTTGTCGAGATGCAGTAGTTCTTGCTTTGCAAGATAATACGAGAGATATATCGGCGGTGTTGTCCTCGAGGAGATCACGAAATGTAGATTCGCCGGCAGGTGTCGCAGGATATAATTGATGATGTTGGCAATCTTGCGGTCCTTACGCAAACGGTGATAATCATCGAAAACGAAGAAAAACTCGTCTCGTACGTTCTCCACGAATTCGTTGATAAAAGTGCCGGCAACCGTGTCATTACCCCGCTTCTCAGAAAGAACGGCCTTTACTCTTTGTCCGAAACGGGGTGCATGTCTCCTGACTCCAGCAATCAGGGTGTTGAAAAATGTTGAGACATCACTGTCCTGGCTATCCAGATCGTAGAATACGCAGCGATCGTGTATTTCCTGGCAGAACTGTGCCAGGAGCGTGGTTTTTCCATAGCCTGCATCCGCGCAAATGAGGATCAATTTCTTATCGAGGTTTTGCCTGAGGATGTTGAGCAGCCGATCCCTGTGCAGTATCTTACCCTTTACTTGGGGAGTATCGAGCTTTGTTCTTACAATCAGCTCAGTATCTCTCATAGCATAATTATATCATAACTCTCAAATTATGTCAAACACTAAGAGATTCAAATCCGGCGAGAATAGTGGTGAGCACATCAAAACCCTGTGGCGGCGCATGCCGGCGTATTATGGCTATGCTACTTACCTGATGAAAAATGCCTTGAAAGGGACACCGGTTACACCCGTACCCAACTCGGCTATCCGTTCGAGCTCATCGGGGAGGATGCGGACAATGGAAACATTGGGTACCGGCCGGTCGATCGAGTAAACGTGTACGCACGCTGGTTGGATCATTGAAATCCGGTCGAAATATTCATTCAAATCCTCTTTCCCAACATTACCGGGTTTCCCATTCACAAGCACCGTCTGGATCACAACGCCAATCAGCGAATGTAGATTCGCAATGATATCGTCAAAACTCACGTCCGGACATGGCCGGTTGATATTTTTAAAGACAAATTCGGTTCCTGCATCAAGTTTGAATACGGGCACATCGATATGAATGATACTCCTTTTGACTTCAGGAGGATTCAGCGCGGATGAGTTGGAAAGCAGCGCGATCTTCAATCCGGGTCGATATTTGTCACGCGTACGTGCTACCTCTTCCACCAATGATGCGAATTCCGGATAAAGCGTCGGTTCACCATTTCCCGAGAATGTAAGGTAATCGAACTCCAGATGTGACATGAGTGCACTCTCCACTGCGCTGATGACATCGTCGAACCGCGGCATATCCCTGACAAACGGTTCCACATCAAACGCATGTACCTTTGTCCAACCGTAATGGCAGTAGACGCAATTGAAACTGCATAACTTGTATCCCGTCGGCATTAAATTTATGCCGAGGCTTTTTCCCAGACGCCGTGAAGTGATCGGTCCGTACAGTATGCCATTCTGTAAAGGTAGCAGATTCATACATCATCCCGGACAACGATATTCGGGTTCATTCGAGTGTCTGCCATTGAACAGGTACTGTCATGAAAGGATCACTCAAACTTGAAGCTGCTGTCCCTGAATATCTTCATGCAGGCATCTACAACCTGACCGTCATAAAGTACATCGCGGTATTTGTCAATTTCACCAAGAGTCTCATCAAGGCTCAGGGCAGGGCGGTAGGGACGGTGGGAAGCCATCGCCTCAACGACATCGGCAACTGCCAGGATCCTTGCCTGTAGTATTATGTCGCTCCCGTTGATGCCGTCGGGATAACCGGAGCCATCGATACGTTCATGATGCTGCACGACGATACGATCGACCGGTTGTGCAAAATCGATCTCCTTCACGATATCATAGCCAATACTGGGGTGGGTTTTCACAAGGTCCATCTCGGTTTCGTTGAGCTTGGCAGGACGGTTTAGTATCTCTGCCGGCACATAGATCTTCCCAATATCGTGGATCAACGCCGCCATGAAGATACCATCGACCTCCTCCTCGTCGAGTCCCATCTCGCGAGCGATCGCACACGCAAGCCGCGCCACACGCTGTTGATGACCTGCCGTGTAAGGATCACGAAGTTCGAGAATCTTCGCCATCGTGAAAATTATGCTCGTCGAAGTTTTCTTCAAACGCTGAAAATTCAAATTTATCTCTTCATCCACTCTTTTCCGTTCGATTGCCGCTGCCACCTGTTCCGATACGAACTCGAGGATCTCCATATCCTTCCTTGTGTAAGCCGAGGGATCATTATAGTTATGCAAAACAAGTGCACCAACAACGGTATCCTTGGCCCTCAGGGGAACTCCCAGCCAAACCTTAACCGGCGTTTCGACAGCATCGATCTGACCGGCGCGTCTCATTTGTCCTATATCGCTCTCGGTGACCAGAAGCGGCCGGTTGTTGTCAATCACATAAGTAGTAAGTGTTCTGCCTGAGGGCAATGATTTGAAATCCTCTCTCTCGTCGACAAAATACGCAAGAGAGATTTCCCTGCTTCCCTTGTTGCGCAAGGCAATATAAAAATTACGGGCGTCGATGATTGTACTCAGACTGCGCTGGATCAAATCGAAAAGCTCACGAAGGTCCCTGGCACTGTTTACTTCACGCGAAACTTTGTAGAGCACTGACTTGACCTGTTCATCTCTTTTCTGCGCCGTTATGTCATGAATGACCGTCACCACTTGATCGACACTGTCGCCATCGAATATCGGTATCTTACGCACTTCGGAAATGAACTCCCGATTACCGACTTTCACTGTTTCCTCGGTAACCAACAACTCACCTTTCTCAAAGACCTCAGCATATTCTCTGTTCACCGTCTCGGGAAGGAAATTGAAAACATCACCGATCGTTCTGCCCACCGGTTCAAAATCGATTCCTAACTCTCTGGTTCGCGACCTCAAAGCTTCATTGACCATGACAAGACGAAGATCTTTGTCCACGACGTGGATTCCATCTCCAATTGAATTCAAGGTCGCACGATACTGAGATTCAGAAGTGTTGAAAGCCTGTTCGGCCGACAACCGCTTTGATATATCAAGCAAGGCCACGAAGTATCCTATCGATTCACCCCGTTCATCCTTTCTTATCAATGTAGACACGTTAACGGGGATTTCTTGCCCTTCCTTATTCTTTATCACACATTGATGATCATTCACGCGGCTTTTTTCCAGAGTGAGTTTTTGTATCTGCTGGATCTTCTCCCGCTCGGTAAAGAGACCTATCAAGGTGCCGCCGATCAACTCTTCCTTTCGGTAATGCAGCATACCTTCGAGTGAGCTGCTGACATCCAGTATCACACCAAGTGGATTCAGGTAGGCAACCGGAATGGGCAGGAACTGCCATATGTCATTTATGTACTGCTCCATGGTGAACAGGTCGTGCTCCGTGGCAGTGAATGCCCGCATTTTCTTTCGGCTACTATTTCTTCCAGTTGATCCGGTATTCATGAAGAGCATCACCTCTATGCACACATTTTGTTTCATAACTCCCGAGCTGTTCATCTACAAAGCCGAACTGCAGTAATCTGCGGAAATACCCTTCGAAATAGGAACAAAGAATAGGATGAACGCGAAAATTATCCAGCTGAAAGGTCATATATCCCATATGTTCATTGATTTCACCAACTTTCATATCGCCAATACTGTAGTGCATGCGCCAGTAGCCCGGGATACTGTCAAGCGCAACATCACGCAGGTCAGTGAATTTCATGAAAACCTTGACCATGAAAGAAAATTTCGGCGCCGTATCACCCATTTTTTTCATGTCGGATTCGTCCAGTCTGAAAACATCCCTCACGGCGCAAAGCGAAAGTACGCGCAAACTTATCGGGTACCAACCCATGTCCTTTATGTGACGGTACTCCAATGGATAACCCAGAATTCGGAATCTTTCCTCTACTCTGTGCAGACCTTCTCTGCCCTCCTGGCTCCGGATGCAAGCCGCGTCCGTGTTCAGGGCCGAACCCCGGACCTGCCCTTCGAGTTTGACGATTTCTTGAAACTCTTTTTTGGTTAGCATGTAGATTCTACATTCAATATCTCTATGATGATTGCATTCGGTACCCGCAAGGCAGTATTACAGGACGGGACGGCAATTTGCATGACACCTCTCCTCCGATATCCACCGGGTTTCAGCGAATCTTTTATTGTGCAATTATAACTATAGCATGTGTGATGTCAAGAAAGAGGTGGCAAATCTGACGGTTCTTGACGCGAAGTCGAAATGCTATATAATAGTCCGTGGCGAAAAAGAGAGTTATTATCGTTGAATCACCCACTAAATCCAAGACGATCAAAGGATTTCTTGGTTCCCAATATGCATTGGTATCATCCAAGGGGCATATAAAGGACTTGCCTAAGTCAAAGTTAGGCGTCGATGTAGAGAACAACTTCTCACCCCAGTACATCAAGATACGCGGTAAGGCCAAGATCATAAACGAGATCAAGAAGGTATGCAAGAATTCTGCGGAGATCTTCCTGGCCCCTGACCCAGACCGTGAAGGCGAAGCGATTGCACAACACCTCTATGAAATTCTGAATTCAAACGGTGCAAATGTCAAACGCGCGCTCTTCTATGAAATAACACCAGAGCATGTCCGGCAAGCACTCGCGAACCCGACAACGATCAATCAAAACCTTGTCGATGCACATAAAGCACGGCGCATACTGGATCGTATCGTTGGCTACTACACGAGTCCGATACTGTGGAAAATCATCAAGCGAGGATTATCGGCCGGGCGCGTGCAGAGTGTAGCGCTCCGATTAATATGCGAACGTGAAGAGGAGATCGAAAGTTTCATTCCAACCCCATACTGGACAGCCGATGCTCAGTTCGAAACACAGGATAAGGAGATTTTCAAAGCTGCCCTCTGGCGGATCGACGGTAAGCCCCGTAAGATAGAGAGCCAGGAAGAATTGAAGCGGCTGCAGGGTATATTCCAAAAAGGCACTGCATTCAACGTGACATCATTTAGAACAACCAATCCGACGAGAACGCCTCCAGCTCCTTTCATAACCTCGACTCTCGAGCAGGAAGCATCAAAGCGATTCAGCATGTCCGCGCGTAAGACGATGCACATCGCTCAAAGTCTCTACGAAGGCATCAGCTTACCCGAAGGCCGCATCGGTTTGATCACCTATATGAGAACTGACTCGACGCGCGTCAATGCCGACGCTCTCAATAACCTGCGTGAATACATCGTCGGCAAATACGGAGAAGACTATCTGCACAAAGAAATACGAAAGTTCAAAGACCGCAAAGGAGCCCAGGCGGGACATGAAGCGATAAGACCAACGAAAATACACCTTGATCCAGATGCGACAAAACAACACCTGACCCCGGACCAGTACAAAATATACAAACTGATATATATCCGCTACATGGCATCTCAAATGGCCACTGCGCGCTATCACCAGAAAGAAGTGGTCCTCAGCAATGCCGGCGTCGACTTCCGTGCCGATGAACTGAGGAACATATTCCCTGGTTATCAGATACTGACCGGGGATGTTTCGGAACGAGGTGTGTTGCCAAAGGTCGCGGTCGGCGACAGGGTGACCTTGACCGAGATCGAATTCGAGGAAAAGAAGACCGAGCCCGCACCACGCTACACCGAGGCTTCCTTGATAAAGCGGCTCGAGGAGAATGGCATTGGCAGACCTTCAACCTACGCGCACATAATACAAACACTTTTCGAGCGCAGATATGTGCTAAAGCATGAAGGCCGGATCACCCCAACAGAACTTGGCCGGCAGGTATTCAAGATAATCATACCACGCTTCCCGAACATCTTCGCTGTTTCTTTCACCGCTAAGATGGAGAAGGAATTCGACCAGGTCGAAAACGGCATGAAAGCCTGGCAGAACGTGGTCCGTGAATTCTACGACCCATTCGTCGTAAAGTTGAACGATGCCCAGAAGGAAGCCGACAAGCTCAAAGAGGAAATCGTTGAGAAGACCGACAAGAAATGCCCGAAATGCGGACGCCCGATGATAATCAGATGGGGCAGGTACGGCAAGTTCCTCGCGTGCTCAGGATTTCCCGAATGCAAGCACTCGGAGAATCTCATCGAAGAAAAAAGCAACAAGAAGTGTCCTGAGTGTAACCGTGAATTGATCATGCGCCACGGAAGATTCGGCAAGTTTCTCGCCTGTTCGGGCTATCCAGAATGCCGCCACACTGAAAATGTTGCCCACGAGGTGCCATGCCGCAATTGCGGTGCCGAAATGATAATCATCTCCACTAAACGCGGCAAGATCTATAAGTGTAAGAGCTGCGATTTCACATCCTTTTATCCACCGGTCGATGAGAAATGTCCGTCCTGCGGCAAGGGTATGGTGTCGAAACGCGGCAAGAATTTTTGTCCGGATTGTCAAAAACCCGAGAAAAAGAAAAAATAATGCTCACCACCACCACACTAGAGAAATTCTACTATATCTTTCCCCAGACAGTTGCCGTGATCGGCGTCGGGAAAAATTTGATGCCAGCTGCCTGGCATACTCCGATATCCGCAAAACCACCACTGTACGGCGTTCTCATATCGCCAAAGCGACATACGTTCGAGCTGCTACCCGGATGTAACGGTTTTACGGTAAATTTCCTGATGCATGATCAGGCAAATCTCATTGCCGAACTCGGCAGCACATCTGGCCGCGACATCGAAAAAATAGGTCATTTCAAGATTGCGACCAGAACTACGGAAAAGGTGGACAGCGTAATAATGTCGGCAAGCTACGGCGCGTACGAATGCGAAAAGTATGCACTCCACGAATACGGCGATCATTTTCTGCTTGTCGGGCAGATCCTGTCGATACACGTTAACAGAGACATGCTACGTGAGCAAGACCTGATCGACGAAAAGAAAGTCCGGCCAGTCCTGTATTTTGGCAAAGACCGCTACCTGACGATTGACCCAAACACCCTATCGATCCATAGAAAAGAATAACATTCAGGCTTTGATGTCTTTACATCTCTGGCATCTTTTGTATTATTTCCGCAATCATTCTTAAGATGAGATTCGGCTTCCATGTTTCGATAAGCGGCGGCTTCAGGAAGGTGATCGCCCGGGCTCGAGAACGCCGATGCGAAACGATCCAGATCTTCTCGCGCAATCCACGAGGATGGAAATACCGGCCCCTGGATAATGACGATACCAGCGCGTTCATGCAGGAGGCTAAGGAGCACGACATCCGACCGGTATTCGTTCATATGCCCTATCTCGTTAATCTCGCTTCGGCCGACAAAAGGCTATTCGAACGCTCGGTCGGCTCTCTTATCGACGGCCTCAAGAGATGTGCCCAGATAGGTGCCCCTTTTCTGATCCTGCATGTTGGTTCTGCACCCGACCCGGACAAGGGCCTGAAGCAGATGAGTAAAGGCATCGGCCGGGCACTGACAAGGGTATCGAATGACGTGAAGCTTCTGCTCGAGAATACGGCCGGCAGCGGGAATGAACTCGGCCATGACTTCAGGCAATTGCGAGAGATCATCAATGGGGTCGGGCGCAGCAAAAGGATCGGTATTGTCCTCGATACTGCCCACGCCTTTGCTGCAGGTTATGACCTCCGCACCAGAGATTCGGTCGGTAACACCATTTCCGAATTCGACCGGATCGTCGGTCTGAACCGGCTGTTCTTGATTCACCTAAACGATTCGAAGACCGACTGCGGTTCGCGTCGCGACCGGCACTGGCACATCGCAAAGGGTAAAATCGGACGGGGCATGTCGCATATTCTGCAACACGAAGCTCTCCAACATCTGCCGTTCATCATGGAAACACCGCGCAAGGATCTGAAGGAAGATCAGATGAACATGAAAATGGTAAGACGGTTGATAGGACGCCTTTGAATGAGCCCGTATCCTGCCGGGGCTGGCCATGCCTGTTATCCTGAGTATCAGGGAAGCAGATTGATATCCTCTTGACCTCCGTGAAAATATGACTAATATAGTTTAATTAAAGGAGGCACAAATTGGCACATGCATATACTCCGGGGCTCAAAGTTCTTGAGTACACAGTTTTGACCAAACAACGTCGCCTTCCATTACCAGGAGAAATTGTTGTTGAAAAGGGTTCTACTGTATCTGCCGAGCAGGTTGTCGCCCGTACAAAATTGCCGGGCAATGTACAGACCTTAAACGTAGCAGGCCTGCTGGGTGTCCTTCCTGCTGAAATCGACGATGTGATGTTGAAGAAACCAGGCGAAAGCTGCTGTAAAGACGAAGTCTGCGCTGAAAGCAAAGGCTTCTTCGGACTTTTCAAGTCTCATGTAAAGAGCCCGATCGAAGGCGAGATCGAAAGTATCTCCAAGATCACCGGACAGGTCATCCTGCGCGAACCGCCAATCCCGGTGGAAGTCATTGCCTACATCGACGGTGAAGTGACCGGCATAATAAAGAAGGAAGGCGTTGAGATCAGAACCGCAGGTAGTTTCATCCAGGGAATTTTTGGTATCGGCGGCGAAACCATCGGCGAGATCGCAATGGCAGCCAGTGACCCTAACGAAGTGCTCACACCGAGCAGCCTCGATAAATCATTCAAGGATAAAGTTGTCATCGGTGGTTCCATTGCTGAATATGACGCCCTCGAAAAAGCACGTGAAGTCGGTGCGAAAGGCGTCGTGGTTGGTGGTATCGAAGATACAGACCTCAAGAGATTCATGGGATACGACATCGGTGTTGCGATCACCGGTTCGGAAAACGTTGGCATTACACTGATCGCCACTGAAGGCTTTGGCAAATTACGCATGGCCGATCGCACCTTTGAATTGCTGAAGTCACTTGTTGGCCGAAAAACTTCAATGAATGGAGCCACTCAGATAAGGGCTGGTGTTATGCGTCCGGAACTGATCGTGCCCTTCGCCAGGAAGGACGTGACCAAGAAAACGGCTGACCTCTCAACTGGTACCGGACTCGAAAATGGCACGAAAGTAAGAATAATCAGAGAACCTTATTTTGGTTTGATCGGCAAGGTCGTGGGCTTGCCTGTGGCTTTGTCCAAGATCGACACCGAGGCAATAGTCCGGGTTCTGGATGTAGAACTAGATGATAAGAGGAAAGTCACGCTACCCAGGGCCAATGTTGAAATAATCGAGGAATAAATGAATACCTTTATGCTTATCATATTTGCGACAGCAGGGGTAAAATCGCTGTTGATGCCGGCATCACCGGTTGGCGTCACAACGAGTTTCGCCACCGCGAGCAGGGAAGAGGCGATTTTTTATAATCCTTCAAACTTCGAGGCGAGCGACAATTACACGGTTCAATGCTCATATAACCGGTTCTATCTCGGCATGCAGAGCGTCTCCCTATCCATGAGCAAGAAAATGAAGAAAGTGGATTTTGGTCTGGGCATCGTCAACTTTGATTATGGCGATATAGAATGGCGCCCAGACTATCCGACCGAAGACCCGCTTATCACGTATCGCGCGTATGATTTTTCTCTTATCCTCGCCGCGTCAGCGGAAGTCTCCACACAGGGACGAATCGGCATAAACCTCAAGTACATAACGGAGAACATCTATATATATTCAGACTATGCGCTCGCCCTCGATATTGCCTTCTCATATCGGAACACCACGAGCGGCATAACATTCGGCGCGACCAATTTCGGAACAAAGATGATGATCAACAACGGCGAAGTCAACCTGCCGGCGTGCTTAAACGTGGGAGGTTTTCATCAAATACGCAAACTGACGCTCAGCAGCGATCTGCGCTACCTGGTAAACGACTCTGCGTTAGAATTTGGAATTGGCGCGTCAATACCCGTACATCAACGCCTGACGCTCAGCGCCGCGGCGAACTACCGGGATGAAATCTATCCGGGATTCGGCGTGACGATCGACGTCGGCGCCCTGGAAGTAAAATACGGCGGCTCCTTCTACCCAAAGAATTTAGGCATGGTCAATAATATTGCCCTCAAGATAGGTCTCTAGTGAACGGAATCTGGCTTGAGTTCGAAAGACCGATTATCGAACTGGAAAAGAAAATTGAGGAACTACGCGGACTCAAAGGGGTCGACGACGAGATACAGCGGCTGAAGGCCCAGGCAGAAAAACTCAAGAAAACAATATATGCAAACCTGACGCGATGGCAAAGGGTGCAACTTGCCCGACATCCCCGCCGGCCATATCCGCTCGACATAATAAAACTAATCACCGATGTGTTCATCGAACTGCACGGAGACAGACGGTTCGCCGATGACCACGCGATAATCTCGGGCATCACCGAGATCGAACAGCACCACATTGCCATCATTGCCCACCAAAAGGGGCGCGACACTAAAGAAAAAATCAAGCGCAATTTCGGTATGCCGCACCCCGAGGGTTATCGCAAAGCAATGCGCATCATGAGAATGGCCGCAAAATTCAGAATGCCGGTCGTGACCATGGTCGATACGCCGGGTGCATTTCCCGGCGTCGGGGCAGAAGAAAGAGGACAGGCCGAGGCTATCGCCTCGAATCTATTCGAGTGTGCCACGCTGCCCACACCAATCCTCGTCATCATTCTTGGTGAAGGTGGGTCTGGCGGTGCACTGGCAATAGCGCTGGGTGACCGGATACTGATGATGGAAAATGCAATATACTCGGTAATAACGCCCGAAGGCTGCGCGTCAATACTCTGGCGCGACGCGTCGAAGAACAAGGATGCGGCCGAAGCCCTCAAGATGACCGCTCAGGATATGAGAACGATGAACATCATAGACTCAACGATCCCCGAGCCTATTGGTGGGGCACACATGGATTTCGAAACGACCGCAAAGAATATCCGAGCAGCCATAATAAAGAATCTGGATGAACTTGTCGCCGTTCCAATCTCTGAACTGATTCAGGCGCGCATCCAGAAATTCAGAAACATGGGAGTGTACAAAACCTAATGTCGCTGGCTGGCGATCTACAAGATTTTGAAATAACGGACGTTTTCCAGCTGGTTCAGCTGGGTCAAAAAGATGGCGTCCTCAGGATACAGACCGCGGATAATCTTGGCGTCGTATGTTTCAAAAACGGAAAAGTGGCTCATGCACAAACAAATTCAATACAGGGAGAACCTGCCATCGATGCGATCCTCGGCTGGAAAAAGGGGCGCTTCACGTTCAATCCTGGTGAAGAAATACCCCAGCATACTGTAGATCTGCCGATCCAGCAGGTCATTCTTGAAGCAGCACGACGTATCGATGAACTGACCAGGGTTCAGAAGCTGATCCCATCCTTTGATATGGCCATCGAGATTGTAGAAGTACCGCAGGAAGGGGTCGAGAAGATTCAGTTGAATCCACGCGAGTGGAAGGTGCTTTCCTTTGTTGATGGCACGTTGACGGTCAAGCAGATTGCCCGAAAGTCAAATATTTCTGAATTCGACACCGCAAAGATCTTCTACGGCATGATTTCATCAGGGCTGGTCAGAGCGGTGACACCGAAAACAGAGAAGACGGAGCGGAAAAAAGAACCCAGAAAACCGCAGCCTCAAAAGATTGAAGAAACTAAAGACGAAGGTTGGCTCTCAAAATTCTTCAAGAAAATCTGATGTAGCAAAGCTTCCATTCATCTACGTAACGATCACCGCAGCGTTGGAACAAATCCCGCAAATCCAGTCTGTCAAATTACAGGTGTTTGATCAAATCAAGGAATTTCTTGTAGGGAATGGCGGTCCAGGACTCAGCTGACGTTGCACCTCCGGACAGACTGATCATCGATACCTTAGCCGCGGTCTCTTCATCCGGGGCTTCATAGATATCGAGAAAATCATACGGGCCCAGAAGCGCATAGTGGCCGAGAAACTTCACCTCGGGGCAGTCTTTCTTCACTCGCTCCATCCATTTGCGCCCGATCTCAGCTCGTTTCTTCAAATCCCTGGTCAATTCGGGAGATAATCTCGTCACCAGAATGTATGTTGCCATATCGCCTCCTGTTTGTACAATTATAATTTAATCCATTAGCGTGTCAAGCCGACCAGTCAGCCCGCATATCTGTTATCTTCACTCCTGCTCCTGTGGCATCATCAGATGTTGATGGCTGCAATATACCACCGCCGGTACATTCCCACATCGCGGTCATATCATGTAGTATAGCATTTGTTCTTGACAATAATAGCATAATCAGTATACTTCTGCTTAAATGAAGGCAAATGGTGAAATAAACGACAAACATACAACGCAACGCGAGGCTGAACGCTATCTTTCTGTAGTAAAAACACTCCCGGATATTGTCTACCGTATCGACCCCGAAGGTATATTCCTTTTCATAAACGATTCGGTGCGTAGTCTCGGTTACCAACCCGAGGAGCTGGTTGGCGAGCATTTCAGCAAGATAGTGCATCCCGATGACGTTAAGTTATTCGCCCGCAACTTTGTGCTACCCGCATACAGCGGCAAGAAAACAGGCGATGAAGATGCACCGAAGCTTTTCGACGAGAGACGAACCGGAGATCGAAAGACTACGGACCTCGAAATAAGGTTACTCCTTAAGAAGAAAGCGGACGGCATGGATGAACGTATCGGCACCGTTATTGCCTTCGGTGATGTAAGCTCAACGGGCCATTATGATAAGGAAGTGGAGGATACGGGCAAGAAATTCCTCGGAACACTGGGTATCATCAGGGATATAACCGAACGCAAGAAATCCGAAGAGCTGCTCAAGAAACTAAATCGGGCGCTGAAGGTGGTGACCGAATGCGACCAGGTCCTCGTCCGGGCAACTGATGAAACAAAGTTGCTCTCTGATATATGTGAGATAATAGTCAATCTCGGTGGGTACAAATTCGCCTGGGTTGGCGTGGCACCAGATGGCAACACCGGTGTTGTCCGTCCAGTTGCCCATGCTGGCTACGAGCATGCATATCTCGATGTCTCAGAGATACATATTCCGGGTCAAGAAGACGAACCGGTGAGTCAAGCCATTCTCACCCGGAAGCCCCAGATAATAAAGCGATTAGATGCCCATCCAGCGCGCGCGCCGTGGCGCAGCGAGGCCACAGAACGCGGGTACAATGCAATGATAGCCCTCCCGCTCAATGAAGACGGTAACATTTTCGGTACACTGAACATATATTCAGTCGAATCCGATGTTTTCGACGCGGAAGAAGTTAAACTTCTCACCGAGCTTTCCGACGACCTTGCCTATGGTATCGCCTCTTTACACACGCGTGTCCAGGGAAGAAAAGCGGCCGAGGAAGTGCAGAACAGCTACAAGAAACTGCGCATGATATTCGAACAAACTGTGAACGCACTTGCTTCGGCAGTAGGCAAGCGAGACCCGTATACCACAGACCATCAACGTCGCGTAACGGCTCTGGCTTCGGCAATTGCGCAGGAAATGGGCCTTCACGAAGAGCAAGTGAATGGTATACGGCTGGCCGGCATGCTGCATGATATCGGCAAACTGGCCGTTCCGTCGGAAATCCTGAGCAAGCCGACGCGCCTCAGTGAGGCTGAATTCACAATCATCAAGACACACCCAAGGGTCGCCAGTGATATCCTCAAAGCGATAGAATTTCCCTGGCCGATATCAGATATTGTCCTGCAGCACCACGAACGGATCGATGGTTCTGGCTATCCCCAGGGATTACTTGAGAAAAATATTCTGCTCGAGACGCGTATCCTCTCGGTCGCAGACGTGGTGGAGGCGATATCCTCCCACCGGCCTTACCGGCCTGCCTACAGCCTTGAATATACGCTCGAGGAAATATCAAGGAATAAGGGTATCACTTATGACGTCAATGCCGTGGATGCGTGTCTGAAGCTTTTTGCGGAAAAAGACTTCAGGTTCGAATAAGTTCCCTGTTTTCTACTTCTGCTTCTTCTGTTGCTCTTCAGCCCGGATCAACCACTGCAACGCTTTTTCGCTATCACCCTTTTCACGATAGACATACGCCAGATTATTCATCACGTCGATATCACCCGGGTCGAGTTTAAGAACACGGTTCTCATAGACATCGATCGCCTTTGAATACTCCTTTATTTCAGTGTAGCAGACACCAAGGTAAAACCAGGCGTACTTGTCCTCCGGAGAGAGCCTTGTGAGCCTTTCAAGATACGGCACGGCTTCGCGGTACCGGCCAAGCCGAACACTCATCTCACCCGCAAAATACAGCGCGTCTAGATCGGTCGGCTGGTATTTCGCGCTCTGCAACATGTATGTCAGGGCAACCGTGTCCGCTTTCAGATTGTGATGAGCCATGCTGTAATAGTAGTAACTGCGTCCGAGATCAGCGGATGCCTTGGCAAATTGCTCAACATTCGTCCCCTGCACGGCAAGACCCTCGCGGAAGCCAAGCGTGTCAATTAGCACTCGGTCAAGTTCTGCCATCTCGCCATTTAACCAGAGGATCACGATCTTCTGCGCCAATAGACTGTCGATCTCGAGCAAGTTCTGGAATAGCATCCTGCCCAACCGTTGATAGCTGATCATGTAGTAATCTATCGCGGTCGTAAAATACGTAAGACAACCATCATAGTCACCATTGTCAAAGAGCGACTTTGCGATCAAGAAGTTGACATCCGGATTCTGGGGATCGAGGTCGAGCACCTTCAAATACTCATTATTGGCCTCATCAAATCGCTCCAGCTTGTATAATGAAGCCCCTCTGAGTACATACACATTAATATCATCGATTCCGAAAACCGTGTCATGACTCAAATACCTGAGGGCTTCATCAAACTCTCCCTTCTCGAACAATTCGCGTGCGTGAAAATAGAAGGCCTGGAAATAATACTTCCTGCCCTCGGTCTGCCTGTCGATCCAATCAAGGGTTTTCGCAGTATCGGCGGCAAACGCTCTCACGAACGCATCCGCTGATGCGGCCCAGTTCCCCAGGCCCATTTCCGATCCACCCAGCAGCACGAGAAGTTCGACATAACCGGGTTCTATTTCCAGTCCTTCCAGACATGACTTCCTCGCCCGGCCGTAGTCTTTCTCATTGAAATAGGCGATACGCGCCGTATTCAAGAACTTGAAGACATCCGCGTGTAGCGCACACACCGTCAAGAGTGCCAAAACCAGTAATGCTCTACGCATGTCACCTCCCTGAACCCTGCGCTCCCACAAAGTCATCGGGTTCAGTCAAAGACCACGAATTTCAAGAGTTTGTCGGATTCTTCATTGCGAAGCCGGCAAAAATATGTTCCGGAAGACAATCCGCTGACGTCGATACTCATCGGGTTCTTGTTACAGTGCGATTTCAGATCGATCATTTTCTGCCCCAGCACTGAGTAGATCTCAATCCTCACAGTTTGTCCAAAGGGTATGCTGTGTTTTATTTCCAGCGCGCCGAAACGGCTCACGAGCTGTGTGAATCCATCTACTAACTGAGAATTCTCCAACACAGAGACGTTACCATCACTGAACGCGTAGAACCAACCATGCCGCGTGCCGACGAGGATGTCAGTGAACTCATTACCGTCGATGTCATCGATCCAATATGCCGATTCGACCGGGCTGCCGATCGAATACTGCCAGATCACCGACCCGGACAAACCATCCAGTGTATACAACATGCTGCTCGTGTAACCAGTACCGCCCACCACATCCCATATGCTATCGCCATTGATATCGGGTATCGCCACGCTCACGAAGATCTGGTCAACCGCCGGCGTCGACCACAAGACATTTCCGCTCGCCGCGTCGAGACACCCAAAACTGTACATGGCAACGCCAGAAGGGAGTAATTCAGGGTGGCCGCTGTTGTCTACATCCGGCAACAGGCTTAGATCCCAGACCATCCCTCCTGTGCTCATCGTCCATATCGTGCCTCCATCGACTCCGGAGAGCGCGAGAACACTACCGCCGCTCGTGCCGCATGCGACATCGGGTATCGTGTCATCATCTATGTCACCGACCGGCACCACGCACAAACCCGAAGACGCCAATGCCACCTGATGTATGAGATTACCATTCATTCCATTCAGGAATATCACTTTGTACGCGGCCGGTACATAATTGCCGGTGGCGGCCGCAACGTCGGAAATATCGTCGCCGTTGATGTCGCCTATCGCGCGCACCGCATAACATGCATACCCGACCGGGTACTCCCAGATCTTCGCACCTGTGGCGCCATTGAAAAGATAAACACGCTCCGCATCCGGGCCGCCGGCCGACGCAAGAACATCAGCGATCGTGTCGCCATTTATATCTTCCATCAATGCCACTTCGTAGATCCAACCTCCGTCACCGTATTCATGCGTGTCATACTGCCATATGACACTACCGTCTGCACCAGAGATCGCAAATACCGAACGCGTGCCCCAGACTGTACCGAGCACGACGTCGGCGACCGAATCACCGTCAAGGTCCGGCACCGATATCAGACCGCGCTCCACGTAGCATGGGTCGGCCGCAAAACGCCAAATCACCGAGCCCGATATTCCGGAGAAACAAAAAAGTGTATCGTTTTCCGATACTGTTATGACATCGTCATGATCATCTCCATCAACATCGGCAATCGTACGCGTGGCTCTGAAATGTGCATAGGTTCCTCCGGTAGTTGTGTAGTAAGACCATACTACACTCTGCGCGGTAAGCAGTGAGACTAAACAAAATATTGCGCACAACAACTTTTTCTGCATTCCGACCTCCTGATCGCTCACAACATCTTATTGAGTTTAGTGGTTCATTATAGAACAATAAACTTGTCTGTCAATGACTCACCGAACATGACTTCACTAAAAGAGAATTCAGACCGGCGTACGGATTGGCCTCTTCTGCAACTTCTTGACAGCGACCGACGCCCGTATATTCTCTTGCATAATATGACAGGCGAGCAATTAGTCATCCGACAGGCACTGATCCCAGACCTGAAGGCCATTACCGATATATATAATGAAGCAATTCTGAAAACGGTCGCCACCTTCGACACCGAGCCAAAGAGTCTCGCCGAGCAGGAAGCGTGGTTCCAAGCACACGGTGCAACCAATCCGATCCTCGTTGCTGAACTGAGCGGTGAAATCGTTGGCTGGGCAGCGTTGAGCAAGTGGTCGGACCGCTGTGCGTATTCAGATACGGCCGAAATTTCGCTATACATCAGGGAGTCTCATCAGGGTAGAGGCATCGGCCGCGAGTTGCTGAAGAACATACTGGACAAAGGACGGCATGCCGGTCTGCACACGGTGATCGCGCGTATAGCAGAAGGCAATGAGGTCAGCGTTCACCTCCATGAATCATTAGGGTTCAGGCACGTTGGCATAATGAAAGAAGTCGGAAAAAAATTTGGCCGGCTACTGGACGTCTATCTCATGCAACTCATCTACGAAGAACGTCATGGGCTCACCCGGTACCAGTAACGGTAGATCTCCCTGAAACCAAGCTTGTGGTAGAGCGCGAGCGCGATACTGTTATCGACCATCACCTGCAGGTACGATCTTTCCGTTCCGGCGTTCCGTGCCCACGCGAGTATGCCTTCGGTTATCACTCTACCCAGCCCCCTGCCACGGAATCGGTCCTCAACGATTATGTCGAACAGGCCGACCGTCTTCTCTTCCCTGACCCCAGCACCGCAGGCAACGATCGACCCGCCACTACATATCCGGGCAAAGCATCTGTCCAGCAGGCCTTTCTCCAGAATTGAACTCAGCGTATCTCTATACCTCACGTCCGCTCCGCTCATGCGGAAGAATGCATCAAGCCATGAATCGTCCACCCGTTCGCTGATTTCAACGCGGCCATCAGCAGTTGGGTTGACCAAATCCAGCATTAGTACCTGTACCGAGGTTTCGGCTTCACGCGCATACCCTTTGTCCTTAAGCACCAGGTCAAGGTCAGGTGGACAGGCATCTTCAGTCATCTTGAAAATCGTACGCAGCCCCTTCTTCGCATAGACTTTTTCACAATACGATATCTTCGTACTCAAGTCGATGGTCGAAGCACAGACTGGATTGACCGAATTCGCCCTCCTGGTATAACCGTTTGCGAACCTGAGCACCCAACCGTCGTACAGCATCGTCTGCAGCGCAGGCCACGCGTTCATCGATATCTCTTCGAACTTCTTAATCAAAGTATTTTTGTTCAAATGTGTAGTATTATACCAGAAGCCGGTTGATTGTCAATCGGGGCCAGGGACAGGTTGATTTGTGTGACGCGTTAACTATAATACATAATCGTGTTACATAAACGCCTGGTAGACCTTATAGCACAAGCGATCGGCAGGCTGGAATCCGGACATCCGATACGCATCGCCATTGATGGCATCGATGCCGCCGGCAAGACCACGCTTGCCGATGAAATCGCTGCCGCCCTGGAGCATGACAATAAACATGTGATCAGGGCATCGATCGATGGTTTTCACCGGCCGAAAAAGGACCGATACTTTCGCGGTGGACTCTCTCCGGAGGGTTACTACTACGATTCCTTTGACAATGAAGCAATCAGAGACTACCTCTTGCATCCGCTGGGGCCGGGCGGAACTGGTGAGTACCGAACTACGGTCTTCGATTTCCGCAATGACTCTCCGCTCCTTTCGCCGTTGATGCGTGCACCGACCGAAGCGGTTCTTCTTTTCGACGGCGTTTTTCTCTTACGTCCTGAGCTCAATGACCACTGGGACGTACGCATTTTTTTACACATTGATTTTGATGTTTCTCTGCAGCGTGCCCTTTGCCGGGACCTCGCCCTTTTCGGCACGAAGGAAAGAATAACCGAACGCTATGAACAACGCTACGTCCGGGGTCAGAAGATATATCTCCACGACGTCGAACCGCAGAAAATTGCCGATATCGTTATCGACAATAATGATCCACTAGATCCGATATTGATACGTAACTCAGTCAAACTCTGATTGCGTACACCTCCCACCGTTACTACCCTGGCCGTATGGCAAATGGCTCATTCTCCCGAACGCTTGACAGCTATGCCTTCTTCCATGTATAATAGATGAAGAGTATAATCTATGAGTTGTATTGGCGATCGTATAATGCACAGCAAAGGAGGATAAACAATGATGCTCCTCGTTCTCTGTATCTTCACCCAACTCGAAATCAACGCAGTGGTAGGCAGTGAAATCGATTCCTTGGAAGCAAAGAAGTATCATCTATTCCGCGATATCGCAGGGTTTGTTTCGGCACAATTCATTGAATCCGATGATACAATAACTGTACACATGAAAATATGGCGTGACCAAACGGTCATTGATACAGCAGTGACCATTGACCGAAATGTTTTCAACACGCTGAACTCGTATATCCAAAATTGCAGGCTCATCATCGAAGACGATAATTTCCGCCGCACCTTTGTTGAGGAATTCAAAGTCGACTGGCCGATAATTTCTCATAATGACATCCAGACAGCAGCCAAATCACTAAAAGGCAGCAGTTTCTTGACCACATCCTGTTGTATTACTGGAGGCTGCGCCCTGGGCGCTTATGCCGGTGCCTTGATCACTCGCAAAACGTGGACCGAGGTCGACACGATCGGCATACCAGTCGGATGTTGGGCTGGCAATGGCGGGTGCACGTTTGTGCCGGTCGAGATCACACGTAAGTACTACCGGATCAATCCCCTGGTCTATGCGGGTAGTGCGGCAATCGGCTCGGGACTGGGTTACATGTGGGCAAAGCACCAATCAAAATCACACCAGGTAATCTTCGACGCGATCGGCCGGAACATCATCGCCTTTGACAATGCCGGATTCCCGATCACCGAACAGGATATCAGTTACTCAAAGCGGACAGATAATGAAATGCTGTTTGGGTCACTGGGCCTAGTCGCTGGACTTGCAGGGTCGCTCGCTACCGCGGTCGGACTCATGGCACCCTGGGCTGATATGGAATCGGAAGAATCGTGGCACCAAACCGCGGTCAACGCGCCTATAATTATCATCTGCAGCGTAGAATTTTATTTCATCACAGACTTCTTCTTGAAAAAAGGGAAGAAACTCGATCGCCAGGCAACGATCGAGAGACTCAAAGACCGCCGTTTTTCTCAATAACCCCATAGTAATGCACTTTATCCCTTGACAAATCGATTTTTTTCGTTATAATATAAACGAACGATTGATTAAAACAAATGTGTGTATAAAACAATCGTTTGCATGAAAGGAGGTTCTATGAGTATATCGATCTCGTGCGCAGCGTCGATGAAGTACTGTGAGATATCCTGTGAGCGCTATTTGACAGAGGCCATTACCATGTGGTATACAAATGCTCGTTTAAAACGAACGTTCAATACCAAGGGAGGAAGGCATGACGACTGAACATCATAAGATAGCAAAACAACGGATCTTCGAAGCAGCCCTGGCTCTTTTCGCGCGCAAAGGCTATGCCGCGGTCGGCGTCAGGGAAATTGCCAAGAAGGCTGACGTTAATATCTCAATGATCAACTACTACTTCGGAGAGAAAGCGGGAATCCTGAAAGCGATCATAAACGAGTGCTATGACCGTTATTTCAAAACGATAAAACCGGTCGGCGACGAAGACCTTCCGATTGAGGAGCACATACGCAAAATAATCCACACCGCGGTCCAATTCTTCAAGGACAACACCGAACTCGTCATCGTCGCCTTTGATATCATACCACTTGATATTCCGGAAGTGATGGAACTGAAGATCAAATGGGTCACAGGCATACGCGAAGGCATGGCCCACTTCCGTAAAAAACTGGACGTCGATGCACAGGACATTCTTCAGGAAAGTGTTGGCCCGACCGCCATCATCGCGGTGATCCTCAATCACTTCCAGAGCAAGTATGCGGCCGAACAATATCCGCAGTTCAAAGAATACGCTGCGCAACTGAATGACGAATTCTACGAAAACTACGCCGATGCACTGGCTGATCTCTTTCTCTATGGCTACATGGGAAAGAAGAACAAGGAGGAAAAATGATACACCACAGAAAACACACTATCTTGATGATATTGCTGCACGTTTCCTTGGCAGCTATTTTGCCCTCTGGGCAACTTACTGCGCAAGAAGAAATGACTGCGGATGAAATTTTGAAGACTTTGACCGAAACAATGAACCCAGAGCAGTCACATGGGACAATGACCATGACCATCGTGACCAGCTCCGGGCAGGAACGAACCTTCAAGTATGAGACATTCTCCAAGGACAAGGGTGACAAAAGCCTCATGAAATATCTTGAACCCCAGCGGGTCAAGGGACAGACCATACTCATGCTGAACGACGCGAACGACATCTGGACATACTTTCCAAGGACCAAACGCGTACGCAAACTCGCCACGCATGCCAAGAAACAGAAGGTAGAAGGCAGCGATTTCTCTTACGAAGACATGGGCGCATCCGATGCGTTCATCGAAGAATACAATGCGCTGCGTTTGAACGATGAAAACAAAGAAGGCCGTTCTTGCTACAAAATTGAGCTGACGCGCAAAGCAGAGAGCAACGCCAGTTACTCGCGCGTCATGCTTTGGATAGATAAGGAAAATTTCATTCCTCTCGTGGTCGACTACTATCACGAAGACGATCCCGAATTGCACGAGAAACAACTCGTGTGTCACGACGTAGAACTGATCGAAGACATCTACACGCCGATGGACTGCACAATGTTTAACAAACTCGACAACACATACACCAAAATGCATATTGTCGACATCACTTACCAGGTCGATCTCGCGGACGATCTCTTCACTGAAATGGGGATGCAGCGATGACTAAGACAACAAAGTTGATCACAGCAGCGCTTCTGCTATACACCGTTGCATATGCTCAACCGGTTGACGTATACGGCTATTTCGAACCACAGTACAACGGAATTTACTCTGGCGATTCATACTATCAATTCCAATCTAATAAGCTGCGCGTTGACCTCAAGAGCACCGCGATAGCAAACACCGAATTCGGAGCGGACGTGATCTTCCTGCTGTACCACGGTAAGACCGACTGGGACATACTCGATTTCCTGCCGGCAGAACTGACATCGACGATACCGCCTCTACTGCGTCCCTTCTATTCCTTCAGATTTGAAGATACACTGTACCTCGACAATGTATACGCACGGTTCGCACTCAACCGGTTCGCGGTGACGGCCGGCAAGCAGCAGATCTCTTTGGGCACTGGCTATTTTGCCAATCCTACGGACATCTTCAACACCAAGGATGCGCTCGACCCGACCTATGAGCAACCTGGACACAATGCCATACGCGTCGACCTCCAGGCACTGCCGCGTTTGAATCTAATGGCTCTTTACTCACCCGTAGAATCCGACTTCGAGTCCTCAGGCAAAATGTTACGCGCGAAACTGGGCATCGGACACTTCGACATCTCGTTGCTGGGCTGTGAAACGCAGTACACGTCTACCGACTTCTACACGTTCGAACAGACACAGGAGCGACGTCATATCCTGGGTGGAGACATCGTCGGTGAACTGATCGGCATGGGGATCTGGGCAGAAGGTATCTACAACTTCTTTGAAGATACTGAAGATGGTTACGAATTCCTCATCGGCACGGATTATACATTCGATTCCGGGCTGTACACCATGCTCGAATATCATCACAACTCGCTGGCAAAATCAGATCATGAAGACTACGATCTGAATGACTGGATGCGATTCTTCACCGGCGAAACGAAAACGATCACCAGTGATCAGGTCTACGCACTCCTGCAGTACCCGCTCACCGACATGCTCACAATAGGCAGTTCCGCGGTTTTGAGCGTTTCAGACATGAGCGCGGCGATCATCCCGATGCTACAATACAGCCTGTTTCAAAACATCGAGCTCACCCTCGTGGGTAATATCTACATAGGAGAAGAAGGTACGGCTTACAGCAGCTCGCTCGGCAACGGCGGTTTCGTCCGCGCAAGTGTATACTTTTAGTGGAGGAATGAAAAATGAGAGAAAGATTACTTAGGAATTGGGCGCGTATCGCGGCTACCCACCCGTGGCGGGTGATCATAGCGGTACTCATAATCACCGTGCTTGCCGCCATCTCAACGTCCCGGATCAGAATGGACATGCGTTGGTCAGACCTCTTGCCCATGAATGATCCCAAAGCAAGGGAATTCGATGAAATAATAACTGAATACAAGAGCGCATCGACCTTCCTCATCGTCGTACGCGGGGAAGAACAGCAGATAAAGAGATTCGCCGATGCGATCACGCCTGAAATAAAAGAATTGCCTCAATTCTTCAGTCGTGTCGACTACAAGCTCGATAAAGAGTTTCTTTCGAACCATGCACTGATGCTCGCGGAAACGAAAGATCTGAAAACCTCTGCGGACATGTTCAAAGATCTCGATCTGATTCCGCTCTTGACCAGCATAAACGACAATTTCGAAGAGGAGTACGTTGGCGATGAAGAAGCGCTGAGCACCAAGGAAAAGGAGAACGAAGCCGTAAGAACCCTTGATGGGTTCTATTCCTGGCTGAAGGCAATGGATACCTTCATTACGGACCCGGGCTCGGCGAACAGTACCCTGGCCGACTCGGCGGTCGAGCGCTTTCTCTACGGCGATCCCTACTTCATCTCCCAGGATAAGCGTGTCCTCCTCATGAACCTCAAAGCCAGTTTTACCGCAATGGATATCGACAAGGATATCGCCTCGACCGACAGCGTTCAGGCGATTCTGGACCGCACACTACCCGATTTCCCAGGTGTCAGAGCCGGCATCGCCGGTATGATACCGCTGCAGAAGGATGAAATGGAGCACACGACCAAGGATATGCAGTTCAGTTCGATACTTGCCGTTGTCCTGGTCATGGTGCTTTTCATGCTGACCTTCAGGATCTGGAGCACGCCGATCCTCGCCGGGCTCAACCTGATGATCTCGATCCTGATCGCGGCCGGCGGGCTTGGACTCATACTTGGCAGGTTGAACCTTATGACCTCGATGTTCGCCGTGATCCTCATCGGTCTCGGAATTGATTACGCGATCCACATCATCTCTGTCTACGGAGAACGAAGGGTCATTGACAAAGATGCAGTCGATGCAATGCAAGAAACCCTGGTACGTTCCGGGCCCGGCATCATCACCGGAGCCCTGACCACGGCTGCAGCATTCTTTGCACTGACTATTTCGGTAACCCAGGGCATCAAAGAAATGGGCATAGTACTTGGTATCGGTATCATCTGCGCCATGGTGACGACCATGGTTCTGCTGCCAGCCATCCTCGTCGCGCGTGAGAGGGTCCTGGCACGCGTCACAAAGAAACCCCTGAAGCAACCCCACGTTGAATTCAAATTCCTTGGTGAGATAGGAAGGAAAATCGCAGCACACCCAATGATCTTTCTGATCCTTACGATCGTGATAACAGTGTTCTTTTTCTACCAGGCGATCAACATAAAATTCGACTATAACATGCTCAATCTCGAACCGAAGGGATTACCCACAGTCGAGCTGCAGGATACGATCATCGAAGCATTCGACCTCAGTCCGGACTTTGCCATGGTCACGACCGGTTCGATTGAAGAATCATACGAAATGTCTGAGAAGCTGAAGCAAATGCCGCTGGTCAGCATGGTCGAGAACATCACTGACTACATCCCGCCCCAGGACAAGCAGCAAGAACGCATACCCGAGGTCGAGAAGATACGGAAACTCGTCAGCCGCACTACCAAACGCACACCGACATCGCAAGCCAACCTCGCCCGACTGATCGAACAACTGGAGAGACTGGATATGAACATCTATGAACTGTCACAGCTTGCATTCATCGGCGGGCAGGACAAAGTGGACGCAAAAGCAAAGAGTATCATTGGTGATCCGGAGAAAGAGGATTCCGAGAGCTTTGTATTGAACCTGATCGAAAAGATAGAGCAGGATCCGCAAGAAGCAGTCACCCAACTGAACAGATTTCAGGATCACTACCAACCTGTTCTGCGCAGCAAGATCTATAAGATGGCAAACCCTGCATTGATCACACTTGATGATCTTCCCGAGCACATCAGGAACCAGTATATCAATGAAAATGGGGACAAGTACCTCGTCACGATCTATCCCAAGGAACAGGTTTGGAATTACGAAGCCCTCACCCGTTTCGACAAGCAGATGGAATCCGTCAGCCCGAAGATCACCGGCACGCCGCCGATATTCTTGCATCTCATCCGGCTTATCGGCCGCGATGGTTTACTGGCGACCATACTGACCGTTATCATCGTCATCCTGCTGCTCTGGATCGACTTCAGAAGTCTGCGTTTCGCCTTGCTGGGTGTGATACCGCTCATTACGGGCGGCATCTGGATGTTGGGTATCATGAAGACCTTCGGCGTAATGCTCACCATGCTCAATGTGATGGCAATCCCTATGATCGTCGGCATTGGCATAGACGACGGAGTACACGTTCTGCACCGGTATATGTTCGAAGGGCTCAGAAAGACACCCGTTGTCCTGCGGAGCACAGGAAAGGCAGTCTTACTCACGTCCCTGACCACGATGGCTGGTTTTGGCTCGCTTATGACCGCGTCTTATCGCGGATGGGCCGGCTTCGGTGCCTTACTGGTAACCGGCGTCGGTGCATGTTTCCTGACAACCATTCTTTTCATCCCCTCTATTATCGGTTTGGTGACCAGAGGACAGAAAAATGACAAACACTGAGGCCAGTTAAGTATCAAGGAGAGCCTGTCATGGGTTATCGCTCGCCTACCATCCACAGTTCAATACTAAAAATGGCAGGCTCTCCAACTTGCACAAGAAGAACTGGCAGCGAAATGACGATGAATGGAGATCGACATGGATACAACAATTCTCGCCATCGTTACCGTGATCGCCGGTGCAATGATCGTAGCATTGCTTATTCGGTCATTTACCGGAGAAAAATGAACACAACGGGGCATTGAAGATGTTGAGGATCAGACCGAACACCCATCCCCCAAAACGACCTCCAGACAGAGTCAACATTACTGGCACAGAGGGATCAACCTACTTGACAGCCAGTCCGAATTGGTTACAATGTTATATGTCATTTGTTAAACGGAATGCAGATATAAGACATATAAAAGGACAGCCCACGGAACGTTCTTTAATCGGTGCACTACGCGCTCGTGCGGAAAAAACCGCACGTAAGGAGGAACGTGAATAAAAGGGTGCTCGTGATAAACGGCTCGACCAGGGAGAACGGTAACACCGACGCCGTTCTCAGATCTTTTATGCAAGGTGTCAGTGAGGGCGGTCTCAACGTGCGTGAGGCTGTACTCCGCAACCTTACAGTAAACAACTGTGTCGGGTGCTGCAAGTGTCAGAAAGAAAAGAAGTGCAACTTTCAGGACGACATGACCGAACTACGCGATATGGTCATAAAGTCAGACGTCCTTGTTTTCGCTTCACCGATTTACTGGTGCGAAATCACCGGTTTGATGAAAACATTCATTGACCGGTTATATTTCTTTCACCATAAAGAAAACAGCAACCTGGTTGCCGGCAAGAAGGCACTGATAATCACCACGCTCGGCGAAAAAGATGCAGCGTACGAATCTCAGGTTCTCGTCGATTTCTATAAACGATTCTTCCACTCCCTTCAAATTGAAATTCTCGACGTGCTGTCATTTCCTGATCTGATGGAAAAAGAAGCGAACGTAAAGAAACCCGAGTATTCGCAAACAGCCTACAAGGCCGGTAAGAAGCTCTCCGGAACTATTTGACCGCTGGTGAAAGAATTCCTGGTTATTTAGCTTATCTGTAAGGGAGGCCGAATGCATTTTGTATTATTGTTTTTTGTTCTATCAAACGCAGAAAGATCAGTGGAGGTCAGATTCACCGAGACGGCTCCGCAAATCGATGGCATCATTGAAGACGTCTGGCAGCAGGCTGACAGCGCTTACGATTTTGTACAGCATATACCATACGAAAAGACCGCGCCGACAGAACGAACCGTCGTCTATGTTCTCCAGGATCATAACAACCTGTATTTTGCGTTCCGCTGCTATGCCGATAAACACGCGCCCGTAGCCTGTTTCACTACGGATGAGGATTATGTCCGGGTGAGCATCGATCCGTTCGGCAGCAAAACGACAGGTTATTATTTTCTGGTCTTCGCGAGCCAGCTTTTCTGGGATGGCTGGATATTCGATGACGGCCGGACCTATGATGATTCCTGGGAAGGTATTTGGTACCGCGATGTGAAGGTCTATGATGACCGGCTCGATGTCGAGATCAGAATTCCCTTCAAATCCATCCGCTACAAAAAGGGACTATCAGAGTGGGGTATTCAATTCTTTCGTCACCAGGCGCATAACCGTGAAGACGATTACTGGACCGAAGTCTTGCAGGGCGAAGGCGACATGGTGTCCCGCTGGGGAACGCTCAAGAACATGGACCCGCAGTCCACCGGATACTACTTCGAGCTCTATCCTGAAGCATATTTGCGTTTCGACAAAAGGTACTACGCTAACCCGAATGTTGGCGGAATAGATTCCACAGATACTGAAATAAAACCGAGTCTCAGCCTGAATTTGAAATGGGATGTAACGCCTCAGACAACGATCAACGCCACTGCATATCCGGATTTTGCCCAGATCGAATCCGACCCGTTCACGGTTAATCTGTCCAGGTATCCCACATACCTTGATGAACGCAGGCCATTCTTTCTTGAAGGAAGGGATATTTTCCGGATGTCTGATCTAGGCAGCGATGGTGGTCAATTTTTCTTTCCCCTTGAGATCTTCTACTCCCGAAGGATCGGCAAATCCCTGGACGGCGAAGTCGTGCCGATCCTCGGCGGGTTGAAGGTTACCAACAATTCGGAGAAATTCAACATTGGCATGTTGGGAGCTTACACCGGCGAATTCACGATCACGACGCCCGATGATACGCTCATCGAACCCGATCGGTGGTTCGGCGTTATTCGGGCAAGACGCAGCATAATGGAAAATTCCGACGTTGGCGTGTTATTCAGCGGCAGCGCGGTCGACCGCGACAACTATAATTATGCGGTGGGGATCGAAGGGGTCTACCGGAGCGGCGCGGATCAGGTCATCATTCAGGGTGCATTCAGCGACAGCACCACGAAACGGGGCTGGGCGCTCACCTCTGGATACCGCGGATTCATCGGCAATTTCTATACTAAATTCGCCGCCGAGGTAGTGCATGATTCATTCAATGTCAGTGATATTGGATTCGTACCCTGGGCAGGCAGAAAACGCGTATATCTTTTCAGCGGTCCAAGCAAAGTATACCAGGAAGGATTCTTACGCTGGCTCTACATTGCCCCGGGCGTTCATCTCCTTCAAGAGCCCGGAGATTCCAACTGGTCCAAACTGGCGGGACTGCAGATCAACCCGGCATTCCGTAACCGCTGGGGCATGGGCCTGGATATTTACGCCGGTCGTTACTACGAGGCGGACACGAACTACCTGTACCGCAGCGTTGATTTCTCGACGTGGGGCCTCATCAAGGGCAATAACATCAACTTCGGATCGAGCTACAGTTACAGCTGGAATTACCGCCGCAACTATCTTGCGCATCAGATGACGAACTGGTTCTTCTTCGGTTACTCGATCATACCGCCGATGAGCATCGTCCTGTCCGGAAACCTCTGGGTGGAATGGGATACGACAAACACCATCGTGGCGATGAGCCCGAGGATCAGGCCGCGCCTCGACATCCGTTTCAGCGCCGACAAGAGTCTGGCGATCTTCAACGATATTCTTTTGGAAACACCAGGCACCGAGATCGGCGACACCAGATTCATCAGCAACCGGTTTGGATTTCTTTTCTCCTGGAATTTCCTGCCCAAGAGCTGGCTGCATGTAGCGCTCAATGATTTTCGCGAGCATGGCGTAGAGAAGCTTGAGCCTGTGTACACGATCGGTGCGTTCAAAATAAGATACCTGTTGTATTTCTGAGGAGGATATAACAATGAAACTATTGTGCCGTAGGATCTCCGCATTAGTATCTTCGCTCCTTATCGTCACGAGCCTGGGGTTTGCCGATATTTCATTCACAGAACATCCCATTGACAGTTACAGCGACCCCTGGTACATATTTGGCGCCGACATTGATAACGATGATGATCTAGACGTGGTGGCTTCAGGACGCCTTGGCAATTGTCTTTCCTGGTGGGAGAATATCGATAACATCAATTTCACGCAGCATGACATCTCAACAGTGGACTACTATGCCATGGGTGTCTATGCGGTCGACATCGATGACGACAATGATGTTGATATACTCTGCGCGTCGCAGATCTTCGGTGTCGAACTCTACGAGAACGACGGCAGCCAGAATTTCACGTATCATATAATCGCGGACTGGGGGTTTGCAAACCGTCTCGACGTCGAAGATGTCGATTCCGACGGCGACCTCGATGTCCTTGCGGTATGCTGTGAAGCTCCCAGCCCCATGGTCGGCTGGATCGAGAACGAAGGAAATCTGAATTTCACACCCCACGTTGTCAAAAACAACTGGGACAATGTGAATTGTGTCTATGCGATCGACCTCGACGGAGACACTGACATTGATATCCTGGCCAGCGCCTCTCAGGCCGGAGATATTTCGTGGTTTGAGAATGACGGTAACGAGAATTTCACCGAACACGTAATTCTACACACCCTCGCGCGCCCGAGCAGTGTTTATGCCGACGATATCGACTCGGATGGCGACGTCGACGTGCTGGCGACCATTTGTGTAATTGATCAAGTCGTGTGGTTCGAGAACGACGGCGAAGAAGGTTTCACCCAGCATGTCATCGCCCAGGCTTTCCTGCGTCCCCACATGGTCCGCAGTGCCGATGTCGACGATGATGGCGATGTCGACGTTGTCGGTGTAGCCATAAACAGCAACAAGATCGCCTGGTGGGAGAACGGCGGCAGTGTGCCGGTCCAGTGGACAGAACACACCATAACCAGCGCATTTACCGGCGCAACCGGTATCGATGTGAAGGATGTCGACAGCGACGGCGACCTTGATGTCCTCGGCGCTGCCCAGTTCGCGAACAGCATTAGATGGTGGGAGAACGATCTGATTCCCGGTATTGAAGAAAACGGAAATATCCCGGTCGGATATTTTGATCGTTTTCCTACGGTAATCAGCGGCGCCCTGCCTCTGAAAGATGGTTCGGAATACCAGGTCCTCGATATCATGGGACGCCGCGTTCGATCAAACAATCCGCAACCGGGAGTATATTTCATACTGATCGATCAGCAATGTCTAAGAAAAGTCGTAAAAATTCGATAATAGAACTAATGTAATGTTGTATAAATGTGGGAGGGATAAATGAAGCACCTTAAAGTCAATATGCGTACAGGAGTCGTTCTTCTCTCGATCTTCTCATTCGCATCCGCGGTTGTTAACATGTCGCTGAGCCCGATATGGCAGGCGGATTATGGTAACATTCCAACGGGTGCTGGATGGGGTGACATTGATGGAGATGGTTGGTGTGACCTGGTCGTGACCAATGGTTGTGATTACGCGTTTCGAGCGAATCATGTTTACTTCAACACCGGGGCCGCGATCTCAACCTCACCCGGGTGGATCTCTACTGATCTGGAGCCATCTGATAACGTCGCTATAGCCGACCTCGACCATGATGGTGACCTCGATCTGGTGGTTGCGCAACTCGGTTACACACCATGGGGGTGTCCGCCGTTGCCCCATGTCGCGTACTACAACAACGGCGGATTGTCGACATCCCCGACCTGGTATTCACAGCCGGGCAATTCATTTTCCTGCGCGATCGGTGATCCGGACGGCGATGGAGACCATGATATAGCTTTTGCACAGGGTGATCATCTGACCGGTAGTATGCAAAATGTCGTGATATACCGTAACAACAACGGTACGATCGAGAGTGCACCATACTGGCAAAGCGACAGCGTATACTACAGCGTTGAGGCTGCTTTCATCGACATCGATCAGGACGGAGATCATGACCTTGCCATTGGTGGACCTTACATCCACGTTGGGATATTCTACAACAACGCGGGCAGCATTGAAACATCCCCATCCTGGCAAACGCATACCATTGTCGGTGCTCGGCAGATGGAATTCGGAGATTTCGACGGCGACGGCGATCATGACCTTGCGGTCGCCGGTATCGATGAAGGCTTTTTTCTCTTCGAGAATGTCGGGGGCGTTCTGGATACTATCCCCTGTTGGTCATGCTCAGAATACACGCAGCCGTCTTGTGTAGCGTGGGCTGATGTTGACGACGACGGCGACCTCGATCTGGCAGCCGGTGCATGGTTTGATCCAGTTGGCATTTTCGAAAACACTAACGGCGTCCTCAGCAGTTCGTTTGTTTGGTCGTACGCCAACGGTGGTTTTCTCCAGCAAGTTGCCTGGGGCGATTTTGATGAGGACGGCCTGGCAACCACAGCGCAAACATTCGTCGGTGATGGGGCGAGAAAACTCTTCTACCTAACTCACAAGCCCATCCACGAAATCACGGCGATCAATATCAACGGAGTCCCGGTACCGATTGACCAGTTCTGCTATGAACTCGCTCAGGACTGGATCTCCCTGGCTTTGCCGCCGGCCCTCAATGATACGTTGACAATTCATTACACCTATTCTCGTGACCTCGATCTCGCGGTCACTGGCAGTCGGGCAATGCTCTTCGAGAATCAACACTCTACCGGGATCACAGAGAATCGAACACTTCTGACAAACGACTGCTACACCGGACCAACAATAATCTCTGACCAAATACCCCTGCAGTTGGACGAAAAAACCAAATTGTATGATATCATGGGCAGGGAGATAAGCCTGGGGCAAATGGATCCCGGAATTTACTTTATGAGATTGGAAAGCGGAACCATTAAGAAAATTGTCAAAGTAAGATAACCCATAAGGAGAAGAAATGAATCGTATCGCTATACTACTTGTTCTATGCTCAACCGCTCCACTTCTCGCGCAGATCAACTGGACCGCGCATACTGTAAGTAATAACTTCGACGGTGCCTGGTGCACCGTGCCCGTTGATATCGATGATGACGATGATTTCGATATTCTTGGTTCAGCGTATGATGCGAATTGCATATCATGGTGGGAAAATGACGGCAATCAAAACTTCTACGAACATGCGATCTGCACTGGTTTCACAGGACCAAAAGGTTTGTGCGCTGTCGATCTTGACGGCGACACTGATATCGATGTCGTATGCGCCGGTTTTCTCTGCGATACCCTTGCCTGGTGGGAGAACGATGGTAACGAAAATTTTATCAACCGGCACACAATCGTCTCTAACTGGGGACAGCCAAACTACGTCTGCCCGGCTGACTTGAACGAGGACAATGAAATGGACCTGCTCGTCACATCATGTCAGGTCGGCAAAGCAGCGTGGTTCGAAAATAATGGAGACCAGACATTCACTGAGCACATAATCAGAACAAATTGGCAGGGGGCGACATACCTTCACCCGGTCGACCTCGACCAAGACGACGACATTGACATACTCGGCGCCGGACCTGGCTCTGGCCTGATCTTGTGGTTCGAGAACAACGGAAGTCAAAATTTCACAGAACACATCATCAGCGCAAATTGGGCAATGCCGACCTCAGTGGCTACCGAAGATCTCGACGACGATGGCGATATCGATTTTGCCGCGACTTCAAGTTCTGGTCAGATCGCCTGGTTCGAGAACCTTGACAGCCAGTCTTTCACCCGTCACGATATTGCCTCGTCTCTTTACCAGGCACGCAGCGTTAGCACGCCGGATCTGAATGCCGACGGTAACTTTGATATCGTATGTTCCTCAAGATTGACTCATTCCGTAAAATGGTTTGAAAGTAACAGCAGTCAAAGTTTCACACAGCATTCCATTGCTGAGAGTTTCTATGGCGCAAATCATGCTGCCGTCGAGGACATGGACGGTGATGGCGATCTGGATGTACTCGGCGCCGCGCAGATTGCCAACTGCATAGTATGGTGGGAGAACGATCTGATTCCCGGTATTGAGGGAAACGGTAGCCTTCCGGTCGAATACTTTGATCGTTTTCCCACGGTCATCAGTGGTGCCTTGCCGGTAAAACCTAACTCCGAATACCAAATCCTCGATATCACGGGACGTCGCATTGGATCGACTGACCCGCAGCCCGGGGTCTATTTCATCGTACACGATGACCGGGATGTACAAAAGATCATCAAGGTGCGATAATCAGAGAAGGAGAAGAAATGAATCGTATAATCATACTACTTGTTATGTGTCTGACCGCTCCTCTTCTTGGTCAGATCAACTGGACCACACATACTATCGCCGATAACTTTGACGGCGCCGCGTGGGCCCACGCCCTTGACATGGACGATGACGATGACATTGATGTAGTCGGTGCCGGATGGGAAGCGGACGCCATTGCATGGTGGGAGAACGATGGCAACGAGAATTTTACCGAGCATACCATTGTGACCAATTTCGACGGCGCTTGCTGCGTTTTTGCTGTCGATATCGATGGTGACAACGACGGCGACGTTATAGCCACCGCATATTTCGATAACACAATCGCATGGTGGGAGAACAATGGTAATGTTTTCACCCAGAACGTGGTCTCAAATACCTTCAACGGAGCCTACTCAGTATATGCTACTGATCTGGATGACGACGGCGATGTAGATATCCTCGGCGCAGCACGTACCGCCAACCGCATATCATGGTGGGAGAACGATGGAAATCAGGGTTTCACCGAACACGTGATCATGAGCAGCTTCAGTGACGCTAGTTCGGTCCATGCGATCGACGTGGATGGCGATGGCGACACCGACGTGCTCGGCGCGGCCGGAGTTGGCGACGACATCGCCTGGTGGGAGAACGACGGCAATGAGAATTTCACTCTGCACGTGGTCGCCGGAAATTTCAACGGTGCCACGGCGGTCTACGCGGCCGACATAGATAACGATAGTGACATCGATATCATCGGCGCGGGATACCTTGCAAATGCGATCGTATCGTGGGAGAACGACGGTACGCAAAACTTCACCCAGCACATAGTCGCGAGCGGCCTCAACGGCGCGGGCGCAGTGCACGCGGCCGACCTCGATAATAATGACACCCTGGAGATCCTCGGTGCGGCCTGGTATGCGAATACGATCGCCTACTGGGGCAGTGTCAGTGGGACGGTTACCACCACTTTCAACTACGCCCACTCTGTTTTTGCGAAAGACATGGACAGTGACGGAGATATGGATGTGCTGGGTTCGGCATTGAACGCCGACGACATCACGTGGTGGGAAAGTGACTTCGTGGGTGTCGAGGAAAACAATATCGGGTGTGTTCATAAACCGGATTTCGGCCCGACGATCATATCCGGTCAGCTAAATTTGCCTGAAGGCACCCACTATATTGTTTACGACATTGCAGGCAGGCAGGTTGAACCGGGCAATCTGAAACCGGGCATATATTTCATAAAAAGCGCTGAGCGAATTGTGAGAAAAATCGTGAGAATAAATTGAGCTTTCCTCTTTAACTGTCATATAAGGAGGAACATGAAATATGCGCTCATCGTCTTGGTTTTGGCCACTACTTTTCCTGCAAGGTTTGCCTCTCCACAGATAAATTGGACCAAACACACTATCTCTGACAACTTTGGCGGTGCCTGTTCAGTCCATGCGCAAGACATCAACAATGATGGGCTCCTTGACGTGATCGGCGCAGGATGGGACATCAATTCCATCGCTCTCTGGATCAACAATGGAGGCGTTCCGGTATCCTGGACCGAACAAATGATCGATACATTATTTTATGGCGTTTCATTTGTCTATGCCGCTGACATCGATGGCGACGAAGACACTGATGTGCTGGCAAGTGCCTGGCATGGTAGTGAGCTAGCGTGGTGGGAGAACGGGGGCGGCAATCCGATACAGTGGACAAAACACAGTATTTGTGCCGGTTTCTACAATGCGCACGAGATCACTGCCGCGGACATGGACAATGACGGTGACATTGATGTCCTCGGCGCGGCCGCGCTTACCGATGAGATCGCGTGGTTTAAAAATGACGGATTGAATCCACCCGGCTGGACACAACACACGATCAGTGATAGTTTTGACGGCGCGCGTTCGTTAAAAGCAACAGATATCGACGGCGACGGGCTGCTCGATGTAGTCGGTGCAGCCCTGCTGGCGAATGCCGTAACCTGGTGGCATAACAACGGCGATTCGACCTGGACCGAGTACACTCTCGACAGTAATTTCGGCATGTCACATATGGTTTACTCCTTCGACTTCGATACTGACGGTGACAGCGATATTGTCGCCGTCGCCTATACATCCAACGATGTTGCCTGGTGGCGCAATGACGGCGGCAGTCCCGTACAATTCACAAAACAGACAATTGATGGCTCTCTGCTCGGTGCGCTCGGTGTTTTTGCCGCAGATATTAACGACGACGGCAATTTGGATGTTCTGGGTACGGCCGACATAACCGACGATGTAGTATGGTACAGTAACAGCGGCGGCTCTCTGATAAGTTGGACAAAACAGATGATCGATGGTAACTGCAACGGCGCCTGGCCTGTATACGCCGCAGACCTCGATAATGACGGAGATATTGATGCGCTCGCTGCCGCGAATGCTTCTGATGCTATCTACTGGTATGAGAACGGTCTGATCGGGATCAGTGATAACGATGGGGTCTGGGTTGGCCTTAACCGCCTCGGTGCTACAATAATCCGCGGACCCATAGTATTACCTCGTGGCACTGACTTCAGCATTCTCGATATAAGCGGAAGGAAAGTAGCACACGATGAAATCGGCCCCGGTATCTATTTCATCCAAAATGGAGGAGTTATATGTCAAAAGATAGTAAAAATTCAATGAGCGTCGGTGTAATAATCTCGCTTATCATACTGATTGCCACCTTATCGTTCGGCCAGGTCTCATGGAACACGCACGTCATACACAATTTCACGCATGGAACATCGAGCGTATATGCGTGCGATCTGGATAACGACGGCGACACCGATGTACTGGGCGCCGTCCTGGAAGACAATCAGATGGTCTGGTACCGCAATGAAGGCGGTAATCCGATCACATGGACAAAATTCGCCATCGCTTACAATTTCTATCAAGCGTTCTCAGTATATGCCGCCGACCTTGACGATGATGGTGATCAGGACGTCATTGGTGCAGCCGGCGCGGGCGATCAGATAGCCTGGTGGTCAAACGACGGCGGCAACCCAATTCAATGGACATATCACACGATCAGAACCGGCTACGATTTTGCCCACGAAGTCTATGCCTACGATCTCGATGAAGATGGAGACATGGATGTCTTGGGTGCGTCGACGGATCTTAATGTAATAAGCTGGTGGCGGAACGACGGTGGGAATCCCATTCAATGGACTGAACAGACGATCGGTTCTGGTTTCGACGGCGCGAAGTCTGTGCGGGTGGGAGACCTCGATGATGATGGTGATAATGATGTTGTCGGCGCATGTCTTTATGGCAATGATATCACCTGGTGGCGGAACGATGGAGGAAGTCCGATCCAATGGACAGAATTCTATATCGACAGCTATTTCACCGGTGCGCACCGCGTACAGATCATTGATCTTGATGAAGATCAAGACCTGGATATCTTGGCCGTCGCTTATCTTAACGGTGAAGTCGCCTGGTACAGGAACAATGGAGGCAATCCGCTTACCTGGAGCAAGCATACGGTCGGTATCGGTCTGGCCGGTGCATGTATTGCCCAGGCCGCTGATCTGGACGACGACGGTGACCTTGATGTCGTCGCCACTGCGCAAGTATCCGGCGAAGTTTCCTGGTTCCGCAACGAAGGCGGCAGTCCAATCGTATGGACGAAATTCTATGTCGATCCAAACCTCGACCGAGCATGGCCGCTCTATGTCTGTGATATTGATGCAGATAGTGATTCGGACGTGGTCGCCGCAAGCAGTTGGCAAGGCACCAATGAAGTGAAATGGTATGAGAATCTCGGCACCGGCATTACCGGGGGCAGCAACCCGATACCGATTTCACCGCGCTCCGGTGCGACCATCATGCGTGGCTCGGCAATTTTGCCATTAGACAACGACGCAAGATTACTCGATATCACCGGGCGAGAGGTGGAAAGGAACCCCGTCACTCCCGGGATCTATTTCACGGAAGTTGAAGGAAGGATAATCGACAAAATAGTAGTAGTAAAATAAGAAATTGGAGGAAACTTGAGGAATTTTGCACTCGGTAATGATCCTATCAAAAATCTGCGCAACAGAAATATCCCATTATTTCTTGCATGCTGGCTGTTTTCATCTTGCATGATCCTACACGCCCAGGTTCCCGATACCCTGTGGGCACGTACCTACGGCGGTTCCAACATTGATGTAGCATATTCAGTATGCGAGACCTCAGATGGAGGATATGTCGCTACTGGATATACCTTTTCCTTCGGCGCCGGGCAGCAGGATGCCTATCTTGTGAAGACGAACAGCACGGGCGATACTGTCTGGACCACCACGTTCGGTGGAACGGCAATGGACGGTGCTCATTTTGTGCGCGAGGTGTCAGACGGTGGTTACGTGGTAGCCGGTTATACGGAAAGTTTCGGTGGAGGGGGCAAGAATGTCTTTCTGATCAAGACCGACACCGCCGGCACAGCAGAGTACACGCGCACCTATTCAACACCCCTGATGGACGTGGCATATGCCTTCTGCGAGACACCGGACGATGGCTACATGTTTGTCGGCTACAAGAACGGACCCTCGGGCTGGGTGAAAGGGGATCTCTGGATCCTGAAAACCGATGCAACTCTCGATACACTATGGACCAGAGAGTATGGTGGGTCGGGTGAGGATTACGGAATATCGATTCAACCAACTGTGGACAGTTGTTATATTATCACCGGTACCACGAGCTCATCAACTGCCGGTGGCAAGGATGTCTGGCTTGTCAAAATAGACGGCAGTGGCGACATAATTTGGGAAAAGATTTACGGCGCAGCACTTGAAGACGTAGGCTACGGCGTGAATGTAACTGCAGATAATGGATTCATCATCACCGGATACATCAACGGAATTGGTTCTTGGACCGCCGGCGACCTCTGGCTATTGAAAACCGATTCGCTTGGTGACACGCTCTGGACAAAAACGTATGGTGGTCCAGGAGAGGACTTCGGATTCGATGTATACACTACGTTCGATAACGGCTATGCTATCGCTGGTAGACGCGCCGGCGATATCTGGTTCTTACGCACCGATTCGCTCGGCGACACGCTCGGGACACAAACGTATGGAGGCGCAGGCACAGAATCGGCGCTCTCGCTCTACCCGACCTCTGACGGCGGGTATATAATCGGCGGCTATACGGATTCTTTCGGCAGCGGCTCCAATGATTTCTGGCTGCTCAAAACCGCGCCTGATGTCGGGATAGAAGGCAACAGTTCGCCCGACATCCAATATGAACACTTACCGGCCACCATAATCACCGGTCAGTTGAACCTGCCCATTCAGGGCGTTTACAGGGTCTACGACACCTCGGGAAGGATCGTCGAACCGAGCGTGATAGCAAAAGGGATATACTTTATCGAAGTAGACGGCCAAATAGTTCAGAAAGTCATAAAGGTGCGATGACAAAGCATTCGGCATTCACTGGTTCTTTTCTTATTATACTTATGTTTAACATTGCTTATTGTTCTGAATCATCCCAGCCCGCAGATAACGGGATCGTCACCATCGGGATCTACGCGGATTCTGGCGCGGCTGTAGCATGCGTCACCGCGGCCAGTAATATGTTCCAGTGGATGGGTCACGAAGTTTTTCTTATGGATGCAGATTTTATTAACAATAAGGATCTAGAGCATATAGACATATTCTACTTTCCAGGCGGTTCTCCGATTCCCTACACGCGCAACATAACGTATGAAGGTAGGAAAAAGATCAGGAAGATGATCGAAAAAGGCTGCGGCTATATTGGCACTTGTGCTGGAGGTATTTATGCTGCCGAATTCCAGACATGGCACGGTGAAACGTATTCGGCCGGTCAACTCGGCATCTTCCCCGGCACGGCAGCCGGTCCGATACCCCAGATCTACGAGCTCCCTGAAATCGGCATGTGCCAGGTCAACCTCAACAAATTCCATCAAATCACCGGTGCAGAACCGGATTCGCTCTGGATAATGTATTACAACGGACCATATTTTACACCCAGCAACGCTTCGCGTGTTGATACGATCGGAACATATGAAATCACCGGGAAGGTCGCGCTGGTCGCCTGTGAATACGGCAAAGGCCGCGTGTTTTTAACCGGACCGCATCCCGAATGGGAAGAAGACGATGACCGCGACAGCATTTCCTATTTCGATAGTCATGACGACTTGGGGTCGGACTGGACCTTGATGCACAGCGCGGTGCAGTGGTGTCTTCATGAAGATTAGTTTTGATATTGGACTATTCTCGATAAGGAGGAATTGGATGAAATCTCTTACAGTTGTTTTGTTGCTATGCGCCTTTATCTTGCAGGCCGATCTTGCGGGCGCGGAGCCGGTTCTTGTCGCCGTGGATCTGAGCGGTTATGAACAGATCAGAGAATGGCATGCGCTCGAATATCCTACCTACGAATTACTGGGCACGACCGCGATCGCGGAGATTGACGATGCGCAGATCATCACATTGATCGAAAAAGGATATTCGATACAGGTCATCGATACATCACCATGGACTGAGAAATATTTCATCGGCAGCGTGCCCCAACCCGATCTGGAACTACCCGGTCAGGTCATACTTGTAAAGGATAACGCGTGCCTGGTCAAATCCGGCACTGCCGGCATTTCTGATTTCTTGGACCTTGGATTGAAATTCCGCCAGTTAGAAAAGAGATTACTATCCGATCGTTTCTGGAACAACGCTGCAACAAAAACAGTACCCCTGCGTGAACTTGAATATGATCCCTTCATCCAGAGTTTAGTCAATCAGGTACGGGCTGATTCCCTGGCATCGTATACCCAGCGCCTCCAGAATTTCCAGACGAGGCTACTCTTCAGTGATAGCGGTTTTGCCGCTTCTGCGTGGATAAGGCAGAAGTTCATCAGCTTCGGGTATGCTGCGGAGTTCGACAGCTTTCACGTCGACCATACCAATTACGGCACCTGGCCCGACACCGGGTACGAGCGCAATGTCATAGCGCGCGTAGAGGGGACCGTCAATCCCGCACGAATATTCATATTTTGCGGTCATCAAGATGCAATTATCTGGCCTGATACGCAGAGCTCCTGGACGTTCGCGCCCGGAGCCGATGACAATGCGTCCGCTATTGCCGCTATATTTGAAGCGGCGCGTATCTTCCATAACTACACATGGGAACCTTCCATAGAATTCATAACCTGGTCTGGAGAAGAAGTTGGTCTACTTGGCAGTGATGATTACGCACACCGGGCCGATAGCCTCAACCTCGACATAGCTGGTGTAATCGATCTGGATATGATCGGTTGGACCAATGGAGGATTGCTGAACTGTAACGTGCAATATACACAAAATTTCTGTCTATGGCTCGTACATCTCTTCGCTCAAGCAGGACAACTCTATGCGCCCGAACTGACTTACTTTGAGGAGTACTGGTCAGGCGGCTCAGACAACCTCTCATTTTCATCCCGCGGTTTTCCCGCAATCTGGAGTGCCGAGAGGTGGTACTACCAGAATCCCCACTGGCACCGGCCGACCGACATCCTTACGAACATAACACCGGCCATGCATCTCGGCGCGACAAAGGCATCTTTGGCAACGCTGGCTATTCTCGGCCTCCATCCGGGGTCGGTTGAGGATGTCACCGTTGCCGACATCGGGAACGGTAACAGCCTACAGATCAGCTGGGCTGCGAATATCGAGCCCGATGTCACTGGCTACCGTGTTTATTGGGGAGCGCAAAGCGAGACGTATACTGACAGCCAGTTCGTGTCGGGTGCATCTGTAACAGTAGATACGATCACCGGATTGATGACGGATTCAACATGCTACATCACAGTGCGGGCAATCGATGTGGACAACCGGCTCAGTTATCTTGCATATGAAGTCACGGGAACGCCCCGCCTGGCGCCTTCAGTGCCTTCCGGTATTACGGCAGCACCAGTCAGTTCGGGAATAACGATCTCATGGAGAGAAAATGCGGAGCTTGACATCGCCGGGTATCGTTTGTACCGTCGGCTCAATGACAATCCGATATACGACAGTCTGAATACTACACTCCTGACCGACACCACCTATACCGACTATCCGCTCTCCGGTATGGACCGCTACTACTATGCAGTCCGCGCCTTTGACCTGAGTGGCTACTACAGCGACCTGAGCGCCGAAGCCTATGGCCGACCGATCACCCTTGACCAGGGCGTGCTTGTCGTCGATGAAACCCGCAACAGCACCAATCCGCCGGACAGCCTCCAGGATGCCTTCTACACGTTCATCATGAACAACTACCAGGCCGCGGCTTACGAATACGACAGCAGCCAGCACGCGCCGGTCCTGGCCGACTTCGTGCCTTATTCATCGATGGTCTGGTTCGCCGACGACTACATCGAAAATTTCGCATCG